>ERZ791746.37-NODE-37-length-164944-cov-24.137681_pt1 | contig 164944 bp, 117 predicted proteins | sample MGYA00510038_ERZ791746 | MGnify/ENA primary metagenome ERZ791746 (study PRJEB30046, sample SAMN00792018) | human gut metagenome | study: EMG produced TPA metagenomics assembly of the A metagenome-wide association study of gut microbiota in type 2...
ATTTAGTAATTATAATTTTTAACTCGTCCTCTAATTTTTAGTGGACACTAGTGAGTAAGACTGAAAACGAAAAATAAGACATTCAGCGTTTATTGCTTTTATAATTCTTAAAAACATATTTTTGAAATGTTCGTTGTTATTGGACTTATGCTTACAGGCGTTTTGATTGGTTGGGTGACGCGTAAGCATTGTTTGAAATTTCTGCAACAGATTATACCTGTGTTTATCTGGTTATTGCTTTTCCTGCTTGGAGTGGAAGTAGGGGATAATGATGCCATACTTCGCGGATTGCATACGATTGGAATCGAAGCGCTTGTTCTTACTCTGGGAGGAACATTGGGAAGCGTGCTGGCTGCTTCTTTGTTATGGAATATCCTGACAGGATGGAAAAAGACAACGGAAACAGTACATGAATCCTCTGTGGCCTCGGGGAATATATTGCATGCTCTTAAAGGCAGTCTGGTAATTGTTGCTTTTTTTGTGATCGGAGTATGTTGCGGCTTGTGGGGATGGCTTCCCGGGCATTGGGGGAGTAAGATTAGTTTTTACGCTTTGTGCCTGTTGATGTTTAGTGTAGGAATCAGTGTCGGGAATGATTCACAGACGTTGAAGAGTTTCCGGAGTCTGAATCCCCGATTGATGTTTCTGCCGCTCATGACCATTTTGGGAACTCTGGCAGGAACAGCTGTAGTCAGTATTTTTCTGAGTCATCGTAGTCTGACTGACTGTTTGGCGGTAGGCTCCGGTTTTGGTTACTATTCTTTGTCCAGTATCTTTATTACGGAATATAGGGGTGGGGAATTGGGTACAGTAGCTTTGTTGGCCAATATCAGCAGAGAAATATTGACATTATTGGCTGCTCCATTATTAGTCCGTTGGTTTGGGCGCTTGGCTTCTATTTCTGCAGGTGGAGCTACAACAATGGATACGACGCTTCCTGTGATTTTGCAGACAGCAGGACAGGAGTTTGTTGTTGTATCGATCTTTCACGGTTTTGTTGTAGATTTCAGCGTTCCTTTTTTAGTAACCTTTTTTTGCAGTATATAGGGAACCCTGATTGATATAGGAAAAGAGGCCGCTTTATAATAAAGATAGTTCAGCTTCTTTCATAAAATGAAGAAGGTGTATCAATCTGTATATGGACATACATTTTTGATACACCTTCTTTTTTGTTTGTCAGGAAGACTGGATTACTTCTTCTGGAAGCGTTCTGTCAGCTTAGCCAACATATCTTTAGTCATTGAATCCAAATCGTATTCCGGTTTCCATCCCCATTCTTCACGGGCGCAAGTATCATCCAGTGAATTAGGCCAAGAATCAGCAATAGCCTGGCGCAAAGGATCAACTTTGTATTCCATTTGGAAATCAGGAACATATTCCTTGATCTTGTTGTAGATGATTTCCGGATCAAAGCTCATAGAAGCGATGTTGAACGAGTTACGATGAACGAATTTGCTCGGATCAGCTTCCATGATTTCGATAGCAGCACGCAATGCATCCGGCATGTACATCATGTCCATGTATGTACCTGCTGCGATCGGGCATTCAAATTTTTCCCCTTTAGCAGCTGAATAATAAATATCTACGGCGTAGTCGGTTGTACCGCCACCCGGAGGAGTTACGTACGAAATCAGTCCAGGGAAACGAACAGAACGAGTGTCGACACCGAAACGGATGTTGTAATAATCGCTCAGCAATTCACCGGAAACCTTAGTTACTCCATACATGGTACGTGGGTTACGGATAGTGTCCTGAGGAGTCTTGTCTTTCGGAGTATTGTTTCCAAATACGCCGATTGAGCTCGGAGTAAACACGGCACAATTCATGGTACGTGCTACTTCAAGAACGTTGAACAAACCACCCATACCGATCTTCCATGCAAGCTGAGGTTTTGCTTCAGCTACGGCTGAAAGCAAAGCGGCGAGATTGTAGATCGTATCAATTTTATATTTTGATACAGTTTCAGCAATCTGCTGTTCGTTGGTAATATCAACGATAGCCGACGGACCGGATTCCTTCAGTTCTCCTTTAGGTTCTGCTCCGGGAATATAACCGGCTACGATGTTACCGTTATACAGTTTTCTCAGTTTCATTGTCAGCTCTGAACCGATCTGTCCGGTCGAACCGATGATCAATACATTTTTCATAATCTAGTTTTTAAGTTTGATACCGATGCAAAGATAGCTATAAAATAAAATTTTTTTCAAAAAAAGACAGATTATTCATACACAGATTCAAGAAAAAATGTGAACTTTGTGCCTTAACCTTAAAATATAAATCTTATGTACGGAAAATTTAAAGATTTCTTGTCTCAGGAACTGGCAAACATTGAAGCTGCCGGCTTGTATAAAAAAGAACGTATCATTACAACACCTCAGCGTGCGGATATTCAAGTAAATGCAGGAGAAGGTGTACTGAACTTCTGTGCCAACAACTATTTGGGCTTGTCAGACAACAAGCGTCTGATTGAAGCTGCTAAAGCTGCTATGGATTCTCATGGTTATGGAATGTCTTCTGTTCGTTTCATTTGTGGAACTCAGGATTTGCACAAACAATTGGAAGCTGCTATTTCTGATTATTTCAAAACAGAAGATACAATTTTGTATGCTGCTTGCTTTGATGCTAACGGTGGCTTGTTTGAACCATTGTTTACAGATGAAGATGCTATCATTTCTGACTCTCTGAATCATGCTTCTATCATTGATGGTGTTCGTCTGTGTAAGGCAAAACGTTATCGTTACGCTAATGCAGATATGGCTGATTTGGAACGTTGCTTGCAGGAAGCTCAGGCTCAGCGTCATCGCATCATTGCTACCGATGGTGTCTTCTCAATGGATGGAAATGTAGCTCCGATGGATAAGATCTGTGAACTGGCAGAGAAATATGATGCATTGGTTATGGTAGATGAATCTCACTCTGCAGGTGTTGTTGGTCCTACTGGTCATGGTGTTGCAGAACAATATAATGTATATGGACGTGTAGATATCTTTACAGGAACTCTGGGCAAGGCTTTCGGAGGTGCTATGGGTGGATTTACTACCGGTAGAAAGGAAATTATCGACATGTTGCGTCAGCGTTCTCGTCCGTATCTGTTCTCTAACTCAGTTGCTCCTGCTATTGTCGGTGCTAGCTTGGAAATGTTCAAGATGCTGAAAGAAAGCAATGCATTGCATGACAAACTGATGGATAATGTAACTTATTTCCGTGATAAGATGTTGGCTGCCGGATTTGATATCAAACCGACTCAGAGTGCTATCTGTGCAGTGATGTTGTATGATGCGAAATTGTCTCAGGATTTTGCAGCCAAGATGCAGGAAGAAGGTATTTATGTAACAGGATTTTATTATCCGGTTGTTCCGAAAGGACAGGCTCGTATCCGCGTACAGCTGTCTGCCGGTCATGAACGTGAACACCTGGACAAGGCAATTGCAGCCTTCATCAAAGTTGGTAAAGAATTAGGAGTTATCAAATAAAGAATAAAATTCTTCATTTTTAATTGGGGCGAGGCCTGTGAAATACAGGATAAGCCCCTTTTTTATTTCTAATAGGGCGGGAAATTGTACCCCCGAGGGGAATCGAACCCCTATCTAAAGTTTAGGAAACTTATAACCTATCTTTGATTATCAGCCTTTTACAAGGGCTTTTCCATTTTTTGTAGAACTATTGTAGAACTTCTGCATTTTTTTGAAATCCCTGCCCCTTGGAAAGCCCAGGGAACAGGGATAATGCAACACCGATTTTCAGATCGGTGCACAAAGATAATCATAATTTTGTAACTATAAAAAAATGCCAAAGATTATCTACATTTTTTCTTATCCTTAAGTTCAATGTATTCCGTATATACTATTTTGGTGTGAGGATTGCTACTGATTATCTCCTGTCTGATTGCTTTTGTACCCCAACGGAAAAACCACCATTTTTTAGGAACACGGTGTACGATCTGAACCAAAGTATCAACGCTGTTTATATTAAGCTCCAGTTTCCTGTCTGGATAAAGAACTCCTTTTACTTTAACCCATGGATCCATCCAGTCTATAGCCTGGATCTTAACAAATGAAGTATCTCTGTATATTATGCTGTCACGAACAGATGTGCTAATATCAATATCCGTTTCTGTTGCAGTAGTTGAAGCAGCCTCCAGCCTTTTTACTTTTATATTCAACTGATCAATAGTCTGCATAAGATCCGAACAATGTTCCTCCAGCTCTGATTTACTCAGTTCAAGTTTCTGAACAGATGCTGCTGATTTACCAGCTTCTGTTTGGTAAAACTCAATCTTTTCCATCAGTGCTTGCTGGTTTCCAGATAGCCTTTCTTTTTCGTCTTTCAGCTTTCCTACATAGGAAAATAGTGTAGTGGAAACAATTCCAAGAACCACACATATTATAATAAGGTATTTGTTCATCTTGAAAAGAATCTAATAATACCCTCAACATGCGTTCTTACAATGGCATTCCTTCCATCAGCAGACTGTAGATATTCTACATCATCTTTATTATCCATGAAAAAGTTCTCAGTAAGAACTGCTGGGCATTTTGTCTTTTGGAGAATATAGAAGTTTTCCTCCCAATCTGGATCACCATCTGAGTATTCGTCCTTTCTTAATTTCTGCCCTTTCATGTTATTTTCAGCAGCATCATACAGGCATGTAGCGAGATAATCAGCTTTTGTTTCTCCCTTAGATGTGTAAGCCGACCATCCTGTAGCTGTCATCCATTTACTTCCATCCCCAGCAGCATTGCAGTGAATAGAAACAAGGATAACATTACTTGTGCCATATTTACCGCAAATTTCATTTACCCTGCGTGCCCTTTCGGTCAAAGAGACATCTATATTCTCTTTTACGATCCTTTCAGCTTCATATCCCAGCTTTTTGAGTTCACGCACAATATCATCTGCGATTTCACGTGCAAATTTGTATTCAAGAAATTTTCCATCTGGAGATCTTTTACCTTTGGTATTTTCTCCGTGTCCGTTGTCAATAAGAATTTTTTTCATTGATTTAATCTGTGATAAAAGTCTAACTTAATGTTTTCATAAACAGCAGAAACATTTGTATATGCTCTACCATTGTTTGCTCCAGCTTCATTGTATAGCTCATCCTCTATAACCTTAGCAACCCATTCTATCCATTCTGGATTACAGTATTCTGACAACTTTTTACCTCTATACCTGTAAAAATCAAATCTACTGTTCCTGTCATTATATAGATTGGTTAGCAATTTTCGGATCTTTGCTTTTGTGGCTTCTTTATCAATGATATGATTTTCCTCTCTGATTTTTTTTATCATTCGGCAAACTTTCTCTGTTGCAAGATCGAAATAAACGCCACTGGTATTTTTGATCCTTAACTGTGTTTCAGGCATAAGCCCCTCTGCAATATCAACCATTGCCTCACCGTTTCTATTTGCAGTCTGCTGCAATGTTTCAAGCTGAGCTGAGAAGTCTTTTATTATTTGCTCAATTATGCCTTTGAACCACTTAAAGGAAACTATCATCAATGATGCTGAAAGAATAAGGAATATTGAACAGACTATAGTCATAAATCCAAATTCCGAAATTCCTTGTGCAATTTTCAAAGTGCTTTCTACTTCATTCATCTATTCCTCCTGTGTTTACTCTTTTTGTAAAACTCAAAATTAGATCTATCATCTTGTGTTATTTCAGAGTTCGGAGAAAAGAATTTGAATCCATACATATTACCATATCTGACAACTTTAATTATTGCACGAAAAGGGAATTTCCTATTTGGATCCATAACCGTATCTTTCAATTTTTTACTATCAGTAAAGAATGCAGATCGGTTAACTCCATCGCCATAAGCAATTAGAGTTCTGGTGCCATTTTCTGTTTGAGCCTCCTTACACCCAGTAAATACTGTAACCTCATTGATTACAGCATCTACTGAGGTATATTCACAATCAAAAAGATCATCGTTGACTACTTCGTTTTCCTCAAAATCTACAATCATAAATCTGTAGGTATATTATAGGTTTCACAATCGGCATCTACCATAGATCTGATAGCCAGCCTATCCCTTAAGAAGTTCTCATAAGGAATTTTTGCTTCCTCTGACATGATACCAAGAACAGCACTCTGGTATTCATTCATAAGTTTGCTTTCTGTTTTGGCAGGATATTTTGCAGTAAGTAGTGTGCTGAAAATGTTGTCCGCTGTTTTAGGGTATTCAACACGTACACTATCATACTGCCATCTTTTGCCTGTAGCTTCTTCCTCCAGTAACGTGATAGCAACACCACCATGTTCATCTTCAACAACAGATACCTCCTTGATATTGTGATTATATAGGAATGTACCTTGACCGTTGTTCAGTTCGTCAATTACTACTGGTTTTTCTTTTGCCAGTAGTTCTGTTGATAATACGTTTGTTTCCATTTTTTATGCAATTATTAAAAATAAACTTACTATGCACCTCAGAACATCTGCTTATCCAGCCATATTCAGATGGAAATAAGTGCTTTATTTTACTCATATCATCTATCTCATGTGTTCTTGAAATCTTATTGAACTTTGCGTAAAATCTTTTTAGAATGCTTTTCCTCAACAGTATTCCATAATGGTTTTGTACAAATCCAACGAAATCAATACCACGAGAATCAACTGGAAATATCTGCCAGTTAGGTTTAATCTCAACTTTCAATTCAGCAGCCAGATACAAGCCCATCATATCAAGTATATTATGAAGTTCGTCCTTGCTACCCGACAACACCACTATATCATCCATATATCTATAGTAATATTTAACCTTTAGATCTTCCTTGACAAAGTGATCAAAATAAGCCAGGTATAAATTAGCCAGGTATTGACTTGTATAGTTCCCTATAGGCAGACCGACATCTTTACCGTTACTATCAATGATCTTATCCAACAGTCTTAACAACTGATCATCTGCTATTGTATAGCGGATAATTTTCTTAAGGCACCCATGATCTACATTATCATAGAATTTCCTTATATCTATTTTCAGACAGTATTTAGTACCTCTTTTGTCAGATAATAGAGCCTTATTGACATCTTCCATACATTTGTGTATTCCTCTCCCTTTGATACAAGCATAAGTATTGCTTATGAGTATATTAGTCCAGAACTCACCAAGCACATTTATTATGCAGTGGTGAACGATCCTATCAGGGAAAAATGGAGCTATCATAATAATTCTTTCTTTTGGCTCATATATTGTTTTAATACGATACTCACCTGGTGAAAATGTTTCATCCTTAAGAGATGTATATAGTGACATAAGATTTTCCAACAGATTATCATTAAAGCGTTTTATCTCAGTTCTATCACGTTTTCCGAGTTGAGCTTTATATTGCGCATTAACAATATTTCTGCTATCATATATCAAATGATATACGTTCCTGAGCTTTTTAGAAGTTTTTCTCAGTAACGGAGTATCATCAATATCAGAATACTGAATAAACCTTGTATTACTACTATATCCCATTGTGCCGTTGGTCTAAATTGGAGTTTTCGACTATGCTACTCACACCGATCTAATTCGTATTATTTTACCAGTTATCAGCGTACCGATAACCCTTGTGTGGTAAGGTAGAAGCGATCACAGTATATTGTTTTAAGTAAAATACCACGGTATAAGCGGAACCCAATGTTCGCATTCGCATTCGAGGAGCGATTATTCGTATTCAGATAACCGAACCCCGCATTCGTACCATTATTCGCATTAGCAGACAGGAGGGCACCCCTGATCACTTCCACCAATATTTTCAAATTTTCAAGTCTCTATATTTTTCGTTGCCCCGTGTTTTGCAGTCCGTTAAAAACGGCACAAGCGGAAACCAATGTACGCATTCGCACTCGAGGAGCGATAAAGCGTACGCAGATAACCGAACCCCGCATTCGCACCAATAGCCGCATAAGCAGACAGGAGGGCACCATACCAGCCTGGAGAACTCCAGCCTGAATCATCTACACAAGTATAGAAGTAATCACAGAACCCCTTGTTACTTGAACCTCCAGTAGTATTGTCTGGGAAAGTATATCCTTTCATAGACATGGCAGAAGTAAGGATATACCCGTCTTTACGTGGTAAATCAGTCATGGCTACATATCCATCAGGGATAGCTGTAGAAGAATCAGAATGTGAAGTGAACTTTGTCGGATCCTCACACAGGTAAGCTACACTCTTATCAGTTCCATGGTGAACGAGAACATCATCAGCAAGCATCCAGAGATATTCAAAAGGAGCCTCCAGTCCTCTGTAAGATGTTACCTGAATAACCTTATCGCCTCCAGTCCATCCTTTGATTGTGTATGAAACCTTTCCTGTATTGTTGCCAAGTACTGCAGTAACACCACAAGGTACAAAAGGTCTGTAACCTCCCCATGTATTCCATTGACCGCCATCCACCGTGCAACCATTACCAAGTCCACCTTGATGGAAACCATCATCAGTAAGGCTTTCATTGTATGCGTCCTGGCAGTGTAAAGATGCGTATTCAATTCTTTGCAACCAGGCTATTTCATTGTACGCCCTGTATGCACCGATATGAGTACCATGTTTACACCATGGTCTGACTGTTGCCTTTGATACAGAAGTACGAGCCATTCCGAGCTGAGAATTATATGTGCCATCTTTTGAAGCATCAGATGCACCAGAACCGCCCCTGAATTGAGCAGCATTATCTTTCAATTTCACAATACCATTTTCATCACGTGCGATCTCATTTCCGTTCCACGTTAACCAGCATCCAGATACAGCCTCACCAGTTGTAGTGTCCTGTGTTGCGAACCATGGAGAAATAGCCTTTTTCTCCATCTTAATAAACCCAGGCAAAGGGTATTCTGAGATAGCATAGATCCATTTCGTTCCAGAAATTTCAATCTTAATATAATACTCTGGCTTTTCAAGCATTACATTACCATCAGTACTATCAATGATAGCTGTTGCTCCACTTTCCTTTTTACGGCTATCGTTCTGGTGAAGATAGTATTTCACGGATCCATCCGTGTTTTCTACATATCGTCTTAATTTCGCCTGAACAGGTAGTGTTCTGTGAAGATCCAAATTACCAACTCTTGTAAGTTTGTAATCACTACTTGTAAAGTCTCCTTGAACGCCATACCACTGATCATACGGATATTGCGGTTTGGTTGATCCACTTCCTAAAATTAGTCCCATATTTTTTATTTTTTGATAGTTTCACCTGCACCCCAGTAAATTTCAAACTTTTCAAGATCTATAGCACCTGGAGATAAACTAACTATAGATCCTGGTGTCCAATCTCCGATAGGAACAGGGAAATCACCATCCTCCTTATCGCAAATCAGTTTACACCTGATTAATACATGTGTCTCCATTGTATTCTCTTTTGCTCTTACAAAAACAGAGAATGGAGTACCAGAAAGACTGAACCCATCAGCCAGGCTTTCAATCTTTCCCTTTGATTGTATTCTTAAACTATACATTGTTGCATCCATATCAATTTACTTAGTAAACACTGCAAATATAATAAATCTGTGTCTGACAAACACACTTTTACACACAAACTTTGTAATTTCAAGCAAACATTCTATATAAATTCACCTCCTTTCAATATAATGTAAATCACTAACAACTGTAATAGTTGCCCTATAATTCCTCCCATTATGGTAGCAATGAGATCCAGCCAATCCCATTTACCACCATATTGTTTGTCCTTAAACTCCATTCCTACAGCTAACCCTGCTGCAAATAGAATGGTTAACAAGAAAGCACTTGGTATAGCATAAATAAAGTGCTTCGGTCTGTTACTTTCTAAAAACCATTTCATAATCATTTCATATTATAGTCCCAATCTGGCGCAAAAATCACAAATTCACATGAGCCATCATTAGCGGAGGCATCATCTGATAGTAAAACATCGAAGTATGAAGATGTCTTTGAATACAAACAAGCCTTAACAGGATTGCTTCCACCCCATATAGCACCATAACCTGTAGCCATAACAGTATATCCGCTTGGGCATGAAGAACAGTAAACACGATATTTACCAGTTCCTAATCTTGAAACGCTAAATACGCTTGACAAGCTACGTCCATCGTAATAAGTTCCAGATAGTGAAGCACCTGAGTTAGTTCCGTTAATCTTACCTATAGCAAGTATTCTTGCATACCGTCCTTTTGCACCACTTTTATAAAAATCTTCGTGCGAAAACCTACTTGTTATATCCCATCTTCCTTTTTTTGATGTTGCTGTTGATCCAGGTTCTTCAAAGCAAGTCATTTCTACGACTTCCTGCGGTTTTACTACTGCATAATAATCAAGCTGGCTCCATGACATTCCATCTTCTGCTGTAAAGCTATATGCTCCTATCATATAATCAGCACCACCGAAAGGGCTACTATTGTATAGTCTGCATACCTTACCAATATCATCTGCATCTTGTCCCATGCTGATATATTTAGTAGATGTTACAGATGGCAGATAGAAGATGTTAACATCTGAAAAAGCTCCAGAAAAACCTGTAGATAATTGCATTGTACCTTTGACACGAACAACGCCATTAACTCCATCCAGATAAACGCTTCCATTCTGAGCTTCCAGCCTGTTATTCTTAAACACCCATCCTGCTATGTTGGCATTCTCAGCAAGCAATAGATCAGTTGCTATAGATTCAAACTGGGCACCGAAATTATTCCACTTACTTGTGTTTGTAGGAATTACACCAGTGAAAGTACCAGCGTCAATCCTGGCAACATAATACACTCCATTGTACTTTACAACATCTAACCTGTATTTGGTACCATAGTATGTTTTACTGCTATCATAAACGCCTCTGAATACCGTTGCTGGGCTTTCTCCCTTTTGTCCCTGATCGCCAGGTTCTCCCTTGTCTCCTTTTGATCCAGTTACACAGATAGGTGCAGTTGTTGTAGAAGTACCGTTTGTGTATGTAATTACCGATCTCGTCCAGATATACCATTTATCTTTCCATGTAGGTCTTGTAGTGCTCCATGATCCATTTAATAGTGAAGTAGCTGAACTTGATAGATAATATTGTTCTACTATAGTCTTTACACCATTACCAGGGGATCCAGTATTTCCCTTTCCTCCTGTTATACATGCTGCCTTAGTTGTAGTGCTTGTACCGTCCGTGTATGTTACCTTTGTTCTACTCCATATATAATATCCATCTTTCCAGGCTGGGGCTGTTGTTTGCCATCCGCTTGTAGGTGCTACACTATTAGATGTACTTTGCGCATATTCAACATCTGTAGTGTTAACTCCTACACCTGGCTTTCCATCTATACCATCATAAGGATTTACCCTTATAGGAGTGCTCCAATGTTGTATCAGTTCATCAGCAGTACCTTGCATTATTTTCTCAATATCTGATACAGGCAAAGCACTATCAAGCAATCTAACATCATCAAACATTGAGCTGGATCCAAACATATTATCATCATAAATGGCAAATCCATCTATCTTTTCATTGACTGATCCGTAATTATATTGAACTCCATTTATAAATACAGTAACAGTTTTATCAGAAAATCTTAATGCTACATGGAACCATACCCCAGGAGTTGTATTGATTGTGTTTTCAACATATTCACGACCATTATATCCGTTCAGCATCCATTTCACATACTTTTGATCTGTTTTCATCCAGAAGCACAAAGTAAAGTTCTTTCCAAAAGGCAGATCGTAAGGTATTCTACACTCCTTTTCATACGACAAGTCAAAAGCATAACGATTTCCATCTTTTACAATACATTCTGGCTTATTATATGTTGCCATATACTCACCTGTCTGATCCATTATCCTTAATTCCCCCCTGTTCTGATAATCAGTCTCAGATATAGGGTAATTAAAAGATGTTCTATCTACAATTCCAGACTTTTTAGCCATAGTACACCAGACATATTCAAATGCACCAGGCTTAGGCATTTCAGTACTCCATCCTGCTGGATTGGGTGATGATAGATCTATAGCTGGAGGTGTAGATGTAGATCCATTCTTTGCGTACCTATATTCATAATAAACGCCAGATTCAGCATCAGTTCCTCCTGTTCCAGGATCTCCCTTGATTCTACTCCAGGTATAATCTGCTGGGTTATCACTGTCTTTTTTCTCAAAGTCTGTATATTGTCCGATATATGCACCTGGCGTTTCTCCATTGTTTGCAGTGAAAGATAAACCACCATTATCACTATATTTGATATGAAGATATGACGTTTTCCCATCTTCACCAGGTTTACCAGGTGTACCATCTTCTCCTTTTGTATCATTCCAGGTGTAATCTGCTGGGTTATCACTGTCTGATTGCGACTGGTTTACAAGAACTCCCATCCACCTACCAGGTACTTCTCCATTTCCATCAGTGAATGTTTTGCCACCATCATCAGAATATTTGATATGTAGATAACTGCTTTTGCCATCTTCTCCTTTTATCTTACCTACATTCGTCCACCCTGATCCATCCCAAATATAAAGATTCTCACCAATGATATAGGCATCACCAGGCTTATTATCAACTACAGGTAACTGTGAAACATCATCTTTACTACCTTTGATAGTAATACTTGTACCATCAGCACCTCTTACCCTAAATGGAGATCCCCATGATCCACTGTTAATATCAGCAGCAGACTTGATACTCATCCAAACAACGCTTTCCGTTGATTCAGTGTGCCATCCATTTGTATTTCCTGCTCCAGTAGGAGTGTTTGGTTTTTCCTGGCTGTCATTATATGTGTAGAATATAGAGTTACCCTTTTCTCCAGGAGATCCCTTAGCTATGAGCTGCCAATAAGTTGAGTTTGTAGGTAGTATTCCCATACTCGGCTCATTGTTTATATATCTGTATGTGCATACTTCGTTAGATGCTTCATAACTTACTTCATCCCCCTTATAGTACACATATTTGCTGTTATATGTACCTCTATAAACTCCTATATGAGAAACATCGCCACTATCAGACAAAAGTCTAACATTATGCAATGTTAGTTGCTTTCTTGCAGTCACATTCCAATCTATAGAGCTTGTTGCGTCACCTATCCTGAAAGCATTTCCATCAAGATCCAAGTAACACTCACCATCAGACGTTATTATTTTACCAGTAGTAATTGTATTACCGTTTATTCTGGTGAAACCGTATGTTGTAACAAAGTCCCTAAAATTATCATCAGCCCTCAATGATGATAGAATACCTACCTGAAAATAGTAGTTGTTCGGATCTTCAACTGGTTCAAACTTCAACTGTTCACGTGTAAGATACCAGGTACCTGTTGTTCCTTTTTTAGAGCATTTAGCGAACAGGTAATAACCTCCTGATTCAGACATTGTGAACTCAGCACCAGACATATTCCACTGTTTAATCTCAGCCTCATCAATAGTCAAGTGCGCCAGTATTCCAGACGTTGCATCAAACCTGTTAGGAAGTCCGTTAACATTAGGATTGAAAACTACATCAACAAGTACAAACTGCTGGCTTTTAGATCCTACAGTCAACATGTTTGTATCAATGGAGTTTGGGCGTATATTTTCAGGATCAAAGTAACCATCAGTATCATACACCATGGTTCTCAGTTCCTCTGTTGTACGCCATCCTCTACGTGCCTTATTAAGATCCCTTAGCCTGTTACTTTCAATCACTTGCTCATGCCCTATGACATCTATAACAGTCTGATTGATTATAGATATACTTGTAGTATCGGACAAAGTAATGCTGTAGTCGTGCTTAAGCATCAGGTTCCTGCTTACTTTCTGGATCCTGATAGTCTTTTCAATTCCAAAGCGTTCATCCTTAACAGGCACATAATCACCTACTTTGAACAGGCATACATTACTATCGTCTGGAGTTGTATCAAGGAAATATTTTCTGTCGAAATTAAGTACATACTGAGCCTTAGCCTGTGTACGTGGCTTAAATTCATTATACCCCTCATACCAGAGATCTTCTTCTGCATTCTGCTCGTAAGATTCAGGCAGATTTATATCTGTTATCTTATATGTGTCTCCCTCAGAAATCCTATAAGCCTCACTGTCTGTTGTCGGTATAGTTAGACCTCTCTCATCAGTGAATGGAATTATGGTGAACAGCTTTTGAGAATGATCATAACCATTCTTAGCAGCAAGTTCAAACTGTTGACCAGCAAGTTTGCCTGTTATGAATGTGATCTTTGCAGTCACATCTTGTATCAAGTATTTAGTTCCATTCTCATCTGATTCATTGAGATCAAAGTCCATGGTATCATCATAGAATGAGTTTATATCAGCACCAAGAGCTGTTACAACACCAGTCCTTTTAGGATATATATCATCGTACTGAGCACCATCCTCATCACTACCCAAAAGATCCCTCAGATCTGCATCCTCAATGTATCTGTTATCATCATCATCTATACCGATCATTTCTGTTCCTGGAGCTACAACGGTGCCATCATATAACTTATGTTCTCTTTTGTTTAACCTCTTAGGATATGGAAGCTGTAGCCTTTCTGAATAGTTTCTATAGTCCTTTCTGATATTGGTAGTTCCACCCTCAACCCATAGCCTTGTAATAATAGCCTTATCATCTACCTTTTGTTCTTTAAGGGTATATAAGCCATTACCTTTGCCCCATTCAAAATAATCATTACCTCCAGGAGGATTTATCCTTTCGCCAAACTTTCCTATATGTATGGTTCTTACACCGTCATTTTGGGTAATCTGGAACTCCAGGTTAAACTGATCTTTACTACATAACGCCTGTAAAACTTGCAAACAGTTCTGCCTTGAAAACTGAATAGTGCGAGGTTCTGTATCAGGACAATTAGCCTCATCGAATTTCCATAGTCCAGGATAGTCCCTGTTTACATTATAGATAATCACTTTTACAAAATCCTTAATGCTATAGGTGAGATCAAACGTACTTGAAGTAGATTTTCCATTAGCATCAGTATTTCTGTATAGGCTTTTCATAAGCTCATACATAACTCCATAAAAAACAGCATCATAGGTATAGTAGTCCTCAGATAGCTTTTCACGAGTTACCTTTGTTCTTATTGTGTACTCATCGCCATCAATTACGATCTTGTCACCTTTCTGAAAATCCATCAGTTCCGTTGATACGATATTCAGTTGTACCTGATCATCACCCATAAGAGTTATATTCTGTACCGCTGTTTTAACGGTACAGAAAGGTTCTCTTGACATCAACAGGATTTTTGATCCGTCTCTTTTTATCACTTCAATTTGTCCCATACTACAATAGCATTAGTGGAAAAACTTTCAATATCCTCTATTACGCCAGTAATGACAATATCATACTCACCAGGATCAGCGTATGTATGTTCTACTGTTTTATTGTTTCCTGATACGTTGTATGTATGAGTTCCATCCCCCCAGTATATATTTAGCATACTGTAGGTAGTCACTGTAATTGAGGCTTCTGAATTTGCAGTATTGCTTATGTGTCTCAGAACTTTTTTTACAGGCTCATCCTCTATCAGTTTGAGCTTGAACGTACCGACCATAAGTTCATTATTATACAACCCCCATTTCTTATCAGGATCCACGCTATCATGTAGCTCAACCTCATATACAAGTGGTTTCACCTTTCCGTCATACTCAACGACAAACCTATGGTTCCCCTCACCATCAAACTCATCAAGAAAAAGATTAAGCCATTCGACAAACTTAGATCTGCTGGAGGCTTCAATGAAACATGAAAGCGTGATAGTTCTTTCCTTGAAACGAGGTCTTTTCTTATCCCTGACAATTCCATGGTAATTATCCCAGTCAACTTGTAGCGTCTCTTTACGTTCAAGCCTACCGACAAGCCCCTCAGAATCCGATACGAACACACCAAATTCCTTGAAGTTCTTACCATTGATATAATATTCAACGTCTGTATTCTGTTGCATCATTAGTACATCTTTATACTCCTTAGCCACATTATACAGCTTTACTTCGTCTATCAATGTATAGCAACCAGATAGAGAGCTTTCATTTATTGACATTCCTACAGGAGTACCAGGAAGCGATTGATTATAAACAGTCTTATCACCAAGGTACACAGTAAGTATAGATCCTGATTTTACAAAACACAGGAATACCCATTCATTAGGAGTTACATTTATCCACTGTTCTACATAGTTGTCTATACCATTCATATTGACCAACCATCCAATTTTATTAGTGGACGGTTTTACATACATAGATAGAGTGAAATCAGAGCTGAAAGGAATTGATCTTTCTGTCAAACACTCACCGTTCCCATTCAGATCCAGTGATTTTCCACTGTTCGCATCCCTACTAAATATGGCACCATTTGACAATGTAGCATCTGATCTGTTGTATGAATAATCATAAGCCTTATTACCGTCTGGATCATCAAAAGGCAAATGCAGAATTAAATTTTTATCAATCATATCCGATATGTTTTTTTGTTGTTATACTTTACTTTTATACCATCACCGATACACCTAACAGTGGAATCTCCATACATGTTTACCATAACCTGAGCATCTTTGCCAGCTACAGCTACCACAAGATCAGCATTATCAAAGGCATCTATAGTGACTATGGCATGATCCGAAACATTAATAGACACCTTAGAATTATGCCTTACAAAAACACGGCTAACTGTATATCCATCATATTCCATCATGGCTTTGCAGTCTCCATTCAGAACAACGTCTGGTAAATTTCTTATGGATCTTTCCTCATCATCAACGAATACCCCATACTGTTCACACTTACCTTTGAAATTAGTCCTGATAAAGTCTAAAGTAGGATAGTCATTGATAATACAGAAATCAATACCACGAACATACAGTTTTGCAAGCTCATCAACATTAAGACCTGGCTTAAGTTTCATTTGCCATAAACGGCACAAACCCTTGTTAATACCGTCATTCTTAAGTTCTTTTATTACGTCCATTAGCTTATACCTTGTGATAAAAGTGAGTTATCTTTATTTTCAATTCTCTTTAACGTGCTTTTAATCTCAGCAAGCTCAGCAGCAGAAGTTTTTGTATTTGCTGCTATTTCAGCCTGATAAACAAGCGAGGATCTCATAATCACTATCTGATCACTTTGATTGATAATGAAAGTGTTTAATCGTCCTGCTATAACTCCACCAGTTTCCTCACTCATAGAGGTTACAGCACCTTTCAGAGGATCAGTACTTTCAGCAGCATCTTCTTCAACATCTTTTATCCAGTCTCCAACGCTTTCAAGTGCCATGTTGAAAGTTTCACCAGCAGCATCTATCATTGCTTCAAATTTAGTCTTTTCACTGTCTGATAATACACCGTCTTGCATTGCTTCTCCGAGATATGCCATAGCATCACTAATAGCCTTTGCAAGGAACTCCCTTTTCAGAGCTTCAACTACAGCCTTTTTGAGAATATCCTTTGTTTTGGTACCAAGGGCTTCTGCTGCATCTTCTCCCTGGCAGTAAGCATCCACAAGGGCATCAGCAAACTCATCAATAGCACTCTGAGTGTCGGTACCAGCAAGAGTTTCAAGCATACTCCTTTCCATATCCTCAATCTGAGTATCTATATCCTTGATCGCTTCCTCCCAGTCATTAATCTTGCCCCAGTCCGTATCTTTCTTGTCTTTTTCTGCTGCGATCTGCTGCCTTATAGCCTCTTGCTGTTGTCTGAGGTTATCTTTCTGCAATTCATACAACTGAAACATATCTCCATTAGACTGTTCCTTTTCAAGTGCATATTTCAGTTCCTTGATCTGTTTAGTCAATTCAGCATACCTGACAAAATCCCAGCTTTGTTGAGCAACAATTTTCTGAGCTTCCAAGGCAGCGATCTCATCCTTAATAGCCTGTACTCTCTGGTTGTGAGCTTGCCTTTCCTCATCTGAATAAACCCAGTAAGTGTGTTCAGCAGCGTTCTGCAGTCGATCGAAAGCATTAGATAGATTATCTATGTGCTGCTGTATATTCTGTATTTTTTCCTCCAGCTCATCATCATTATTGAAAAGATTTGCCACGAATTGAACAGCCTGTAATGCTATAGATATAGCAGCAAGGATAATACTACCTTTTTCTGCTGTCTGTATGGCTGCTGCCATTGCTATACCAGCAGTAGTTATACCTTGTAGCATTCCAAGTGTAGCTTTCCCATTTTCGCCGATAAGATCACCAAGGACATCACAGCTATCAATGGCATCATTCACAAAACTAAATACTCCCTCTGTTGAACTTGCAAGGTTAGACCAGTCTGTCTTAATCTGCTTAGATGTTTTCTGCGATCCCGATTCTGTTTTCTTGAAAACGTCTGAAAGGGCGTTACCCATAGCCTTGAACGGATTCACATCAAGAACTTTCTTTTTAGCCTCATCCAGCTTATCAAGAACAGCCTTAAGATCTGCTGGATTCAAATCCAGGTTAGAAGTATTCATTTTTTGCTGAATATCATTGATCAGCTTATCAATCTGTTCAACAGTAAGACTATCAAGATCCGTGAATAGATTTTTCCAGCTTTCACTTTGCATGAGCATCTGAGCATTCAAAGCACTTAACGCCTCTGCTTCACCCTGATTCACCAGGTTAATACGTTCCTGGTTGTTCTCCTTAAGAGCCTCATTCCTCAATACAGCATATTCATCCTGGATCGCCTTTTTCTGTTCCTCATAAGTCCTGTAGTCATTGATAAGTCTTTCCTGAATTTCTTTCTGTAGCTTCTCATCTTCTTCCGTCACGAAAAGAGCTGCCTCCGATTGCTCATCAGCACCGACAAGTCCAGAGCTGCCATTACTTAGCCTTTCCTTAGCAGCAGCGACCGCTTCAATCTTATCAGCAAGACTTTGAGCCTGGCTAATAGCATTTGTAACGGATTCTTTGAAAGCGTCCATAGCTGTTTTAGCACCAGTAATTTCATTGTATTGCATATTAAGGGAAATCAGGTAATTGCCCTCACCCTCAGTAAGCCCCTGATTACTCTGTTTCTCTTTCAGCATGTTGATCTGATTCTGAACGAACTCTTTATATGATTCTCCATCTTTCAACAGCTCAGAGAAATGAGACCTGGCAACATCTTCACCCATTGTTCTTACCCAACGGAAATACAAGTCATACTGTTTTTTCTTGTATTCTATTTCACCATCAAAAAGCTCATTTTGTGCATCAGTATAGGATTTATTCTCAATGCTTCTCCTTTCGTCAAACCCTGCTTTCTGATCATCAGTAAGCCCACCTTTTCCAGCATCTTTCCTGGCTTTCTCCAGCTCCTTTTCTTCTTTATCAATACGATCAAGATTCTGCTTATGCTGTAGATCAAGCATCGCCTTTCTTTTCTCATATCCCTCACTCATTACAGAGATACGATCTTCTTCAAGTTTCCTTTCTGCCTCCAGTTGTTTCCTGGATAACTCATCAGCTTTTTGGGCTGCATTGTTATTTGATTTTGGCAGACGTGATTCAAGAGAATTGATAGTTTTTGTCAGCTCCTTATACTTTGAACTGTTTATCTCAACATTCGATCTTTCGTCCTTAAGTTGCTTGATCCTGGCGTTAATTCCAGCCTCAGTATTCAGGTTCTCCGTTTTCTGGTTAACAGCAGAATTGATCTCCTTTAGTGTAGAAAGAAGCTCATTAAGTTTGCTTGTGTCTGCATCTACCTTAACCTTTTTGGCGTTTATTGCGTCAATCTCCTTTTGAGTGTCTTGCGCCTTTTTATCAAGTTCCTCAAATGACATTGACACATAATCAACAGCCTCAGACGTTTTGGAACTATCCTTTGGCGCAAAGAAAGCGGAAAGCTGCTGATCTACCTTTGAGATCTTATCCTGTGCCATGTTAGCAGAACTCACCACATCTGATAGATATTTACTCAGTGTGGATCTGAAACTATCCATTTCCTTATCTGTTGCTCCAGTTGATTTTGCAACGGCTTTGACAATCCTGTCAAGAGACTGATTAAAAGCGTCTGTATAGGCTTCTCCTGTAAGCCCTTTTAATCTCTCAGCAGCATCAGTTGACATTGATTCTACAGCCTCCCAAACAGCTCCAGTAGCCTGTTGTATAGAACGAGCATCAACATCAACCACTTTAGATACAGAAACCCAGGCACCATCATATTGCATAGTTTCCTGAATATCCTTATAAGTTGCATCCTTAGCAGCCTTTTTAAGTTCCTCCAGTGCATCAGTTTGAGACTGGATCATTTCTTGCATAGCCTGTTCGGTGTACTTTGCTTTGATTTTTTCTGCTGTGTTATTCTGTATCGCAGCAGTCAGTTCCTCATATTTCAACTTCTGAATATCCAGAGTAGCATTCTCATCAAGCAGTGTCTTATTGTACTCTTTGCAAATGGCATTTATTTTCTCAATGGCATCCTTATGTGTCTTAGTTCCTTTCTCAGCATTCTGCAAAACAGAGAACAACAGGTTTAAGCTGTCAATCTCTTTTTTTGTAGTGTCCTGGAACTCTCCCATAGCATCTGTAGCTTCTTCTTCTGTTCCTGAGAAAAGAGTTAACGCACTAACCAGGGCACCAACGAGACCGATCACCCATCCAATAGGATTCGACATCATGGAAGCCCATAATGTTTTCATTGCGAGTGTGGCTTTTGTGGTTATTGCAGTCAGCATTGAGGTGGTTGTAGCATTCGTAGCCTTTGCAACAGTATCAGCAGTAGTGGCAACAGTTGACTGTCTCACAGCAGCAGCTTCCAGGGCTTTTTTCTTCGTATGGAAATCAGTCTGAGCAGACAAAGCAGCCTTTCTTGCTATAGCCTGGTTTTCCTGAGCACCCTCCAGTTTCTTTTCAGCTGTGGCTATTCTTGTAGCGTCACCAGACTGTTTAGCCCAATATACCTCATACCTCGCAGCCTCAGTTGCTTGCATTGTAGCTATGGCTGTCTGTTTAGAAGCCTCCACTTTAGCAGCAGCAGCACTTACCTCTGCACGCATGGCATTAAGAGTTGAAACCTGGTTCTGATTCTTCTTTATCACCTCCTGTTCCAAAGCAGCACGATAAACAGCACTCTTAGCACTCAGATCCGTTTTACTCAAAGCAGCCCTCTGTTCAACAGAAAGAACACTCATCGCTACAGCCTCATAGTTTGCGCTTGAAGTCGTGAGATTCAAATTTGATAGATATTCCTGCTGTTGTGCTGTTAGTAGCTGCTGTATTGTAGCAATACGCAAACTCTTTACAAGGTTAGCATGTTCCTCAGCAGTTAACTGTTTTTGTAATGATATAGTGTGAGCCTCCTGAGCTGCTGTCATTGCCTTTGTCTGAGCAGACACCTGTCCACTCAACTGAGCATCAATTTTAAGTAGTGCTATTTTCGCCTGGCGTGCTGTATTATCAAGTAACGCTACACCAGTATATCCTTTGGTAACAAGTGTATTAAGTACTATGGCTGCCTTATAACTTCCGTATGCAACAGTAATAGCCTGTATAATACGCAAGATCTCATCATAATTTTCCACAAGACTAATTGCCCCCTGTATTCCAGACGCAAAAAGATCCTGGTTCTCTGTACCAATTTTATTCAGAGCACTATCCCAGGCATCACCAAGGTTAGAGATCATACCAGTGAGAGACTTACTTTGTTCCTGCATGAGGTTGTAATACACACCGCTTGAACTTGTCATGTTCTTGAAAGCCTGTTCTACTTCTGTAAATCCGACCTTACCCTCTGTTATCAGAGCACTAACCTCATCTTTTGAAACTCCTATAACCTTAGCCAGTTCCTCATAGATAGGAATACCACGACCAGCGAACTGTCTTATATCTACAGCATAAGCCCTACCTTGCGCCCTTAATGTTCCATACAGATAAGCAATTTCACCCAATGGAGCACCAACACCAGACGCTACATTTCCAAGCATCACAATTTCATCAACAACATTTTCTACAGATGATCCGTATGCTAACATCTGTTTTGTCGAACTTGCTATACCTTGAAGATCAAAAGGAGTTTTTGCAGCCGTAACAACAAGCTGATCCATGAGTGCCTTTGACTTAGTACCACTCCTTAGCATTGTTTCAAATGCTATTTCAAGTTGCTGGAACTGCCCACGTGTGGTTACTATGCTTTGCAATAGGCTACCCATACCTTGACCTACAAGGTATGATACGATATACTTAGCCCCATTTTGAGCCATATTCTGTAGCGATTGCTCCATCATAGCTGATTCTGCAATGGTGGTATTAGACACCTGTTTTATGTGTCTTTCCATAGCCTGAGCAGACACATTAAAATCATCTATATCAAGAGTGGCTTTGAATGCCAATGCTCCATTTACATTATCCATATTACATAAGCCCTTTTATATAATTCTTAATTTCTTCTTTCGTTTTCAACTCTACATGAACAGTTTCTTCATCTTCTTTCTCATCGTTTTTAGACGTTTCTATTTTCGGTGCGTCTGCAATGATGATTTGAATGTTCATCCAGGAAATACCCCAAAGCAGATAATCATAACTCCATCCATAAGCCTTAATAATTTCGCCACGATTACCCCAAGGGCTGTTTAGCCCTATTACTCTATCAGATTTGCTTTGGGCTTCGTCATTCCCACTTCCCTTATGGATCTGATAGAGGAGGTAAAACCCCCAGGATTCATCATCTGGCTTATTACATCAGATAGTTTTTTAAGCCTGGCTACAGTAAGGTGATTGATAAAGAACGTCTTAAGTTGTTCAACCTCCTTTGATCTCCTGTTTGTGATTTCAGGGCTGTTTATTACTGCAACGGCTGCTATTTCTGCCATAAGAGGTATATATTTGAATAGCTTCTTACTTTCCTGGATAGGCTGTTCCTGTACTTCTTTCTCATTATATTCTATCTGTATATACAGTTTTCTTAGATAGTCTATAGTTCCGAGATACAAAGGTTTGATATGGAAATTTCTCATATACATATCAACCATTTTACCTTTATCTGCATCTGGTACCTCCATTACAGATACGTCCCAATCAACAGGGATCCTTTTATCTCTCCAGATTCTTGCCATCTTAGGGAATGTTCTATTCCACCACAAAACTCTCTTAGGAGGTTTTACTGGGTAAATCTTAAGAGGAACGGAAAACTTAACACCAAGTTGCAGAAGTGCTTCAATAGCCTTTTCTTCCAGTTCTAATCTTTCCTCTGTTGTAAGATCTTTTATGTCTCTTATTTCTTTCTGTTCCATAGTCTAAAAAAAATAAAAGCCCCCCATCCTGGGGATAGGAGGCTATCTTCTCAATGATTTTTACTATTCATCTGGCATAGTCGGATTCTCACTGTACGTTATAACACCGTTTGGATTCGCTGTTACATCAAGTAATGAAATACCTTTAGCTGAGTAAGTAGTATTTTTCTTTGCCGACACAGTAGCACAAGGAATGTTAAGTACGAGACCTTCCATAGGGAAAACCTTGAAAGCAAGCTCAATATTCTTGACTGTTTCAGGTTCCGTGTATGTATTGTAACTTCCATCGGTACCTTTTTCACCGCCCTCAAAAGCAACCCTTTCATCAATGGATGGATCCATGATTGAGAAAACTAAATCTGATCCCTCTTTTGACTTCTGGATAATCTTCTTAGATGATGTTTCAGACTTGTGTGTAGTAATTGTTGCATCCTTATCTACAAACGTACAAGTGTCCTGGTACACATCTACAGGCTTCCAACCACTTTCGGGCATTTTCTTTGGATCAGTTTGGTTAATGGGAGCATAATACAATGCTTTGATTCCCACTGTTGATAATACTGGCATAATCTTTTAATTTTATGTTTTACTTTTGTCTTACAGTTATTTCAAGACCTAAAGAAACAAAGTGTTCATTATGGTTTTGTTCCTTGATAGGAGGATTGAGCTTACCTATAGTCCAGTTGTAGCCCTTACCTACCTCGCAATGATTCTGCAAAACCTCAATAACCTTTGCCCTTATGTCTATCAGTCTTTGGAAATTAGTACTATAAACAGACTTGCTTTTGTTTGCAATATCAGGAACATGAATGTTCACCTTGATTTCTCCGAACCTTACAGATCCCTCGCCATCAATAGTGTGAGGAACGATAACAACGCCCTCCTTTGCATAGTCGTTTCTTTCGTAACCAATAACTCCGTTAATCATAGTTTTAACCTCGCTTTCCTGGAGTAACTGGTAAACTCTTACAGCTATTTCCTCAGTAGTTATCATATTCCAAATAATTCGTTTGCTTTACTTTTTGCTTTTTCCATCAATCTATTCATGGCAGCAGGAAAATCTTTCTTTGCTTTCAGTTCAGCAGGGAGGATAACATTGTACCCCTTAGCTTCAACATAGGCAGCGTAATTCATTCCAGCTACTATGATGAGTGAATATGTGTCTTGCATATCCTGGGCATACTTCATTGCAGTCTCCAGGGCAGCATCGGCACCTACTCCAGGCTGGTTTGTCCCACCATAGTAAACTATCTCTTTATTACGAACCACAGCATAACCAATGGAGTTTGTCAGATTTCCTGTCTGATCGGTGTAGTTGTGCTGTTCCTTTGCGTACTTAGCAAGATCCTCTCCAAGGTATTTCAGCATAAACAAAACTGCTTTATCCAGATTCCTCTGGAATGCTTCAACCTTAGCAAGTATTACACCGCTACCAAATTCAGGTTTTATCCCCATATCTCAATATACCTCCTGTTTAAGTTGTCAATTCCCTGTATAGAGAACTCATCAGTACCCCCATCATCAAACACAAGCATGATCTTTGTTCCGATAGATAGATCGCCTTTGAAATGCTTAGGAATAAATACATCATAAGTGTATGCGTATGTTATTCCATCAGTTCCAACATATTGTTTTGCTGGTATTGACTTGTCTATCTGGCATTCACACCCTTTCTGCCATTCAGTATTATCCTGTTCCTGGTAAAATCCAGTCTCAGGATCCTGAACAGCTTCCTGTAAGATGCTATATTGGAAAGTACCGTTTGTTCTCATATTACCACAAGTTAGATCCGTCTGTTATAGATGAGACCTTGACAAACTCCGAAACGTCAAGACCGTTTTCACGGCAAAGATCTTTTATCCTATCCTCCAACTTTTCAACACTGTAGCCCTGTGAGGATTTTCCAAGGCTGTCATTTGTAAGCACTATCATTTTCTTAAGAACCTTGATAGCTGCTATAGCAATGCCAACCTTATCCTTTTCAGGATCATACTCACTGTCAAGATCGCTAACCTTAGCATCCAACAGAGCTTTCTGCAATGTAGTTCTACCTGGAACATAAGGATCAAGTTCACCAAGTAACGCTTCGTATTTTGTCAATGTCTCCATAACTTACTTTTCCTTTTCAAGTTCAACAACCAATGATTCAACCTGTTCCTCATTAAGTTTTGCTACAGCGTTTGATACGCCCTTAACTCCAGCATTCTGAGCAACAGGAGATCCGATAGCCTCCAGTGCAGTCTTTACGTCAAGCAAAGCATAATCTTTGCCTGACACGTTCACAACTTCTGGCTTATCTTCTCTTTTCTTTTCATCATTGATTGATTTAATCACACAAATACCACGTGATACGAGATCATTTACACGATCAAGATCTGAGACTTCAAGAGTTTCACCAACATTGTAGATTTTACTCCTGTTTGTTATGTCCCTAAACTTCTTTTTTGTACAAAGAACAATTCCCATATTTTAGCCCTCCAATGCTATATTGTCAAATTCCTCTTTTGTACAATAGAGACGAACTTCTCCATTATCAGTATCAGGAATTACTTCTTCATCATAACCACGCACCTGTAAACATACGATAGCACCGATTTCAGTGATAAGTGGCAACAATCTACCAGAACCCTGTGTGTATTCTGCTGCTGTTTGACCAGTAGATTCACCAGTGATCCATTTAGCGATCCTGATACCGTTACCAGCATTGATATAATCAACGCCATCTTCCTCCATCAGCTCACTATCTTCAATAGCTGGCTGGATTTCACCGATAACACCAGCAGGCTTAATGCAGACAAAGTTGTGATTCCACGGATCAATAGAGTGACGCTTTCCGTCCTTATCAATACCCATCTTTCGTGTTACAACTGTAACAGGAGGTATCTGGTTTTCAGACAACAGAGATTCAAACTGAGATACCGTAACAGTCTGAGCACTCTTGTCCTCACCATGCACAAGCAAACGTGTAGTCTGATCCATACGCAACCAGAAATAAAGATCCTGGCTCATAACGATTTCCCCTGGCTCAATACCACGGTTTCTGAGATCGGCACAAATTGCAGCCAAAACAAGGATTGGTGATACCTTTCCTGCTTTTGTGTTTGCAGAAGTCCATGCAAACGAACTGATCAATTTATTTGATTCAGGCATCATGTAATCAACCTCATAAGTACGTCCACCTGGGTTGTTTACTTCTGGAGTGAATTGTGCTACTCCCCATCCAGAGAATGCAGACAAAAGAATGAAGTCCATAACGTCCTTGCATCCAAGATAAGCATCCTCAATTTCGTGCTTCAATGTTTTTTCGATCTGTTTTACCTTATCAGCTTCTTTCAAACGTGGATTTTCGTAAACCTCCATAAGTTTACGCAAGTCACGAGCTGGCATAGGGAACTTGTGACCTACACGTGGGATTTCTTTAGTCCAAATATCGAAACCATCAGAACGCCTCAATGGTGTAGGAGATTCATCACCGATCAAAGTAGCCATCAAACGCAAATTATATTTGCCGACAATAGCCTCAGCAGTCAATGACATTTGAGGTGTATTGTAAGTACACCACTGATCAGAATACATTTTCTGGAACAGTGTTACTTCACGTTCTGAGGCTTTATCAAACGTCTTTCTCCATGTAGCCAGGAGATCCAAAGGCTTTCCATCTTTATTAAGCCCACTAAATTTTTGATAAATAGATTTCATTTTCTAACCTCTTTTTCGTTAATAAGACTGAGTTAATTTCACATGAGGATTGTTTTTCAGAAAAGCACCTGTAGCATCTTTCTGTGACGCTGGGATAGGAGGAACACGCCTTTCGTACATTTCGTATTGCATTGTATCAGCGGTAACATCTACAGAAACTTCAAATTCGCTAACAAAAACATCAGCAACCAAAGCACTGTTAGACATACCTCTTGAAGCTGCGTTTGACGAACTATCAACAACTTCCTCAATTACATTATCCTTTGCAAGACCAGAGATCTCAGCAGAAAGATAAATCACATAATTTGTCCCACTCTTTTCAATTTTTGTAATTGACGGAGCAGCTTCAAACATACCAGAGATCGCATCAGTTTTAAGTACCTTGTCTCCAAGTGCAAAGCACGGAGCATAGAACTCATCAACATACAGAGTGACTTTCTTTTTGTCCTCAGCATCAACTTCAAGGACTTTTGCAGTCTTGATAACCTGAACTTTTCTTGTTTTCTCATCCTTGATAGCAAGGGTTCCAGCAGGGATAGTATCACCTGGCATGAAATTCTGTTTTTCCTTATCCAGGTTAAATCCTCCCATAACCAATGACGGACTGCCTGTGAAGATCGGGCGTGTCCCAGTAAAAGAATCTGTTTTCCTTTTCATTTTACTTTTATTTTACGGTTATTGAATTGAGCAAATCATCAGCAGCTTCATCTATCTGCTTCTCACTTGCTGCTTTTGTACCCTCTGAATCAGCAGATACAAGACCATTTGTAATGAGATCCTGTTTGAACGAAGCAACAGCAGCATCAATATCCTCAGCGTTATCTGCGATATTGATCTTATCACGCAAGAATGCTGGAATTTTGTGTTTCTCCATTGCATCTGAAATTGCTTTTGAACGCTGGTTTTTCGCCTTTTCATTCTTAAGCTCATCCAGTTCTTTCCTGATCGCTTTCAGTTCTTCGCTTTCCTGACCTCTTTTCCCAGATTTGCCACCTTTTCCACCTTTGTTTTCTTCTTCCTCTTCTTCCTCTTCCTCTTCTTCTTCGGTTTCTTTCGGTTTCTTCTTCTGGCTTTTCTTGTTTACCCATCTTGTAGCCTCACCCTGGCTTTCTTTTGCCACCTCAGCTATTAGATTTGCAGTCGTTTCAATAGCCTCATCATCAGTCGAATCATCTTCAATGCTACCACCCATTTTTTCGGTTATCGCCTGGAGATACTTCTCTGAAAGACCTGTGTCTGTACACTTAGTCTTGACTTTTTCAAAGAGTTTTCTATTCATATACTTATAATTTATTGATATTGTTATTTCTATAACCGCAAAGATAGAAATAAAATCGGTAAAATGTGTTTGATAAACACAGAAATTTAACCAGGTAAATTCACTATAAATCAGCGTTTTGTGTTAACTGAGTAAATTTATACAGAAAAAAAGTCGGTAAATTATTTGTTTTATTTAATAGAACAAACTATATTTGCAATGTGTTTGAGAAACACAGATGATAAATACAACATTAAAATAGATCGGATATGACACAAAAAGAATTTGAAGAAAGGACAGGGTTAACGCCTAACAGTGACGATTTTAGTTTTATTCATTCTTTGTATATGAATACGTCAATGGAAAAAGATCAATTCTGCAAAGAGTATAAGAAAATTGCTGGCAGTGAAATTGTCAAAGATGTTCATGCCAGGTTAATAAATTCTCAGATCATTCTTGAACAAAGAAAACAAGATGATATAGATATGGCGAGATCTTTAATCGGAAAGTCCAGGGCTTATGATGATACAGACTTTAGAAATATGGCTGTTAAACTTATTGGCGAAAAAGATGTAGTTTGTTTAACCATGGAAATGGATCTTCCGTTATGGAGTGAAGATAAGGAATTTATTAAATCACACTTATAAAATAATAACAAAGGGATAAATCCTAATAAATGCAACACCGATATGGAAATAACAATCAAACAAGTTGAGGAAATTGTATCAGTACTAACTACAGAGCAGCAGCAGCTTCTTAAGGACACAATTAAATATGGATCATGGGGGGATGCAAGTTATGAATTTCTGACCGAGAAAGGAGAAATAGAATCTGTTTCAATGTTCGGATATTGTACAAATGACGCTAAAATGGCTGGTAATTTTTCAGGTCGTAAAATATCTGCTATGTTCCGTTCAATATATAAAAAACTATGCCCAGCCAATAACAATCAGATAGGTAGATATATCTCACACTGTAGGGACTGGTGGGAGGATGGCTCAGGTGATATGTTGTTTATTAGAACTGGTTACTATCAGGCTTTTGAGGAATGGGCAAAGGAATCCGTTTCACCAGAAGATAAAACAATACGTGATATAATGGATTGGATAGACGGATCTACGGCTTACCTTTCGACAAGAACAGAATATGCGAGAGGCTACAAAGATGGAATAGAACAGGCAAAAGAGATAGTAAGAAACATCATAAGCAACAATCCGACAAAATAATATAACGAGATATGACGGACTATAATTTATACATGATCATGGATGCTATTACGTGTGAAAAGGTAAAATCTGCCTTACACATAGCTCACGAAATGGCAAAAGAAAGCTATCCACATTTAGTTAATAACATTGATTTTGCTATCAACAGGATGGTAGATAATACAGAAACATTTGTCGGATCACAGAACAAACCAAAAACAAAGAAAGCATACAAGAAAGGAGGTGAAAAATGAATACATACGTTTTTGCTGCTTTTGATGCAGATGGTATCAGGATCGGAGAAACACAGCTTAATGATGATGCCTTGCCAGGACACCTTAACACATGTATGAGTGTTCTATGTAGAAATAGCAAGGCGAAAACATACAGGATGGTTACAGAAAAAGGATCATTACTTGATCCTTTGCCTGTAAATCCAGAGAGATACCTATCACACGAGTTCAGGAACATTCTAACACAGTGTGATAACGCCTGGTTCGGTGCTGTTGTAAAGCTACAGACAGGGCAAAAAGTAAAGCTCACAGGTTTTGGAGATAGCATATTTGATAAAAGCTATCATTTTACAGCCTATCACAATTCAGAATACCTTTTGCTAAAAAGTAAGGATCTTGTAAATGCAAAGGTGATAGAAAAAGGATATGATTACAAATACTAAAACATGATAATATGGCAACACTGATAAAAGCAGACGGTACGATTAAAGAGATTAAGCCTGAGAACGGAACAGACTTTCAACTGGAGGAACTTCAAAAGTATGTTCATGGCTACATAGAAATCATTGATCTTAGAAATGGTGAGATCCTGGTTGTAAATGACGATGGAAAGGATCGCTACGAGACAAACAAAGCAGCCACACAGTTAGCACACGATAACAGAGCCATATTCGGATGGGATTGGATTGATGGCGATGTTGTTCACTGCAAAACAGAAGAAGTAAAATAGAAAGGAGGATTCAATGCTAAAGTTATCAAACGAATTAAGAGACGAAATACATGCCATTGCCGTTGAACACGGCTGGCATGAAACAAGGCAACCCAGTTCACACTGGCTATGCCTGGTTATATCAGAACTTATGGAGGCTGTAGAAGCTGACAGGACTAATTTCAGAACAGACTTATCAATTATTCCACACTTCACATTTGAAAGATACAAAGAGAACGGTAATATGGATCTGTTTAAGGATCACTTTGAAAGGTATATCAAGAACAGGGTAGAAGATGAGCTTGCTGATGCCGTTATACGCTTACTTGATTTTGCTGGAGAAACAGGTACGGATATAGACCTTATGGCAAACCTATTACAGCAACATGAGCGTTATATTGCTACAGCAGACACACGCTTTACAGGTTTCATATTTGCCCTGTGTGGTATATTGACAAACAATGATAGAAACATTGATTGGGTGATCCGAAACTCACTTCAAAGAATAGATTATATCTGTAGGAGCCTTGGGATAGATCTCAATCCATTTATAAGACTTAAGATAGAGTATAACAGGTTAAGACCATACAAGCATGGGAAAAAAGAGTACTAAACGAAAAAGAAAGCCATATAGACATAGTTTATATGACATTATGAGAGAAAATAAAGACCTTGGTAGATACATAAATCCACTTGGTAAATTATCTAAATATGCACTTCCGTTTTAATACTGGATATTATGAAAACAACAGTACATTTCACACTTGGGGAAAACGCTGGCGATCTACTTGTAAGTATAGCAAGAGAACACTTGATATATTCTCTGAACCCACAAAAAGCACTTGAAACTATAAAAGGCAGCCTTATAGGTTGCCCAGATAATATTGCACTTGATATTCTAATTGGTAGGACTATCCTTGAAACTTCTGATGATCGTGTTTCTTTTAATGCAATACAGTACACTCCAGACATGAAAGATAAACATGAGCCACTGGATATAGAAGCATGGGCTGAAAGAACACTGTTATCCATGAAAAAAGATGCTAACGAATGGGATCAGGTTATACTTGAACTACGAAACTCAGTAATTAAGAATGATGGAAAATTTGACATAACAGTAAAGTATAACGATCTTATAAGAGCTATTTATGATGGGGACACAAGCAGTCTTTTTGATAATTCCGAAATAAGCGATACAATCCAAAGTCTAAAATATACCATTATTGGAATAAGGGATTTTATATCAAAATGTTTTAAGAAAATTGAGGTTATTAAATGGCTATATAACTATTATCCAGGAGAAATACCAGACGGATTCTTGGTTATGCCTACAGAAGTAAAAGGGCTTAACTTAAGACTAACAGACCTGATGCTAAAAGATGGTGAAGTAGAAAGATATATAAACCAGAATAGATACAGGGATGATCTTGTGACAAGGTATATTGAAAATGAAAGAAACATAGATAAGATCATTTCAAAAGGAATACAGCCTGTAGATATAACAATGAATTATAGTGCTGGATGGTTAGCACCTAACGGAGATTATTATGCCTTAAATGGGGATATTGCAAATATGCTGCACAATCAGATAGCTACAGCATTATGGGATGCTAAAATAATTCCTCATAACGATGATTATAAGAACAATCCAGATCAATGGTTAGGAGAACATGGTTGGGTAAAAATACATGGAAATCATATATTGTATGAGGGATATATGCAAAGTAGATATGGCATTCCACTTGTTAGAATAACTGATGAGCAACGTAAAAAGATAGCACTTTATGGTAGAATTTGCCACGGAGGAACTCTTAACTTTGGGCTTAAATATATGCCTGTAACAGTTGCCAAATTTGAAATGATGGATAGTATTATGGTTGGTAAAATATTTGATTTTGAATAACATGGGAAAAAACAGCTTAAAATCGAAATACGATAAAATGGCAGCTTCGATAGAGGCTGCAAACATATATGATGGCAGAGGTACATTTGACGTGTACAAATGTAACAGGTGTGGCTTTTCTATAGTGACAACATACAAGGACAAAGGAGTTACACCATATACAATATCCTGTAAAAAGTGTGGTGTAGGAACAATGTTTCATACAGAAACACTTGCTTTGCCTCATCCTGATGCAGATGTTATCAACTGGATAAGACCTACATTCAACCAGTTCAAGAAAATGCAACCTGGAGCACAAGAACACATTTTGAACGGAGGTTTGATAATGGAAAGAGAACCTGAAATTCCAGCAGAAGATCCTTTCTTTCCTTTTCAGTTGATCATGGAAAAAATACCAGCAAAAGAGAGCATAAGAATTGCGTACATTCCAATAGTAATATCAAACGCAGCACTACATTACACAGGTAAGATTGCTGATTTTTGCGCTAAAAACCGAATGCCATTCATTAAAGAGGTTAGAACTATCAGGAACGAATCTAAGGCTTTTGTAGAACAGGCTACAGGATCGGTAAGCCACGACACATACAATCAGCTCAAAAAGCAGACAGATGAGTTTTTCTACTCAACCAAAGCAAATCTGTACACTTTGTATTTCACTGTAAGAAATGAGTTTCTAAAGAGGTTTCCTAACCTGGATAACGAATATGATCTTTACACAGACGTGTATATAGCTCATTCTCTTTTCAGGTATGTTAGGGATTTCCAGGATAAAGCAGAAAAGCACATGAGTGAGGTATGTGGTGTGACTATAAAAACGGATCCTGATCCACACATTATGAAGATCTGGAAATGCCTGGATATAATAACAGACGGTTATACACTTGGTAAATCTGAAATGATTGAACTTGCATTGAAAGTAATATCAAACAAAATAGATGAGCATATATTTTCTGACATTGAAATAACGGAGGACTAAAGCATGAGAAAGCTGAGTGTTATATGGCAGATCCTATTTTCCGACAAATGGGCTGTTTTTACATTCAATGACGTACCAGAGGATCCTGAAAAACTAACAGCACCATATTTCAAGTGGAATATATCTCACAAAGATCCGTATTTCTTTCAACTTATTAGGAACAGATTAAAAAACATAGAAAACAATGAGGTACGCACTGAGAAAGCAGGATAAGATAGCATCTGTTTACAGCGAATCATACCTGAAAGATCATATCATTAAAAGCCTGAATAATTATTTCAGTGTTACGGATGATTATGAGATAACGGGACAAATCGGAACAGGAGAAACATATACTTGCAACGGATCCGAGATTGAATACCCTGTTTTGAGAATAAATGATGTTTCTGATGTGGATAGTATGCTGGAGTTCGCTATTGTCGGGCAACAGTATGATGTATTAAAATTGTCCTTTTTAGGACGTATGAAAGGGTAATAATATGGATAAAGATAAATTCATTAAAGCAATAGAGCTAAACAAGGAAATTGAAGAGTTTGAGACACATAAAAAAGCACTTGAAAGCTCAAATATACAATACGGTGGTGGATTGATATTTACATATAATAGTATGCACAATGACGTGCCATTAAAGAAAGAAATATTCGGTGAGGATTTCTTCAAAAACTACATGGAAGCACTGGATAATAAGATAGAAACACTGAAAAAAGAGTTTGAGGAACTATGAGTATGAGACGATCAATAAACACCATACCGAAAGATGAGTATGATATATTACTCAGAAAGGCGGTTCACAGAATGGTAAAGAAGTTTCGCATATTATCTGACGAGGAAAATTCAAAGATGATCAAAGCAGATAACCAGGGAAACTATGAAAAAGCTGAGAAGCATGATTTCAATTCACGTGCTTTATCACTTATGGCAAACATGTTTTACACATACTATGATATAAGAACTGGAGAAAACGAAGATTAAATATATTTGTTTTATTAAATAAAATGTATTATTTTGCGTTTGATAAACACACTTGATAATGAAACAACAAAGAAAGGTTATACATATTGAGCTGAACGAGCCTAAAGATGGGAAAAGACATTTCTATTTTGGGAGCGTTACAGCCATTTACGACACCCTGACAAAGGATGATATAGGGATCTCAAAAGAATCACTCTGGAACACCTTAAAAGATGGCGAGTACAAGAACAGGAAAGCAACCATAAGGAAAGGAGTGATTATTTCCAAACAAACAGATAGAGGGCAAACAATAAAAACAAAAGACTATGATAGGAGCGATAATAGGTGATATAGTTGGATCACGTTTTGAGTTCAACAACACAAATGATTATCATTTCAAGCTGTTCACGAAAGAAAACAGCTATACAGATGATACAATATGCACTGTAGCCATTGCGGATGCTATCAACACAGGAACAGGCTATAAAGATAAGATGGTAGAATGGTGTAGGAAATATCCTCATCCTATGGGATCATACGGAGGCGGTTTCTCACGTTGGATAGTATCAGAAAATCACGAACCTTATAACAGTTTCGGCAACGGATCAGCCATGAGAGTTTCACCAGTAGCCTGGGCTTATGATGATCTTGATACAATCCTGAAAGAGGCAGAGAAAACGGCTGCAATAACGCACAATCACCCAGAGGGTATAAAAGGAGCTTTAGCCATTGCACATGCCATACACTCACAAAAAAGAGGTTTTAAGCCTGGAGATCTGGAGGCTGTAGGTAACAGATACTATCCTGGATTTCTCCATGAAATATACACTCCTGGAGTATTCAATGAAACATGCCAGGGAACAGTACCTATATGCTTGAAGATAGTCCGTTACAGTACATCATTTGAGGATGCTATAAGGAGGGCTGTTTCATGGGGTGGAGATAGTGATACCATTGGTGCCATTGTCGGATCCATAGCAGAAGCAGCTTTTGGAGTTCCGCAAAGTATATACAGGAAAGTCTGGAATTACCTACCTGTTGAAATGCTGGAGGTTATTGGAGACTTCTACAGAAAATTAAACCTTAGAAGAAATGACGAAGAATGAAACAACATCAAACTTACTGAGTTGCTGTAAGTACTACAAAGGCAACGAAAACGAACAGCCCAAAGATGGAGATCCGTTGATCTGCTGGAATACAGAAAAAGCCTGGATCAACAGAACTCTTGAAAACCATGAGGATGATATTTTTGGGCTTAACTCGTACATTGAGGCTGGTTTGAAAAACTTCCAGCAGTATGACGGTGTACCAATAACCCTAAAAGCCCTGTTATTTTCGTTCTACAGCAAGATCTCTGAACGGATAGATATAGAGGCTTTCAAAAGGTTTTACCTGGTAAATTACGCATAAAAAAGGGTGGCAGTTTCCTGTCACCTTTTTTTTGTTATCTTTTGAACTTACAATAGAATCCAGAACTTTCTGTTACTATTTCAAGAATCTCTGTAGGTGCCTGAGCTATCACATCAACATCAATATACCACATTCCGTTTTTGTACTCAGCTTTAGTTATACGGAACTTTGTACCACGCTGTAAGATGATTTCATTTTCATTCAATGAAGTAGGCTTTTTCTTTCCGTCCCAGCCTCCATCATACTGACCATAGTTATTATATGGCTCAGCGTATGTTGCTTTTGTTCCCTTTGGTGCATAAATGTTATAAATGACATCTTTTGTCACTCCTGTTCCTGTAAACCTTGTACCCCTGTTTGATCCACATGATAGGAATGTTTCTACCTTTGTTTCCTTTCCAACCAAAGCAGACGGATCATTTACGAAGTCCCACAAGTTCAGCTTCCAGTCACTTCCAAAGATAGAACTGTTATCATCACGTTTTATCCAGGCATCATCACGCAAATGACAACGATCCAGGAACGAAGTCATAGCTTTGCAATCTTTTTCAAACTGTTCAATCCTACTTGTATAATAGTGATAGTAACCTTTTACAGCTCTCAATGGCTCTGTAATGTATGCAGATCCTACAGTGTACCTGTGCATGGCTGTTCTCTCATCAGCAGAAGCCAACGCCCAATCATCAACAGCAGAATCAAAGAAGTAATCATTTGCACTATGCTCATCCCTGAAATACTTTGCATCATCCTTTCTTTTCTTAGTGAAACACTCATCACCAAATGAAATATCTCCAGAACCATATTTCTTAGCAGCTCTCTTATTGGCAGCAGCTTCAAGAGATAATTTCTTTTGCTGAGCGTTATTGTAAGCCATCTGAGCAGCTTTAAGATCTCCATTAAGGGTAGCTTCCACAAGATCGTTATAAAAGCCCTTAAACTGGCTGGATTTCGTTTTCTGGTTGTAAGCCATAAGCTCAGACATGGAATCCTTAATAACTTTCCACGCTTTAGCCTCATTAACCTTAGCCAGTTCCTTAATATATGCTTGCTGTGATACCTCCCAGGTTTTTTCCCATACCTTACCAAAGTGGTTTTGAGCAAGCCATTGGATCTCATAATTCAGTTTCTTAGCCTTGTATTCAAGATCCGTTATGCTATCCCAGTCAGAAGCACCGAACTTATCAGCCCATGACTGGTATTTCTGTTTGACTGCATTAAACACGGCTTTGGTATCTTCATAGCCAAATTTCCTTGCCACAAACATAGGATCATCCAGAAGATCATAGGAATATATTTCCTTACCTATAGCCTTAAGTTTGTTTGCTTCTGCCATTATATCATCCAGGTTTGAACGCTTAAGAACATCAACCAGGGCAGACGTATCAACATCAGGAATACTACCCATAACATTGATAATGTTTTGCCCATAATGATATACAGCCTTTCTTTCCCACCATGCTTTTTTAATAGCCTCAACCTCCTGCTCTGTTCTGGCTGCGTGCCTTTCTTTTGCTATATCCTGAGCTGTTGGTTTTTCAAGTCCTACCAATCTCTTGTTATCCATCAGGAAATATGGTAAAGTTCCTCTTTCCTTTGCGTCCTGGATCCTGTCTTGATTATCACTCATCCATGTTTTGAACTCACCTGGTAGTTCCTTGACCTCATTATCACATTTTACATTCCCAGGATCTTCACCGTTCAGAATCTCATCAAGCATCTTATCCATATCGGTTTCCTTAGCAAGAACAGGAACCATATAACACCTACAGTTAGGGTGCCATCCAGTCCACTTGAAAGACTTTGGATAAATGCCTTTGAGATCATCGCAAATATCGACACAAGGATGATTATTACTCAGCTTAATTTCTACACCTATGACAAATTCAAGCTGCTGCCATCTGGTATAGTCTGCTGTTCTGTATGCTATGTTTGTTTCAGTCCTGGCTAACCTCTGTGCATTCTTTGAAGATGATCTGTAAACACCCCTACCAGGTTTGTAGTCCTTTGGATTTGCGTCTATCCATTTGTAAGACTGGCTTTCTTTATCCCACGTCCTGCGTTTCCACTTTCTGCCATAAATAGGATTTCCGTCCTCATCTTCTCCGATCTTGATCCTGAATCTCCTGTAATATCTATCAGGCTCATTCAGATAGCCCTGTATTTTTGCTGCCAGGCTCTTTGCTGGAGTTCCCTCACCAATAGCAAGATCAAGTGTTTTTTCAAGTTCCTCTTTGAATTGCCCTGTATAATTCCACACCTTTTGAGACAAGTTCATACCTCCATGCTGTGATACCCTGGAGAAAAATGCGTTCATTGCCTCCTGATTTCTCTGGAACAACTTTGCAAAGTGATTATCTTCTACAGAACTTTCACCAAACACCCCTTTTACCAGCTCATCATTGCTTTTATTTGAGAACTCCCATTCCTTTTCTATACCACCTCTGATAGTTTGGTACACACGGCTGTACATATTCCTCAGAATAGGAGTTACGTCCTCACTGTAGCCATATTCAGAGAATGAGAAAGGAACTCCATCAGAAAGCTCCGTACCTTTCACCAGGTTAATAATCTTGGTAAAACATTCCTGGTATATTTTACGAACCTCAAAAGCATATCCCTCAGTTCTGTTGAATAGCTCCTGCTGCTGCTTCTTATAGTCTATGTACTTTTTCTTTGCCATATTAGTCTTTCATTTCAAACTTATCACAATGATCCCTATCCAGGAACTTAGAAAATTTAGAGAACCTGCATCGGCACATAAAAGGCTTTCCATTAGCCCCTATCTCGTGTGGATCATAGCTGTGTTTGCAGTCTCGGCAGTGATACTTTGGTTTCTCTTTTAATTGTTTCTTTGCCATAATATTACATTGCACTTTTGAACTCTATTTTATTTCTTTCCTCATCAGTAAGCAAGGATAAAACAGCCTCCATTCTGGTATGGAAAATCTTAAATTCCCATTCGCCTTTGATCTCCTTACCTGTCAAACAGTCATTATCACTGTCAACCATCATATCGTATGTTATCGCTGGAGTGGATCTACTTCTCAGATCCGAAAAGTGAATGGCTATAATACGGAACCGCTTAGGCTCATCGTTCTTGATAGCCCAACACTTATCTCCTACATCAAACTTTGTCCTTATTTCCATATCATTCAGCGTTACCGAAAACGTCCATCTTGTTCATTTCCATTTGTCTCTCCATGGCAGCAGCTTCTTCCGCTTTCAGCCTTTCAATTTCTGTTTTAGCGTCCTTGACCAGGTATGACAATTCAATATAAGTTTCCCTACTCAATGCACCATCATTAAACTGTTTAGACAAGTCAGCAAGCATTTCAGATACATCATCACCAAATGGCTCCTGGAATGTGTGGTTAACTTTTAGTGCATCATGTTCAGCCTTGTGCGCATAATCAAGTACATTAGCCATAATTGCTTTCATAAGTGAAGCATGTCTGTTCATGTAGTCATCATGCTTTTCCTTGTGTTTGTCTGCCTTAATAACAGCCAACAGCATAACCTTTCTGATAGCCTTTGCTGAAAGGTTTCCAAGACTTTTCATATTATCAAAATCAATGTTTGGAGTGAAAGACTTTGATAGGATATGCTTATCCAGGCGATCAAACTGGTTTGTTTTGCTTTGGCTCGCCTGATCCCATGTCAGATACTTAACCTCACCGCCATTCTTAAGAATAAACAGCTTTGCTTCTTCCTCAGCTTTAGGCAGACTGTTAAGAATCTCAGCAGTGGCTACCATGGCTGGATTTGCAAAGCGATCGTTCACGTCTGCATCAACGCTTTCCATCATTTCCACCCTGTCTATCATAGGTTGAACATCAGCAGCCTCTGGATCCTGTTCAAACAGCAAAACAGGGATCTTACCTATAGGGTTAGCTATTGTCACAACCTCCCAGCCAACCTTTCCACGTTTAGCCCTGTAAATCGTATCTTTGGTATATATGTCAACATGGTAAACAGTATTCCCACCAACCTCAGTAAGATAATAGCCCCAGGCAAATGAAGTCAGCCTCTTATACTGATCCTTGACGGTATAAATATCATCACCGTTCTTTTTACTCAATGGAGTAAGAATCAAATGAGGCTTATTATCATCACCTTTGTAAACATGGTATAGAATGGCAGATACTCCCTCAGCTCCAGCAGTTCTTTTAGCTTCTCTTACTGTAGCATTGAACCTGGTTTCATCCATCAGGTTATTGAAGTATTCAAATGAGTAATCTGTATTCTCGCTTACTTGCGTCCACTTCACAGGTCTGCCATATAGAAAAACAAGAGAAATTTCGTTAATGAATTTAGGATACGGAATAGGAATCTTATTCCTTTTACTCCATCTTAAGAAATTTCCTTTCTTATCATATACGGCTCTATCTTCACGATCCATTACCTTATGTGTGAATGTCTCGTAAACTCTCAGGTTGCTGCTGGCTACACCCTCCCAGTTCCTCATCATAGACAAAGCCCTGGTTACATCTTTTGAAGCCAACAGCTCAGTAAATCCCTGCTGATAACTTATAGCAGCTTTTACCTCATTCTTAATTACATTTATAAGTCCCATTGCTGTAAATATTAGTTTATAATCCTAATCTTCTTTCTATATCATCTGGTATCTCATACTCATTGTAATCAAACCAGGATCTCATCAAGAAAAGATCCCTCCAGTCTGGTGAGCATCCAATTTCTGATTTTATTTCCTCCTTTGGTTTCAGCTTTAGCGTTCCATCATCATCAACTTTCCATGTTTGCAGTTGTTCAAGCTGCCTGATTATATCCTCACGTTCAGCACCACTTACAAGATCCTCATCAATACCAACATCAGAACTGTTTATATGCTCAGCCAGTTTGTAACCACACTGAGCTTGTAAGTTCTGGTAGTTTTCACCGTTGAATGGAGTGGAATTGTTCACAAATCCTTTTATATCGCAATTATCAACAACACCACCGCCAACACCGTCCTCATCCACAATACACCTGTAGTTAGGAATACGGTATTTCTTTTGTCTGTATCTTATCCAGTCCTGGATCTCGGTTAGCTTACTTTTGGGGAAACCTATAACCTCAACTATGTGCCAACCGTCCCAAACTGCTAACCTGGCATAGTCAGCTCCGAAACGTGCAATATCTCCAGTTATATAGTGTATGCCTGTTCTCTTTGATATTTTGTTTCCGAATATCTCACAGATAGCATCATGTGAACATAAAGCATTAGGGTTATCATCATACTCCCAGTTTCCTTTCAGAAGTCGTTCCCTCTTTACCTTATCTTTCGTTGTCCTCAATCCCTCTATATAATCAGGATCAATGAAAGGATTTTCCTGTACAAGACACGCCAGGTATGACATGTAACCTGGTAAATTTTTAGCCATTGACGGCTTATAGAATGTATCATACATCCAGTTCTTTTTAGGGTTACATGTGATAAACAGCTTTCTCTTTAGGCTTAATTCTGCGTTTAGGTGCCTACCAATACGAGTTTTAAGAGTATCATAAGCTCCAAAGTTAACCTCTCCACCTTCTTCAATCCATCCTCCAGTGTACTCAATAGATCCGTATCTCTCATACAGTGGATCGCCTGGCTTAAACTGTAGATCCAACAAGTCAATCCTGGAACCATTATAAAACTCAATGAAATTATATTGACCGTTATACTTATACAGAGTATCATCAACTCCATACTGTGAACAAACCTTGTAAAATGTGATCAGTGTTGACTGTGTAATTCTTTTCAGCTCAGCACGTCCGATAAACCATTTGGTACCAGCATACGACAGACACATAAAAAGAAGCCAGGCAGCACCAGTCCAAGACTTAGCACCACCAGCAGCACCTCCATACAGAAACTCTGAATGTTCGTTATCTGTTAGGATCTTTAATGCCTGTTCTTGCTTTTCATGTTTCTTTCCATCCTTGCATGTTATGAAGTCAAAGCAACCACGTTTGAACAGTTCAACCTTGACTGCAACGTGCATAGGAACAGATGATACCTTACTTTTTGCCATTTCCGTTGAGTTTATCCAGAAGTGCATTATACTGTATCAGTTCCTCCGTTGTGAGTGCTGATAGATCTACACTGTTATTTGTCACCTGAGCATTAACCTCACTTTCTATAGTCAAAGAGGCTTTTCCGAATATACGATCAAAGATCATTTCAACAGTTGAAGTTCTACCATACCTCATATCTGTGTTTAATGCTGACACGATATTTAGCAACCAAAGAGGCGTTTCCTTATTTGCTTTGCCATCAGCACCCTTAACGATCTTTTCCAGGTCTGCTGGGGTTTGCTCCATTACCCAGCGTATAATATTGAAATAGTCCTCCTGCTCCAGCTCATAGCCTACACTTTTACCTGTTATTGCTTTGAGTTTCTTGTACAAGGATGGCTTCCTGCCTCTGTTGCGAGGCTGGTTTTCGCTGGTAAATCTGTTACCTGTTTTATTCCCTTTTTCAAATCTTGCCATCCGTTGTTTTCCCGTTGTTTGTTATATGTGTTCAATAAACACACTTATGAAACAAAGAAAATCAGGTATTAAGAAAAACACCTGATTCCCTCTTTAATTATCACTCAGAAACCGCCTGTGATTTATACTTACCATAGAACCACTTGATAAGATCATCACCCATTTCATCATAAGCGTCCAGCTCATCCAGAAGTGCTTCCGCTTTGTCAATAACGCCAGTAAGCAAAACCTGTTGTTCCTCTGTTGCTGTACTGATTTCGATCTCTCCGTTAATTTGCTGTTCGATCACCTTAATCTCATCAGCAGATAATTCAATTTTTTTCATATACTGTCTGTTTATACGTTACAAATTTAGCCTTAAAGTTTATATTTCTTACAAATCTCTTTCACTTTAGTTGTGTACTTGTCGGATTTACCATGAACCGCTTTTGTGACTGTTTCAGCCCAGAACTCATCAACATTAGTAGTTGCATATTTACCGTACCCAGTTTTCTTTTTGTCTTTCATCCACGTTTTATACAGGGATCTGATTTCCTTTCCTGCTGCTTTATGGTTTGCTCCAGACAAAGAAGTGTTCCAGGTTGCATGTCCGAGTTCGTGCGTTACAGTATGAGCCAGTGGCTTATTTGTCTGAGTGTGCCATCCGCTTGCATATCCTTTCTTTGTTTGTCCGAGAACAGCACTCTTACTTTGATTGAACACCTTTTTGTTAAGGTAGATCGCCTCACTCTTACCACCAGAGGAAACCTGAACGCCCAAAGTTCCATCAGATAGTGTTGCCAGTTTGATATTTTTCTCCCTTACACCGAGCACTGAATGAAACCTTGAAATTGCCGATTTTGTTTCTTTGTACATCTGAGGATCTTTCATGTTAACCACAGAGGCTCAACACCTGTTATCTTTCCCTTATAGTTGCTATCACCAGGTTGCAAGCCACCTCTTGATCCGCTTGAATTTCTTCCCATAACTACTTTTTCTTAGCGTTAATAAAATCAGTTACATATAGTAGCCCATGCTTTCTACAGAACTCTTTAATCTCATCACCGCCACCATATACCAGCAGATTAGGTTTTTCAAGCCCTGATATTTCCTGAGCTACCTGGAGATCCGATTTAAGGCTTTCCATCCATCCGTCCAGCCCACGGGTGAAAAAAGCGTTATAGCCTTTCGGTATTCCCATTTTATTGTATTCAATAAATTTGTGCGAAACATTAAGATCGGCATAAACCTTGATACCACACTCCTGTAGGTATCTGCTCAGCCAGCGTTTTTTGTATATTAGCTGAATACCCATCGCAATAGGAGTTTGATCATGGCAGCTACAATTTGGCTCAACGATAGCCTTGCATCCGCTTGTCAATAGGTTGATAGGATCTTTCCAGAGTTTTTCAAACCTATAATCATCAACATAGAAGTGATAAGTAACAACATCTTTCCTCAGTCTGCTATTAGCTCCCCAGGGACTAAAAGGCAGCTCCAGTTTTCCAGCTTGCTGTTCTATCAGCAAATTAGGTATCTCAAAGATGTTATCACTTTCATATAGTACGTCTTTCACTTCGTATGATATAGGATCATCTTCCGAGAACTCCGCTTCTGGATCAGGATCCTCAATTTCCTCCTGCTTTTTCTTCGATTTCTTTTCTTTCTCCTTTGGCATTTCAAGCCCTATAAAATCAAAGTTTACATCTTGCCAAATATCATCTACTTTCAGAGCGTTAAAATCCCACTCTCCGTTATTGATATTCCCACGCAAAATGATTTCAGCCCTCTCATCATCATCAAGCTCCGAATAAAGCACTGTAGGAACCTTTTCAAGTTTCAGCTTGTTGGCAGCTTTCAGCCTTTGATTTCCATCCAGGACAACCAGCTTACCATCACGATCCTCAATAGCCAAAGGTCTATGCTTGTAGAAACCGTTAACCTTGATACTGTCAACCAGCTTTTGCAGTTGTGCTTTTGTGATAGTCCTTGGATTCTCAGGCAAAGGAGAAAGATCGACAGGATTTCTATAGATTACTTCACCGCATTTCATAGACTATCCCCCTCAGTATTTCCTGTTTCAACAGCTTCTTCCTTATCATCCTCTCCATCGAAAGGCAACATCTGATCATCATCAAGCACCGAAAAGGCTTTTCTTATGATCTCAGCAGCTTTCACATAACGATAGTATTTCTTATTCTTAAGATAGATCAGCTTACTACCATCGCTTGTGTCAACTCCTACAGCGTAAAACTTTCCCCTGTAGTCAACAGGCAAAGGCACCTTACCATATATGACAACTTTATCTGCTGAAATATCAGTTATTGTAGCTTTCCTGTTATACTTACCATTCAGGAATATTTCAGCTTTATCATTCAACCTGATAGGATCGCCAGGGAACAGCCCCATAAGCATATCTCCAACAGTTTCCTTAAGCCCTCCATAAATCCACCAGAGAACCATTACAGCCACGAAAACAGCCGATAAAATAATAATTGCTATCATAACAGTTATTTACTTGGTTAATAATGCAAAGATAATAAATATGTGTTTGTAAAACACACTTTTAGGCATAAAAAATCAGAACCCAAACACGAGCATAGCAGCATCCCTATTATGCTCATTTGTCGCTTGCGTCCATCCTGTATATTTAGTAAAACTTTCCTTGCTTAATTTCGTCATATTGTTTTTAGGTGCAACCATTTCAAACTCTATTCCCAGGTCAGTTAGAAAGTCTTGCCATACAACAGCATCACGCTTTACAGATCCAACGCCCTGTAGCTTCTTTCTTTCTTCTTCACGTGACATTCTTTCAGTACCGAACCACTTTCTTTGCCTTGGATCCTCAACTCTTACAATAACCCTTTCACCGCAACCAGCCTTATACTGTTCAGCATAAGACTTGACAATATCCATAGCCTTATGGATTTTCATTGTCTTTACGAGCAACAGAGATCGCTTTCTGTTGTCCCATACAGCGATCCCTGTGTTTACTCCTGTATCAATACCGATATAGATCATTGTTCACTCTCATTATTGGTTGGTATTTCCATCAGGATAACGCCATCAAGCTGATCCTCCTGTTTTCTGGTGCCCAGAACCATAGCCACCTCAATATCGCCAGGAATGAATTTATTTCTTACCTCCTTAATCATTGGCATACCGATAGGCTGTTCAGACCATATATGAGCCACCCACAAGTTGTTTTCAAGCTCAACGGTTACAATAGTGTTTTTGTGTAGGAATGTTCCTGGTTTATATGATCCGTACTCATCAGAAACGACCTCCTCTCTTTTTGCAGTCTCATACAGCTTATTGAACAAATCTTTTGAAATTCTGTTTTTTCTTTTCGCCCAGTATTCAGGGTAATTCACTTTTACATTCATAAGTTTTCTGTTTTAATTGATATTCTAATAGATGGTTTAGTCTCACTGTTTACAACATATTTCTCATAGAGATCAGCATGTTCCTCCTGGAACTTTGCGTTATCAAAAACCTTTCTAACAGACGGTGCTATATACGAAACTCTGATATAATCATTCTCTGCTTTTTTCAGGTTATTGCTTTGCATTGACAATAGGATCGCATTCTGTAGCTCAGCTTTCCTATCCTCCATCTTCTTAATATCGCCTACCAGCTTAATATATTCGTCCTGTAGCGTTAAAATATCATCTGGTATAGGAATATACTCTTTTGTCTTTTTCTTCGCCATAATCAAACAGAATCAGTTCTACGAGGTAAAACAATATCACATATCTGCTTACAAATCTCAATATCATATAAAGCATCATGTAGCTTTGAATCATCCACATTGATACCGAGTGCTTTCGCCACTGTTCCCTGTTTGAAATTCTCCATTTCAGCACGTTTCTCAGAAAGATACGGTGTAGCCAGAACCATTACATCAAAACAATTACTCCAGAACCATGATCCAAAGTACTTATCTCCGTTCTGTATAAACCATGCCCTAAGAAACGAGTTATCAAATGATGCTATATTGTAGCCAGCAAGGAAAAACTTGTCTTTTTTATTATATCGGTCAACATACTTTGAAAGTAAATCAACAAACTGTTTGTATATTTCACCCATAGGAGGATATGCCATGATCTGTTCTTTTGTAACGCCAGCTACATCAAGAGCCTCCTGTAAGATCTCAGCTTTTGGGTTAGGCTGTACCTTGAAATCGAACTTTTCCTTAACTTCTCCGTCAACTACGATCATACCACTGAGCTGATGGATCCCATGTTTGTTTACAAGTGTGCCTGTTGTCTCCAGGTCAAAAAATAAAACTTTCATATTATTGTTTTTTATAACGTGAATAAATCCTTTGTCAAAATACTACTACCATAGATGGAAATGGAGCTGAGTTTTTTGATCCTCCAAACTTCAATCTGCCTTTTATGAATCTTATTTCCTTTGCTTTGTGGTAGATAAACTCATGGAAATACCTGGTATCTGTTCTTGCTGGTATAAGCATCACGACTGTTGTATCAGGTTTTCTACTCTCATTGTAGCACTTCTTCACCCAGTCATACAGTTTTCTACCATAAGGAGGGTTACAAAATGTCACATACCCCCCCCCCAATTTTGTGACAATCCGTCAGTTTCAGGGGTGAAATATTTACTACATTTAGCATTCTCAGGCAACGCACAGGGATCCAAATTGAAATGAAACTCCTTATCAAGCTCATCAAAGAACTCTTGCGGTGTAGCCCATACCTCATTTGCACTTGAAAATAAAACTTTATCCATCTGTCAATTCTGTTTTTTATATTCTCTAATTGCCTTACTTAAACTTTCTGTTTTATCCAGGAGGTTAGCCATCTTATCAATGTCAACCATAACCTCACCGTCCATCCATGCCCAGATCTTTCTAAGAGCCTCAGATATTGCTTTTGCCTCTTTGCTATCTTTCAGGGAATTTAGCACCTCCTTATTTGTCGCTGTAGCCCTACCATTTTCCTGAGCTGTCTGAACTGCTGTTTTTGCAGCCTTTACCTGTTCTTTCTCACTGTCATAGCTGTTTGCTATCTCCTTTGCTGCCTTAACAGACAACTCGCCTTTTACGATCTTGTCTTGAATGTATTGAGGCAAATCCAGAAGTGAAAGGCATTTGCTCACATAAGCCGTTGACTTTTTGAACTTATCAGCGATCTCAACCTGAGAATAGCCAAATTCCTCTTTGAACCTACGAAACATGATAGCACATTCATATTCCGTAAATCTCTTACCCTCATTACGCATCATCTGTTCGATATAAAGATCCTCCAGTGAAGCATCCCTGGGAGCCTTAAGAGCTTTGATATATTGTATGTCGGCACCCTCTTTTATTGCTTGCATTGTAGCACGGTAACGCCTTTCTCCATCAACCAGCTTATATTTTTCAATGCCATCCTCTTTGAAAGGAATAACCGTTACAGGATTGAGAACCCCTTTTGCTTTGATCTGTTCCTTAAGCTCATCCAGATCAAAATCCATACGGACGTTGAAATTATCAACAACAACTATATTTCGTGGATCTATAAGAAATATATCAGTCCTTTTTGTCACATTCGTTTCCATCTTTCGTATAATAGTTTTTATAATATTTACATGGTTTCTTTCTCGCTGTTATTTTCTTTTGTAGCTTACAACAGTACATCTGCGCACACTGAGGATTAGACCAGAAGTATTCGCAATCGCTACAGTGTCTAATTTCTTCACTCATCACTATCAATGAATTGCTCATTTTCATCCATAAAATACTCATAGGCTTCTTCACAATAAGAACCCTCACACAAAGAATCACAACCATGATCTATTTCTCCATTTTTCCAAGGGCAAAAATCGCAAAGCTCATCACCTAAAAGTTCTTTTGCTTCTTCCAAATCCATATCAATACCTAAAATCAGTGAAGTGAATTATAACACCATCAAATACATTTCCCTTATTACAGCCAAAAAACCATTCAGTAAAATCTTCAACACTCAAACCGTCATTCTTTGCCAGATCATAAGCGGAAACTTGTTTTCCATCAACCCAACACTGTGGAACTTCATCAGTGCTGCTATATGTCATTGTTATCTTCTGCAGTCCTATTTTATCATACCTGGCAAACTCTCTCTGTTCAGAATTATACGGTCTGCCAGTCCACTCTCTAACACTCAGATATTTCTTGCTTTTAGAAATATCATTGTATCTTTTATCCCATACATCTTTAGCGTTGTATCGTATGGTATGTTTCTTTATTCCATTTTTCAGCTTTTGTTCAAAGCCTGTTTTTTCACCAGCTCTGGAATGTGTTACTGGGAAAACTTTACATAAGGTCAGTATTACTTTTTTCTTATCCATGATCCGAAAATTTATGTTGCAATTTACCTGGTTTATTTTCTTCTACTACCTCCGCGTAGTTCTATTACATTGAATGATTTGAAACGATCAACCAAACGCCCCTCAAATCGCTCCTTAAGATCCTTAACAGATAGGTTGCTTGTGATATGATACTTTTTTCCTAACTGTTGGTAGATCTCATATCTTGCAAAAAGAAACTCATCTGTTACCTGTGTAAGTGTAGTTCCATAGCTCTTTTGATTTTCAGTCATAAGCCCAAGGTCATTCAAACACACATTGAAAGGAGATCCCTCAAAGCTGTCTTTATTTGCTCCCTCATTGTATGTATATTTATCTATGTGCCCATTCAGCTTATAGTAGTTCATTAGCTGTGTAGAACTTATATTCTGAAAGCTGTTTTCATTTCGTGTCATTTTAAGATAATCAGAAAAGATCTGCATTATCATAGTCTTTCCTGTTCCTGGCTCACCGACAAGTAAAATGTTCTTGTGAATTTTATAGTGTTCGTTTGGAAATACTTCCTCAGCACGTTTACACCCATTGAAATAGTAAAGCAGAAAACGAAGTACATTTCTGTTATGATCATCTATATCAAATTGTGAAAACTCTCTGAACATATAACTATTACCAATCTCTTTAATCATTGCGGAATGCAAAGAGTACTGAGATTCATCGGTCATGTCATACTTAAAACCTCTGAGAATAGTCTTTCGGTGTTTCCATATCTCCATGTTCGCCTGTTGACTGGTTAGCATATTGCGTTCCTCCTGGAACAGCTTTATTGCCTGAATTATTTGTTCCTCCGTGAGTTTGCATCCATTGAGTTCCATTTTTATTTACCTCCTCATAATATCTATCAACTACCCAATTAAGAATAGTTCTATAGTCTGATTTATATTTTTTACCTTTTGATCCTTTGTAATTATCAAGGATTTCTATCATTCTTTTAGCAGCAGGCTCAGTATATTTATCAACCAGCTTTTTGTACTCATCATCTGTAAGAGTTACAAATTCAGCATAGTTCTTTTTCTTAACTTTTTCTGTTTTTTTCTGTTGCTGGTCTGTAGGTGGTGGCTGTTGTGGATCATTATCAAACAGATCAGGAACCTCTGGTATTGCAGTCGGAGCGTTTATATTAGCCGATAACTTTTCTTTTGTTTTATTACCTCCCTTTTTACCAGCCTCACGCCTTTTTGAGCTTATTTCATTAAGCCTTACCATCCTCCTACTGTAGTATGCACCATCCTCCCTGATCGCACAAAGTCCAGAACTACAAAGAATGTCTATCCAACTGCTACCTCCATCTGAATCATATCCTAAAAGTCTTAAGATCTCATCTTTTGTATAGATTTCCTGGTTAGGTTTAAGCATAACGCCACGTTCTGCGCTCTCCCACATATAGCACAACATATCTATCCACATACCTCTAACACATGGAGCCAGGGATCTTACTACTGGATCCTTAAGCCAGATAGAAGTATTGAAAGGCATACTTGGAATAGCTGTTTTTTTCGCCATATTAGAGTTTTTATAAGTGGGGTGAGCAAAACCCACACCCACGCTGTTAATGCTTATACTTCCAAAACAGGTATATCTGTAGCGATCTTACGGATCTTTTCAATCACATCATCCAAACATCTGTCTCTGTATTCCTCACAAAGCTCATTTGCGCCTGGAGAAACGAGCTGTAGAAGTACTTCTCCATTGCTCAGGTAGTGATCAAATTCTACTTCAATATTTGTCTTAGCTGTTCCCTTGAAAATAGGAATATTCACAGTGAATGATTTTGGCAGATTGCTTTCTACCTGACTACGGTACACCTCAGCCATGGAGCCAGATGGATCACGCTGTTTCTGGATCTCAGTTTTTGCTTTTGCCGTAAAGTTCTTAAGGGTAGAAACGAGAACCATGCACTTTTCCTTGTCCTCAAATACACCTCTGTTCAATCTCAAGAATTGCCCCAGTTTTGACGGAACCCAGCCACTTTCAGCATTGTTAATTCCGAACTTCTCAAACACATCAGAAAATTCAACAGTACCCTTGATAATACCTCTTGAATACTCATCATCTTCATTCACTGTAAGAGTGATTTCCATCTTTTCACGGTTAACTACAAGTGTAGCACGTTTCTGATCAATGGTATCAATTCTCTTTTCCAGCCAATCGAAAGGAGTTGAAATAACACCTGAAATGTTTGTTTTGATAGGAGCCTTAGTCGGCAGACTTTCTACAGCCTTAGCAGCTTCACCTGTTCTAAACTCAATCTGAATAGGTTTTTCACCTGTGTAGTGTTCAATGTTTACTGTCAAACCTTTTTCTTTCAATTCTTCCATTTTGAATAAAATTTTAGTGTTAATAATTAGTTATCTGTTCCTGTCTTTTCAACAGAAGTTTCACGGATCATCCTGAACACATTCTTTTGCTTTTCCTCTTGTGTCATAGGACGTGCTTCAAGCAAATGTCCCTCTGGGCTATAGAATCCAACCATACCCTCATCTTCAAACACGAATTTGAAACAGTCTCCCTTAACCCAGTCACCGCCAGCCTTAAGCTCATCACGTAATTTAACGATCCTTTCTTGCAGTGGTTTGATACGCCCTTTGTAGTCAGCCCTGATTTCAGCAAGTTCCTGTTCCAGATCCGCAATCTGAATTGATACATTTGCCAGTGATGCACGCCTCTCATTGATTTCCTGCTGGTCAAACCTCCTGGTATAACTTCTCTCTACAATCTGATCACAACTATCACGCAAGATCTGTTCTCGCTGTTCGATAGGAGTGTCTGCTAACATAATGTCTTTCATCCTACAATAAGTTTAATTGTTAGTAAATCAAAATCTATATGAAAGTGATATTTGTTCAGAATGACAAATAACAAAATCAGAATACTTATTACACCGTCAATGATACGCCATGTTAAATACCTTTTTGGTATAAAACACAAAGCCAAAATCAGTAAAAAACAAGCCCACTGAGAACTAATCAATCCAATAACACATGTTAGAAAATAAAGTACATTTACAACATAGTATGTTGCGAAAGTTGCACTCATATCCTGTACATTTGACAAATCTCTGTATTTATTCACAGAAGCATGTATTTTCTTCACGGCAAACAGAGATAGGATCTCAAACGCCAGGAAAAAGGACACCAGTAAGTAAAATACATGTTCCATATTACTTTATCCTTTCTCCAGTTGTAAAGTTGTAAGACAGGTATTCAGCCCACAATTCTATAAACTGAGCACCGAAATACTGAGCCTTTTCCTCTGTTTCCTGGCACAAGCGGAACCCAACGATCGCATTCGCATACAAGGAGCGACTATTCGTATTCAGACAACCGAACCCCGCAATCGTACCATGATTCGCAGTAGCAGACAGGAGGGCACCCCTTTGAACTTCATTAAGTCTTTCAATCTCATCCTTAGTGTATAGCGCAAAGAACGGGTACCAATAGCATTTTTCTCCTTTTGGATCTGGCATAGGATCAAAGTTTTTACCCCATAAAGCCTTACTTACAGTCTCCAGCTTCATCAATGCTACAACATGTTTTGGCAAGTTCATATCAGGCTTAATAGTAGGTACACCAAGAGCCTCACAAGCATCCTCATAAGACTTGATAGTCTTATAATTATCCAAAGTAGGAGCTTCACGCTTACAAAACAAAGCAGCCAGGACTTCTTTCATTTCATCAGTTTTAGCAGCCTGGAAAGCAGCCTTAACATCATTTTCTGTTACTTCAATTACTTTGTTCATCTTTCAATTTTTTTAATTTGGTTACTAATTTCTTTGATAATCTTATTGCATTTCCAACCCTTGTACTATGGTTAGGTGGAATGTTCTCAATCAACACAGGAATCAATCTGATCAATTCCGATACTACAGCATTTGGTATTCTTTTCATTTGTTTTCCAGTAGCGATCAGGATCTGGTATCTCTATTGAAAGGTATTCCCTGGCATACTCTCTTAGCTTTTCGCAATAAGTTGAGAATGTAACAGTGTCCATTGTTGCAGTAGAACCAGGGAACTCTATTATTTCACCTGTATGCTTGTTTACAACTTTATCTGCTGTCATTTGAGACTTGAAAAACTCATGTACCTGTTCAACAGAAACGAACTCCCAACCAGCATCCAGTAAAGCGTCAAGCAGCATAGGATATATACACCCCCACAACCATCCATTTTGATCATTAGAACGAGGCTTACGGACTTTCTTAACTTCCACCCGATATATTCCATCACAAACAGAGCAGAACCAGTTATAAAGTGGCTTAAGATCGAACAGACCATTCTTTTTTTCTACCAGAACCTTAGACATATCAAATCCTGTTTATATTGATTACAAGACCTGGGTTAGCAGCATACACTACTTTTCCTGTTAATCTTTCAATTTCCGATACAAATAGCCTTTCATCAGAGTTGTTATCCGACATGTGAAGTAAGACAATATTCATACAGGATGATAGATCACATTCACTCAGGTAATTTTTACACGTATTAAGCTCCATGTGAGATACCATTAAGCGATCTTTTTGTGATTTCAAAGTTCTGCCAGCGTTAATAGCATCCATCAGCTTCACCATAGAATAATTACACTCAATCAAAACATGCGATAAACCGCCAAACATATAATCACATCTACAGCTATCAGTAAGAAATAGGATCTTTCCGCAATCAGGATGATCTATATGATAGCCAACACAGGGTACATCATGGTTTGCCTCAAATGGCAATATTTTGAAGTTTCCAAGTTTATACCCTTTTCCAGGCACAACAGGAATAGAACGTGTTTCGCTGTATATTCCTTTTGCAGTCCATACCTCTGGTAAAGCCAGCGTATAGAAACCGTTATCAACCATTGATTTTATGAATTTGGCATGATCGTTATGCTGGTGAGTGATAAGGCAGCCCACCACTTTCCTGATATTGAAATCAAGGGCTTTTTTCACTTCGGCAAAACGTATTCCAGCTTCAATGATTAAAGCCTCGTTCCCATTGTCAAGAATGTAACAATTACCACTGGATGAGCTACCTAACACTTTCAATTCCATAATCAATATCCTGGATCATCATCATTATTAGCTGGAGCAACATTTGAATGAGATACGTCCTCATAAGCTACTGATTCAGCATCTATAACCTTAACAGGCTGATCATCTACCTGTAGAACATTATCATCATAGTTTTCACCAGCAAAATCATTAGCAATAGCATTCTGCATTTCGATAGACAAGTAACCGTATTTACTTAGTAAAATTCGGATAACAGTCTTAATTGCCATACCGTGAAAGTTACCCATCCATCCTACAGTATTACTGTCTGGCATCACAGGAGCACTTGCAAGTGCTATTAGGCTTTCTACTGTAGTATCTCGTTTTAACCCTTTAGAGTACTTCTTAGCGTGTGCTGCCATCTGTTCTACTGTCATGTACAAAGTCTTAGAAAAGCCGTTGAGAAGCTCAAAATAGCAGAAGTAACCAACCACTTTATCAGACTTTTGTTCGCCATCAAAAGCTATTTCACCAGTCAGTTTACTAACCTTTCTTAATTCTCCCTCATATACAGCATCAGCATTCAGTGTTCTGTATTGACCAGTACGCATAGCAAGCTGGATATAACCTTTGTACCCCATCTGAAATGTTGGTACCATCACCTTATCATAAACAGGCTTTCCTGTATTCGGATTTATAACAGCATTCCCATTCTGATCAATCCTTTTGACTGATAAGTTATATGGAATGATATAGGCATACCCAAGAGCCTTGTTAATTGGCAAATGTAATACCGCTGCTTTCAGAGCCTCTGTAACAACCGTTTTAGGATCGCATAGCTGGAGGTTGCTGTCTCCATTATATAGATCTATAACAGAAGCTACAAATGTTCCAGAGTTCTTTCCCAAAGCATTCTTAAACTGAGCCTGAACACTCTCTGCATTGAGAATACCTTTCAGGACATCTACCTTTTTGGGCTGTTTTGCAACCGCCCCACCATTTGCAGTCACCTGGACTGCTGTTGATTGTGTAGTCATATCTTATTAGTTTACAGTTAGTTTATCTTTTGACACAACCAGGTTTATAACCTGAGATATAGTAGGAATAATCTTGTTAACAGATTCGCTGTTATCAATAAAGATCGGTGCAGAAACGCCCTTATATTTACATATTGCATTGATAATATCAAGACCAGCATTAACCTTACCAGCAGTGTTAACATCAGGATAAGGAGTACCGTTTACAGTGCAAACACATGTAAGTTTTTCACCTCCATTTAATTGTTCTGTAACGAATGAGAAGCTAACCACTTCAAACATACTATTGATCTTTTCAATGAGCTTTGCATCCTTATCCTTTTGGAATGACATTACTGTAAATTCCCATTTTTCAAGATCAGCTTTTGCCTGGTTATTCTGGATTCTCTTTTCCTCCAGTTCCTCAATTTCCTTTTTAGCTCGTTCGATCTGATCACGCTTAGCAAGTCTCTTGTACAACTCCTGGATATTATCATCCAATGATGATTTAGCAAAACGAAGTTCGCTAACATCTACAGGCTTAGATTCAATATTAAGCTGATTATTAAGATCAGCTATTTCATTATTCAAACTGATACATGTAGGATCATTCTTAATCATTGCATCAACATCAGGAGCTTCTGGCATATTTGCTTTCTGAACTTCAATCTCCCTCTCAATCAATACAATCCTATCCTCAGATTCCTTGATCTTAGAAATAATACTATCACGCTCAGCCTCTTTCTTCTTTTTCAATTCAACCAGTGAAAAACCTTTGTCCTTATTTTCTTTTAATCTTTTAGCCTTATTCTGATTGAAATTAGCAAGCAGCTCATTCTGCTTAGCTTCAATATCATCAACCTCTAACTGACGTTTACATGTAGGACAAACAAATGCACCCTCTGGGTATTGTATTGTTTCTGCGTTGATTTTCCTGTATTCATTTCTCAGCACCGACAAAGTATCTTCTATTCTCTGTATTTCTGATTCACAGTTTGATAAAGAACTACGATTCAATTCAAGATCTCTTGTTTCAGACTTATGATTATACTCCAGATCTTTCAATTTCATCATAACCTCGTTTCTTTCAGCCCCAGCAGATGCCCTTATTTCATTCTGGCGATTGACAAGTGACATTCTTTTATCACCGATAGTTCTTTGAATTTCAAGTTTACGCTGATTTTCCTGTTCATTGATTTTTGATTTATCAGTTATCTGATTATCAATCTCAGTCAAACGCTGTTTCTTTTTCTGCAGTTCAATTTCAAGAGCTTCCCAATCTTCCGATTCTGGCATCAATCTCCTGGCTGTATCAATTTGTGATGGAATAACAGCAAGAACATCATTACATGCCTTTTTCTTAGCTGCCACTTCTTTTGAGAACTGGGAAAGGCTTCTTCCAGACAACTGAGCCAACAGCTCAATATATTCAGGTTTTATAGCAGCTACTTCATCATCAGAGATACCACCTGCCATATCAAAAAGAAGTTCCTTTTGCGCATCTACTTTTAATGAAATGAAGTAGAAAGGATTTGTTATCATTCTGAAAATATCCTCAGTAAGAATAGCAGCTACCTCACTCTCATATTCTTTCTTTGTTGCCAGCTTTACATCGTTGAGATAAAATTCAGTCTCATGGTTCTTTAGAGTTTCCTCAGTAGTACCCCTGGGCTTAACCCATTTCTCAACATAGTTACGCTGTAACTTCATTTCTTTTCCATCTACACTAATAACACCAGTAACAGAATGTTCCAAGTGTAGAATAGGTTTCTTTGTCAACGGATCAATAGTTTTGATATTGAAATTACTATCAGATCTTCCAGTGCTATCCTTGCCAAATAACAGCCATGTGAAAGCATCAAAAATAGTAGTCTTTCCAGTTCCATTATCTCCACTAATTATAGTCCTTTGATCAGTGAATACAACTTCCAGGTTTCTCACGCCCTTGAAATTTACAAGGATCAATGATTTCAGTTTTATTTCTCTCATATTACTTGTTAATAATTGAATTGATTTTTTCTGATTTATCAGCAGCTAATAGATCTGCCATTGAATAGAGAACTTTGGATCTACTACTACTTCCAGATCTCATAGGTGATATAGTTCCATTACACACCCACCTTTTTACTCTGCATTCCTGGAATACTCTGTATGCCTCACGTTGAGAAATTAGATCTTCACCTGGTTTAGTCTGCTTTACATAGTTTGCAGCCCCAAGTTCAGCCATTTCCTTACAGATATTCTTTATTTCGTATAGTTCCAAAGTTATAGCCATATTACTTACCCCTCATTCGTTTGAAATAAGATCTAACACTCTCTGTTCCATACATATCATCTGTATAGAATACATAAGAAAGCAGCAAACAAAAAAAAGCTGAAAAGAAGTGCCACCAGGCATAGAAAAAGATTGCTCCAATTAGAGCGATAATACCAAAGGCAAATGATATTACCCCTTGTACTAAATTCATTAAAGTTTCTGATTTCATCGGTGTTGCATTTTTAGTTGTTAAACAATTCGTTTTCTGGTACTCCAAGTTCTTTAGATATTATGGAGATTTTGAGTGCATCAGGCTTTTGAGTGCCTGCCAGCCAGCATCTAACAGTAGTAGGGTGTACCTTGCAGATTTCTGCCATCCTCCTAACAAAGTCAGCTTTTGGTGCTTCAACCTTTCGGTTCGGTAGTCGGTCATAAATTTTTCTGAATGTACTTTTTTTCATTTTTTACTCGGTTTAATACGTTCGGCAAACACATTTTAGCTATATTTGCACCATTACTATTATTATCGTGTTGCAAATATACAGAATTTAATTCTAATAAAACAAGAGTTTACGGAGTTATTTTCAGAATATTTTGCGCAAAAAATGTAACACTTTGATTTTCAATTAGAAATAAACTCGGTAAAAAATGAGCAAAACAAAAGATAGATTACTGGAGTTTCTGAAATACAAGAAGCTCGGACAACAGAAATTTGAAATATCTATAGGGATGAGTAACGGATGGGCAAACAAGGTCGGTGACAACATACGTGAAACCACACTAAATAAGATAAAAGAAGTTTATCCAGAATTAAACATAGCATGGCTTAAGGCTGGTATTGGCTCAATGCTTATCAATGGAGATAATGAGGTAACTTTAGAAACTCCAGAAGATGATAACCAGGAAACGACTGCAAAGCTCGTACCCCTTTTGCCGATAGCAGCACAAGGTGGAAGTCTTAACGATTTTGTTGTATCAGTAAAAGATAGTGATTGTGAAAAGGTAATATCTCCGATAAAAGGTGCTCAGTTTGCTATGCCTGTAAGTGGTGATAGTATGGCTCCAGAATATCCTAACGGATCACAGATCTTTATCAAACGTATAAATGAAAAGGCATTTATAGAGTGGGGTAAGGTGTATGTACTTGACACTTGCAACGGAACAGTTATAAAGATATTGGTTCCGTCTGAAAAAGATGGATATGTTCGCTGTTTATCAATCAATAAAGATCCTATCTTTGCACCATTTGATGTTTCCTGGAGTGACGTTTATGGAGTGTACAGAGTTCTATTATGTATGTCAGTAAAATAAACAGTCATGGAAAAGTATTACACAATGGTAATGGATCTCTATAGGGATGCCATTACAGGAAATTACCAGGTAAATCAATCTACAGAAGTAAAAAAAGAGTTGTATTGTGCCATTACAGCATCCAGGATAAAAGGAGAAAAAACAGAGGTGCTGGAGGACTTAATCAAGAGAATTAACGAACTGGAGGAAAGACAATGAAAAAAACTATATTAGCAGCGTTGATGGTTGCATTCTTATCAGGATGCTCAAAAGATGATAATACGGTTACAATAACCAATTTATCAGGTAAATCATGGTATGAGACACAAGTTTGGTTCCGACAAACAGAAGATGGTGAGTTATCTGGATATACAGATGTTGGAACTGTTGATGTCGGATCATCGTGTGTTGTCGAAACGGACGATCCTATCTTTTACATATACGCAAAAGACAATAGAGGAAAAATGATCATGTCTAAAAACATACATATCAATGGAAGCAAAGCTACAGTTAAAGAAAGTGATTTATACTAATGAATACAAATGTGAGCAAACAGATTATAGAAAGATTCTATTCAGCCCTGGACGCAATCATAGAAGCGAAAAAGATCAGAGGCGTTAACACATACTGTAGGTTGTATGATATAGACAGGAGAAACTTTATTGCACAAAGGAAAGATCTTGATCGTGGCTGGTTTCAGGTTTCCTGGCTACAGCCCATGGTACGTGAATATGGAGTGAGTGCGAAATGGCTACTTACAGGATTTGGAAAAATGTTTGACAATAACTAAAGCGGTACCATTTGGTATCGCTTTTTCTTTCCCCCTACACCCCCTATCTTTATACATATACAACATTATTATAATATATATAGTATATATAGTATAGTGTTTATGCTTTTGCTTAAGCAAATTACAATAATGCTATATTTGATTATCAGACTATTATAAAATTTTGCTTAGGCAAATTTATTTTGCGACCTATTTTTTTGCTTAAGCAAAACAAAGATAGATTTTTACTGATTATCAGCCAATTACGTTTTTTTGCTTAGGCAAACTGTTTTGCTTAAGCAAATTGTAATGTTCCTAATACTGATTATCAGATATTTACAAAGTTTTGCTTAAGCAAAATACATATTTTAGTTAGTAAAATTACGGTGAAATATTTTGCTTAAGCAAATGGATATATATCTATCTTTGTTTTTCAATGAGTTACACAAATTTGCTTAGGCAAACATTATTTTTGCTTAAGCAAAACAGGCTCATCTACCTTAGACAGATCCAGTGAAAGAAGATCCAGGACTTTCCTGTTTGCCTGGTCTATAGGATCCCAGCTTTTCTTTATATATATGTCTGTTACCCTCATAGAATCATCCACATGGTTTAATGCAGTATGAACGGTATATTTGTCAACCCCTGCATCATTCGCTGCTATTGTTGCCCAGCTATGACGTGCTGCGTAAAATTCCAGATCGTCAACACCGATCAAGGCACCAATTTTTTTAAGCCCCTTGTTTATGGCAGCACTCAATGTATCCATATTAGAATACATCTTATAAAACCTGAATACCCTTTCACCTGACGGATCTCTGTATTTCTCAATAAGAGGCTGTATCTCTGGTTCAACTTTGATGGATATTTCAGCGTTATCTATTCTGCGTTCTTTTGTTTTGGTTCTCTGATACGTGATCCTCCCATTTTTATAATCGGTGCAATTAAATAAGTCAACACCATTCATTCCGACCAGGCAAAAGCTGATCAGGAATATATCTCTCGCAAAATTGAATCTATTTGTCCCAGGCTGTAGTATTGTCGTATAATCAAGTTCAGCAATAGCCTTAATCTGATCAACCGTCAAAGCCCTTTTTCTGGTTGCTGGCAGCTTAGGGAAATCAATATGATTGAAAGGAGAATTTGGGATCCTTATGATACCAGCATCCTCATCATTGAACTCTTTTTTTGCCCTGTTGTGGATAGCTCTCATCCTATTCAGGTAGTTATGTGTTGAATACCCCCTCGTTACATTTGGCTGGCTTGCTATCCATGAAGCCCAATCCTGGAGGAACTTTGCAGTTATCTCAGAGATCATAACCTTGTCACGACCGACAAACTTAACCAGGGAATTGATAGCACACACATAGCTGTTGGCATTTCCAGTATGCCCTGTAGATCTCATTCTTTCTATCTCTTTCCAGGTATAAGCTACAAAGTCAAGCTCAAATTTACCTGGTGTATCATTTGTTATAAGATCAACCACCTGCTCAATGGTCATATCCTTAAGCCTCTCACCAACACGATCACAAGCTGATCTGTATTTCCTAATCAGTCCATCCGTCAAATCTATGTAAGTTTGGTTTTTAATCTTAAGTGAGCGAGTAAGATCCTTTTGTGTAACATACCATACTGTAGCCAGGTATTTCTTTTTCTTATTATGAGTAACTCTTATTTTTATATTGTAGGTACCATCTTCTTTTTTTTGATGAGCGTAAACCTCTGCTTTGAATGTAGCCATATATTTGTCTCTGTAGAATATTTGTAGAACTTTTCACAGCAAATATATGTCTTTTTTGCGGTAAATGCAGAAAAAGGCTCACCCTTTTTTTACAAGGATGAGCCATCAGGTAGCTCCGAGGGGAATCGAACCCCTATCTAAAATTTAGGAAATTCTTGTTCTATCCGTTGAACTACAGAGCCTTATGGAATAACCTATATTCCTATTTGTTTTTTATAACCCAATGTCAATGGAATAAATGTCTATTTCGGAAACCTAATGTTTAGGAAACTTATAACCTATCTTTGATTATCAGCCTTTTACAAGGGCTTTTCCATTTTTTGTAGAACTATTGTAGAACTTCTGCATTTTTTTGAAATCCCTGCCCCTTGGAAAGCCCAGGGAACAGGGATAATGCAACACCGATTTTCAGATCGGTGCACAAAGATAATCATAATTTTGTAACTATAAAAAAATGCCAAAGATTATCTACATTTTTTCTTATCCTTAAGTTCAATGTATTCCGTATATACTATTTTGGTGTGAGGATTGCTACTGATTATCTCCTGTCTGATTGCTTTTGTACCCCAACGGAAAAACCACCATTTTTTAGGAACACGGTGTACGATCTGAACCAAAGTATCAACGCTGTTTATATTAAGCTCCAGTTTCCTGTCTGGATAAAGAACTCCTTTTACTTTAACCCATGGATCCATCCAGTCTATAGCCTGGATCTTAACAAATGAAGTATCTCTGTATATTATGCTGTCACGAACAGATGTGCTAATATCAATATCCGTTTCTGTTGCAGTAGTTGAAGCAGCCTCCAGCCTTTTTACTTTTATATTCAACTGATCAATAGTCTGCATAAGATCCGAACAATGTTCCTCCAGCTCTGATTTACTCAGTTCAAGTTTCTGAACAGATGCTGCTGATTTACCAGCTTCTGTTTGGTAAAACTCAATCTTTTCCATCAGTGCTTGCTGGTTTCCAGATAGCCTTTCTTTTTCGTCTTTCAGCTTTCCTACATAGGAAAATAGTGTAGTGGAAACAATTCCAAGAACCACACATATTATAATAAGGTATTTGTTCATCTTGAAAAGAATCTAATAATACCCTCAACATGCGTTCTTACAATGGCATTCCTTCCATCAGCAGACTGTAGATATTCTACATCATCTTTATTATCCATGAAAAAGTTCTCAGTAAGAACTGCTGGGCATTTTGTCTTTTGGAGAATATAGAAGTTTTCCTCCCAATCTGGATCACCATCTGAGTATTCGTCCTTTCTTAATTTCTGCCCTTTCATGTTATTTTCAGCAGCATCATACAGGCATGTAGCGAGATAATCAGCTTTTGTTTCTCCCTTAGATGTGTAAGCCGACCATCCTGTAGCTGTCATCCATTTACTTCCATCCCCAGCAGCATTGCAGTGAATAGAAACAAGGATAACATTACTTGTGCCATATTTACCGCAAATTTCATTTACCCTGCGTGCCCTTTCGGTCAAAGAGACATCTATATTCTCTTTTACGATCCTTTCAGCTTCATATCCCAGCTTTTTGAGTTCACGCACAATATCATCTGCGATTTCACGTGCAAATTTGTATTCAAGAAATTTTCCATCTGGAGATCTTTTACCTTTGGTATTTTCTCCGTGTCCGTTGTCAATAAGAATTTTTTTCATTGATTTAATCTGTGATAAAAGTCTAACTTAATGTTTTCATAAACAGCAGAAACATTTGTATATGCTCTACCATTGTTTGCTCCAGCTTCATTGTATAGCTCATCCTCTATAACCTTAGCAACCCATTCTATCCATTCTGGATTACAGTATTCTGACAACTTTTTACCTCTATACCTGTAAAAATCAAATCTACTGTTCCTGTCATTATATAGATTGGTTAGCAATTTTCGGATCTTTGCTTTTGTGGCTTCTTTATCAATGATATGATTTTCCTCTCTGATTTTTTTTATCATTCGGCAAACTTTCTCTGTTGCAAGATCGAAATAAACGCCACTGGTATTTTTGATCCTTAACTGTGTTTCAGGCATAAGCCCCTCTGCAATATCAACCATTGCCTCACCGTTTCTATTTGCAGTCTGCTGCAATGTTTCAAGCTGAGCTGAGAAGTCTTTTATTATTTGCTCAATTATGCCTTTGAACCACTTAAAGGAAACTATCATCAATGATGCTGAAAGAATAAGGAATATTGAACAGACTATAGTCATAAATCCAAATTCCGAAATTCCTTGTGCAATTTTCAAAGTGCTTTCTACTTCATTCATCTATTCCTCCTGTGTTTACTCTTTTTGTAAAACTCAAAATTAGATCTATCATCTTGTGTTATTTCAGAGTTCGGAGAAAAGAATTTGAATCCATACATATTACCATATCTGACAACTTTAATTATTGCACGAAAAGGGAATTTCCTATTTGGATCCATAACCGTATCTTTCAATTTTTTACTATCAGTAAAGAATGCAGATCGGTTAACTCCATCGCCATAAGCAATTAGAGTTCTGGTGCCATTTTCTGTTTGAGCCTCCTTACACCCAGTAAATACTGTAACCTCATTGATTACAGCATCTACTGAGGTATATTCACAATCAAAAAGATCATCGTTGACTACTTCGTTTTCCTCAAAATCTACAATCATAAATCTGTAGGTATATTATAGGTTTCACAATCGGCATCTACCATAGATCTGATAGCCAGCCTATCCCTTAAGAAGTTCTCATAAGGAATTTTTGCTTCCTCTGACATGATACCAAGAACAGCACTCTGGTATTCATTCATAAGTTTGCTTTCTGTTTTGGCAGGATATTTTGCAGTAAGTAGTGTGCTGAAAATGTTGTCCGCTGTTTTAGGGTATTCAACACGTACACTATCATACTGCCATCTTTTGCCTGTAGCTTCTTCCTCCAGTAACGTGATAGCAACACCACCATGTTCATCTTCAACAACAGATACCTCCTTGATATTGTGATTATATAGGAATGTACCTTGACCGTTGTTCAGTTCGTCAATTACTACTGGTTTTTCTTTTGCCAGTAGTTCTGTTGATAATACGTTTGTTTCCATTTTTTATGCAATTATTAAAAATAAACTTACTATGCACCTCAGAACATCTGCTTATCCAGCCATATTCAGATGGAAATAAGTGCTTTATTTTACTCATATCATCTATCTCATGTGTTCTTGAAATCTTATTGAACTTTGCGTAAAATCTTTTTAGAATGCTTTTCCTCAACAGTATTCCATAATGGTTTTGTACAAATCCAACGAAATCAATACCACGAGAATCAACTGGAAATATCTGCCAGTTAGGTTTAATCTCAACTTTCAATTCAGCAGCCAGATACAAGCCCATCATATCAAGTATATTATGAAGTTCGTCCTTGCTACCCGACAACACCACTATATCATCCATATATCTATAGTAATATTTAACCTTTAGATCTTCCTTGACAAAGTGATCAAAATAAGCCAGGTATAAATTAGCCAGGTATTGACTTGTATAGTTCCCTATAGGCAGACCGACATCTTTACCGTTACTATCAATGATCTTATCCAACAGTCTTAACAACTGATCATCTGCTATTGTATAGCGGATAATTTTCTTAAGGCACCCATGATCTACATTATCATAGAATTTCCTTATATCTATTTTCAGACAGTATTTAGTACCTCTTTTGTCAGATAATAGAGCCTTATTGACATCTTCCATACATTTGTGTATTCCTCTCCCTTTGATACAAGCATAAGTATTGCTTATGAGTATATTAGTCCAGAACTCACCAAGCACATTTATTATGCAGTGGTGAACGATCCTATCAGGGAAAAATGGAGCTATCATAATAATTCTTTCTTTTGGCTCATATATTGTTTTAATACGATACTCACCTGGTGAAAATGTTTCATCCTTAAGAGATGTATATAGTGACATAAGATTTTCCAACAGATTATCATTAAAGCGTTTTATCTCAGTTCTATCACGTTTTCCGAGTTGAGCTTTATATTGCGCATTAACAATATTTCTGCTATCATATATCAAATGATATACGTTCCTGAGCTTTTTAGAAGTTTTTCTCAGTAACGGAGTATCATCAATATCAGAATACTGAATAAACCTTGTATTACTACTATATCCCATTGTGCCGTTGGTCTAAATTGGAGTTTTCGACTATGCTACTCACACCGATCTAATTCGTATTATTTTACCAGTTATCAGCGTACCGATAACCCTTGTGTGGTAAGGTAGAAGCGATCACAGTATATTGTTTTAAGTAAAATACCACGGTATAAGCGGAACCCAATGTTCGCATTCGCATTCGAGGAGCGATTATTCGTATTCAGATAACCGAACCCCGCATTCGTACCATTATTCGCATTAGCAGACAGGAGGGCACCCCTGATCACTTCCACCAATATTTTCAAATTTTCAAGTCTCTATATTTTTCGTTGCCCCGTGTTTTGCAGTCCGTTAAAAACGGCACAAGCGGAAACCAATGTACGCATTCGCACTCGAGGAGCGATAAAGCGTACGCAGATAACCGAACCCCGCATTCGCACCAATAGCCGCATAAGCAGACAGGAGGGCACCATACCAGCCTGGAGAACTCCAGCCTGAATCATCTACACAAGTATAGAAGTAATCACAGAACCCCTTGTTACTTGAACCTCCAGTAGTATTGTCTGGGAAAGTATATCCTTTCATAGACATGGCAGAAGTAAGGATATACCCGTCTTTACGTGGTAAATCAGTCATGGCTACATATCCATCAGGGATAGCTGTAGAAGAATCAGAATGTGAAGTGAACTTTGTCGGATCCTCACACAGGTAAGCTACACTCTTATCAGTTCCATGGTGAACGAGAACATCATCAGCAAGCATCCAGAGATATTCAAAAGGAGCCTCCAGTCCTCTGTAAGATGTTACCTGAATAACCTTATCGCCTCCAGTCCATCCTTTGATTGTGTATGAAACCTTTCCTGTATTGTTGCCAAGTACTGCAGTAACACCACAAGGTACAAAAGGTCTGTAACCTCCCCATGTATTCCATTGACCGCCATCCACCGTGCAACCATTACCAAGTCCACCTTGATGGAAACCATCATCAGTAAGGCTTTCATTGTATGCGTCCTGGCAGTGTAAAGATGCGTATTCAATTCTTTGCAACCAGGCTATTTCATTGTACGCCCTGTATGCACCGATATGAGTACCATGTTTACACCATGGTCTGACTGTTGCCTTTGATACAGAAGTACGAGCCATTCCGAGCTGAGAATTATATGTGCCATCTTTTGAAGCATCAGATGCACCAGAACCGCCCCTGAATTGAGCAGCATTATCTTTCAATTTCACAATACCATTTTCATCACGTGCGATCTCATTTCCGTTCCACGTTAACCAGCATCCAGATACAGCCTCACCAGTTGTAGTGTCCTGTGTTGCGAACCATGGAGAAATAGCCTTTTTCTCCATCTTAATAAACCCAGGCAAAGGGTATTCTGAGATAGCATAGATCCATTTCGTTCCAGAAATTTCAATCTTAATATAATACTCTGGCTTTTCAAGCATTACATTACCATCAGTACTATCAATGATAGCTGTTGCTCCACTTTCCTTTTTACGGCTATCGTTCTGGTGAAGATAGTATTTCACGGATCCATCCGTGTTTTCTACATATCGTCTTAATTTCGCCTGAACAGGTAGTGTTCTGTGAAGATCCAAATTACCAACTCTTGTAAGTTTGTAATCACTACTTGTAAAGTCTCCTTGAACGCCATACCACTGATCATACGGATATTGCGGTTTGGTTGATCCACTTCCTAAAATTAGTCCCATATTTTTTATTTTTTGATAGTTTCACCTGCACCCCAGTAAATTTCAAACTTTTCAAGATCTATAGCACCTGGAGATAAACTAACTATAGATCCTGGTGTCCAATCTCCGATAGGAACAGGGAAATCACCATCCTCCTTATCGCAAATCAGTTTACACCTGATTAATACATGTGTCTCCATTGTATTCTCTTTTGCTCTTACAAAAACAGAGAATGGAGTACCAGAAAGACTGAACCCATCAGCCAGGCTTTCAATCTTTCCCTTTGATTGTATTCTTAAACTATACATTGTTGCATCCATATCAATTTACTTAGTAAACACTGCAAATATAATAAATCTGTGTCTGACAAACACACTTTTACACACAAACTTTGTAATTTCAAGCAAACATTCTATATAAATTCACCTCCTTTCAATATAATGTAAATCACTAACAACTGTAATAGTTGCCCTATAATTCCTCCCATTATGGTAGCAATGAGATCCAGCCAATCCCATTTACCACCATATTGTTTGTCCTTAAACTCCATTCCTACAGCTAACCCTGCTGCAAATAGAATGGTTAACAAGAAAGCACTTGGTATAGCATAAATAAAGTGCTTCGGTCTGTTACTTTCTAAAAACCATTTCATAATCATTTCATATTATAGTCCCAATCTGGCGCAAAAATCACAAATTCACATGAGCCATCATTAGCGGAGGCATCATCTGATAGTAAAACATCGAAGTATGAAGATGTCTTTGAATACAAACAAGCCTTAACAGGATTGCTTCCACCCCATATAGCACCATAACCTGTAGCCATAACAGTATATCCGCTTGGGCATGAAGAACAGTAAACACGATATTTACCAGTTCCTAATCTTGAAACGCTAAATACGCTTGACAAGCTACGTCCATCGTAATAAGTTCCAGATAGTGAAGCACCTGAGTTAGTTCCGTTAATCTTACCTATAGCAAGTATTCTTGCATACCGTCCTTTTGCACCACTTTTATAAAAATCTTCGTGCGAAAACCTACTTGTTATATCCCATCTTCCTTTTTTTGATGTTGCTGTTGATCCAGGTTCTTCAAAGCAAGTCATTTCTACGACTTCCTGCGGTTTTACTACTGCATAATAATCAAGCTGGCTCCATGACATTCCATCTTCTGCTGTAAAGCTATATGCTCCTATCATATAATCAGCACCACCGAAAGGGCTACTATTGTATAGTCTGCATACCTTACCAATATCATCTGCATCTTGTCCCATGCTGATATATTTAGTAGATGTTACAGATGGCAGATAGAAGATGTTAACATCTGAAAAAGCTCCAGAAAAACCTGTAGATAATTGCATTGTACCTTTGACACGAACAACGCCATTAACTCCATCCAGATAAACGCTTCCATTCTGAGCTTCCAGCCTGTTATTCTTAAACACCCATCCTGCTATGTTGGCATTCTCAGCAAGCAATAGATCAGTTGCTATAGATTCAAACTGGGCACCGAAATTATTCCACTTACTTGTGTTTGTAGGAATTACACCAGTGAAAGTACCAGCGTCAATCCTGGCAACATAATACACTCCATTGTACTTTACAACATCTAACCTGTATTTGGTACCATAGTATGTTTTACTGCTATCATAAACGCCTCTGAATACCGTTGCTGGGCTTTCTCCCTTTTGTCCCTGATCGCCAGGTTCTCCCTTGTCTCCTTTTGATCCAGTTACACAGATAGGTGCAGTTGTTGTAGAAGTACCGTTTGTGTATGTAATTACCGATCTCGTCCAGATATACCATTTATCTTTCCATGTAGGTCTTGTAGTGCTCCATGATCCATTTAATAGTGAAGTAGCTGAACTTGATAGATAATATTGTTCTACTATAGTCTTTACACCATTACCAGGGGATCCAGTATTTCCCTTTCCTCCTGTTATACATGCTGCCTTAGTTGTAGTGCTTGTACCGTCCGTGTATGTTACCTTTGTTCTACTCCATATATAATATCCATCTTTCCAGGCTGGGGCTGTTGTTTGCCATCCGCTTGTAGGTGCTACACTATTAGATGTACTTTGCGCATATTCAACATCTGTAGTGTTAACTCCTACACCTGGCTTTCCATCTATACCATCATAAGGATTTACCCTTATAGGAGTGCTCCAATGTTGTATCAGTTCATCAGCAGTACCTTGCATTATTTTCTCAATATCTGATACAGGCAAAGCACTATCAAGCAATCTAACATCATCAAACATTGAGCTGGATCCAAACATATTATCATCATAAATGGCAAATCCATCTATCTTTTCATTGACTGATCCGTAATTATATTGAACTCCATTTATAAATACAGTAACAGTTTTATCAGAAAATCTTAATGCTACATGGAACCATACCCCAGGAGTTGTATTGATTGTGTTTTCAACATATTCACGACCATTATATCCGTTCAGCATCCATTTCACATACTTTTGATCTGTTTTCATCCAGAAGCACAAAGTAAAGTTCTTTCCAAAAGGCAGATCGTAAGGTATTCTACACTCCTTTTCATACGACAAGTCAAAAGCATAACGATTTCCATCTTTTACAATACATTCTGGCTTATTATATGTTGCCATATACTCACCTGTCTGATCCATTATCCTTAATTCCCCCCTGTTCTGATAATCAGTCTCAGATATAGGGTAATTAAAAGATGTTCTATCTACAATTCCAGACTTTTTAGCCATAGTACACCAGACATATTCAAATGCACCAGGCTTAGGCATTTCAGTACTCCATCCTGCTGGATTGGGTGATGATAGATCTATAGCTGGAGGTGTAGATGTAGATCCATTCTTTGCGTACCTATATTCATAATAAACGCCAGATTCAGCATCAGTTCCTCCTGTTCCAGGATCTCCCTTGATTCTACTCCAGGTATAATCTGCTGGGTTATCACTGTCTTTTTTCTCAAAGTCTGTATATTGTCCGATATATGCACCTGGCGTTTCTCCATTGTTTGCAGTGAAAGATAAACCACCATTATCACTATATTTGATATGAAGATATGACGTTTTCCCATCTTCACCAGGTTTACCAGGTGTACCATCTTCTCCTTTTGTATCATTCCAGGTGTAATCTGCTGGGTTATCACTGTCTGATTGCGACTGGTTTACAAGAACTCCCATCCACCTACCAGGTACTTCTCCATTTCCATCAGTGAATGTTTTGCCACCATCATCAGAATATTTGATATGTAGATAACTGCTTTTGCCATCTTCTCCTTTTATCTTACCTACATTCGTCCACCCTGATCCATCCCAAATATAAAGATTCTCACCAATGATATAGGCATCACCAGGCTTATTATCAACTACAGGTAACTGTGAAACATCATCTTTACTACCTTTGATAGTAATACTTGTACCATCAGCACCTCTTACCCTAAATGGAGATCCCCATGATCCACTGTTAATATCAGCAGCAGACTTGATACTCATCCAAACAACGCTTTCCGTTGATTCAGTGTGCCATCCATTTGTATTTCCTGCTCCAGTAGGAGTGTTTGGTTTTTCCTGGCTGTCATTATATGTGTAGAATATAGAGTTACCCTTTTCTCCAGGAGATCCCTTAGCTATGAGCTGCCAATAAGTTGAGTTTGTAGGTAGTATTCCCATACTCGGCTCATTGTTTATATATCTGTATGTGCATACTTCGTTAGATGCTTCATAACTTACTTCATCCCCCTTATAGTACACATATTTGCTGTTATATGTACCTCTATAAACTCCTATATGAGAAACATCGCCACTATCAGACAAAAGTCTAACATTATGCAATGTTAGTTGCTTTCTTGCAGTCACATTCCAATCTATAGAGCTTGTTGCGTCACCTATCCTGAAAGCATTTCCATCAAGATCCAAGTAACACTCACCATCAGACGTTATTATTTTACCAGTAGTAATTGTATTACCGTTTATTCTGGTGAAACCGTATGTTGTAACAAAGTCCCTAAAATTATCATCAGCCCTCAATGATGATAGAATACCTACCTGAAAATAGTAGTTGTTCGGATCTTCAACTGGTTCAAACTTCAACTGTTCACGTGTAAGATACCAGGTACCTGTTGTTCCTTTTTTAGAGCATTTAGCGAACAGGTAATAACCTCCTGATTCAGACATTGTGAACTCAGCACCAGACATATTCCACTGTTTAATCTCAGCCTCATCAATAGTCAAGTGCGCCAGTATTCCAGACGTTGCATCAAACCTGTTAGGAAGTCCGTTAACATTAGGATTGAAAACTACATCAACAAGTACAAACTGCTGGCTTTTAGATCCTACAGTCAACATGTTTGTATCAATGGAGTTTGGGCGTATATTTTCAGGATCAAAGTAACCATCAGTATCATACACCATGGTTCTCAGTTCCTCTGTTGTACGCCATCCTCTACGTGCCTTATTAAGATCCCTTAGCCTGTTACTTTCAATCACTTGCTCATGCCCTATGACATCTATAACAGTCTGATTGATTATAGATATACTTGTAGTATCGGACAAAGTAATGCTGTAGTCGTGCTTAAGCATCAGGTTCCTGCTTACTTTCTGGATCCTGATAGTCTTTTCAATTCCAAAGCGTTCATCCTTAACAGGCACATAATCACCTACTTTGAACAGGCATACATTACTATCGTCTGGAGTTGTATCAAGGAAATATTTTCTGTCGAAATTAAGTACATACTGAGCCTTAGCCTGTGTACGTGGCTTAAATTCATTATACCCCTCATACCAGAGATCTTCTTCTGCATTCTGCTCGTAAGATTCAGGCAGATTTATATCTGTTATCTTATATGTGTCTCCCTCAGAAATCCTATAAGCCTCACTGTCTGTTGTCGGTATAGTTAGACCTCTCTCATCAGTGAATGGAATTATGGTGAACAGCTTTTGAGAATGATCATAACCATTCTTAGCAGCAAGTTCAAACTGTTGACCAGCAAGTTTGCCTGTTATGAATGTGATCTTTGCAGTCACATCTTGTATCAAGTATTTAGTTCCATTCTCATCTGATTCATTGAGATCAAAGTCCATGGTATCATCATAGAATGAGTTTATATCAGCACCAAGAGCTGTTACAACACCAGTCCTTTTAGGATATATATCATCGTACTGAGCACCATCCTCATCACTACCCAAAAGATCCCTCAGATCTGCATCCTCAATGTATCTGTTATCATCATCATCTATACCGATCATTTCTGTTCCTGGAGCTACAACGGTGCCATCATATAACTTATGTTCTCTTTTGTTTAACCTCTTAGGATATGGAAGCTGTAGCCTTTCTGAATAGTTTCTATAGTCCTTTCTGATATTGGTAGTTCCACCCTCAACCCATAGCCTTGTAATAATAGCCTTATCATCTACCTTTTGTTCTTTAAGGGTATATAAGCCATTACCTTTGCCCCATTCAAAATAATCATTACCTCCAGGAGGATTTATCCTTTCGCCAAACTTTCCTATATGTATGGTTCTTACACCGTCATTTTGGGTAATCTGGAACTCCAGGTTAAACTGATCTTTACTACATAACGCCTGTAAAACTTGCAAACAGTTCTGCCTTGAAAACTGAATAGTGCGAGGTTCTGTATCAGGACAATTAGCCTCATCGAATTTCCATAGTCCAGGATAGTCCCTGTTTACATTATAGATAATCACTTTTACAAAATCCTTAATGCTATAGGTGAGATCAAACGTACTTGAAGTAGATTTTCCATTAGCATCAGTATTTCTGTATAGGCTTTTCATAAGCTCATACATAACTCCATAAAAAACAGCATCATAGGTATAGTAGTCCTCAGATAGCTTTTCACGAGTTACCTTTGTTCTTATTGTGTACTCATCGCCATCAATTACGATCTTGTCACCTTTCTGAAAATCCATCAGTTCCGTTGATACGATATTCAGTTGTACCTGATCATCACCCATAAGAGTTATATTCTGTACCGCTGTTTTAACGGTACAGAAAGGTTCTCTTGACATCAACAGGATTTTTGATCCGTCTCTTTTTATCACTTCAATTTGTCCCATACTACAATAGCATTAGTGGAAAAACTTTCAATATCCTCTATTACGCCAGTAATGACAATATCATACTCACCAGGATCAGCGTATGTATGTTCTACTGTTTTATTGTTTCCTGATACGTTGTATGTATGAGTTCCATCCCCCCAGTATATATTTAGCATACTGTAGGTAGTCACTGTAATTGAGGCTTCTGAATTTGCAGTATTGCTTATGTGTCTCAGAACTTTTTTTACAGGCTCATCCTCTATCAGTTTGAGCTTGAACGTACCGACCATAAGTTCATTATTATACAACCCCCATTTCTTATCAGGATCCACGCTATCATGTAGCTCAACCTCATATACAAGTGGTTTCACCTTTCCGTCATACTCAACGACAAACCTATGGTTCCCCTCACCATCAAACTCATCAAGAAAAAGATTAAGCCATTCGACAAACTTAGATCTGCTGGAGGCTTCAATGAAACATGAAAGCGTGATAGTTCTTTCCTTGAAACGAGGTCTTTTCTTATCCCTGACAATTCCATGGTAATTATCCCAGTCAACTTGTAGCGTCTCTTTACGTTCAAGCCTACCGACAAGCCCCTCAGAATCCGATACGAACACACCAAATTCCTTGAAGTTCTTACCATTGATATAATATTCAACGTCTGTATTCTGTTGCATCATTAGTACATCTTTATACTCCTTAGCCACATTATACAGCTTTACTTCGTCTATCAATGTATAGCAACCAGATAGAGAGCTTTCATTTATTGACATTCCTACAGGAGTACCAGGAAGCGATTGATTATAAACAGTCTTATCACCAAGGTACACAGTAAGTATAGATCCTGATTTTACAAAACACAGGAATACCCATTCATTAGGAGTTACATTTATCCACTGTTCTACATAGTTGTCTATACCATTCATATTGACCAACCATCCAATTTTATTAGTGGACGGTTTTACATACATAGATAGAGTGAAATCAGAGCTGAAAGGAATTGATCTTTCTGTCAAACACTCACCGTTCCCATTCAGATCCAGTGATTTTCCACTGTTCGCATCCCTACTAAATATGGCACCATTTGACAATGTAGCATCTGATCTGTTGTATGAATAATCATAAGCCTTATTACCGTCTGGATCATCAAAAGGCAAATGCAGAATTAAATTTTTATCAATCATATCCGATATGTTTTTTTGTTGTTATACTTTACTTTTATACCATCACCGATACACCTAACAGTGGAATCTCCATACATGTTTACCATAACCTGAGCATCTTTGCCAGCTACAGCTACCACAAGATCAGCATTATCAAAGGCATCTATAGTGACTATGGCATGATCCGAAACATTAATAGACACCTTAGAATTATGCCTTACAAAAACACGGCTAACTGTATATCCATCATATTCCATCATGGCTTTGCAGTCTCCATTCAGAACAACGTCTGGTAAATTTCTTATGGATCTTTCCTCATCATCAACGAATACCCCATACTGTTCACACTTACCTTTGAAATTAGTCCTGATAAAGTCTAAAGTAGGATAGTCATTGATAATACAGAAATCAATACCACGAACATACAGTTTTGCAAGCTCATCAACATTAAGACCTGGCTTAAGTTTCATTTGCCATAAACGGCACAAACCCTTGTTAATACCGTCATTCTTAAGTTCTTTTATTACGTCCATTAGCTTATACCTTGTGATAAAAGTGAGTTATCTTTATTTTCAATTCTCTTTAACGTGCTTTTAATCTCAGCAAGCTCAGCAGCAGAAGTTTTTGTATTTGCTGCTATTTCAGCCTGATAAACAAGCGAGGATCTCATAATCACTATCTGATCACTTTGATTGATAATGAAAGTGTTTAATCGTCCTGCTATAACTCCACCAGTTTCCTCACTCATAGAGGTTACAGCACCTTTCAGAGGATCAGTACTTTCAGCAGCATCTTCTTCAACATCTTTTATCCAGTCTCCAACGCTTTCAAGTGCCATGTTGAAAGTTTCACCAGCAGCATCTATCATTGCTTCAAATTTAGTCTTTTCACTGTCTGATAATACACCGTCTTGCATTGCTTCTCCGAGATATGCCATAGCATCACTAATAGCCTTTGCAAGGAACTCCCTTTTCAGAGCTTCAACTACAGCCTTTTTGAGAATATCCTTTGTTTTGGTACCAAGGGCTTCTGCTGCATCTTCTCCCTGGCAGTAAGCATCCACAAGGGCATCAGCAAACTCATCAATAGCACTCTGAGTGTCGGTACCAGCAAGAGTTTCAAGCATACTCCTTTCCATATCCTCAATCTGAGTATCTATATCCTTGATCGCTTCCTCCCAGTCATTAATCTTGCCCCAGTCCGTATCTTTCTTGTCTTTTTCTGCTGCGATCTGCTGCCTTATAGCCTCTTGCTGTTGTCTGAGGTTATCTTTCTGCAATTCATACAACTGAAACATATCTCCATTAGACTGTTCCTTTTCAAGTGCATATTTCAGTTCCTTGATCTGTTTAGTCAATTCAGCATACCTGACAAAATCCCAGCTTTGTTGAGCAACAATTTTCTGAGCTTCCAAGGCAGCGATCTCATCCTTAATAGCCTGTACTCTCTGGTTGTGAGCTTGCCTTTCCTCATCTGAATAAACCCAGTAAGTGTGTTCAGCAGCGTTCTGCAGTCGATCGAAAGCATTAGATAGATTATCTATGTGCTGCTGTATATTCTGTATTTTTTCCTCCAGCTCATCATCATTATTGAAAAGATTTGCCACGAATTGAACAGCCTGTAATGCTATAGATATAGCAGCAAGGATAATACTACCTTTTTCTGCTGTCTGTATGGCTGCTGCCATTGCTATACCAGCAGTAGTTATACCTTGTAGCATTCCAAGTGTAGCTTTCCCATTTTCGCCGATAAGATCACCAAGGACATCACAGCTATCAATGGCATCATTCACAAAACTAAATACTCCCTCTGTTGAACTTGCAAGGTTAGACCAGTCTGTCTTAATCTGCTTAGATGTTTTCTGCGATCCCGATTCTGTTTTCTTGAAAACGTCTGAAAGGGCGTTACCCATAGCCTTGAACGGATTCACATCAAGAACTTTCTTTTTAGCCTCATCCAGCTTATCAAGAACAGCCTTAAGATCTGCTGGATTCAAATCCAGGTTAGAAGTATTCATTTTTTGCTGAATATCATTGATCAGCTTATCAATCTGTTCAACAGTAAGACTATCAAGATCCGTGAATAGATTTTTCCAGCTTTCACTTTGCATGAGCATCTGAGCATTCAAAGCACTTAACGCCTCTGCTTCACCCTGATTCACCAGGTTAATACGTTCCTGGTTGTTCTCCTTAAGAGCCTCATTCCTCAATACAGCATATTCATCCTGGATCGCCTTTTTCTGTTCCTCATAAGTCCTGTAGTCATTGATAAGTCTTTCCTGAATTTCTTTCTGTAGCTTCTCATCTTCTTCCGTCACGAAAAGAGCTGCCTCCGATTGCTCATCAGCACCGACAAGTCCAGAGCTGCCATTACTTAGCCTTTCCTTAGCAGCAGCGACCGCTTCAATCTTATCAGCAAGACTTTGAGCCTGGCTAATAGCATTTGTAACGGATTCTTTGAAAGCGTCCATAGCTGTTTTAGCACCAGTAATTTCATTGTATTGCATATTAAGGGAAATCAGGTAATTGCCCTCACCCTCAGTAAGCCCCTGATTACTCTGTTTCTCTTTCAGCATGTTGATCTGATTCTGAACGAACTCTTTATATGATTCTCCATCTTTCAACAGCTCAGAGAAATGAGACCTGGCAACATCTTCACCCATTGTTCTTACCCAACGGAAATACAAGTCATACTGTTTTTTCTTGTATTCTATTTCACCATCAAAAAGCTCATTTTGTGCATCAGTATAGGATTTATTCTCAATGCTTCTCCTTTCGTCAAACCCTGCTTTCTGATCATCAGTAAGCCCACCTTTTCCAGCATCTTTCCTGGCTTTCTCCAGCTCCTTTTCTTCTTTATCAATACGATCAAGATTCTGCTTATGCTGTAGATCAAGCATCGCCTTTCTTTTCTCATATCCCTCACTCATTACAGAGATACGATCTTCTTCAAGTTTCCTTTCTGCCTCCAGTTGTTTCCTGGATAACTCATCAGCTTTTTGGGCTGCATTGTTATTTGATTTTGGCAGACGTGATTCAAGAGAATTGATAGTTTTTGTCAGCTCCTTATACTTTGAACTGTTTATCTCAACATTCGATCTTTCGTCCTTAAGTTGCTTGATCCTGGCGTTAATTCCAGCCTCAGTATTCAGGTTCTCCGTTTTCTGGTTAACAGCAGAATTGATCTCCTTTAGTGTAGAAAGAAGCTCATTAAGTTTGCTTGTGTCTGCATCTACCTTAACCTTTTTGGCGTTTATTGCGTCAATCTCCTTTTGAGTGTCTTGCGCCTTTTTATCAAGTTCCTCAAATGACATTGACACATAATCAACAGCCTCAGACGTTTTGGAACTATCCTTTGGCGCAAAGAAAGCGGAAAGCTGCTGATCTACCTTTGAGATCTTATCCTGTGCCATGTTAGCAGAACTCACCACATCTGATAGATATTTACTCAGTGTGGATCTGAAACTATCCATTTCCTTATCTGTTGCTCCAGTTGATTTTGCAACGGCTTTGACAATCCTGTCAAGAGACTGATTAAAAGCGTCTGTATAGGCTTCTCCTGTAAGCCCTTTTAATCTCTCAGCAGCATCAGTTGACATTGATTCTACAGCCTCCCAAACAGCTCCAGTAGCCTGTTGTATAGAACGAGCATCAACATCAACCACTTTAGATACAGAAACCCAGGCACCATCATATTGCATAGTTTCCTGAATATCCTTATAAGTTGCATCCTTAGCAGCCTTTTTAAGTTCCTCCAGTGCATCAGTTTGAGACTGGATCATTTCTTGCATAGCCTGTTCGGTGTACTTTGCTTTGATTTTTTCTGCTGTGTTATTCTGTATCGCAGCAGTCAGTTCCTCATATTTCAACTTCTGAATATCCAGAGTAGCATTCTCATCAAGCAGTGTCTTATTGTACTCTTTGCAAATGGCATTTATTTTCTCAATGGCATCCTTATGTGTCTTAGTTCCTTTCTCAGCATTCTGCAAAACAGAGAACAACAGGTTTAAGCTGTCAATCTCTTTTTTTGTAGTGTCCTGGAACTCTCCCATAGCATCTGTAGCTTCTTCTTCTGTTCCTGAGAAAAGAGTTAACGCACTAACCAGGGCACCAACGAGACCGATCACCCATCCAATAGGATTCGACATCATGGAAGCCCATAATGTTTTCATTGCGAGTGTGGCTTTTGTGGTTATTGCAGTCAGCATTGAGGTGGTTGTAGCATTCGTAGCCTTTGCAACAGTATCAGCAGTAGTGGCAACAGTTGACTGTCTCACAGCAGCAGCTTCCAGGGCTTTTTTCTTCGTATGGAAATCAGTCTGAGCAGACAAAGCAGCCTTTCTTGCTATAGCCTGGTTTTCCTGAGCACCCTCCAGTTTCTTTTCAGCTGTGGCTATTCTTGTAGCGTCACCAGACTGTTTAGCCCAATATACCTCATACCTCGCAGCCTCAGTTGCTTGCATTGTAGCTATGGCTGTCTGTTTAGAAGCCTCCACTTTAGCAGCAGCAGCACTTACCTCTGCACGCATGGCATTAAGAGTTGAAACCTGGTTCTGATTCTTCTTTATCACCTCCTGTTCCAAAGCAGCACGATAAACAGCACTCTTAGCACTCAGATCCGTTTTACTCAAAGCAGCCCTCTGTTCAACAGAAAGAACACTCATCGCTACAGCCTCATAGTTTGCGCTTGAAGTCGTGAGATTCAAATTTGATAGATATTCCTGCTGTTGTGCTGTTAGTAGCTGCTGTATTGTAGCAATACGCAAACTCTTTACAAGGTTAGCATGTTCCTCAGCAGTTAACTGTTTTTGTAATGATATAGTGTGAGCCTCCTGAGCTGCTGTCATTGCCTTTGTCTGAGCAGACACCTGTCCACTCAACTGAGCATCAATTTTAAGTAGTGCTATTTTCGCCTGGCGTGCTGTATTATCAAGTAACGCTACACCAGTATATCCTTTGGTAACAAGTGTATTAAGTACTATGGCTGCCTTATAACTTCCGTATGCAACAGTAATAGCCTGTATAATACGCAAGATCTCATCATAATTTTCCACAAGACTAATTGCCCCCTGTATTCCAGACGCAAAAAGATCCTGGTTCTCTGTACCAATTTTATTCAGAGCACTATCCCAGGCATCACCAAGGTTAGAGATCATACCAGTGAGAGACTTACTTTGTTCCTGCATGAGGTTGTAATACACACCGCTTGAACTTGTCATGTTCTTGAAAGCCTGTTCTACTTCTGTAAATCCGACCTTACCCTCTGTTATCAGAGCACTAACCTCATCTTTTGAAACTCCTATAACCTTAGCCAGTTCCTCATAGATAGGAATACCACGACCAGCGAACTGTCTTATATCTACAGCATAAGCCCTACCTTGCGCCCTTAATGTTCCATACAGATAAGCAATTTCACCCAATGGAGCACCAACACCAGACGCTACATTTCCAAGCATCACAATTTCATCAACAACATTTTCTACAGATGATCCGTATGCTAACATCTGTTTTGTCGAACTTGCTATACCTTGAAGATCAAAAGGAGTTTTTGCAGCCGTAACAACAAGCTGATCCATGAGTGCCTTTGACTTAGTACCACTCCTTAGCATTGTTTCAAATGCTATTTCAAGTTGCTGGAACTGCCCACGTGTGGTTACTATGCTTTGCAATAGGCTACCCATACCTTGACCTACAAGGTATGATACGATATACTTAGCCCCATTTTGAGCCATATTCTGTAGCGATTGCTCCATCATAGCTGATTCTGCAATGGTGGTATTAGACACCTGTTTTATGTGTCTTTCCATAGCCTGAGCAGACACATTAAAATCATCTATATCAAGAGTGGCTTTGAATGCCAATGCTCCATTTACATTATCCATATTACATAAGCCCTTTTATATAATTCTTAATTTCTTCTTTCGTTTTCAACTCTACATGAACAGTTTCTTCATCTTCTTTCTCATCGTTTTTAGACGTTTCTATTTTCGGTGCGTCTGCAATGATGATTTGAATGTTCATCCAGGAAATACCCCAAAGCAGATAATCATAACTCCATCCATAAGCCTTAATAATTTCGCCACGATTACCCCAAGGGCTGTTTAGCCCTATTACTCTATCAGATTTGCTTTGGGCTTCGTCATTCCCACTTCCCTTATGGATCTGATAGAGGAGGTAAAACCCCCAGGATTCATCATCTGGCTTATTACATCAGATAGTTTTTTAAGCCTGGCTACAGTAAGGTGATTGATAAAGAACGTCTTAAGTTGTTCAACCTCCTTTGATCTCCTGTTTGTGATTTCAGGGCTGTTTATTACTGCAACGGCTGCTATTTCTGCCATAAGAGGTATATATTTGAATAGCTTCTTACTTTCCTGGATAGGCTGTTCCTGTACTTCTTTCTCATTATATTCTATCTGTATATACAGTTTTCTTAGATAGTCTATAGTTCCGAGATACAAAGGTTTGATATGGAAATTTCTCATATACATATCAACCATTTTACCTTTATCTGCATCTGGTACCTCCATTACAGATACGTCCCAATCAACAGGGATCCTTTTATCTCTCCAGATTCTTGCCATCTTAGGGAATGTTCTATTCCACCACAAAACTCTCTTAGGAGGTTTTACTGGGTAAATCTTAAGAGGAACGGAAAACTTAACACCAAGTTGCAGAAGTGCTTCAATAGCCTTTTCTTCCAGTTCTAATCTTTCCTCTGTTGTAAGATCTTTTATGTCTCTTATTTCTTTCTGTTCCATAGTCTAAAAAAAATAAAAGCCCCCCATCCTGGGGATAGGAGGCTATCTTCTCAATGATTTTTACTATTCATCTGGCATAGTCGGATTCTCACTGTACGTTATAACACCGTTTGGATTCGCTGTTACATCAAGTAATGAAATACCTTTAGCTGAGTAAGTAGTATTTTTCTTTGCCGACACAGTAGCACAAGGAATGTTAAGTACGAGACCTTCCATAGGGAAAACCTTGAAAGCAAGCTCAATATTCTTGACTGTTTCAGGTTCCGTGTATGTATTGTAACTTCCATCGGTACCTTTTTCACCGCCCTCAAAAGCAACCCTTTCATCAATGGATGGATCCATGATTGAGAAAACTAAATCTGATCCCTCTTTTGACTTCTGGATAATCTTCTTAGATGATGTTTCAGACTTGTGTGTAGTAATTGTTGCATCCTTATCTACAAACGTACAAGTGTCCTGGTACACATCTACAGGCTTCCAACCACTTTCGGGCATTTTCTTTGGATCAGTTTGGTTAATGGGAGCATAATACAATGCTTTGATTCCCACTGTTGATAATACTGGCATAATCTTTTAATTTTATGTTTTACTTTTGTCTTACAGTTATTTCAAGACCTAAAGAAACAAAGTGTTCATTATGGTTTTGTTCCTTGATAGGAGGATTGAGCTTACCTATAGTCCAGTTGTAGCCCTTACCTACCTCGCAATGATTCTGCAAAACCTCAATAACCTTTGCCCTTATGTCTATCAGTCTTTGGAAATTAGTACTATAAACAGACTTGCTTTTGTTTGCAATATCAGGAACATGAATGTTCACCTTGATTTCTCCGAACCTTACAGATCCCTCGCCATCAATAGTGTGAGGAACGATAACAACGCCCTCCTTTGCATAGTCGTTTCTTTCGTAACCAATAACTCCGTTAATCATAGTTTTAACCTCGCTTTCCTGGAGTAACTGGTAAACTCTTACAGCTATTTCCTCAGTAGTTATCATATTCCAAATAATTCGTTTGCTTTACTTTTTGCTTTTTCCATCAATCTATTCATGGCAGCAGGAAAATCTTTCTTTGCTTTCAGTTCAGCAGGGAGGATAACATTGTACCCCTTAGCTTCAACATAGGCAGCGTAATTCATTCCAGCTACTATGATGAGTGAATATGTGTCTTGCATATCCTGGGCATACTTCATTGCAGTCTCCAGGGCAGCATCGGCACCTACTCCAGGCTGGTTTGTCCCACCATAGTAAACTATCTCTTTATTACGAACCACAGCATAACCAATGGAGTTTGTCAGATTTCCTGTCTGATCGGTGTAGTTGTGCTGTTCCTTTGCGTACTTAGCAAGATCCTCTCCAAGGTATTTCAGCATAAACAAAACTGCTTTATCCAGATTCCTCTGGAATGCTTCAACCTTAGCAAGTATTACACCGCTACCAAATTCAGGTTTTATCCCCATATCTCAATATACCTCCTGTTTAAGTTGTCAATTCCCTGTATAGAGAACTCATCAGTACCCCCATCATCAAACACAAGCATGATCTTTGTTCCGATAGATAGATCGCCTTTGAAATGCTTAGGAATAAATACATCATAAGTGTATGCGTATGTTATTCCATCAGTTCCAACATATTGTTTTGCTGGTATTGACTTGTCTATCTGGCATTCACACCCTTTCTGCCATTCAGTATTATCCTGTTCCTGGTAAAATCCAGTCTCAGGATCCTGAACAGCTTCCTGTAAGATGCTATATTGGAAAGTACCGTTTGTTCTCATATTACCACAAGTTAGATCCGTCTGTTATAGATGAGACCTTGACAAACTCCGAAACGTCAAGACCGTTTTCACGGCAAAGATCTTTTATCCTATCCTCCAACTTTTCAACACTGTAGCCCTGTGAGGATTTTCCAAGGCTGTCATTTGTAAGCACTATCATTTTCTTAAGAACCTTGATAGCTGCTATAGCAATGCCAACCTTATCCTTTTCAGGATCATACTCACTGTCAAGATCGCTAACCTTAGCATCCAACAGAGCTTTCTGCAATGTAGTTCTACCTGGAACATAAGGATCAAGTTCACCAAGTAACGCTTCGTATTTTGTCAATGTCTCCATAACTTACTTTTCCTTTTCAAGTTCAACAACCAATGATTCAACCTGTTCCTCATTAAGTTTTGCTACAGCGTTTGATACGCCCTTAACTCCAGCATTCTGAGCAACAGGAGATCCGATAGCCTCCAGTGCAGTCTTTACGTCAAGCAAAGCATAATCTTTGCCTGACACGTTCACAACTTCTGGCTTATCTTCTCTTTTCTTTTCATCATTGATTGATTTAATCACACAAATACCACGTGATACGAGATCATTTACACGATCAAGATCTGAGACTTCAAGAGTTTCACCAACATTGTAGATTTTACTCCTGTTTGTTATGTCCCTAAACTTCTTTTTTGTACAAAGAACAATTCCCATATTTTAGCCCTCCAATGCTATATTGTCAAATTCCTCTTTTGTACAATAGAGACGAACTTCTCCATTATCAGTATCAGGAATTACTTCTTCATCATAACCACGCACCTGTAAACATACGATAGCACCGATTTCAGTGATAAGTGGCAACAATCTACCAGAACCCTGTGTGTATTCTGCTGCTGTTTGACCAGTAGATTCACCAGTGATCCATTTAGCGATCCTGATACCGTTACCAGCATTGATATAATCAACGCCATCTTCCTCCATCAGCTCACTATCTTCAATAGCTGGCTGGATTTCACCGATAACACCAGCAGGCTTAATGCAGACAAAGTTGTGATTCCACGGATCAATAGAGTGACGCTTTCCGTCCTTATCAATACCCATCTTTCGTGTTACAACTGTAACAGGAGGTATCTGGTTTTCAGACAACAGAGATTCAAACTGAGATACCGTAACAGTCTGAGCACTCTTGTCCTCACCATGCACAAGCAAACGTGTAGTCTGATCCATACGCAACCAGAAATAAAGATCCTGGCTCATAACGATTTCCCCTGGCTCAATACCACGGTTTCTGAGATCGGCACAAATTGCAGCCAAAACAAGGATTGGTGATACCTTTCCTGCTTTTGTGTTTGCAGAAGTCCATGCAAACGAACTGATCAATTTATTTGATTCAGGCATCATGTAATCAACCTCATAAGTACGTCCACCTGGGTTGTTTACTTCTGGAGTGAATTGTGCTACTCCCCATCCAGAGAATGCAGACAAAAGAATGAAGTCCATAACGTCCTTGCATCCAAGATAAGCATCCTCAATTTCGTGCTTCAATGTTTTTTCGATCTGTTTTACCTTATCAGCTTCTTTCAAACGTGGATTTTCGTAAACCTCCATAAGTTTACGCAAGTCACGAGCTGGCATAGGGAACTTGTGACCTACACGTGGGATTTCTTTAGTCCAAATATCGAAACCATCAGAACGCCTCAATGGTGTAGGAGATTCATCACCGATCAAAGTAGCCATCAAACGCAAATTATATTTGCCGACAATAGCCTCAGCAGTCAATGACATTTGAGGTGTATTGTAAGTACACCACTGATCAGAATACATTTTCTGGAACAGTGTTACTTCACGTTCTGAGGCTTTATCAAACGTCTTTCTCCATGTAGCCAGGAGATCCAAAGGCTTTCCATCTTTATTAAGCCCACTAAATTTTTGATAAATAGATTTCATTTTCTAACCTCTTTTTCGTTAATAAGACTGAGTTAATTTCACATGAGGATTGTTTTTCAGAAAAGCACCTGTAGCATCTTTCTGTGACGCTGGGATAGGAGGAACACGCCTTTCGTACATTTCGTATTGCATTGTATCAGCGGTAACATCTACAGAAACTTCAAATTCGCTAACAAAAACATCAGCAACCAAAGCACTGTTAGACATACCTCTTGAAGCTGCGTTTGACGAACTATCAACAACTTCCTCAATTACATTATCCTTTGCAAGACCAGAGATCTCAGCAGAAAGATAAATCACATAATTTGTCCCACTCTTTTCAATTTTTGTAATTGACGGAGCAGCTTCAAACATACCAGAGATCGCATCAGTTTTAAGTACCTTGTCTCCAAGTGCAAAGCACGGAGCATAGAACTCATCAACATACAGAGTGACTTTCTTTTTGTCCTCAGCATCAACTTCAAGGACTTTTGCAGTCTTGATAACCTGAACTTTTCTTGTTTTCTCATCCTTGATAGCAAGGGTTCCAGCAGGGATAGTATCACCTGGCATGAAATTCTGTTTTTCCTTATCCAGGTTAAATCCTCCCATAACCAATGACGGACTGCCTGTGAAGATCGGGCGTGTCCCAGTAAAAGAATCTGTTTTCCTTTTCATTTTACTTTTATTTTACGGTTATTGAATTGAGCAAATCATCAGCAGCTTCATCTATCTGCTTCTCACTTGCTGCTTTTGTACCCTCTGAATCAGCAGATACAAGACCATTTGTAATGAGATCCTGTTTGAACGAAGCAACAGCAGCATCAATATCCTCAGCGTTATCTGCGATATTGATCTTATCACGCAAGAATGCTGGAATTTTGTGTTTCTCCATTGCATCTGAAATTGCTTTTGAACGCTGGTTTTTCGCCTTTTCATTCTTAAGCTCATCCAGTTCTTTCCTGATCGCTTTCAGTTCTTCGCTTTCCTGACCTCTTTTCCCAGATTTGCCACCTTTTCCACCTTTGTTTTCTTCTTCCTCTTCTTCCTCTTCCTCTTCTTCTTCGGTTTCTTTCGGTTTCTTCTTCTGGCTTTTCTTGTTTACCCATCTTGTAGCCTCACCCTGGCTTTCTTTTGCCACCTCAGCTATTAGATTTGCAGTCGTTTCAATAGCCTCATCATCAGTCGAATCATCTTCAATGCTACCACCCATTTTTTCGGTTATCGCCTGGAGATACTTCTCTGAAAGACCTGTGTCTGTACACTTAGTCTTGACTTTTTCAAAGAGTTTTCTATTCATATACTTATAATTTATTGATATTGTTATTTCTATAACCGCAAAGATAGAAATAAAATCGGTAAAATGTGTTTGATAAACACAGAAATTTAACCAGGTAAATTCACTATAAATCAGCGTTTTGTGTTAACTGAGTAAATTTATACAGAAAAAAAGTCGGTAAATTATTTGTTTTATTTAATAGAACAAACTATATTTGCAATGTGTTTGAGAAACACAGATGATAAATACAACATTAAAATAGATCGGATATGACACAAAAAGAATTTGAAGAAAGGACAGGGTTAACGCCTAACAGTGACGATTTTAGTTTTATTCATTCTTTGTATATGAATACGTCAATGGAAAAAGATCAATTCTGCAAAGAGTATAAGAAAATTGCTGGCAGTGAAATTGTCAAAGATGTTCATGCCAGGTTAATAAATTCTCAGATCATTCTTGAACAAAGAAAACAAGATGATATAGATATGGCGAGATCTTTAATCGGAAAGTCCAGGGCTTATGATGATACAGACTTTAGAAATATGGCTGTTAAACTTATTGGCGAAAAAGATGTAGTTTGTTTAACCATGGAAATGGATCTTCCGTTATGGAGTGAAGATAAGGAATTTATTAAATCACACTTATAAAATAATAACAAAGGGATAAATCCTAATAAATGCAACACCGATATGGAAATAACAATCAAACAAGTTGAGGAAATTGTATCAGTACTAACTACAGAGCAGCAGCAGCTTCTTAAGGACACAATTAAATATGGATCATGGGGGGATGCAAGTTATGAATTTCTGACCGAGAAAGGAGAAATAGAATCTGTTTCAATGTTCGGATATTGTACAAATGACGCTAAAATGGCTGGTAATTTTTCAGGTCGTAAAATATCTGCTATGTTCCGTTCAATATATAAAAAACTATGCCCAGCCAATAACAATCAGATAGGTAGATATATCTCACACTGTAGGGACTGGTGGGAGGATGGCTCAGGTGATATGTTGTTTATTAGAACTGGTTACTATCAGGCTTTTGAGGAATGGGCAAAGGAATCCGTTTCACCAGAAGATAAAACAATACGTGATATAATGGATTGGATAGACGGATCTACGGCTTACCTTTCGACAAGAACAGAATATGCGAGAGGCTACAAAGATGGAATAGAACAGGCAAAAGAGATAGTAAGAAACATCATAAGCAACAATCCGACAAAATAATATAACGAGATATGACGGACTATAATTTATACATGATCATGGATGCTATTACGTGTGAAAAGGTAAAATCTGCCTTACACATAGCTCACGAAATGGCAAAAGAAAGCTATCCACATTTAGTTAATAACATTGATTTTGCTATCAACAGGATGGTAGATAATACAGAAACATTTGTCGGATCACAGAACAAACCAAAAACAAAGAAAGCATACAAGAAAGGAGGTGAAAAATGAATACATACGTTTTTGCTGCTTTTGATGCAGATGGTATCAGGATCGGAGAAACACAGCTTAATGATGATGCCTTGCCAGGACACCTTAACACATGTATGAGTGTTCTATGTAGAAATAGCAAGGCGAAAACATACAGGATGGTTACAGAAAAAGGATCATTACTTGATCCTTTGCCTGTAAATCCAGAGAGATACCTATCACACGAGTTCAGGAACATTCTAACACAGTGTGATAACGCCTGGTTCGGTGCTGTTGTAAAGCTACAGACAGGGCAAAAAGTAAAGCTCACAGGTTTTGGAGATAGCATATTTGATAAAAGCTATCATTTTACAGCCTATCACAATTCAGAATACCTTTTGCTAAAAAGTAAGGATCTTGTAAATGCAAAGGTGATAGAAAAAGGATATGATTACAAATACTAAAACATGATAATATGGCAACACTGATAAAAGCAGACGGTACGATTAAAGAGATTAAGCCTGAGAACGGAACAGACTTTCAACTGGAGGAACTTCAAAAGTATGTTCATGGCTACATAGAAATCATTGATCTTAGAAATGGTGAGATCCTGGTTGTAAATGACGATGGAAAGGATCGCTACGAGACAAACAAAGCAGCCACACAGTTAGCACACGATAACAGAGCCATATTCGGATGGGATTGGATTGATGGCGATGTTGTTCACTGCAAAACAGAAGAAGTAAAATAGAAAGGAGGATTCAATGCTAAAGTTATCAAACGAATTAAGAGACGAAATACATGCCATTGCCGTTGAACACGGCTGGCATGAAACAAGGCAACCCAGTTCACACTGGCTATGCCTGGTTATATCAGAACTTATGGAGGCTGTAGAAGCTGACAGGACTAATTTCAGAACAGACTTATCAATTATTCCACACTTCACATTTGAAAGATACAAAGAGAACGGTAATATGGATCTGTTTAAGGATCACTTTGAAAGGTATATCAAGAACAGGGTAGAAGATGAGCTTGCTGATGCCGTTATACGCTTACTTGATTTTGCTGGAGAAACAGGTACGGATATAGACCTTATGGCAAACCTATTACAGCAACATGAGCGTTATATTGCTACAGCAGACACACGCTTTACAGGTTTCATATTTGCCCTGTGTGGTATATTGACAAACAATGATAGAAACATTGATTGGGTGATCCGAAACTCACTTCAAAGAATAGATTATATCTGTAGGAGCCTTGGGATAGATCTCAATCCATTTATAAGACTTAAGATAGAGTATAACAGGTTAAGACCATACAAGCATGGGAAAAAAGAGTACTAAACGAAAAAGAAAGCCATATAGACATAGTTTATATGACATTATGAGAGAAAATAAAGACCTTGGTAGATACATAAATCCACTTGGTAAATTATCTAAATATGCACTTCCGTTTTAATACTGGATATTATGAAAACAACAGTACATTTCACACTTGGGGAAAACGCTGGCGATCTACTTGTAAGTATAGCAAGAGAACACTTGATATATTCTCTGAACCCACAAAAAGCACTTGAAACTATAAAAGGCAGCCTTATAGGTTGCCCAGATAATATTGCACTTGATATTCTAATTGGTAGGACTATCCTTGAAACTTCTGATGATCGTGTTTCTTTTAATGCAATACAGTACACTCCAGACATGAAAGATAAACATGAGCCACTGGATATAGAAGCATGGGCTGAAAGAACACTGTTATCCATGAAAAAAGATGCTAACGAATGGGATCAGGTTATACTTGAACTACGAAACTCAGTAATTAAGAATGATGGAAAATTTGACATAACAGTAAAGTATAACGATCTTATAAGAGCTATTTATGATGGGGACACAAGCAGTCTTTTTGATAATTCCGAAATAAGCGATACAATCCAAAGTCTAAAATATACCATTATTGGAATAAGGGATTTTATATCAAAATGTTTTAAGAAAATTGAGGTTATTAAATGGCTATATAACTATTATCCAGGAGAAATACCAGACGGATTCTTGGTTATGCCTACAGAAGTAAAAGGGCTTAACTTAAGACTAACAGACCTGATGCTAAAAGATGGTGAAGTAGAAAGATATATAAACCAGAATAGATACAGGGATGATCTTGTGACAAGGTATATTGAAAATGAAAGAAACATAGATAAGATCATTTCAAAAGGAATACAGCCTGTAGATATAACAATGAATTATAGTGCTGGATGGTTAGCACCTAACGGAGATTATTATGCCTTAAATGGGGATATTGCAAATATGCTGCACAATCAGATAGCTACAGCATTATGGGATGCTAAAATAATTCCTCATAACGATGATTATAAGAACAATCCAGATCAATGGTTAGGAGAACATGGTTGGGTAAAAATACATGGAAATCATATATTGTATGAGGGATATATGCAAAGTAGATATGGCATTCCACTTGTTAGAATAACTGATGAGCAACGTAAAAAGATAGCACTTTATGGTAGAATTTGCCACGGAGGAACTCTTAACTTTGGGCTTAAATATATGCCTGTAACAGTTGCCAAATTTGAAATGATGGATAGTATTATGGTTGGTAAAATATTTGATTTTGAATAACATGGGAAAAAACAGCTTAAAATCGAAATACGATAAAATGGCAGCTTCGATAGAGGCTGCAAACATATATGATGGCAGAGGTACATTTGACGTGTACAAATGTAACAGGTGTGGCTTTTCTATAGTGACAACATACAAGGACAAAGGAGTTACACCATATACAATATCCTGTAAAAAGTGTGGTGTAGGAACAATGTTTCATACAGAAACACTTGCTTTGCCTCATCCTGATGCAGATGTTATCAACTGGATAAGACCTACATTCAACCAGTTCAAGAAAATGCAACCTGGAGCACAAGAACACATTTTGAACGGAGGTTTGATAATGGAAAGAGAACCTGAAATTCCAGCAGAAGATCCTTTCTTTCCTTTTCAGTTGATCATGGAAAAAATACCAGCAAAAGAGAGCATAAGAATTGCGTACATTCCAATAGTAATATCAAACGCAGCACTACATTACACAGGTAAGATTGCTGATTTTTGCGCTAAAAACCGAATGCCATTCATTAAAGAGGTTAGAACTATCAGGAACGAATCTAAGGCTTTTGTAGAACAGGCTACAGGATCGGTAAGCCACGACACATACAATCAGCTCAAAAAGCAGACAGATGAGTTTTTCTACTCAACCAAAGCAAATCTGTACACTTTGTATTTCACTGTAAGAAATGAGTTTCTAAAGAGGTTTCCTAACCTGGATAACGAATATGATCTTTACACAGACGTGTATATAGCTCATTCTCTTTTCAGGTATGTTAGGGATTTCCAGGATAAAGCAGAAAAGCACATGAGTGAGGTATGTGGTGTGACTATAAAAACGGATCCTGATCCACACATTATGAAGATCTGGAAATGCCTGGATATAATAACAGACGGTTATACACTTGGTAAATCTGAAATGATTGAACTTGCATTGAAAGTAATATCAAACAAAATAGATGAGCATATATTTTCTGACATTGAAATAACGGAGGACTAAAGCATGAGAAAGCTGAGTGTTATATGGCAGATCCTATTTTCCGACAAATGGGCTGTTTTTACATTCAATGACGTACCAGAGGATCCTGAAAAACTAACAGCACCATATTTCAAGTGGAATATATCTCACAAAGATCCGTATTTCTTTCAACTTATTAGGAACAGATTAAAAAACATAGAAAACAATGAGGTACGCACTGAGAAAGCAGGATAAGATAGCATCTGTTTACAGCGAATCATACCTGAAAGATCATATCATTAAAAGCCTGAATAATTATTTCAGTGTTACGGATGATTATGAGATAACGGGACAAATCGGAACAGGAGAAACATATACTTGCAACGGATCCGAGATTGAATACCCTGTTTTGAGAATAAATGATGTTTCTGATGTGGATAGTATGCTGGAGTTCGCTATTGTCGGGCAACAGTATGATGTATTAAAATTGTCCTTTTTAGGACGTATGAAAGGGTAATAATATGGATAAAGATAAATTCATTAAAGCAATAGAGCTAAACAAGGAAATTGAAGAGTTTGAGACACATAAAAAAGCACTTGAAAGCTCAAATATACAATACGGTGGTGGATTGATATTTACATATAATAGTATGCACAATGACGTGCCATTAAAGAAAGAAATATTCGGTGAGGATTTCTTCAAAAACTACATGGAAGCACTGGATAATAAGATAGAAACACTGAAAAAAGAGTTTGAGGAACTATGAGTATGAGACGATCAATAAACACCATACCGAAAGATGAGTATGATATATTACTCAGAAAGGCGGTTCACAGAATGGTAAAGAAGTTTCGCATATTATCTGACGAGGAAAATTCAAAGATGATCAAAGCAGATAACCAGGGAAACTATGAAAAAGCTGAGAAGCATGATTTCAATTCACGTGCTTTATCACTTATGGCAAACATGTTTTACACATACTATGATATAAGAACTGGAGAAAACGAAGATTAAATATATTTGTTTTATTAAATAAAATGTATTATTTTGCGTTTGATAAACACACTTGATAATGAAACAACAAAGAAAGGTTATACATATTGAGCTGAACGAGCCTAAAGATGGGAAAAGACATTTCTATTTTGGGAGCGTTACAGCCATTTACGACACCCTGACAAAGGATGATATAGGGATCTCAAAAGAATCACTCTGGAACACCTTAAAAGATGGCGAGTACAAGAACAGGAAAGCAACCATAAGGAAAGGAGTGATTATTTCCAAACAAACAGATAGAGGGCAAACAATAAAAACAAAAGACTATGATAGGAGCGATAATAGGTGATATAGTTGGATCACGTTTTGAGTTCAACAACACAAATGATTATCATTTCAAGCTGTTCACGAAAGAAAACAGCTATACAGATGATACAATATGCACTGTAGCCATTGCGGATGCTATCAACACAGGAACAGGCTATAAAGATAAGATGGTAGAATGGTGTAGGAAATATCCTCATCCTATGGGATCATACGGAGGCGGTTTCTCACGTTGGATAGTATCAGAAAATCACGAACCTTATAACAGTTTCGGCAACGGATCAGCCATGAGAGTTTCACCAGTAGCCTGGGCTTATGATGATCTTGATACAATCCTGAAAGAGGCAGAGAAAACGGCTGCAATAACGCACAATCACCCAGAGGGTATAAAAGGAGCTTTAGCCATTGCACATGCCATACACTCACAAAAAAGAGGTTTTAAGCCTGGAGATCTGGAGGCTGTAGGTAACAGATACTATCCTGGATTTCTCCATGAAATATACACTCCTGGAGTATTCAATGAAACATGCCAGGGAACAGTACCTATATGCTTGAAGATAGTCCGTTACAGTACATCATTTGAGGATGCTATAAGGAGGGCTGTTTCATGGGGTGGAGATAGTGATACCATTGGTGCCATTGTCGGATCCATAGCAGAAGCAGCTTTTGGAGTTCCGCAAAGTATATACAGGAAAGTCTGGAATTACCTACCTGTTGAAATGCTGGAGGTTATTGGAGACTTCTACAGAAAATTAAACCTTAGAAGAAATGACGAAGAATGAAACAACATCAAACTTACTGAGTTGCTGTAAGTACTACAAAGGCAACGAAAACGAACAGCCCAAAGATGGAGATCCGTTGATCTGCTGGAATACAGAAAAAGCCTGGATCAACAGAACTCTTGAAAACCATGAGGATGATATTTTTGGGCTTAACTCGTACATTGAGGCTGGTTTGAAAAACTTCCAGCAGTATGACGGTGTACCAATAACCCTAAAAGCCCTGTTATTTTCGTTCTACAGCAAGATCTCTGAACGGATAGATATAGAGGCTTTCAAAAGGTTTTACCTGGTAAATTACGCATAAAAAAGGGTGGCAGTTTCCTGTCACCTTTTTTTTGTTATCTTTTGAACTTACAATAGAATCCAGAACTTTCTGTTACTATTTCAAGAATCTCTGTAGGTGCCTGAGCTATCACATCAACATCAATATACCACATTCCGTTTTTGTACTCAGCTTTAGTTATACGGAACTTTGTACCACGCTGTAAGATGATTTCATTTTCATTCAATGAAGTAGGCTTTTTCTTTCCGTCCCAGCCTCCATCATACTGACCATAGTTATTATATGGCTCAGCGTATGTTGCTTTTGTTCCCTTTGGTGCATAAATGTTATAAATGACATCTTTTGTCACTCCTGTTCCTGTAAACCTTGTACCCCTGTTTGATCCACATGATAGGAATGTTTCTACCTTTGTTTCCTTTCCAACCAAAGCAGACGGATCATTTACGAAGTCCCACAAGTTCAGCTTCCAGTCACTTCCAAAGATAGAACTGTTATCATCACGTTTTATCCAGGCATCATCACGCAAATGACAACGATCCAGGAACGAAGTCATAGCTTTGCAATCTTTTTCAAACTGTTCAATCCTACTTGTATAATAGTGATAGTAACCTTTTACAGCTCTCAATGGCTCTGTAATGTATGCAGATCCTACAGTGTACCTGTGCATGGCTGTTCTCTCATCAGCAGAAGCCAACGCCCAATCATCAACAGCAGAATCAAAGAAGTAATCATTTGCACTATGCTCATCCCTGAAATACTTTGCATCATCCTTTCTTTTCTTAGTGAAACACTCATCACCAAATGAAATATCTCCAGAACCATATTTCTTAGCAGCTCTCTTATTGGCAGCAGCTTCAAGAGATAATTTCTTTTGCTGAGCGTTATTGTAAGCCATCTGAGCAGCTTTAAGATCTCCATTAAGGGTAGCTTCCACAAGATCGTTATAAAAGCCCTTAAACTGGCTGGATTTCGTTTTCTGGTTGTAAGCCATAAGCTCAGACATGGAATCCTTAATAACTTTCCACGCTTTAGCCTCATTAACCTTAGCCAGTTCCTTAATATATGCTTGCTGTGATACCTCCCAGGTTTTTTCCCATACCTTACCAAAGTGGTTTTGAGCAAGCCATTGGATCTCATAATTCAGTTTCTTAGCCTTGTATTCAAGATCCGTTATGCTATCCCAGTCAGAAGCACCGAACTTATCAGCCCATGACTGGTATTTCTGTTTGACTGCATTAAACACGGCTTTGGTATCTTCATAGCCAAATTTCCTTGCCACAAACATAGGATCATCCAGAAGATCATAGGAATATATTTCCTTACCTATAGCCTTAAGTTTGTTTGCTTCTGCCATTATATCATCCAGGTTTGAACGCTTAAGAACATCAACCAGGGCAGACGTATCAACATCAGGAATACTACCCATAACATTGATAATGTTTTGCCCATAATGATATACAGCCTTTCTTTCCCACCATGCTTTTTTAATAGCCTCAACCTCCTGCTCTGTTCTGGCTGCGTGCCTTTCTTTTGCTATATCCTGAGCTGTTGGTTTTTCAAGTCCTACCAATCTCTTGTTATCCATCAGGAAATATGGTAAAGTTCCTCTTTCCTTTGCGTCCTGGATCCTGTCTTGATTATCACTCATCCATGTTTTGAACTCACCTGGTAGTTCCTTGACCTCATTATCACATTTTACATTCCCAGGATCTTCACCGTTCAGAATCTCATCAAGCATCTTATCCATATCGGTTTCCTTAGCAAGAACAGGAACCATATAACACCTACAGTTAGGGTGCCATCCAGTCCACTTGAAAGACTTTGGATAAATGCCTTTGAGATCATCGCAAATATCGACACAAGGATGATTATTACTCAGCTTAATTTCTACACCTATGACAAATTCAAGCTGCTGCCATCTGGTATAGTCTGCTGTTCTGTATGCTATGTTTGTTTCAGTCCTGGCTAACCTCTGTGCATTCTTTGAAGATGATCTGTAAACACCCCTACCAGGTTTGTAGTCCTTTGGATTTGCGTCTATCCATTTGTAAGACTGGCTTTCTTTATCCCACGTCCTGCGTTTCCACTTTCTGCCATAAATAGGATTTCCGTCCTCATCTTCTCCGATCTTGATCCTGAATCTCCTGTAATATCTATCAGGCTCATTCAGATAGCCCTGTATTTTTGCTGCCAGGCTCTTTGCTGGAGTTCCCTCACCAATAGCAAGATCAAGTGTTTTTTCAAGTTCCTCTTTGAATTGCCCTGTATAATTCCACACCTTTTGAGACAAGTTCATACCTCCATGCTGTGATACCCTGGAGAAAAATGCGTTCATTGCCTCCTGATTTCTCTGGAACAACTTTGCAAAGTGATTATCTTCTACAGAACTTTCACCAAACACCCCTTTTACCAGCTCATCATTGCTTTTATTTGAGAACTCCCATTCCTTTTCTATACCACCTCTGATAGTTTGGTACACACGGCTGTACATATTCCTCAGAATAGGAGTTACGTCCTCACTGTAGCCATATTCAGAGAATGAGAAAGGAACTCCATCAGAAAGCTCCGTACCTTTCACCAGGTTAATAATCTTGGTAAAACATTCCTGGTATATTTTACGAACCTCAAAAGCATATCCCTCAGTTCTGTTGAATAGCTCCTGCTGCTGCTTCTTATAGTCTATGTACTTTTTCTTTGCCATATTAGTCTTTCATTTCAAACTTATCACAATGATCCCTATCCAGGAACTTAGAAAATTTAGAGAACCTGCATCGGCACATAAAAGGCTTTCCATTAGCCCCTATCTCGTGTGGATCATAGCTGTGTTTGCAGTCTCGGCAGTGATACTTTGGTTTCTCTTTTAATTGTTTCTTTGCCATAATATTACATTGCACTTTTGAACTCTATTTTATTTCTTTCCTCATCAGTAAGCAAGGATAAAACAGCCTCCATTCTGGTATGGAAAATCTTAAATTCCCATTCGCCTTTGATCTCCTTACCTGTCAAACAGTCATTATCACTGTCAACCATCATATCGTATGTTATCGCTGGAGTGGATCTACTTCTCAGATCCGAAAAGTGAATGGCTATAATACGGAACCGCTTAGGCTCATCGTTCTTGATAGCCCAACACTTATCTCCTACATCAAACTTTGTCCTTATTTCCATATCATTCAGCGTTACCGAAAACGTCCATCTTGTTCATTTCCATTTGTCTCTCCATGGCAGCAGCTTCTTCCGCTTTCAGCCTTTCAATTTCTGTTTTAGCGTCCTTGACCAGGTATGACAATTCAATATAAGTTTCCCTACTCAATGCACCATCATTAAACTGTTTAGACAAGTCAGCAAGCATTTCAGATACATCATCACCAAATGGCTCCTGGAATGTGTGGTTAACTTTTAGTGCATCATGTTCAGCCTTGTGCGCATAATCAAGTACATTAGCCATAATTGCTTTCATAAGTGAAGCATGTCTGTTCATGTAGTCATCATGCTTTTCCTTGTGTTTGTCTGCCTTAATAACAGCCAACAGCATAACCTTTCTGATAGCCTTTGCTGAAAGGTTTCCAAGACTTTTCATATTATCAAAATCAATGTTTGGAGTGAAAGACTTTGATAGGATATGCTTATCCAGGCGATCAAACTGGTTTGTTTTGCTTTGGCTCGCCTGATCCCATGTCAGATACTTAACCTCACCGCCATTCTTAAGAATAAACAGCTTTGCTTCTTCCTCAGCTTTAGGCAGACTGTTAAGAATCTCAGCAGTGGCTACCATGGCTGGATTTGCAAAGCGATCGTTCACGTCTGCATCAACGCTTTCCATCATTTCCACCCTGTCTATCATAGGTTGAACATCAGCAGCCTCTGGATCCTGTTCAAACAGCAAAACAGGGATCTTACCTATAGGGTTAGCTATTGTCACAACCTCCCAGCCAACCTTTCCACGTTTAGCCCTGTAAATCGTATCTTTGGTATATATGTCAACATGGTAAACAGTATTCCCACCAACCTCAGTAAGATAATAGCCCCAGGCAAATGAAGTCAGCCTCTTATACTGATCCTTGACGGTATAAATATCATCACCGTTCTTTTTACTCAATGGAGTAAGAATCAAATGAGGCTTATTATCATCACCTTTGTAAACATGGTATAGAATGGCAGATACTCCCTCAGCTCCAGCAGTTCTTTTAGCTTCTCTTACTGTAGCATTGAACCTGGTTTCATCCATCAGGTTATTGAAGTATTCAAATGAGTAATCTGTATTCTCGCTTACTTGCGTCCACTTCACAGGTCTGCCATATAGAAAAACAAGAGAAATTTCGTTAATGAATTTAGGATACGGAATAGGAATCTTATTCCTTTTACTCCATCTTAAGAAATTTCCTTTCTTATCATATACGGCTCTATCTTCACGATCCATTACCTTATGTGTGAATGTCTCGTAAACTCTCAGGTTGCTGCTGGCTACACCCTCCCAGTTCCTCATCATAGACAAAGCCCTGGTTACATCTTTTGAAGCCAACAGCTCAGTAAATCCCTGCTGATAACTTATAGCAGCTTTTACCTCATTCTTAATTACATTTATAAGTCCCATTGCTGTAAATATTAGTTTATAATCCTAATCTTCTTTCTATATCATCTGGTATCTCATACTCATTGTAATCAAACCAGGATCTCATCAAGAAAAGATCCCTCCAGTCTGGTGAGCATCCAATTTCTGATTTTATTTCCTCCTTTGGTTTCAGCTTTAGCGTTCCATCATCATCAACTTTCCATGTTTGCAGTTGTTCAAGCTGCCTGATTATATCCTCACGTTCAGCACCACTTACAAGATCCTCATCAATACCAACATCAGAACTGTTTATATGCTCAGCCAGTTTGTAACCACACTGAGCTTGTAAGTTCTGGTAGTTTTCACCGTTGAATGGAGTGGAATTGTTCACAAATCCTTTTATATCGCAATTATCAACAACACCACCGCCAACACCGTCCTCATCCACAATACACCTGTAGTTAGGAATACGGTATTTCTTTTGTCTGTATCTTATCCAGTCCTGGATCTCGGTTAGCTTACTTTTGGGGAAACCTATAACCTCAACTATGTGCCAACCGTCCCAAACTGCTAACCTGGCATAGTCAGCTCCGAAACGTGCAATATCTCCAGTTATATAGTGTATGCCTGTTCTCTTTGATATTTTGTTTCCGAATATCTCACAGATAGCATCATGTGAACATAAAGCATTAGGGTTATCATCATACTCCCAGTTTCCTTTCAGAAGTCGTTCCCTCTTTACCTTATCTTTCGTTGTCCTCAATCCCTCTATATAATCAGGATCAATGAAAGGATTTTCCTGTACAAGACACGCCAGGTATGACATGTAACCTGGTAAATTTTTAGCCATTGACGGCTTATAGAATGTATCATACATCCAGTTCTTTTTAGGGTTACATGTGATAAACAGCTTTCTCTTTAGGCTTAATTCTGCGTTTAGGTGCCTACCAATACGAGTTTTAAGAGTATCATAAGCTCCAAAGTTAACCTCTCCACCTTCTTCAATCCATCCTCCAGTGTACTCAATAGATCCGTATCTCTCATACAGTGGATCGCCTGGCTTAAACTGTAGATCCAACAAGTCAATCCTGGAACCATTATAAAACTCAATGAAATTATATTGACCGTTATACTTATACAGAGTATCATCAACTCCATACTGTGAACAAACCTTGTAAAATGTGATCAGTGTTGACTGTGTAATTCTTTTCAGCTCAGCACGTCCGATAAACCATTTGGTACCAGCATACGACAGACACATAAAAAGAAGCCAGGCAGCACCAGTCCAAGACTTAGCACCACCAGCAGCACCTCCATACAGAAACTCTGAATGTTCGTTATCTGTTAGGATCTTTAATGCCTGTTCTTGCTTTTCATGTTTCTTTCCATCCTTGCATGTTATGAAGTCAAAGCAACCACGTTTGAACAGTTCAACCTTGACTGCAACGTGCATAGGAACAGATGATACCTTACTTTTTGCCATTTCCGTTGAGTTTATCCAGAAGTGCATTATACTGTATCAGTTCCTCCGTTGTGAGTGCTGATAGATCTACACTGTTATTTGTCACCTGAGCATTAACCTCACTTTCTATAGTCAAAGAGGCTTTTCCGAATATACGATCAAAGATCATTTCAACAGTTGAAGTTCTACCATACCTCATATCTGTGTTTAATGCTGACACGATATTTAGCAACCAAAGAGGCGTTTCCTTATTTGCTTTGCCATCAGCACCCTTAACGATCTTTTCCAGGTCTGCTGGGGTTTGCTCCATTACCCAGCGTATAATATTGAAATAGTCCTCCTGCTCCAGCTCATAGCCTACACTTTTACCTGTTATTGCTTTGAGTTTCTTGTACAAGGATGGCTTCCTGCCTCTGTTGCGAGGCTGGTTTTCGCTGGTAAATCTGTTACCTGTTTTATTCCCTTTTTCAAATCTTGCCATCCGTTGTTTTCCCGTTGTTTGTTATATGTGTTCAATAAACACACTTATGAAACAAAGAAAATCAGGTATTAAGAAAAACACCTGATTCCCTCTTTAATTATCACTCAGAAACCGCCTGTGATTTATACTTACCATAGAACCACTTGATAAGATCATCACCCATTTCATCATAAGCGTCCAGCTCATCCAGAAGTGCTTCCGCTTTGTCAATAACGCCAGTAAGCAAAACCTGTTGTTCCTCTGTTGCTGTACTGATTTCGATCTCTCCGTTAATTTGCTGTTCGATCACCTTAATCTCATCAGCAGATAATTCAATTTTTTTCATATACTGTCTGTTTATACGTTACAAATTTAGCCTTAAAGTTTATATTTCTTACAAATCTCTTTCACTTTAGTTGTGTACTTGTCGGATTTACCATGAACCGCTTTTGTGACTGTTTCAGCCCAGAACTCATCAACATTAGTAGTTGCATATTTACCGTACCCAGTTTTCTTTTTGTCTTTCATCCACGTTTTATACAGGGATCTGATTTCCTTTCCTGCTGCTTTATGGTTTGCTCCAGACAAAGAAGTGTTCCAGGTTGCATGTCCGAGTTCGTGCGTTACAGTATGAGCCAGTGGCTTATTTGTCTGAGTGTGCCATCCGCTTGCATATCCTTTCTTTGTTTGTCCGAGAACAGCACTCTTACTTTGATTGAACACCTTTTTGTTAAGGTAGATCGCCTCACTCTTACCACCAGAGGAAACCTGAACGCCCAAAGTTCCATCAGATAGTGTTGCCAGTTTGATATTTTTCTCCCTTACACCGAGCACTGAATGAAACCTTGAAATTGCCGATTTTGTTTCTTTGTACATCTGAGGATCTTTCATGTTAACCACAGAGGCTCAACACCTGTTATCTTTCCCTTATAGTTGCTATCACCAGGTTGCAAGCCACCTCTTGATCCGCTTGAATTTCTTCCCATAACTACTTTTTCTTAGCGTTAATAAAATCAGTTACATATAGTAGCCCATGCTTTCTACAGAACTCTTTAATCTCATCACCGCCACCATATACCAGCAGATTAGGTTTTTCAAGCCCTGATATTTCCTGAGCTACCTGGAGATCCGATTTAAGGCTTTCCATCCATCCGTCCAGCCCACGGGTGAAAAAAGCGTTATAGCCTTTCGGTATTCCCATTTTATTGTATTCAATAAATTTGTGCGAAACATTAAGATCGGCATAAACCTTGATACCACACTCCTGTAGGTATCTGCTCAGCCAGCGTTTTTTGTATATTAGCTGAATACCCATCGCAATAGGAGTTTGATCATGGCAGCTACAATTTGGCTCAACGATAGCCTTGCATCCGCTTGTCAATAGGTTGATAGGATCTTTCCAGAGTTTTTCAAACCTATAATCATCAACATAGAAGTGATAAGTAACAACATCTTTCCTCAGTCTGCTATTAGCTCCCCAGGGACTAAAAGGCAGCTCCAGTTTTCCAGCTTGCTGTTCTATCAGCAAATTAGGTATCTCAAAGATGTTATCACTTTCATATAGTACGTCTTTCACTTCGTATGATATAGGATCATCTTCCGAGAACTCCGCTTCTGGATCAGGATCCTCAATTTCCTCCTGCTTTTTCTTCGATTTCTTTTCTTTCTCCTTTGGCATTTCAAGCCCTATAAAATCAAAGTTTACATCTTGCCAAATATCATCTACTTTCAGAGCGTTAAAATCCCACTCTCCGTTATTGATATTCCCACGCAAAATGATTTCAGCCCTCTCATCATCATCAAGCTCCGAATAAAGCACTGTAGGAACCTTTTCAAGTTTCAGCTTGTTGGCAGCTTTCAGCCTTTGATTTCCATCCAGGACAACCAGCTTACCATCACGATCCTCAATAGCCAAAGGTCTATGCTTGTAGAAACCGTTAACCTTGATACTGTCAACCAGCTTTTGCAGTTGTGCTTTTGTGATAGTCCTTGGATTCTCAGGCAAAGGAGAAAGATCGACAGGATTTCTATAGATTACTTCACCGCATTTCATAGACTATCCCCCTCAGTATTTCCTGTTTCAACAGCTTCTTCCTTATCATCCTCTCCATCGAAAGGCAACATCTGATCATCATCAAGCACCGAAAAGGCTTTTCTTATGATCTCAGCAGCTTTCACATAACGATAGTATTTCTTATTCTTAAGATAGATCAGCTTACTACCATCGCTTGTGTCAACTCCTACAGCGTAAAACTTTCCCCTGTAGTCAACAGGCAAAGGCACCTTACCATATATGACAACTTTATCTGCTGAAATATCAGTTATTGTAGCTTTCCTGTTATACTTACCATTCAGGAATATTTCAGCTTTATCATTCAACCTGATAGGATCGCCAGGGAACAGCCCCATAAGCATATCTCCAACAGTTTCCTTAAGCCCTCCATAAATCCACCAGAGAACCATTACAGCCACGAAAACAGCCGATAAAATAATAATTGCTATCATAACAGTTATTTACTTGGTTAATAATGCAAAGATAATAAATATGTGTTTGTAAAACACACTTTTAGGCATAAAAAATCAGAACCCAAACACGAGCATAGCAGCATCCCTATTATGCTCATTTGTCGCTTGCGTCCATCCTGTATATTTAGTAAAACTTTCCTTGCTTAATTTCGTCATATTGTTTTTAGGTGCAACCATTTCAAACTCTATTCCCAGGTCAGTTAGAAAGTCTTGCCATACAACAGCATCACGCTTTACAGATCCAACGCCCTGTAGCTTCTTTCTTTCTTCTTCACGTGACATTCTTTCAGTACCGAACCACTTTCTTTGCCTTGGATCCTCAACTCTTACAATAACCCTTTCACCGCAACCAGCCTTATACTGTTCAGCATAAGACTTGACAATATCCATAGCCTTATGGATTTTCATTGTCTTTACGAGCAACAGAGATCGCTTTCTGTTGTCCCATACAGCGATCCCTGTGTTTACTCCTGTATCAATACCGATATAGATCATTGTTCACTCTCATTATTGGTTGGTATTTCCATCAGGATAACGCCATCAAGCTGATCCTCCTGTTTTCTGGTGCCCAGAACCATAGCCACCTCAATATCGCCAGGAATGAATTTATTTCTTACCTCCTTAATCATTGGCATACCGATAGGCTGTTCAGACCATATATGAGCCACCCACAAGTTGTTTTCAAGCTCAACGGTTACAATAGTGTTTTTGTGTAGGAATGTTCCTGGTTTATATGATCCGTACTCATCAGAAACGACCTCCTCTCTTTTTGCAGTCTCATACAGCTTATTGAACAAATCTTTTGAAATTCTGTTTTTTCTTTTCGCCCAGTATTCAGGGTAATTCACTTTTACATTCATAAGTTTTCTGTTTTAATTGATATTCTAATAGATGGTTTAGTCTCACTGTTTACAACATATTTCTCATAGAGATCAGCATGTTCCTCCTGGAACTTTGCGTTATCAAAAACCTTTCTAACAGACGGTGCTATATACGAAACTCTGATATAATCATTCTCTGCTTTTTTCAGGTTATTGCTTTGCATTGACAATAGGATCGCATTCTGTAGCTCAGCTTTCCTATCCTCCATCTTCTTAATATCGCCTACCAGCTTAATATATTCGTCCTGTAGCGTTAAAATATCATCTGGTATAGGAATATACTCTTTTGTCTTTTTCTTCGCCATAATCAAACAGAATCAGTTCTACGAGGTAAAACAATATCACATATCTGCTTACAAATCTCAATATCATATAAAGCATCATGTAGCTTTGAATCATCCACATTGATACCGAGTGCTTTCGCCACTGTTCCCTGTTTGAAATTCTCCATTTCAGCACGTTTCTCAGAAAGATACGGTGTAGCCAGAACCATTACATCAAAACAATTACTCCAGAACCATGATCCAAAGTACTTATCTCCGTTCTGTATAAACCATGCCCTAAGAAACGAGTTATCAAATGATGCTATATTGTAGCCAGCAAGGAAAAACTTGTCTTTTTTATTATATCGGTCAACATACTTTGAAAGTAAATCAACAAACTGTTTGTATATTTCACCCATAGGAGGATATGCCATGATCTGTTCTTTTGTAACGCCAGCTACATCAAGAGCCTCCTGTAAGATCTCAGCTTTTGGGTTAGGCTGTACCTTGAAATCGAACTTTTCCTTAACTTCTCCGTCAACTACGATCATACCACTGAGCTGATGGATCCCATGTTTGTTTACAAGTGTGCCTGTTGTCTCCAGGTCAAAAAATAAAACTTTCATATTATTGTTTTTTATAACGTGAATAAATCCTTTGTCAAAATACTACTACCATAGATGGAAATGGAGCTGAGTTTTTTGATCCTCCAAACTTCAATCTGCCTTTTATGAATCTTATTTCCTTTGCTTTGTGGTAGATAAACTCATGGAAATACCTGGTATCTGTTCTTGCTGGTATAAGCATCACGACTGTTGTATCAGGTTTTCTACTCTCATTGTAGCACTTCTTCACCCAGTCATACAGTTTTCTACCATAAGGAGGGTTACAAAATGTCACATACCCCCCCCCCAATTTTGTGACAATCCGTCAGTTTCAGGGGTGAAATATTTACTACATTTAGCATTCTCAGGCAACGCACAGGGATCCAAATTGAAATGAAACTCCTTATCAAGCTCATCAAAGAACTCTTGCGGTGTAGCCCATACCTCATTTGCACTTGAAAATAAAACTTTATCCATCTGTCAATTCTGTTTTTTATATTCTCTAATTGCCTTACTTAAACTTTCTGTTTTATCCAGGAGGTTAGCCATCTTATCAATGTCAACCATAACCTCACCGTCCATCCATGCCCAGATCTTTCTAAGAGCCTCAGATATTGCTTTTGCCTCTTTGCTATCTTTCAGGGAATTTAGCACCTCCTTATTTGTCGCTGTAGCCCTACCATTTTCCTGAGCTGTCTGAACTGCTGTTTTTGCAGCCTTTACCTGTTCTTTCTCACTGTCATAGCTGTTTGCTATCTCCTTTGCTGCCTTAACAGACAACTCGCCTTTTACGATCTTGTCTTGAATGTATTGAGGCAAATCCAGAAGTGAAAGGCATTTGCTCACATAAGCCGTTGACTTTTTGAACTTATCAGCGATCTCAACCTGAGAATAGCCAAATTCCTCTTTGAACCTACGAAACATGATAGCACATTCATATTCCGTAAATCTCTTACCCTCATTACGCATCATCTGTTCGATATAAAGATCCTCCAGTGAAGCATCCCTGGGAGCCTTAAGAGCTTTGATATATTGTATGTCGGCACCCTCTTTTATTGCTTGCATTGTAGCACGGTAACGCCTTTCTCCATCAACCAGCTTATATTTTTCAATGCCATCCTCTTTGAAAGGAATAACCGTTACAGGATTGAGAACCCCTTTTGCTTTGATCTGTTCCTTAAGCTCATCCAGATCAAAATCCATACGGACGTTGAAATTATCAACAACAACTATATTTCGTGGATCTATAAGAAATATATCAGTCCTTTTTGTCACATTCGTTTCCATCTTTCGTATAATAGTTTTTATAATATTTACATGGTTTCTTTCTCGCTGTTATTTTCTTTTGTAGCTTACAACAGTACATCTGCGCACACTGAGGATTAGACCAGAAGTATTCGCAATCGCTACAGTGTCTAATTTCTTCACTCATCACTATCAATGAATTGCTCATTTTCATCCATAAAATACTCATAGGCTTCTTCACAATAAGAACCCTCACACAAAGAATCACAACCATGATCTATTTCTCCATTTTTCCAAGGGCAAAAATCGCAAAGCTCATCACCTAAAAGTTCTTTTGCTTCTTCCAAATCCATATCAATACCTAAAATCAGTGAAGTGAATTATAACACCATCAAATACATTTCCCTTATTACAGCCAAAAAACCATTCAGTAAAATCTTCAACACTCAAACCGTCATTCTTTGCCAGATCATAAGCGGAAACTTGTTTTCCATCAACCCAACACTGTGGAACTTCATCAGTGCTGCTATATGTCATTGTTATCTTCTGCAGTCCTATTTTATCATACCTGGCAAACTCTCTCTGTTCAGAATTATACGGTCTGCCAGTCCACTCTCTAACACTCAGATATTTCTTGCTTTTAGAAATATCATTGTATCTTTTATCCCATACATCTTTAGCGTTGTATCGTATGGTATGTTTCTTTATTCCATTTTTCAGCTTTTGTTCAAAGCCTGTTTTTTCACCAGCTCTGGAATGTGTTACTGGGAAAACTTTACATAAGGTCAGTATTACTTTTTTCTTATCCATGATCCGAAAATTTATGTTGCAATTTACCTGGTTTATTTTCTTCTACTACCTCCGCGTAGTTCTATTACATTGAATGATTTGAAACGATCAACCAAACGCCCCTCAAATCGCTCCTTAAGATCCTTAACAGATAGGTTGCTTGTGATATGATACTTTTTTCCTAACTGTTGGTAGATCTCATATCTTGCAAAAAGAAACTCATCTGTTACCTGTGTAAGTGTAGTTCCATAGCTCTTTTGATTTTCAGTCATAAGCCCAAGGTCATTCAAACACACATTGAAAGGAGATCCCTCAAAGCTGTCTTTATTTGCTCCCTCATTGTATGTATATTTATCTATGTGCCCATTCAGCTTATAGTAGTTCATTAGCTGTGTAGAACTTATATTCTGAAAGCTGTTTTCATTTCGTGTCATTTTAAGATAATCAGAAAAGATCTGCATTATCATAGTCTTTCCTGTTCCTGGCTCACCGACAAGTAAAATGTTCTTGTGAATTTTATAGTGTTCGTTTGGAAATACTTCCTCAGCACGTTTACACCCATTGAAATAGTAAAGCAGAAAACGAAGTACATTTCTGTTATGATCATCTATATCAAATTGTGAAAACTCTCTGAACATATAACTATTACCAATCTCTTTAATCATTGCGGAATGCAAAGAGTACTGAGATTCATCGGTCATGTCATACTTAAAACCTCTGAGAATAGTCTTTCGGTGTTTCCATATCTCCATGTTCGCCTGTTGACTGGTTAGCATATTGCGTTCCTCCTGGAACAGCTTTATTGCCTGAATTATTTGTTCCTCCGTGAGTTTGCATCCATTGAGTTCCATTTTTATTTACCTCCTCATAATATCTATCAACTACCCAATTAAGAATAGTTCTATAGTCTGATTTATATTTTTTACCTTTTGATCCTTTGTAATTATCAAGGATTTCTATCATTCTTTTAGCAGCAGGCTCAGTATATTTATCAACCAGCTTTTTGTACTCATCATCTGTAAGAGTTACAAATTCAGCATAGTTCTTTTTCTTAACTTTTTCTGTTTTTTTCTGTTGCTGGTCTGTAGGTGGTGGCTGTTGTGGATCATTATCAAACAGATCAGGAACCTCTGGTATTGCAGTCGGAGCGTTTATATTAGCCGATAACTTTTCTTTTGTTTTATTACCTCCCTTTTTACCAGCCTCACGCCTTTTTGAGCTTATTTCATTAAGCCTTACCATCCTCCTACTGTAGTATGCACCATCCTCCCTGATCGCACAAAGTCCAGAACTACAAAGAATGTCTATCCAACTGCTACCTCCATCTGAATCATATCCTAAAAGTCTTAAGATCTCATCTTTTGTATAGATTTCCTGGTTAGGTTTAAGCATAACGCCACGTTCTGCGCTCTCCCACATATAGCACAACATATCTATCCACATACCTCTAACACATGGAGCCAGGGATCTTACTACTGGATCCTTAAGCCAGATAGAAGTATTGAAAGGCATACTTGGAATAGCTGTTTTTTTCGCCATATTAGAGTTTTTATAAGTGGGGTGAGCAAAACCCACACCCACGCTGTTAATGCTTATACTTCCAAAACAGGTATATCTGTAGCGATCTTACGGATCTTTTCAATCACATCATCCAAACATCTGTCTCTGTATTCCTCACAAAGCTCATTTGCGCCTGGAGAAACGAGCTGTAGAAGTACTTCTCCATTGCTCAGGTAGTGATCAAATTCTACTTCAATATTTGTCTTAGCTGTTCCCTTGAAAATAGGAATATTCACAGTGAATGATTTTGGCAGATTGCTTTCTACCTGACTACGGTACACCTCAGCCATGGAGCCAGATGGATCACGCTGTTTCTGGATCTCAGTTTTTGCTTTTGCCGTAAAGTTCTTAAGGGTAGAAACGAGAACCATGCACTTTTCCTTGTCCTCAAATACACCTCTGTTCAATCTCAAGAATTGCCCCAGTTTTGACGGAACCCAGCCACTTTCAGCATTGTTAATTCCGAACTTCTCAAACACATCAGAAAATTCAACAGTACCCTTGATAATACCTCTTGAATACTCATCATCTTCATTCACTGTAAGAGTGATTTCCATCTTTTCACGGTTAACTACAAGTGTAGCACGTTTCTGATCAATGGTATCAATTCTCTTTTCCAGCCAATCGAAAGGAGTTGAAATAACACCTGAAATGTTTGTTTTGATAGGAGCCTTAGTCGGCAGACTTTCTACAGCCTTAGCAGCTTCACCTGTTCTAAACTCAATCTGAATAGGTTTTTCACCTGTGTAGTGTTCAATGTTTACTGTCAAACCTTTTTCTTTCAATTCTTCCATTTTGAATAAAATTTTAGTGTTAATAATTAGTTATCTGTTCCTGTCTTTTCAACAGAAGTTTCACGGATCATCCTGAACACATTCTTTTGCTTTTCCTCTTGTGTCATAGGACGTGCTTCAAGCAAATGTCCCTCTGGGCTATAGAATCCAACCATACCCTCATCTTCAAACACGAATTTGAAACAGTCTCCCTTAACCCAGTCACCGCCAGCCTTAAGCTCATCACGTAATTTAACGATCCTTTCTTGCAGTGGTTTGATACGCCCTTTGTAGTCAGCCCTGATTTCAGCAAGTTCCTGTTCCAGATCCGCAATCTGAATTGATACATTTGCCAGTGATGCACGCCTCTCATTGATTTCCTGCTGGTCAAACCTCCTGGTATAACTTCTCTCTACAATCTGATCACAACTATCACGCAAGATCTGTTCTCGCTGTTCGATAGGAGTGTCTGCTAACATAATGTCTTTCATCCTACAATAAGTTTAATTGTTAGTAAATCAAAATCTATATGAAAGTGATATTTGTTCAGAATGACAAATAACAAAATCAGAATACTTATTACACCGTCAATGATACGCCATGTTAAATACCTTTTTGGTATAAAACACAAAGCCAAAATCAGTAAAAAACAAGCCCACTGAGAACTAATCAATCCAATAACACATGTTAGAAAATAAAGTACATTTACAACATAGTATGTTGCGAAAGTTGCACTCATATCCTGTACATTTGACAAATCTCTGTATTTATTCACAGAAGCATGTATTTTCTTCACGGCAAACAGAGATAGGATCTCAAACGCCAGGAAAAAGGACACCAGTAAGTAAAATACATGTTCCATATTACTTTATCCTTTCTCCAGTTGTAAAGTTGTAAGACAGGTATTCAGCCCACAATTCTATAAACTGAGCACCGAAATACTGAGCCTTTTCCTCTGTTTCCTGGCACAAGCGGAACCCAACGATCGCATTCGCATACAAGGAGCGACTATTCGTATTCAGACAACCGAACCCCGCAATCGTACCATGATTCGCAGTAGCAGACAGGAGGGCACCCCTTTGAACTTCATTAAGTCTTTCAATCTCATCCTTAGTGTATAGCGCAAAGAACGGGTACCAATAGCATTTTTCTCCTTTTGGATCTGGCATAGGATCAAAGTTTTTACCCCATAAAGCCTTACTTACAGTCTCCAGCTTCATCAATGCTACAACATGTTTTGGCAAGTTCATATCAGGCTTAATAGTAGGTACACCAAGAGCCTCACAAGCATCCTCATAAGACTTGATAGTCTTATAATTATCCAAAGTAGGAGCTTCACGCTTACAAAACAAAGCAGCCAGGACTTCTTTCATTTCATCAGTTTTAGCAGCCTGGAAAGCAGCCTTAACATCATTTTCTGTTACTTCAATTACTTTGTTCATCTTTCAATTTTTTTAATTTGGTTACTAATTTCTTTGATAATCTTATTGCATTTCCAACCCTTGTACTATGGTTAGGTGGAATGTTCTCAATCAACACAGGAATCAATCTGATCAATTCCGATACTACAGCATTTGGTATTCTTTTCATTTGTTTTCCAGTAGCGATCAGGATCTGGTATCTCTATTGAAAGGTATTCCCTGGCATACTCTCTTAGCTTTTCGCAATAAGTTGAGAATGTAACAGTGTCCATTGTTGCAGTAGAACCAGGGAACTCTATTATTTCACCTGTATGCTTGTTTACAACTTTATCTGCTGTCATTTGAGACTTGAAAAACTCATGTACCTGTTCAACAGAAACGAACTCCCAACCAGCATCCAGTAAAGCGTCAAGCAGCATAGGATATATACACCCCCACAACCATCCATTTTGATCATTAGAACGAGGCTTACGGACTTTCTTAACTTCCACCCGATATATTCCATCACAAACAGAGCAGAACCAGTTATAAAGTGGCTTAAGATCGAACAGACCATTCTTTTTTTCTACCAGAACCTTAGACATATCAAATCCTGTTTATATTGATTACAAGACCTGGGTTAGCAGCATACACTACTTTTCCTGTTAATCTTTCAATTTCCGATACAAATAGCCTTTCATCAGAGTTGTTATCCGACATGTGAAGTAAGACAATATTCATACAGGATGATAGATCACATTCACTCAGGTAATTTTTACACGTATTAAGCTCCATGTGAGATACCATTAAGCGATCTTTTTGTGATTTCAAAGTTCTGCCAGCGTTAATAGCATCCATCAGCTTCACCATAGAATAATTACACTCAATCAAAACATGCGATAAACCGCCAAACATATAATCACATCTACAGCTATCAGTAAGAAATAGGATCTTTCCGCAATCAGGATGATCTATATGATAGCCAACACAGGGTACATCATGGTTTGCCTCAAATGGCAATATTTTGAAGTTTCCAAGTTTATACCCTTTTCCAGGCACAACAGGAATAGAACGTGTTTCGCTGTATATTCCTTTTGCAGTCCATACCTCTGGTAAAGCCAGCGTATAGAAACCGTTATCAACCATTGATTTTATGAATTTGGCATGATCGTTATGCTGGTGAGTGATAAGGCAGCCCACCACTTTCCTGATATTGAAATCAAGGGCTTTTTTCACTTCGGCAAAACGTATTCCAGCTTCAATGATTAAAGCCTCGTTCCCATTGTCAAGAATGTAACAATTACCACTGGATGAGCTACCTAACACTTTCAATTCCATAATCAATATCCTGGATCATCATCATTATTAGCTGGAGCAACATTTGAATGAGATACGTCCTCATAAGCTACTGATTCAGCATCTATAACCTTAACAGGCTGATCATCTACCTGTAGAACATTATCATCATAGTTTTCACCAGCAAAATCATTAGCAATAGCATTCTGCATTTCGATAGACAAGTAACCGTATTTACTTAGTAAAATTCGGATAACAGTCTTAATTGCCATACCGTGAAAGTTACCCATCCATCCTACAGTATTACTGTCTGGCATCACAGGAGCACTTGCAAGTGCTATTAGGCTTTCTACTGTAGTATCTCGTTTTAACCCTTTAGAGTACTTCTTAGCGTGTGCTGCCATCTGTTCTACTGTCATGTACAAAGTCTTAGAAAAGCCGTTGAGAAGCTCAAAATAGCAGAAGTAACCAACCACTTTATCAGACTTTTGTTCGCCATCAAAAGCTATTTCACCAGTCAGTTTACTAACCTTTCTTAATTCTCCCTCATATACAGCATCAGCATTCAGTGTTCTGTATTGACCAGTACGCATAGCAAGCTGGATATAACCTTTGTACCCCATCTGAAATGTTGGTACCATCACCTTATCATAAACAGGCTTTCCTGTATTCGGATTTATAACAGCATTCCCATTCTGATCAATCCTTTTGACTGATAAGTTATATGGAATGATATAGGCATACCCAAGAGCCTTGTTAATTGGCAAATGTAATACCGCTGCTTTCAGAGCCTCTGTAACAACCGTTTTAGGATCGCATAGCTGGAGGTTGCTGTCTCCATTATATAGATCTATAACAGAAGCTACAAATGTTCCAGAGTTCTTTCCCAAAGCATTCTTAAACTGAGCCTGAACACTCTCTGCATTGAGAATACCTTTCAGGACATCTACCTTTTTGGGCTGTTTTGCAACCGCCCCACCATTTGCAGTCACCTGGACTGCTGTTGATTGTGTAGTCATATCTTATTAGTTTACAGTTAGTTTATCTTTTGACACAACCAGGTTTATAACCTGAGATATAGTAGGAATAATCTTGTTAACAGATTCGCTGTTATCAATAAAGATCGGTGCAGAAACGCCCTTATATTTACATATTGCATTGATAATATCAAGACCAGCATTAACCTTACCAGCAGTGTTAACATCAGGATAAGGAGTACCGTTTACAGTGCAAACACATGTAAGTTTTTCACCTCCATTTAATTGTTCTGTAACGAATGAGAAGCTAACCACTTCAAACATACTATTGATCTTTTCAATGAGCTTTGCATCCTTATCCTTTTGGAATGACATTACTGTAAATTCCCATTTTTCAAGATCAGCTTTTGCCTGGTTATTCTGGATTCTCTTTTCCTCCAGTTCCTCAATTTCCTTTTTAGCTCGTTCGATCTGATCACGCTTAGCAAGTCTCTTGTACAACTCCTGGATATTATCATCCAATGATGATTTAGCAAAACGAAGTTCGCTAACATCTACAGGCTTAGATTCAATATTAAGCTGATTATTAAGATCAGCTATTTCATTATTCAAACTGATACATGTAGGATCATTCTTAATCATTGCATCAACATCAGGAGCTTCTGGCATATTTGCTTTCTGAACTTCAATCTCCCTCTCAATCAATACAATCCTATCCTCAGATTCCTTGATCTTAGAAATAATACTATCACGCTCAGCCTCTTTCTTCTTTTTCAATTCAACCAGTGAAAAACCTTTGTCCTTATTTTCTTTTAATCTTTTAGCCTTATTCTGATTGAAATTAGCAAGCAGCTCATTCTGCTTAGCTTCAATATCATCAACCTCTAACTGACGTTTACATGTAGGACAAACAAATGCACCCTCTGGGTATTGTATTGTTTCTGCGTTGATTTTCCTGTATTCATTTCTCAGCACCGACAAAGTATCTTCTATTCTCTGTATTTCTGATTCACAGTTTGATAAAGAACTACGATTCAATTCAAGATCTCTTGTTTCAGACTTATGATTATACTCCAGATCTTTCAATTTCATCATAACCTCGTTTCTTTCAGCCCCAGCAGATGCCCTTATTTCATTCTGGCGATTGACAAGTGACATTCTTTTATCACCGATAGTTCTTTGAATTTCAAGTTTACGCTGATTTTCCTGTTCATTGATTTTTGATTTATCAGTTATCTGATTATCAATCTCAGTCAAACGCTGTTTCTTTTTCTGCAGTTCAATTTCAAGAGCTTCCCAATCTTCCGATTCTGGCATCAATCTCCTGGCTGTATCAATTTGTGATGGAATAACAGCAAGAACATCATTACATGCCTTTTTCTTAGCTGCCACTTCTTTTGAGAACTGGGAAAGGCTTCTTCCAGACAACTGAGCCAACAGCTCAATATATTCAGGTTTTATAGCAGCTACTTCATCATCAGAGATACCACCTGCCATATCAAAAAGAAGTTCCTTTTGCGCATCTACTTTTAATGAAATGAAGTAGAAAGGATTTGTTATCATTCTGAAAATATCCTCAGTAAGAATAGCAGCTACCTCACTCTCATATTCTTTCTTTGTTGCCAGCTTTACATCGTTGAGATAAAATTCAGTCTCATGGTTCTTTAGAGTTTCCTCAGTAGTACCCCTGGGCTTAACCCATTTCTCAACATAGTTACGCTGTAACTTCATTTCTTTTCCATCTACACTAATAACACCAGTAACAGAATGTTCCAAGTGTAGAATAGGTTTCTTTGTCAACGGATCAATAGTTTTGATATTGAAATTACTATCAGATCTTCCAGTGCTATCCTTGCCAAATAACAGCCATGTGAAAGCATCAAAAATAGTAGTCTTTCCAGTTCCATTATCTCCACTAATTATAGTCCTTTGATCAGTGAATACAACTTCCAGGTTTCTCACGCCCTTGAAATTTACAAGGATCAATGATTTCAGTTTTATTTCTCTCATATTACTTGTTAATAATTGAATTGATTTTTTCTGATTTATCAGCAGCTAATAGATCTGCCATTGAATAGAGAACTTTGGATCTACTACTACTTCCAGATCTCATAGGTGATATAGTTCCATTACACACCCACCTTTTTACTCTGCATTCCTGGAATACTCTGTATGCCTCACGTTGAGAAATTAGATCTTCACCTGGTTTAGTCTGCTTTACATAGTTTGCAGCCCCAAGTTCAGCCATTTCCTTACAGATATTCTTTATTTCGTATAGTTCCAAAGTTATAGCCATATTACTTACCCCTCATTCGTTTGAAATAAGATCTAACACTCTCTGTTCCATACATATCATCTGTATAGAATACATAAGAAAGCAGCAAACAAAAAAAAGCTGAAAAGAAGTGCCACCAGGCATAGAAAAAGATTGCTCCAATTAGAGCGATAATACCAAAGGCAAATGATATTACCCCTTGTACTAAATTCATTAAAGTTTCTGATTTCATCGGTGTTGCATTTTTAGTTGTTAAACAATTCGTTTTCTGGTACTCCAAGTTCTTTAGATATTATGGAGATTTTGAGTGCATCAGGCTTTTGAGTGCCTGCCAGCCAGCATCTAACAGTAGTAGGGTGTACCTTGCAGATTTCTGCCATCCTCCTAACAAAGTCAGCTTTTGGTGCTTCAACCTTTCGGTTCGGTAGTCGGTCATAAATTTTTCTGAATGTACTTTTTTTCATTTTTTACTCGGTTTAATACGTTCGGCAAACACATTTTAGCTATATTTGCACCATTACTATTATTATCGTGTTGCAAATATACAGAATTTAATTCTAATAAAACAAGAGTTTACGGAGTTATTTTCAGAATATTTTGCGCAAAAAATGTAACACTTTGATTTTCAATTAGAAATAAACTCGGTAAAAAATGAGCAAAACAAAAGATAGATTACTGGAGTTTCTGAAATACAAGAAGCTCGGACAACAGAAATTTGAAATATCTATAGGGATGAGTAACGGATGGGCAAACAAGGTCGGTGACAACATACGTGAAACCACACTAAATAAGATAAAAGAAGTTTATCCAGAATTAAACATAGCATGGCTTAAGGCTGGTATTGGCTCAATGCTTATCAATGGAGATAATGAGGTAACTTTAGAAACTCCAGAAGATGATAACCAGGAAACGACTGCAAAGCTCGTACCCCTTTTGCCGATAGCAGCACAAGGTGGAAGTCTTAACGATTTTGTTGTATCAGTAAAAGATAGTGATTGTGAAAAGGTAATATCTCCGATAAAAGGTGCTCAGTTTGCTATGCCTGTAAGTGGTGATAGTATGGCTCCAGAATATCCTAACGGATCACAGATCTTTATCAAACGTATAAATGAAAAGGCATTTATAGAGTGGGGTAAGGTGTATGTACTTGACACTTGCAACGGAACAGTTATAAAGATATTGGTTCCGTCTGAAAAAGATGGATATGTTCGCTGTTTATCAATCAATAAAGATCCTATCTTTGCACCATTTGATGTTTCCTGGAGTGACGTTTATGGAGTGTACAGAGTTCTATTATGTATGTCAGTAAAATAAACAGTCATGGAAAAGTATTACACAATGGTAATGGATCTCTATAGGGATGCCATTACAGGAAATTACCAGGTAAATCAATCTACAGAAGTAAAAAAAGAGTTGTATTGTGCCATTACAGCATCCAGGATAAAAGGAGAAAAAACAGAGGTGCTGGAGGACTTAATCAAGAGAATTAACGAACTGGAGGAAAGACAATGAAAAAAACTATATTAGCAGCGTTGATGGTTGCATTCTTATCAGGATGCTCAAAAGATGATAATACGGTTACAATAACCAATTTATCAGGTAAATCATGGTATGAGACACAAGTTTGGTTCCGACAAACAGAAGATGGTGAGTTATCTGGATATACAGATGTTGGAACTGTTGATGTCGGATCATCGTGTGTTGTCGAAACGGACGATCCTATCTTTTACATATACGCAAAAGACAATAGAGGAAAAATGATCATGTCTAAAAACATACATATCAATGGAAGCAAAGCTACAGTTAAAGAAAGTGATTTATACTAATGAATACAAATGTGAGCAAACAGATTATAGAAAGATTCTATTCAGCCCTGGACGCAATCATAGAAGCGAAAAAGATCAGAGGCGTTAACACATACTGTAGGTTGTATGATATAGACAGGAGAAACTTTATTGCACAAAGGAAAGATCTTGATCGTGGCTGGTTTCAGGTTTCCTGGCTACAGCCCATGGTACGTGAATATGGAGTGAGTGCGAAATGGCTACTTACAGGATTTGGAAAAATGTTTGACAATAACTAAAGCGGTACCATTTGGTATCGCTTTTTCTTTCCCCCTACACCCCCTATCTTTATACATATACAACATTATTATAATATATATAGTATATATAGTATAGTGTTTATGCTTTTGCTTAAGCAAATTACAATAATGCTATATTTGATTATCAGACTATTATAAAATTTTGCTTAGGCAAATTTATTTTGCGACCTATTTTTTTGCTTAAGCAAAACAAAGATAGATTTTTACTGATTATCAGCCAATTACGTTTTTTTGCTTAGGCAAACTGTTTTGCTTAAGCAAATTGTAATGTTCCTAATACTGATTATCAGATATTTACAAAGTTTTGCTTAAGCAAAATACATATTTTAGTTAGTAAAATTACGGTGAAATATTTTGCTTAAGCAAATGGATATATATCTATCTTTGTTTTTCAATGAGTTACACAAATTTGCTTAGGCAAACATTATTTTTGCTTAAGCAAAACAGGCTCATCTACCTTAGACAGATCCAGTGAAAGAAGATCCAGGACTTTCCTGTTTGCCTGGTCTATAGGATCCCAGCTTTTCTTTATATATATGTCTGTTACCCTCATAGAATCATCCACATGGTTTAATGCAGTATGAACGGTATATTTGTCAACCCCTGCATCATTCGCTGCTATTGTTGCCCAGCTATGACGTGCTGCGTAAAATTCCAGATCGTCAACACCGATCAAGGCACCAATTTTTTTAAGCCCCTTGTTTATGGCAGCACTCAATGTATCCATATTAGAATACATCTTATAAAACCTGAATACCCTTTCACCTGACGGATCTCTGTATTTCTCAATAAGAGGCTGTATCTCTGGTTCAACTTTGATGGATATTTCAGCGTTATCTATTCTGCGTTCTTTTGTTTTGGTTCTCTGATACGTGATCCTCCCATTTTTATAATCGGTGCAATTAAATAAGTCAACACCATTCATTCCGACCAGGCAAAAGCTGATCAGGAATATATCTCTCGCAAAATTGAATCTATTTGTCCCAGGCTGTAGTATTGTCGTATAATCAAGTTCAGCAATAGCCTTAATCTGATCAACCGTCAAAGCCCTTTTTCTGGTTGCTGGCAGCTTAGGGAAATCAATATGATTGAAAGGAGAATTTGGGATCCTTATGATACCAGCATCCTCATCATTGAACTCTTTTTTTGCCCTGTTGTGGATAGCTCTCATCCTATTCAGGTAGTTATGTGTTGAATACCCCCTCGTTACATTTGGCTGGCTTGCTATCCATGAAGCCCAATCCTGGAGGAACTTTGCAGTTATCTCAGAGATCATAACCTTGTCACGACCGACAAACTTAACCAGGGAATTGATAGCACACACATAGCTGTTGGCATTTCCAGTATGCCCTGTAGATCTCATTCTTTCTATCTCTTTCCAGGTATAAGCTACAAAGTCAAGCTCAAATTTACCTGGTGTATCATTTGTTATAAGATCAACCACCTGCTCAATGGTCATATCCTTAAGCCTCTCACCAACACGATCACAAGCTGATCTGTATTTCCTAATCAGTCCATCCGTCAAATCTATGTAAGTTTGGTTTTTAATCTTAAGTGAGCGAGTAAGATCCTTTTGTGTAACATACCATACTGTAGCCAGGTATTTCTTTTTCTTATTATGAGTAACTCTTATTTTTATATTGTAGGTACCATCTTCTTTTTTTTGATGAGCGTAAACCTCTGCTTTGAATGTAGCCATATATTTGTCTCTGTAGAATATTTGTAGAACTTTTCACAGCAAATATATGTCTTTTTTGCGGTAAATGCAGAAAAAGGCTCACCCTTTTTTTACAAGGATGAGCCATCAGGTAGCTCCGAGGGGAATCGAACCCCTATCTAAAATTTAGGAAATTCTTGTTCTATCCGTTGAACTACAGAGCCTTATGGAATAACCTATATTCCTATTTGTTTTTTATAACCCAATGTCAATGGAATAAATGTCTATTTCGGAAACCTAATGTTTAGGAAACTTCTATTCTATCCGTTGAACTACAAGGGCAATTTTTGCAAAAGTACGGCTTTTTCTTGATTTCCCCATGTGTTCTTTGATAAAAAACTTTATTATCCTTCTCCTTGCTAAATATTTTTTGATTTATCTTGCTTTTCTCAAGTAACTTCGCCATTTTTGCAACCATTGATTTTGTGAACTTTAAATAATACGTTATGGCAGAAGATATGATTGTCAAAGAGCTGGACGATGTTGTAGTCCGCTTTTCAGGCGACTCAGGTGATGGAATGCAGTTGGCTGGTAATATGTTTTCCAATATTTCGGCTACTGAGGGAAACGACATCAGTACTTTTCCGGATTATCCGGCTGATATTCGTGCTCCGCAAGGAACATTAACCGGAGTTTCAGGCTTCCAGGTTCATATAGGCTCGGGCAAGGTGTATACTCCGGGTGATAAATGTGATGTGCTGGTTGCTATGAACCCTGCCGCCTTGAAAACACAGTATAAATTTTGTAAACCCCAGTCTGTTATTATTATCGATACAGATTCGTTTACCAAGCGTGATTTGGAGAAAGCCCAATTTGTTCTTGAAAATCCGTTCTCTGAATTAGGAATCAAGAATGAAGTGGTGGAGGCAGCCATAACGACCATGTGTAAGGAAAGCCTGAAGGATAGTGGTTTGGATAATAAGACGATTATGCGAACCAAAAATATGTTTGCACTGGGGCTTGTTTGCTGGTTGTTCCATCGGGATATCCATGTAGGTGAGAAAATCTTGAGAGAAAAGTTTGCGAAGAAACCGGAAATTGCAGAGGCAAATGTGAAAGTCTTGTATGACGGTTATTATTTTGGTGAGAATACGCATGCTTCCGTATCCATTAGCTATACTGTTCCAAGTAAGGAACAGAAGAAGAAAGGCCTGTATATGGATATAAATGGCAATAAGGCTACTGCATATGGCTTGATTGCTGCTGCGGAGAAGGCTGGTCTGGAACTTTATTTGGGCTCTTATCCCATTACCCCGGCAACAGATATTCTTCATGAGCTGGCCAAACATAAGTCATTAGGAGTAAAGACTGTTCAGTGTGAAGATGAAATCGCTGGATGCGCTTCTGCTGTAGGTGCTGCCTTTGCCGGAGCTTTGGCAGTTACAACGACTTCAGGACCGGGTATTTGTCTGAAAAGTGAAGCGATGAATCTGGCAGTGATTACGGAATTGCCTTTGGTAATTGTGGATGTGCAACGAGGAGGACCTTCTACGGGATTACCGACAAAATCCGAGCAGACTGATTTACTTCAGGTTCTTTATGGACGTAACGGAGAAAGTCCCATGCCGGTTATTGCAGCTTCATCGCCAACAGATTGTTTTGACGCGGCTTTTATGGCATGTAAAATAGCCTTGGAGCATATGACTCCGGTTGTTTTATTGACCGATGCTTATATTGCCAATGGTTCAGCTGCATGGCATTTACCGGACTTAAACGAATATCCTTCGATTTGTCCGCCTTATGTAAAACCGGAGATGGCTGGTACATGGACTCCGTTCCAGCGTGACCCGAAGACTGGCGTACGGTACTGGGCTATTCCAGGAACTGAAGGTTTTATGCATCGTATTGGCGGTTTGGAAAAGAGCAATGAAACAGGAGCCATTTCTACAGATCCCGAAAATCATCACCGGATGGTACAGCTTCGTGCAGAGAAAGTTGCGCGTATTGCAGATTCGCTTCCGGATTTGCAGGTCGAAGGTGATTTGGATGCAGACTTATTGATTGTGGGTTTTGGCGGGACTTATGGACATTTGCACTCTGCGATGGATACATTGAGAAAGCAAGGCAAAAAAGCTGCCTTGGCTCATTTCCGCTTTATCAATCCGTTGCCCCGTAATACAGAGGCAGTATTGCGCCGCTATCCGAAGATTGTGGTTGCCGAACAGAATATGGGACAACTGGCCGGTTATTTGCGCATGAAAATCGAAGGAATTCATTTGTATCAGTTTAATCAAGTAAAGGGTCAGCCTTTTGTTGTACAAGAATTGGTTGATGCATTCACAAAAATATTGGAGGAATAAGCCATGGATGAAACAAAATATACAGCAGCAGATTATAAGGCTGGTCAACCTCGCTGGTGCCCGGGATGTGGCGATCATGCCTTTTTGAACTCTTTTCATAAAGCTTTGGCTGAATTGGGCGTTCCGCCTCATGAAATAGCAGTTATTTCAGGAATCGGATGTTCTTCACGTTTGCCCTATTATATGAATACGTATGGGATGCATACCATTCATGGGCGTGCAGCAGCTATTGCAACTGGTGCGAAAGTTGCTAACCCTCAACTTACGATCTGGCAAATTTCTGGGGATGGAGACGGACTGGCTATCGGTGGAAACCATTTTATTCATGCGATTCGCCGCAATGTAGATATTAATATTGTTCTGTTGAATAATCGGATTTACGGTTTGACAAAAGGACAATATTCACCGACCTCTGCTCGTGGTTTTGTGAGTAAGTCTTCACCTTATGGAACAGTGGAAGATCCGTTCCGGCCTGCCGAACTTTGTTTTGGAGCGAGAGGCCGTTTCTTTGCCCGTTGTGCAGCTGTAGATGGTGGCCCTTCTGTAGAAGTTCTGAAAGCGGCAGCACGTCATAAAGGAACTTCCGTTGTAGAGGTCTTGCAGAATTGTGTGATTTTTAATGATGGAACACATAACGCCGTAGCCAAGAAGGAAGACCGTGAACGTAATGCCATTTATCTGGAGCATGGTAAACCGATGTTGTTTGGACCTAACAAGGAATTTGGTCTGATGCAGGAAGGATTCGGTCTGAAAGTGGTGAAACTGGGTGAGAATGGTATTTCAGAAAAAGATATTCTAGTGCATGATGCACATTGTGAAGATCATACTCTACAGTTGAAACTGGCTCTGATGGAAGGGCCTGATTTCCCGATTGCTTTGGGAGTGATACGTGATGTGGAAGCTCCTACGTATGATGAGTCGGTAGAAGCTCAGATAGAAGAAATTTCAGCTAAGAAACCTTATCATAATTTTGCAGAACTGTTGGCAACAAATGATACTTGGGAAGTGAAATAATATCAAAATAGAATTGGCGTATGTCGGATTGGGTTGACAATCCTTCATACGCCAATTTTTTTATAGAATCAGATAAATAAACTATTCTTTCTCTCCGAAACATAAATCTCCTGCATCTCCTAATCCAGGTACAATGTATGAATGTTCATTTAACTCTGGATCTATGGCGCCACACCAAATGGTGGTTTTGGCATCAGGTAATGTCTTTTGTAAATACTCAATAGCTTGTTGGCTGGCCAGTACAGAAACGATGTGTATATGTGAAGGTTCACCTTTTGTAAGTAAGGCTTTATATGCCAGTTCCATAGAACCTCCGGTTGCCAGCATCGGATCGGTAATGATCAGAATCTTATTGTCAAGGCGTGGAGAAGCAATGTATTCAATGTGAATGTCGAAATGTTCAATGTCAATGTATTTGCGATAAGCTGAAACGAAAGCATTTTCCGCATGATCAAAGTAGTTCAGGAAACCCTGGTGCAAAGGTAGGCCCGCACGAAGGATGGTAGCCAGTACCGGTTGTACCGCTGGTACGTTTTCACAAGTCTTTGCTAGAGGGGTTTGAATTTCTATTGGATGATAAGGGAGATCCCGGCTGATCTCATAAGCCATGATTTCACCGATGCGTTCAATATTTCTTCGAAACCTCAGGCTGTCTCCCTGTATGTTGATGTTACGTACTTCTGCCAGATACTGATTCAGGATTGAGTTTGCCTGATTGAAAGTGACAATCTTCATAAATGATCAAGGGGTTTGATTGTTCAAAATAAGTTTATCCTTGCAAAGGTATGAATAATATTTTGTAGGCTCCAAGTCTATAAGAGTGTTTCTGTTTAAAAGATGCATATAAATGTAATGAGATTTATACGTAAATATCTTGTTTGAAATTTCTTTCAGTTCTATATCTTTGATTTTTCTGAACTCCTGGATAACTTTTGTTTTTGCCTGATAAAGCTTGGCTGAAAGACTGGAAATGAAGGATTGACCCTGTATTTCAGCTCTCATGGAATGTAGTTGTAATGTCTGAATTGCATATTTGTTACACAAGTATAAATCTTTTCATGATTACGGATTTTTTTCTCTAATAAATTCTTGGATTCAAAGAAAACCACTATTTTTGTAGCGCCTAAAACAAGGGGATGTTGAAAAACATTCTTTTGATGGTTATTAAGAATTAGGAATTAAACATTTGATATAAATAACCAAATTAATCATTTGAACAATGGCAAATTTAGATCTTACTAAGTACGGTATCACTGGAACCGTAGAAATCGTACACAATCCTTCTTACGAAGTTTTGTTCGCAGAAGAAACAAAAGCTGGTTTGGAAGGCTTCGAAAAAGGTCAGGAAACTGAACTGGGTGCAGTAAACGTAATGACTGGTATCTACACTGGTCGTTCTCCTAAAGATAAATTCTTGGTAAAAGACGCTACAAGTGAAAACACTGTATGGTGGACTTCTGAAGAATATAAAAACGATAACAAGCCTGTAACTACAGAAACCTGGAATGTATTGAAAGACTTGGCTGCAAAAGAATTGTCAAACAAGAAACTGTTCGTTGTTGACGGTTATTGCGGTGCTAACGAAGCTACTCGTTTGAAAGTTCGTTTTATCATGGAAGTTGCATGGCAGGCTCACTTCGTAACTAACATGTTCATCCGTCCTTCTAAAGAAGAATTGGAATCATTCGAACCTGACTTCGTTGTTTACAACGCTTCTAAGGCTAAAGTTGAAAACTACAAAGAACTGGGTCTGAACTCAGAAACTGCAGTTGTATTCAACTTGACTACTAAGGAACAGGTTATCCTGAACACTTGGTACGGTGGTGAAATGAAGAAAGGTATGTTCTCTATGATGAACTACTTCAACCCGTTGCGTGGTATCGCTTCTATGCACTGCTCTGCTAACACTAACATGGACGAAACTGAATCAGCTATCTTCTTCGGTTTGTCTGGTACAGGTAAGACAACTTTGTCTACTGACCCGAAACGTAAGTTGATCGGTGATGACGAACACGGATGGGATAACGAAGGTGTATTCAACTACGAAGGTGGTTGCTACGCTAAGGTTATCAACTTGGATAAAGAATCAGAACCGGATATCTACAACGCTATCAAACGTGACGCTTTGTTGGAAAACGTTACTGTTGATGCTGAAGGTAAGATCAACTTTGCTGATAAGAGCGTAACAGAAAACACTCGTGTTTCTTATCCGATCCACCACATTGAAAACATCGTTAAGCCGGTTTCTAAAGGTCCTCACGCTAAGCAGGTTATCTTCTTGTCTGCTGATGCATTCGGTGTATTGCCTCCTGTATCTATCTTGAACCCTGAACAGGCTCAGTACTACTTCCTGTCAGGATTTACTGCTAAGTTGGCTGGTACAGAACGTGGTATCACTGAACCGACTCCGACATTCTCTGCTTGCTTCGGTGCTGCTTTCTTGAGCTTGCATCCTACTAAATATGCAGAAGAACTGGTTAAGAAGATGGAAATGACTGGTGCTAAGGCATACTTGGTTAACACTGGTTGGAACGGTACCGGTAAGCGTATTTCTATCCGTGATACTCGTGGTATTATCGATGCTATCCTGGATGGCTCAATCGAAAAAGCTCCTACTAAGACTATTCCTTACTTCGACTTCGTCGTTCCGACTGAATTGCCGGGTGTTGATCCGAAGATCCTGGATCCGCGTGACACTTACGAATGTGCTTGTCAGTGGGAAGAAAAAGCTAAGGATTTGGCTGGTCGTTTCATCAAGAACTTCTCTAAGTTCACTGGAAACGAAGCAGGTAAAGCTTTGGTTGCTGCTGGTCCGAAATTGTAATTATAAGAATTACATAAGACTAAATAATCAGAAGGAGTCCCGATTTTCGGGGCTCCTTTTTTTGTTCCTTTTCCTAATCCTGTTACCTTTGTAGATAGAGACTTTACCATACTAATTATAAACGCTTATGAAAAAGTATATCTTATTTCCATTGTTTGCAGTGGCAGTCATGTGTTTCTCCTCCTGCCATTCTCAAAAAGGCCGTATGGACGACTTAAAGGACTTTGTGGAAAAGATCCAGGAGGAAGGGAAGGACTATACTCTCGACCAGTGGAAAGAAGCTAACGAACGTTTCCAGAAATTGCTGGATAAAATTAATTCCTACGAAGATTTGACCAAGGAGGAATTGGAAGAGATGGCTAAATTGCAAGGGCAGTATGCTGCTACTGTTTTTAAGAACAGTGGAAAGAGTATTATGGAGCAGATGCAAAAAGCTGGAGTTGCATTGGATAGTCTGGAAGAAGGTTTCGAGAAAGGAATGATTGAGAGTCAGGAGTTAGAGTAATATTTATCTAATAACAATAAACTATGAAACAATTGAAGACGATGGCAGGCTGTTTATGCCTTTGCCTCGCAGCAGGATGTACCTCTCCCGCTTCACAGCAGGAGAATGTAGCTGTTACCGAAGGAATGACTCAGTCTGATGCGGTGATTAAGACCATAATGGAGCGCCGTAGTGTGCGTAAATACAAACCACAGCCGGTTAATCGTGATACAATGCAGACGATTCTGAATTGTGGCATTAATGCTCCTAACGGACAGAACAAGCAATCATGGGCTATTCGGGTAGTGGATAATTCTGATTATATCAATGGCCTGACGGAAATCTATAAAAAGGCCAATCCTCAGGCAGCAAAAGATCCGAATTTCAAGAATATGTTCCGCAATGCCCCTACAGTTGTATTCATTGCCCATGACACTTCTTATGACATGTCTCAGATTGATTGTGGACTGTTGGGTGAGAACATGATTCTTTCAGCCTGGTCTATGGGAGTAGGTTCCTGTTGCCTGGGAAGTCCTGTCCGTTTTATGAACACGCAACCTGAAGCAACTGATTACCTGAAAAAGCTGGATTTTCCTGAAGGTTACCAGCTCTTGTATTGCATAGCATTCGGCTATCCGGATGAAAGTCCGGCAGCCAAGCCACGTGATACCCAGAAAATCAAGTTTATAGAGTAATCTGATTTTATTGTCTTTCTCCCAGATCGTCGTATGAACTTTGCAGGATCGCCTTACCGAGTTCCATACGGCGCAGGCTGGGGGCAGGTTCATCCACCAGTGTTTTTCCTGAATTGTTGTCCACCTGTGTTACTCCCGTACTGTCACGGAAAGCAAAGCCGTTGTTATAGGTGTAATAGGCAAAAGGATAAGTATATTCTTTCCCCAATACATTTCTGCTGAAGTTAAATTCCCGGTGATTGATGCCCAGCTGTCCCAGCAGGGTAGCAGCCATATCTGTCTGATTCATCAGTTTGTCAACAACAGCCGGCTGCTTAATTGCACCTCCCAGCCAGAGCATAGGAATATGATGAATACGCGGCGTGTTGTTCGGCTCGTTGATCGGATAATGGAAACCGTGATCCGGCAGACAAATAACCAGCAAGTCTTTCCATTGTGGCAACTGTTTTAATTTATCGATAAACTTCCCGAGACATTCGTCTGTAAAGGCGAAAGCATTGGGAATCTTTTCTTCCAGCCGGTGATAAGGTACCTCAAAAGGCTCATGGCTGCTCAGAGTCAGGAAAGCTGTGTGCCATCGTTGTGAGAGAGGCCGTTTCTTGATTTCATTATACAAGTATTCAAAAGTGATATCATCGTTCACTCCCCACGGATTTTGCCGTTCTTTCAGACTGAAATCCACATCTGCGGTAAGTTTCTGGTATCCGCTTCCGAGCAGATAACTTTTCATGTTTGTAAAGTTGATATCCCCTCCGTACAGGAAGTCTGTAACATATCCTTCCTTCACCAGTTTGCCTGCAATGGAAGGAAGCGTACGGCTTTTTGCCGGTATTTTCATGACAGAAAGAGTAGGGAAGCCCTGATAACCGCTAAACGTACAGATGGTTCCTCTGTCCGTACGGAAGCTGTTGGCATAACAGTTGGTGAAGAACACTCCTTCCTTCGACAGGCGTTCCCAGTTCGGACTTACCCCTGGTACTCCTCCAAGCGATTCAATGAACACCCCTCCATAACCTTCCACCAGAATGATCAGAATGTTTGGGCGGCGTGTATTGAGCAGTTCTACCATATTTTCTCCTTCTGTCGGATAAAGTCCTTCAAACAACTCTTTACGCTTCTCCTCGTCGAAGAAATCGAATTCTGACGCATAATTCTCAGTCTTTCCGGCGGAAGCCAGCAGACTGAAGGCCGGATTTACGGCTGAATGATTCAGAAACTCATTATTACAGAAGTATACCTGTCCGATATTGGCTGTTGATTCCGTTACACCTCCCCGGATGACAACAAACAACAGTCCGCCAAGTAGAATCATGCCGGCACTTCCCGTCACCCGACGGCTAGTACCAGCCAGTCTTTGAGGAGTCAGTTTGTATAAACCGGCTATCATCAGAGCTGATAAAAGCAGCATGATAAAGATGCGTAAGATAATGAATCCCGTAGAAACGCTTGCCAGTGCATTTTTCGGTGAATCCATATACAGGAAGATGGAAGCATCCAGCTTAAATCCCCAGAACGGATATAAAGCCATGTCTACAATGAAGATCAGCATGACCAGAAAGCTGATCAGCACATAATAGCCTGTCAGAATCTTCCGCAACGGGAATTGTCTGAACCAGATACTGATCAGGACTACAAGCCATGGGATTACCGTCAGATACCCGGCAGTAGTGGCATCAAGTGTGAATCCGTGTAAGATCACCCGTCCGAAATCTGCTGGAGAAACACCTTTTTCCACTGCGTCGTTATACAGCATGAACAATGGTTTCTGTATAAGAAAACACCCCAGTACCATTGCGAAAAAAGCAATCAGGTAAGCTATTCTTTTCTTCATAATGTCAGTTGCTTTATCATCCAGTTAATTATAAACGGCTGCTCATGTCCGGAATTTCTCCGTCAGTAGCAGCCGTTATGTTTATTTTCTTCCAAAGTCAGCCGGTACCTCTCCCCATTTTTCTGTTTCCCATTTAAGTAATGGAGTCGGGCATCCATTTTCGTGCAGCCACTTCTCAGCCCGTTCAATCAGCCTGAAAAGTTCCTCTGTACGATCATTCCGTTCCAGCTTTGTTTTGCATTTTTTCTGTTTTACCCAGTTCAGCGCATTGCGGCTGTCCGAATAAATAGGCATGTTCAGGTTCTTCTGTTTGAGCAATGCCAGTCCGTGTACAATGGCCAGGAATTCACCGATATTATTGGTTCCATACACAGGTCCGAAGTGAAAGATCTCTTCACCCGTCAGGAGATATACTCCCCGATATTCCATCGGTCCCGGGTTTCCGCTGCATGCTGCATCTACGGCCAGGCAGTTCAGATCGAATCCTTCCGGCAGTGCTACGGCCGTTTTCACTTTCTCTTTACCGGCTCCCACATACTGGTGAGCGGCTGAGGCCAGCGCCTGTTCTGCTTCCTCACGGGTGTCAAATGATTTATAAAGGGCCCCTTTATAATTCTTGATTTGCAGTTGACATTCCGTCCATGAAGTGTAGATACCTGGCGCGACCCCTTTCCAGACCACGTAAAACTTTTGCTTCGGCATTACATTCTTTCCGGAACTTCAATACCCAGCAAGCCCATAGCCAGCTTCACAACCTTGCCCACGTTCTGACTCAGTGCCAGACGGAATACCTTGAGAGCTTCGTTCTCTTCGCGCAGGATGCTGAAGTCGTGATAGAACTGATTGTATTCTTTCACCAGATCGTATGCATAGTTAGCCAGGATTGACGGGTTGTAGTCCGTACCAGCCTGTTTCACTACATTGCCGAAGTCTGCCAGCATCTGGATCAGTCCTTCTTCCTTCGTGCTCAGCTCGATGCCGGCCGGGATAACGGCAGGTACTGTAATTCCAGCTTCTGCAGCCTTGCGGAGAATAGACTGGATACGTGCATAAGTATATTGAATGAAAGGACCCGTATTACCGTTGAAGTCGATGGATTCTTTCGGGTTGAAGGTCATATTCTTGCGGGCATCTACTTTCAGGATGAAATATTTCAGAGCACCCAGACCTACGATACGTGCAATGTCATCAGCCTCTTCCTTGGTCAGACCATCCAGTTTACCCAGTTCGTTGCTGGTTTCCTTGGCCGTTTCGATCATTGCTTCCATCAGGTCATCAGCATCTACCACGGTACCTTCACGGCTCTTCATCTTACCTTCCGGCAGTTCCACCATTCCGTAAGAGAAATGAACCAGATCTTTACCCCATTCGAATCCCAGTTTGTCAAGCAGGATAGACAGAACCTGGAAGTGATAGTTCTGTTCGTTACCTACTACGTAAATCATCTTGTTGATCGGATAATCCTGGAAACGCAGCTTGGCTGTACCGATATCCTGAGTCATGTATACGGAAGTACCGTCAGCACGGAGCAGCAGCTTGTGATCCAGACCTTCAGCGGTCAGGTCAGCCCATACGGAACCATCTTCTTTGCGGAAGAAGAAACCTTTTTCGAGGCCTTCCATTACCTTTTCCTTACCTTCCAGATAAGTTTGTGATTCGTAGTATATCTTGTCGAAGCTGACACCCATCATTTTGTAGGTCTCGTCAAATCCGGCATATACCCAGTCGTTCATCATTTTCCACAGGCTGCGTACTTCCGGATCGTTGGCTTCCCATTTGCGGAGCATTTCCCGGGCTTCCAGCATCAGCGGAGATTCAGCTTCAGCCTTGGCCTTTGCTTCTTCTTCGTTCATTCCTTCTGCCTGGAACTTAGCCATCAGTTCCTTGACTTCTGCCTTGTAATGTTTGTCGAAAGCTACGTAATAGTCTCCGATCAGGTGGTCACCTTTCTTGCCTGATGACTCCGGAGTTTCACCGTTACCGTATTTCAGCCAGGCCAGCATGGACTTGCAGATGTGAATACCACGGTCGTTTACGATGTTGGTCTTCACTACCTTGTTGCCGTTTGCCGCCATGATGTTTGCCAGTGCGTTACCCAGCAGGTTGTTGCGCACGTGTCCCAGATGCAACGGTTTGTTGGTATTCGGTGAAGAATATTCAATCATGACCAGCGGCGCATTCTCATCGGCTTTGCGGATGCCCCATTCTGCATCGGCGTGGATACGGTTCAGCAGTTCCACCCACACGTCGGAAGCAATAGTCAGGTTCAGGAATCCCTTGATGACGTTATAGCTGGCAATGGCCGGTTCATGCTGTTTCAGGTATTCACCGATTTCCTGTGCTGTCTGTTCAGGACCCTTCTTCGACATCTTCAGGAACGGGAAAACCACGAGAGTCAGGTGGCCTTCAAATTCCTTTTTAGTCTTTTGCAGCTGTACCATCTTGGCGGGAACTTCCTGCCCGTACAACTCTTTCACGCCGTTGATTACGGACGCCGTCAGTTTATCTTCAATTTTCATGCGTGTATGTAGTTTTATGATAATCCGTTCAATGGCGCAAAGATAGTGAATTTATTTTGTTCTTCCGACAGGGCGTTTCCCCAAATTTGCAGTGACTTATTTCACCAGCTTGCTGCACTCAGTCTGTTGTTCCATATATTTATAGAGAGGTCTGAAAAACGTTTCGTCATTCACCTTAAAAGCCCGAATTCAATGTTATAAAACGTCGAAGCGTTTTTTAAAAATCCCGAAGGGCTTTTTTTGATTGAAATAAATGGTTTGAATGATGCAAAAGTACTTTCTGGACTGACCGGAAAAATCGACTGGACGATTCTCCTTCATCGAGTATAACGATTAGCCCGCAACGACCGCACGATTGGGCTGCAACGACTGCACGTTTCTGCAGGATCGACCGCACGTTTCCGGAGGGTCGAAAAGGGATTGTCTGAGGGGGAAAGGAAAAAAGTCTTCCCGCCTGGCAGGTCTCGGTGAGACATACGGGGCGGGAAGACTGGAAGACATGCTCGGGATGAGCACGGTTTATGGGGTGAAACAAGAGTTACCGTTAGCAGAGAGTCCGGAACAGGACAGCAGGATCAGCGGAAATCCTTCAGTTCCTGCTGGAGTTTCTGACGGGTAAAGTAAATGCGGCTTTTGACGGTTCCAAGTGGGAGTCCCAGTTTGTCAGCAATTTCGCGGTACTTGAATCCGGAAACATACATGGCGAACGGGATGCGGTATTCCTTGGGCAGAGCGTTTACTACCCGGCGGATTTCTTTCAGATCATGGCTGCTTTCAGTGCTTTCGTCAGCCAGATCGATGCTTTGATTCAGATAGAACAGGTTGTCGGTCTGGTCCACGTAGGTCTGGTCGCGTACAGCCTTGCGGTAATTGTTGATAAAAAGGTTGCGCATGATGGTGTACATCCATCCTTTGAAATTGGTTTCTGCTGCATATTTTTCTTCGTTGTCCAGCGCTTTCAGGGAAGTTTCCTGAAGAAGGTCGTTGGCATCTTCGTGGTTGGCTGTTAACTTATAGGCAAAGCGCAGCAGGTCGTTTTGTACATTTATCAGGTCGCGGGTAAAACTCTCAGTTCTCATAATTTTCATTTTTAAATAATTAATGCAGATGATCTTGGTGAATCATCATACTGCAATATTACGACAAAGTTCTGAGAACGAGGGGATAGTATCTGACATCTTAGGGGGTAAAATCAGGTATTGATCATTTTGCCCCCTTTATTTACCGGTTAACAGGGGATGGAAATTCATACAACGGCCTTCCGGATTTCCTTTCGCCATGTAGAAGGGGACTGTCCTTCCTTTGCTTTGAACTGTTTGCTGAAGTGGGCAAGATCGGCGAACCCCACTTGTTCAGCGACTTCGGCCAGGCTTATGTCCGGATTGTTGATCATCCGCTCTTTGGCTTCTTCGATTCTTAAGCCGTTAACCCACCCGTTGAAGTTTGTCTGATAGGTATCATTGATGAAATTAGAGAGGTATGTGCGGTTGATACCTATTTCCTTACTCATTTCCTGAATGGTAAGTCCGGAATGGAGATAACCTTTTCCGGAAGTCCATTCTTTAATTTTCTCTTCTATTTTCTCGTAGTTCAATTCGTTGGTTTTTTTCATGACCGTTGTGTTATCTATGGTTAGCGTTATGGTTGGTGAGGCCGGAGTCTGATCCGGTGTCTCATTTTCTTCGATCAGGGGATAATTGGCGATATATATGCCGTAGTTATGGAACTGCAGGGCAAAAACTATGTAGAAAATTGTGTAAATTCCTGTGAATATCAGCTGGCTGATGAAGTATGGGTAAATGTTTACAACAACAGACAGTCCGAACATGATGCACAGGCCGATACACAGAGGGTGGATGCGCTTTTGCAGATAAGGCGCACGCTCGGGATGTACCTGTGTCCAGCGTCTGGAGATACGGAGATAAACGCGTATATAGAGGATCAGCAGGAGGGCATAGCAGGCCATGAGGACATAGTAGAGAAGAGTACCCGTCTGTCCGTCCAGGCCGAAATAGTATATCAGATTTGCGGCCGCCAGCAGAAATGTATAGATCAACTGCCGCCGCATGAACCCTTCCAGTTTGTGCCCTATATATATAGGATAGGTGATAGACCAGAGGAATAACAGGGTTTGTATGGGTGCCAGGCTCTGGATAAAGAAAGCTTTCAAGGTTTCATGATAACTTTCCGTGGAGAATGCGATGCCCAGTGATGCGAGGCCAACCAGAATGTAGGCGGCTTCCACATAAATCCGGCTGTGTTTGTTGCGCCTGCACATTTCTCCTTTCGGCACTTCTGAGAAGTGGAGGAAAAGAGCCAGTATCAGGCTGCTGACGCCGGAGAATGTCTCCATAGTGAAAAAGATTCTTTCCATGGCTTGTTGATTTTGCGTTAAAAGTAGCGAATTGTCAAACTAAGCCTTTGTCAGATCGTAAAAAAATCCTGTCTTATTGCTATAAAACATACTTTCCCAAAGCGATGACGAAGGTAATATTTTTCTTTTCGCTAAGGGTAAATGTAGCAAATTGACAAATATTGCAAAAACGGGATTTCTTGTCTATTTGTACTATGGAGAGAAAATGTATGCTTATCCGATGGATATTCGTAACTATTCAGTCGAAAAAATTACTGATAGATTAATTGGGACAGGTATTCTTCTGTCAGTACTTCATTGGCAATCTCCAGCAGTTGGGAAGCGGTAAGTTCTTCGATGCGGCGGTACACTTCTTCCCGGCTGTCGTATTTGCCGTAGTGAAGAAAGCATTTGCCCATGTCGAGGGCATTGTTCTCAAAATTGTCACTTGCCACTCCGATTTGTCCGATGATCTGCTTCTTGGCAGCATGAAGCTGGGAGGTGGTCAGTGCACGGTCACGCAGTTGTTTTAACTCTTTCCGCACCAGACTGATACACGAGTCGACGTCTTCCGGATCGCAGCCGAAGTAGATACAGAACGTTCCGGTGTCGGTATAGGAGGTAAGATTCGATTCTACATTATACACCAGCCCCCGGCGTTCGCGCAGGGATACGTTGAGGCGGCTGTTCATTCCGGGCCCTCCCAGAATGTTGTTCAACAGATAAAGACCGGTGCGTCGTTCATCGTAGGCATGATAGCCGCGGCCCCCGATCATGACGTGTGCCTGATGGGTATCCTTGTGTGTCGTGAGGTGCTGCGGACGATAAGGCAGCGGAGACTGGCGGTGATAGCCTTCGACAGCCGAACAGGGAATATCAGCTGTGACTTTCTCCAGCGTACGCAAAGCCTTACGGAAGTCAATATCTCCCAGAATAAAGAATACCATGTTGGTGGAACGGTAATATCTTCTTGTAAAATTCAGGGCATCCTGGCTGGTGAAGTTCCGGAGCAGGTCTGGCTTTCCCAGAATGTTTCTACCCAGGGGATGGTTGGGAAAAATCAGTTCTTCAAAGTCGTCAAAGATCAGTTCAGCCGGACTGTCTTCATAGCTTTGGATTTCATCGATGATGACTTCCACTTCCTTGTCTATTTCCTGTTGGGGGTAGGTGCTGTGAAATACGATGTCCGTCAGCAATTCTGCTGCGCGTGAGAAATGTTCTTTCAGAAAAGCACTGTAGACTACAGTCTCTTCCTTGTTGGTGTAGGCGTTCAGATCGCCTCCTACATTTTCCATGCGGTTCAGGATATGCCAGGCCTTCCGCTTATGGGTTCCCTTAAAGATAAGGTGTTCCACAAAGTGGGCCATACCTTGCTCTTGCGGCTGTTCATCGCGTGTGCCGGCATCAACGGCATAACCGCAGTAAGCAACATTTGTCGGGCTGGGTGCATGAATGACACGAAGTCCGTTAGGCAAGGTAAAAGTACTATATGACATGATCTTTTGCATGATAAACGGTTTCCGGCGGCAAAATTACATAAATACTTATTGCTATTCAACGTAAAATGCAGATATTTGCAAAACAGAATCGCTTTAGAAGAGGTGAAGATATGGATAAGATAGCTATATTTTGTTCTGCTTCGGACCATATTGCTCCGGTTTATGTGGAAAAAGCGCGTGAACTGGGAGCCTGGATGGGGCAGAACCGGAAATGGCTGGTGTACGGAGGATCGGACACCGGACTGATGGAAGAAGTGGCCCGTGCAGCCAAGGAGCAGGGGGCTATGATCATGGGCGTGGTGCCCGACAAACTTGAAGAACGGGGGCGGGTGAGCAATCTGCTTGATGTGACGTTCCATACCGTAAATCTGAGTGACCGTAAGGATATCATGCTTCAGGAAGCGGATGTGATGGTGGCTTTGCCGGGAGGAGTGGGGACACTCGACGAGGTGTTCCATGTGATGGCAGGGGCAACTATCGGCTATCATTCCAAACAAGTCATCTTCTATAATGTGGAAGGATTCTGGAACGGGCTGCTGGATTTCCTGAGTGGACTGGAAGCTGCGAACTTTGCCCACCGTCCGCTGAACAACTTTTATCAGGTAGCCAATACCTTTGAGGAACTGACTGCCTTGCTGAAATGAATATTCACTAAAAAACAACCTGATATGATTTCATCTATTAATGAATTGCTGAAGCGCGAAGCCCAGGCTGTATTGAACATTCCGGTGACGGATGCGTATGAGAAAGCCGTGGCTCTGATTGTGGAGCAGGTACATGAAAAGAAAGGTAAGCTGGTGACCAGCGGCATGGGAAAGGCAGGACAGATTGCCATGAACATTGCCACTACATTCTGTTCAACCGGCATTCCGGCTGTGTTCCTGCATCCTAGCGAGGCACAGCATGGTGACCTGGGAATTCTGCAGGAAAATGATCTGATGCTGCTGATTTCCAATTCGGGAAAGACCCGTGAGATTGTAGAATTGACGGAACTGGCCCGAAAACTGAATCCGGATATGAAGAAGATTGTCATTACGGGAAATCCTGACAGTCCGCTGGCACAGGCAGCAGATATTTGCCTGGCAACCGGTCATCCTGATGAGGTTTGCCTGCTGGGTATGACACCGACTACTTCCACTACGGTGATGACGGTTATCGGAGACATTCTGGTCGTTGAGACCATGCGGCGTACAGGCTTCACTATTGAGGAATATAGTAAGCGTCATCATGGCGGTTACCTGGGCGAACGTTCACGTGAATTGAGCAAGTAGTCTTTCCGTTGTAGAAAAACAAGGAGACAGATAGTCATTTCTTTTTCGGAAGAGTGGCCGTCTGTCTCCTTTCTTTTTCCCAGCCGCTAAAGAGGGAATCCGGATTATTTGCTGAAACGTTCCTGATTCTCTGCAGCTATTTTGCGGATTGCCTGCTGGAAAGCAATAAAGCCTCCGCCCAGTACGCGATTGCCGTCATAGAAAACTGCTGACTGGCCTGGGGTGATGGCTGAAGCCGGTCCTTCGAACTTCACCAGCAGACGATTGTCGTCAAGCGTAATGACACGACAGGGAATGGCCCGGCTGCGGTAACGGATGCGAACAGACAGACTGGGGCAGGTGAGCAATTCTTCCAGATTGGCTACGTTGACATCCTCTACGAGCATATACTCGGCATTCAGCTGTTCTGCGTCACCCAGCATCACTGTATTCTTGGCCGGATTGATCTTGAGTACGTAAGCAGGTTTGCCCAGTGCAATGTCCAGTCCCCGCCGTTGTCCGATGGTGTAATAGGCGAATCCTTTGTGCTGTCCCAGTTTGAGTCCCTTGCTGTCAACAAACCATCCCGGGCCGATGCGTTCGTCAATGTCCGGACAATGCTCCCGGAGAAAGTCGCGGTAATCTTTGTCGATAAAGCAGATCTCCATACTTTCACCTCCGCGGGCTTTGGCCTCAAATCCTTTCTCTGCCAGGTAAGCCCGTACCTCTTGTTTGGTCATTCCGCCTAAGGGGAAGATCATACGGCGCAGAATTTCCTGCGGCAACTTCCAGAGGAAATATGACTGGTCTTTGGTGGGATCGTCACCGGTCAGAATATAACGGTAGCCATTACGGTCTTCAAGCTGGCAGTAGTGGCCTGTGGCAATCCAGGCGCAGTCCGTGCGATCGGCCCATTCGCAGAGGATACGTTCCTTGAACAGTGGGTTACACATTACGCAAGGGTTGGGGGTCCGTCCTCTCATGTATTCGTCGATGAAGTATTTCACAATTACCTGACGGAACTCTTCGCGTACGTCGGCAACGTGGTGCTTAATTCCCAGTCGGGCAGCAAGAGCCTGTGCTTCGAGCACTTCGTCCGGCTGTTCCTGGCCGGGTGTGCTGAAATGGGACGGCACGTCCCAGGTGCGCATGGTGACTCCGACTACTTCATATCCTTGTTCCTGCAGCATGATGCATACGGCAGAACTGTCTATTCCGCCACTCATGCCTACCAATACTCTTTTGTCTTTGTGGATTGTCATGATCTGTTTATAAAAAAGTTTCCGGTTCCCGGCGTGCACTGAATTTTTCGTGCAGAATGGCCGTGAAGGGTGAATCGAAGATACGTGCGCCGGTGGGACATTCCTTGACGCAGGCACAGCAACGGATGCAGCGTTCGGCAATGGTCTCAATCTGACTTCCGTCTGCGCTCAGGTAAATGGCGTGGGTAGGGCAGACTTCGATGCAGTTTCCGCAGGCATAGCAGAGGTCATTGCATACAGGTGTGGCATTGTTGCCTGCAGGAAGAGGTTTGTAGGGAATATTCCCTTTGATAAAGAATGACGGCAGAGGGAATGTACTTTCCTGCAGTTTTTTCAGACTCTCACGTCCGAACTGTTCTGCTTTCTGCAAATCGTCGGCATCAGGACGTCCGGCTGCTACCGGCATATTCGGACGGCTGTAACTGTGTTCTCCGATGAATGCTCCGGCCGACAGTGGGGTAAATCCCAGTTCAACAGCTGTGTCACGCAGTTCAACCAGGGCATCTTCGTAGTCGCGGTTCCCGTAGATGGTCAACAGAATGACCGGTGCATTATGTCCTTTCAGACGTTTCAATCGTTGTAAGGCAATGGGAGCTACTCGTCCTCCGTAAACCGGAACTGCTATGACAGTCAGAGCATCATTGATCAGAATGGGGGAAGTTCCCTCATCCAGGGTGAGGTCGGTTTCTATCCGCCGTCCCATACCGATGCCTTCGCCGACGGCACGAGCTATCTTCGCAGAAGTATGAGTGGGGGAGAAAAACACAAGGTGGGTTGTCGTATATGGCTCCATAATCAAAAAAGTTAGTTACTACATCTGGACAAAGGTAACTTTTTTTTCGTACTTTTGCGTAATTATCGAAAGAATCATGGAAGAACAATTTGATATACGTGACTATAAACCGACCGGTAAGGAACGGGACTTTGAGAATGCGCTTCGTCCGTTGCAGTTTGAGGACTTCAGCGGGCAGGACAAGGTTGTAGACAACTTGCGCATCTTTGTCAAGGCAGCCCGTTTGCGTGCCGAAGCTTTGGATCACGTGCTGTTGCACGGCCCTCCCGGACTGGGAAAAACAACCTTGAGTAACATCATTGCCAATGAACTGGGAGTAGGATTTAAGGTCACTTCCGGTCCGGTACTCGACAAGCCGGGAGATTTGGCAGGTGTGTTGACCAGTCTGGAACCGAACGATGTACTGTTTATTGATGAAATTCACCGGTTAAGTCCTGTGGTGGAAGAGTATCTTTATTCGGCAATGGAAGACTACCGTATCGACATCATGATTGATAAAGGACCTTCAGCCCGAAGCATTCAGCTGGATTTGAATCCGTTTACACTAGTAGGAGCAACCACCCGAAGCGGGTTGCTGACAGCTCCGCTCCGTGCTCGTTTTGGTATTAATCTCCATCTGGAATATTACGATGATACGATACTTTCGCGAATTATTCTGCGTTCGGCTGGTATTTTAGGTGTACCCTGCGATGTAGATGCAGCCGGAGAAATTGCTTCACGCAGCCGTGGAACGCCCCGTATTGCGAATGCCTTGTTACGGCGGGTACGTGACTTTGCACAGGTGAAGGGAAGCGGCCGGATTGATGTGGAGATTGCCCGTTATGCACTGGAAGCACTGAATATAGACCGGTATGGCTTGGATCAGATTGATAACAAGCTGCTCTGTACCATTATAGACAAGTTCAAAGGCGGGCCTGTGGGACTGACTACCATTGCTACGGCATTGGGGGAAGATCCGGGAACACTGGAAGAAGTATATGAACCTTTCTTGATCAAGGAAGGATTCCTGAAGCGTACACCTCGGGGAAGAGAGGTGACGGAACTGGCTTATAAACATTTGGGAAGAAGCCTTTATAGTAGTAATAAAACATTGTTTGATTAAGCCGGGCACATGGCGGTGCCGGGCTTGTGGCGGGCCGGAAATGCATATCCGGCCTGTTCGAAGTTGGATTTTGAAATATGGCTGGACTGAAATCTTTGGCTAAGGACACTGCCATCTACGGATTGAGCAGTATTGTGGGACGTTTCCTGAACTATCTTTTGACTCCGCTTTATACGGAAGTACTGGCGGCATCATCCGGTAAATATGGAATCGTATCGAATGTATATGCTTATACGGCATTGATTCTGGTTTTCCTCACCTTTGGTATGGAAACCGGTTTTTTCCGTTTTGCCAATAAGACAACGGAAGATCCGAAAAAGGTGTATGCTAACTCTTTGATCTTTGTTGGCGGACTTTCCCTGATTTTCGTGGTGTTGTGTTTCCTGTTTCTGGATCCAATCTCGTCTCTGTTGGGTTATCCGGATCATCCGGACTATATTGCCATGATGGTACTGGTAGTGGCACTTGATTCGTTCCAATGTATTCCGTTTGCTTATCTGCGTTATCAGAAACGTCCCATTAAGTTTGCTGCAATCAAACTGTTCAATATCGTAGGGCTGATTCTGCTGAATCTGTTCTTCCTTTTGCTTTGTCCCTGGCTGGACGTACATGCCCACTCACTGGTTTCATGGTTTTATGATCCTGAATATCTGGTAGGGTATATCTTTGTAGCTAATCTGATAATGACATCCGTGCAGATGTTCTTCTTTATTCCTGAACTGAGAGGACTGGTGTGGAGACCGGATAAGGCGTTGCTGAAGCGTATGGTTAACTATTCGTTTCCCATCCTGATATTCGGACTGGTCGGTATTCTGAACCAGACTGTAGACAAGATGATTTATCCTTTCCTGTTTGAGGACCGCCAGGAAGGACTGGTGCAGCTGGGTATTTATAGTGCAACGAGTAAGGTAGCAATGGTGATGGCAATGTTTACACAGGCTTTCCGTTACGCCTATGAACCTTTTGTGTTCGGCAAGAGCCGGAACAGTGATGACCGTGGTACGTATGCGGCAGCGATGAAGTATTTCTTTATTTTTTCCATGCTTGCATTTCTGGCTGTGATGTTTTATATGGACTTGTTGCGCTATATGGTAGCTTCCGATTACTGGGAAGGACTGAGCGTAGTGGCCATTGTGATGGGAGCTGAGATTTTTAAAGGTATCTATTTTAATCTTTCCTTCTGGTATAAGCTGACGGATGAGACACAATGGGGAGCTTACTTTTCTCTGATCGGTTGTGGAGTGATCCTGGCTTTGAATATCTGGCTGGTCCCGACATACGGATATGTAGCTTCCGCGTGGGCTTCGGTAGCCGGATATGGTTTGATAACACTTTTGTCTTATTTTATCGGTCAAAAGAAGTATCCGGTGAAATATCCTTTGAAGGATATGGCTGTTTATCTGGTTCTGGCTGCTGCACTGTTTGTTGTCGGACAGGAAGTAACTGTTTCGAATGTTATAGCCCGTCTGGCCTTCCGTACGGTATTGCTGCTGGTCTTTGTCGCTTATATTGTGAAAAAGGATCTGCCCTTGAAGAGTATTCCGGTGATCAATCGTTTTATTAAATAATCAATCAATAATACTATGGAAGTAGGCAATCACAGAAAGTATTTGATCCGTACTTTCTTTAAGAATTATCTGGAGTTAAACCGCACCGAGGCGGAAGAGCGGGAAACCGTAGAATCGATCCGTAACGGAGTGGAATTTAAGGGAGCGAATCTGTGGATTCTGATATTCGCGATATTCATAGCGTCTCTGGGACTGAACGTCAATTCTACGGCCGTGATTATCGGTGCCATGCTGATTTCTCCACTGATGGGGCCGATTATGGGGGTGGGCCTGTCTGTGGGGTTGAATGATTTTGAACTGATGAAGCGTTCACTGAAAAGTTTTCTGGTCGCTACGTTGTTCAGTGTGATGACCGCGACGCTTTATTTTCTGTTTACTCCGCTCGATGAAGTTCAGTCAGAATTGCTGGCCCGTACTTCGCCGACCATTTACGATGTTTTTATTGCGCTGGTGGGTGGTCTGGCAGGTATTGTAGCTTTGTCGACGAAGGAAAAAGGAAATGTGATCCCCGGAGTAGCCATTGCTACCGCCTTGATGCCGCCGCTTTGTACGGCCGGCTTTGGACTGGCAACGGGTAACTGGCTGTATTTCCTCGGAGCTTTTTATTTATATTTTATCAATTCTGTATTCATCAGTCTGGCTACGTTTATCGGAGTACGTGTGATGAGATTCCAGCGGAAGCAGTTTGTGGACAAAGCACGCGAGAAGCTTGTAAAACGGTATATTGTTGCCATTGCCGTACTCACCATGTGTCCGGCTGTGTATCTGACGTATGGGATTGTGAAGGAAACCTTCTATCAAAGTGCGGCGAATAGCTTTATTTCCACAGAACTGCAATTCCCGGAAACACAGGTCTTGAGCCGTGAAATTTCTTTTGAGAAACGAGAAATAAAGGTCGTTCTGTTAGGTAAGGAAATACCGGAAGATCAGTTGGCTCTGGTACGTTCGAAGATGGATCGTTATAAACTGCATGATACGAAACTCGTCGTCTTTCAGGGTATGAATCAAAATGGAACGATGGATATCAGCAATATTCGGACGCTGGTGATGGAAGATTTCTATAAGAATACAGAGAGCCGGCTACTGGCACAGCGAGAAGAACTGGATTCTTTGCATAGTGTATTGGCTGCTTTCAGCGGTTCTGGTCAGGTAGATGCCCGGATGGGGCAGGAAATGAAAGTCTTGTTTCCTGAGGTCAGGACCATTTCTTTATCAAAAAGTCTTCAGTTGAATGTGGACAGTGCCCGTACAGATACGCTGACTTTTGCCATTGTCGGTTGTGGCAAAAAGCCCTCCCATACAGAAAAAAATAAAATGGAGCAATGGCTGAAGGCCCGTATCGGAACTGAAAAGCTGCAATTGATCTTGTTGGATTGAATATTTTATCCATAAACAGATAGCGGCGTATCTCTTCTGGAAGGTACGCCGCTATTTATTATATAAGGTGTAAATACCGTTTAAACGGTTACTTTTTCCGTTTCATCGGTTTGGCCCATTGTTCAGCCATGAAGTCCGGTTCTTCTCCTTTCAATGGACGATCATCGTGAACGAAGAACTGTTTCCAGTCGTCTTTTTTCTTTGGTCCCCGTGGAGATGTGTATCCACGTTCTTCCCGACTGGGTCTGGTTCCGGCTGTGCCTTTGTCTGCCTTACTTCCTTTTTTGCCTTTCTTTTCAGCCGGTTTGGCGGTAGCATTCTTCTGCTTCTTTCCGCTCTTGTCACTTTTGCCGTTGTTTTCTCCGGCAACTTCAACGATTACTCTGCGGCCATTGGCTGTTGTCTTGTTCAAGGCCTTGATGACCATGGGAGCCTGTGCTTCCGCAATTTCAAAGAAAGAGAAGTTTTGCATCAGATCAATTCGTCCGATTTCGATACGTTCCTTTTTCAGGTTCCGGTTGATCAGCTCAATAATCTGATTGGCATAGAAACCATCCGTTTTACCCAAATTAAGGAACAGACGTGTATAACCTTTCTCGGCTTTACGACTGGTCTTTTCGCGATCACTTCCATGATCCTTCCGTTCCTTTTGGCTTTCTCTTTTTTCGTTACCTTTCGGTTGCTCAATTTCCGCAGCATTTTTATAATAGTCAAGGAAACGGTTGAACTCCATGGAAACCACGCGTTTTATCAGGTCTTCCTTGCTGAGCCATTCCAGTTTGCGGTAAATTCCGGGCAAGAATGTTTCGATTTCTTCTTCGTCTACTTTGACTTTTTCTATATCGTCGATCAACTTGATCAATTGCTGTTCGCAGATTTCCTTACCGGTTGGCAGGGTACCGATATCAAATTTCTTTTTGATGATCCGTTCGATCTCGCGCATTTTACCTTTTTCTCTCAGGTTGATGATGGCGATGGATACACCGGTTTTACCGGCTCTTCCGGTACGTCCGCTACGGTGAGTATAGCTTTCCGTATCATCCGGCAGTCCATAGTTGATGACATGAGTCAAGTCATTTACATCAAGACCGCGGGCTGCTACATCAGTCGCTACCAATAACTGTAAATGACGTTGGCGGAATTTCTGCATGACCAGATCCCGTTGTGCCTGACTTAATTCTCCGTGAAGAGAATCGGCGTTGTAGCCATCCTGGATCAGTTTGTCAGCAATTTCCTGCGTTTCTTTTCGGGTACGGCAGAAGATGATACCATAGATCTGTGGATAGAAGTCAACCACACGTTTCAATGCCAGATATTTGTCTTTGGCATGAACGGTGTAGGCAATGTGGTGAACATTTTTGCTTCCTTCGTTTTTGGTACCGATTGTAATCTCCTTGGCATCATGGAGATAAGTCTTTGCAATCCGGGCTATTTCAGGGCTCATGGTTGCTGAGAACATCAGGGTGTTCCGTTCTTCGGGAACCTTTTCCAGAATAGCGTTGATACTGTCTGTGAATCCCATGTTCAACATTTCGTCGGCTTCATCCATAACGACGTCGGCTACAGTGTCCAGACGGGCCACTTTCCGTTCCATGAGGTCGATGAGACGTCCGGGAGTTGCTACGATGATATGTACTCCGGCTTTCAGACTTTTAATCTGGCTTTCAATGGATGAACCACCATAGACAGGCAAAATCTTCAAGTCGGTAATGTATTTGGAATAATCAGTCAGATCGCCTGCGATTTGCAGACACAATTCTCTGGTAGGGCAGAGGATCAAAGCTTGTGGAACACGACGGCTTACATCAATTTTTTGTATCAGCGGCAGACCAAATGCGGCTGTTTTTCCGGTTCCGGTTTGTGCCAGAGCCACAACATCATTGCCATTTCCCAACAGATACGGTATTACTTCTTCTTGTACAGGCATGGGATTCTCATATCCCATTTCTTCGATCGCTTTCCGTATTTCCGGGGAAACGCCTAATTCTTCAAATGTCTTCATTCAGTTTTACTATCTAATTCGTTGCAAAGATACGGACAATAAATGGATAATCAGTTATGAATGTGACATTTTGTATCTTTTTTCTTTGATTACAATGAAGAATCAGGACGGTATTCCAGCAGATCTCCCGGCTGACATTCTAATTCCCTGCAAATTGCTTCCAGGGTGGAAAAGCGGATGGCTTTGGCCTTTCCTGTTTTCAGTATGGAAAGGTTTGCGGGGGTCAGATCTATTCGTTCGGCCAGCTCGCCCAGCGAGATCTTCCGCTTTGCCATCATGACATCTAAATTTACGATAATAGGCATAGGCTTTGTGGCTAAATGGTTAAATCTTGTTCTTCCTGCAGTTTTACGCCGGCAGCGAAAATCTCAGTCAGGAGCATCATGACAAAAAGGCTGGACCATTCGACATAAGTTTTGTCGATTCCGGTAATTTCATACCCGGGCAGCTGTATTTGTTGGAGGGCTGCTCTTTCCAATATCCATTCAGAAAGAGTAATGAGCAGGGAAAAGAGTGCTGTACTGTAAGTGAACCAACGAAGCCACCAGCAGTTTCTTCGGGAGAAAACTTCTTTTCGTGAAACGCAGATAAGCAGACGGATCAGGCTGTATACTCCGTAGAGGACAGGGAATAATGTAATGATACTGATGATAGTCAGTATGGCGTGCGAAGCTGGTTCACTGATGTTGCAGGTAATACTGTCCGTTGCATATACAGCCTGCGTGGTCCGGTTCTGTCCGCAGTTCAGTGTTACTGTCTGCAGCGGTGCGTTTACGGGACTGACCTGCACAGTAACCTTTATCGGATGTGGCAGGGGTGTCTGGGCGTTATTCTTGCAGGCTGTGGCTTCTTGCATTCCGGCTTCCATGCCTTCCTGAAAGCTCTCCATGCCCGAAGGTATGGAAAGGACGAACTCTGTGATGATAATCAGAATGGTAAGGATGCCCAATAATTTGATATGTTTCATAAGAAAGATTTTTAGATTGTGTTGTCAGAGGTTGGAGTCGTAGAAACCCAGGCTGCAGGTTGGGTGATCAGTCTGCTGCGGATGATCCAGACGCAGAGAATTGTCAGTACGATGCCTCCCAAAGCTATACAGAGCGCTCCTGTAGCCCCGAAGGTTTCGGTTAAAGTCGTGCCGGGATCTCCGGAAAGATGATAGGTCAGGGTAGCTGTCAGGTTGTTGATAAAGTGCATTAGGATACTGGGGAGCAGACTTCCCGTATGATAGTAGATCCATCCGAGTGCGAGTCCGAGGAGAAAAGCAAAAGGAGCCTGGACAAGATTGCCGTGTACCAGTCCAAACAGCAAAGAAGATACGATGATGGCATAGGCCGGTTTCTTCCAGATTCTGAGCAGATGCCCTTCGATGGCACCTCGGAACAACAGTTCTTCTACAACAGGAGCCATAATAACGGTGGAAATGATTCCAAGCGGATGTTGCATCAGCATCTCAAAAGCCTGTTGCAACTGGGGAGACATGGAAACGCCCAGCAGTTCGTTCAGATAATTGCTCCACATCCCCATTCCTGTAACGAACAGGACGCAGGTGATCAGCAGTGATACGGAAAGCGGGCTGAAGTTTTGCCGGTTCAGCGAGACGTATCTGCCTGCAATTAAGTGAATGATTACTGCCAGAGAGGCCAGCAGGCTGCAGAGCAAGGTCTGGAATATGTATGTTTCATCGGTTGCCAAAGGCATTTCGAAACTATGAGTACGCAGCATATATGCAATAGCCGGAAAGCTGCTGAATGCCAGCTGATAGGCAATGAAGTAGATGATAAGTTTAATGGTACGTTTCATGAGATCTATATTTTTAGCTTCAGTAAAAGTTTTGTCGTGTTTTACGGTTTGTTTGTGGCTGCAATAACTGTTACACTTCGCTTTTCAATAAAAATATATCGTTTTTCGATAACGCAAAGGTAGGGCTAATTTATTATTGTGCAAATAATCTCTGTTGAAAATTATCGAAAAACGATATATTTAACTTGCTTTTGCAGATCTGCGTGAGATATATGACATATCACTCCAGCAATAACTTTCTGACTTCTTTCCGATCCTGCTGGAGTTGTTCGATCAGTTCGTTGAGGCCGGTAAATTTCTGTTCGGTACGGATCCGCTGCACAAATTCAATCCGTATGGACTGGTCATAGATGTCTGCATTGAAATCCAGAATATGAGCTTCAATGCTCAGATCACTGCCATTATTGAGAGTCGGGCGGTGACCGATATTCAGCATTCCGGCAAAGCGCAGTTCTTTCAGATATACATGGACCGCATATACTCCTTCTTCCGGAATCAGTTTGTCCGGACATGACGGTCTTAAATTGGCAGTCGGAAATCCCAGTGTCCGTCCGACTTTGTATCCGTTGACAACTTTGCCGTCCAGATAGTAGGAATAACCCAGGAAGTGATTGGCATCTTTTACATTTCCCTCTTTCAGCAGTTTGCGGATGGTGGAGGAACTGATAGATACTCCATTTTCTATGAGTGCCTGTGCCTGAATAATCTCCATTCCAAGTTCTTTCCCATAGCGGCAGTAGTCTTGAAATCCTTCGCTCCGGTTGTGGCCGAACCGATGGTCATACCCGATAAGTAAGGCCTGAATGTTGAATTGCTCATGCAGCATGTTCATGAATTCCTTGGCCGAGAGACGGGAGAGTTCATGTGTAAAAGGCAACATCAGGCAGTAGTCAGCCTGAAGCTGTTTCAGTAAAGCCGTTTTTTGGGGGAGGCAGGAAAGCAGTTGTGGCTGATAGTCTGCCTGCATAACTTGTCGGGGATGTATGGGGAACGTAATCAGGGTTGTATGTAATCCCCGTTTCACGGCAGCCTCACATACCTGTTGGATCAGATAGCGATGGCCGCGGTGTACACCGTCAAAGCATCCGATGGTGGCAATGCTTGGCGGTAAGACCAGTGATGGATTCTCTGTCAGTATCTCCATTTTCTCAGTTGAACAGCAGACTTAAGTCATTGCCGGGTTTGTAATGTTCTGTTTGAATGCCGACAGACTGTGCAGCCTGGCAGTTTACGGCAGAATCATCAATGAATAAAGTTTCCTCCGGTTTAAGTCCGGCCTGGCGGAGTACCTCCCGGAATATTTCCGGATCTGGCTTGGCCAGTTTCATTCTGAAGGAAAGAAATGTTTCCTTAAACAAATCCTCGACCCGGTAATTTTGTTGGGGAAGCAGGCTCTCGACAACATGCTGCCAGTGAAGTTCATTGGTGTTGCTGAGCAGATAAATATCATATTTGCTCCGCAGAGAAACCAGTAAATCCAGTTTCTCCTGCGGAATATCTAAAAGTTCATTGACCCACATCCGGTCTATTTCATCGTCTGTCAGAGACTGACTGGCCAGCTGACGGATACCGTCTCTGAATTCCGGAGTACCGATTTCTCCCCGTTCATACTCGCTGAAAATACCTCCTTCGTTGGTTCCGGTAAGTACTGAACGGATGTCTTTTAGTCCGGCCTTTTCAAAAGCCCGGGTACAAGCTTCTACGTCCAGGTTCAGCAGGACTCCTCCCAGATCGAATATAATATGACGAATGTTCTGTTTCATTATTTGTTGGTTAATCGTTTTACACCGCGTATAATTTCACCCAGCCACAATACGACGGACGTACCGGCGATGATGTAAATCCAGTCTTCTACGGATAAAGGAACCGTACGGAACACCTTACCGCCGAATGATACGATCAAAAGCTGGCCTACCAGGATAATGGCGGCTACTCCCAGCATACCCATGGCATGGCTTGCATCCTTGAAGAAAGAATGGTTGGTTCCGAATACACTTGCATTAAACAGGTTCCAGAATTGCAGCATGACGAAGATCGTGAAGAAGATGGTCAGATGACGGGTATCCATACCTCCGGGCAGATTCTTGAAATAAACCAGCAGGCCCATGAGGATGACCAGGAATCCCAGTCCCACACCGAATATATTGTTTCGCATGGCCGGACTGATGATGAAGTCTGTACGCTTGCGCGGCTTTTCGTTCATTACGTCCATACTTGGTGCAATGGAAGCCAGTGCCATGGCAGCGAAGGTATCCATAATCAGATTTACCCAAAGCATCTGAGTTACGGTCAATGGCAGTTCAGTTCCAAAGAAAGCTCCCAGCAATACACTAAGCAATGCTACGACATTAATGGTCAGCTGGAAGACGATAAAGCGCTGGATATTCTTGTAGAGCGAACGTCCCCACATGACAGCCGTTGCAATGCTGTGGAAGGAATCATCAAGCAGGGTAATATCGCTGGCTTCTTTGGCTACGGAAGTACCTGTACCCATAGACAAACCTACCTGGGCATGGTTCAGAGCCGGAGCATCGTTTGTTCCGTCACCGGTTACGGCAACTACGGCCCCTTTCTGCTGGAGCAGCTGAACCAGTCTCTGCTTGTCCATCGGGCGGGCACGGCTCATAACTTTCAGGTCGAGTACACGTTCAAGTGCCTCTTCATCGCTCAGTGCAGCAAATTCCACACCGGTGATCCGGTTACGTTCCGTATCTTCCGGCTTCCACAAGCCGATCTGACGGGCAATTTCCGTGGCTGTACCCGGAGTATCTCCCGTTACAATCTTTACGCTGATGCCGGCAGACTGGCATTTCTTGACAGCATCCGGAACATCCGGCCGGATCGGGTCGCTGATGGCAAAAATGCCCAGGAATGTCAGACCGCCTTCATTGACCAGTTCAGAGCAATCTTCGGATGCTCCTTCCGGGATATACTTGTAAGCCAATCCCAGAGTACGCATCGCTTTGTTCTGGTAAGCAAGCAGCTGTTCGTTGAAAGAGGTTACTTCCTGACTGCTTAACTGACATTTGCTCATGACGATTTCCGGAGCACCTTTAATATAAAGTACCCGTTTTCCCTGGATGGGTGAATCCACCAGTGTAGCCATGTATTTCCGTTCAGTAGAGAAAGTCAGCTGATTGACAATCTTAGCCTGTTCGCGCAGAGGCATGTAATTCTTTCCCTGTGCATTCAGCCAGAGAAGCAGGGCGATTTCTGTCGGATTTCCTACTCCGCTCGGTTTTTCGTTTTCTCCTTTTTCTTCCAGAAAAGCAGTTGAGTTGGTTGCAATGCCTTCAGCAATCAGGTCAGGCTGGCTTTCATCCAGCTTGGCTTCGTAGACCTGCATCAGATTCTGAGTCAGTGTTCCTGTCTTATCTGTACAGATTACAGTGATGGCTCCCATGGTTTCGCAGGCATGCATCTTGCGCACCAGATTGTTGGTCTTGAGCATACGGCGCATGTTCAGGGCCAGACTCAGGGTAACACTCATCGGCAATCCTTCCGGAACTGCTACGACAATCAGGGTAACAGCCATCATGAAGTACTTCAGAACGATACGTGCGATCTCCATCCATTGATGCCAGTCATTGACTTCATTGAGAGAAAGGTAGTGATACAAATCTTTGCTGGTAAAGATAATAAAGGTCAGGGCAGCAATCGTAAATCCGGCTTTTCCGATCAGGTTGGCCAGTTTGGTCAGCTGAATGTTCAGCGGGGTCTGCTCCTGGTTCTGTTCTGTTGCCTGACGTGCCACCTTACCGATTTCTGTTGCATCTCCGACACGCTCCACTTTCATGATTCCGTGTCCGTCCGTAACAGTTGTACCTCGCATAACGGTATTCGACGGATAAGTAGCTTCGTCGTCGAAGTGAGCTTCGTCTGTTGTTTTGTTGACCATCAGCTCACCGGTCAGACTTGATTCGTTGACCTGCAAAGAGACTGCTTCCAGCAATGTACCGTCAGCTGGAATTTCTTCTCCCGTGTTTAATACGACAATATCTCCGACTACGATATCCTTGCGCGGAATCTCCCGGATTTTTCCGTTTCGGATGACCGTAACAGGAGTTTCCTCACCAACGGCATTCAGCAGATCAAATTTTTTGTTGGCATCATATTCAAAATAGAATCCGATTCCGGTAGCCAGAAAAATGGCAAAGAAAATACCGATGGTTTCGGCATATTCATTTTCAATAATGGATATAATCAGGGAGAATACGGCGGCTACTAATAGAACTCGGATTACAGGATCCTGAAATTTTTCCAGGTAAAGTTTCCAAATAGACGGACGTTTGGGAGGAGTCAGCAGATTCTCTCCGTGTTGTTGACGGCTGGTAAGAACTTCCTGGTCGGTAAGTCCCGTCAGATGAGGTTCATTTACATTTTGTGACATAAGTCGATTTATTAAAGTATTCAGTTCCGCAAATTTACAATATATATTTATATATCCGGATTGATTTGATTTTTTTATTAATTTTTTCTGCTCAATAGTTGCAAGTTTCAACCGAAACCATTACTTTTGCATCAGTTTTAATAAAAATGTTCTTTGGACTTGTAGCTCAGTTGGTTAGAGCAACAGACTCATAATCTGGAGGTCCCTGGTTCAAGCCCAGGCTGGTCCACAAAGCAGATCAAGCAGTTACGGATTCCGTAACTGCTTTTTTTATGGTCTTGTGCCAGCTGTTTTGGTGAGGGGAATGTCAGCTTTATTGAAAAGCCGGCAGAACCGTTGTTCTAAGCAAAGAAAGGCCGTTTTCCTATGGTAAGATGGGGAAAACATAAGGGAGAACCGTTGGATTTCTGCAGTTGATGCGACACGGGTGACCCGTAGTTTTTCTGCTTTTCTCCGTTCCTTATAGTTGTATTCTGCGGTGAAACTAAAAGTTCCACTAGGTCGAAACAAAAGTTCCACCAGCATGAAACAAAAGTTTCATCAGGACGATACTGTCTGATCGTCCGCATAATTCAGATGAATAGTCCTTTCGATTCCGGCGGAATGAGCGTTCGTTGTGGTCTCTTTGTCTGGATAATTACTTGAATTATCAGGCAAAAGTGGTCTTTTTTGAACAATCTTTTCGTTTATTTCGTTTTAATATTTATTTTTGTCATTGTAAACATTTAATTAATTAGATTATGAAGAAGATTTTGTCTACATTGTTGGTGGCTGTATGCTTGTTTATGGCCATGCCAGCTCAGGCTCAATTTCATTTTGGCTTGAAAGGTGGATTGGATGTGTCGAAAGTTCAGTTCTCTAGTGATCTGTTCAAAGGAGATAATGCTACGGGATTCTTTATCGGTCCGATGGCTGAATTTACATTGCCTGTTGTAGGATTGGGTATTGACGCTGCTGCCTTGTATTCTCAGTCTGGATTGAAAATAAAGGGAAGTGAAGATACTGAAAAACTGAAATCAATTGAAGTTCCTGTTAACTTGAAATGGTCTGTTGGTCTGGGAAGCGCCTTGGGTGTATACCTGGCAGCCGGTCCTCAGTTTGGCTTTAACATTGACAATGGCTTTGATAAGCTGATGGATACAAAGACTTGTGCTGTCAGTGTGAATGTCGGTGTCGGTGTGAAACTGCTGAGCCACCTGCAGATTGGAGTAAACTACAACATCGGTGCAAGCAAACTGGCAGAACTGGTTCCGGATGAAGTGGGCGAATATATTTCTGCTCCTAATTTGAGAAAGAACTCCTGGCAGGTATCTGCTGCTTATTTGTTCTAAGAAATCAGAGAAACAAATATAGGATCGGGACAGAGTGTTCTGTCCCGATTTCTTTTTTAGTCACACGGATAAACAACTCCCCATGATTTCCGGAGCTCATCCATCTGCTTCATGATTCTGATGGTTTCAGCATGAGGCATGTAAGGTGACTCCAGCCATCCGTTTTCCAGAGCCTCAATGGCTGCATATACTTCATACTCATATCCCGTAATCTGTGCGGGAGCATGATAGACGGCCGTGATGTTATAGTTACTGTCTACGAGACGGACAGACTGGGGATTATTGATGTTTTCTACAATGAGATGGCCTTTGTCTCCGGAGATGACTCCCATCCGGTCTGTCTGCGCATAGATACTGGCCTGCAGACTTGCCATTTTGCCATCCTTATAAAAGAGGGTAATGTTTTCCTGTCCGTCGACTCCGGTCTCTGTCTTGCGGCAGGCAGAACTCATGTCTTCGATGTCCGTACCAAACGTCATGGCCGCGAAATTGAGGGTATAGACCCCGATGTCCAGCAAGGCTCCTCCGGCCAGTTCCGGACGGATGATCCGCTCCTTGTCCTGAATGACATATCCCAGATTGGCAGAGAGGGTATAGGGTTTTCCGATAGCTCCCTGTTCGATCAGTTCCCGTATTTTTTGCGACAAGGGCATGTAGCGGGTCCATATGGCTTCCGTAATGAACACTTGATGCTCTTTGGCCAGGTTCAGCAGGTCTTCGGCCTGACGGGCATTGGCGGTAAACGCCTTCTCGCAAAGAACCGGCTTTTGATTCAGGATGCAAAGTCTGGCATGCTCATAATGCTCAGAGTGCGGTGTCGCTATATAGATAAGGTCGACATGGGGATCCTTGATCAGTTCCTCATACGAACCGTATGCTTTGGTGAACTGCCATTCTCCGGCAAATGTTTCTGCTTTCTCTTTGGACCGGGAAGCGACGGCATAGCGTTCTACATGTTTCATCCCTCCCAGGGTCAGGGCCATTTTCTTCGCGATATTGCCGCAGCCGATAATACCTATTTTATACGTTTTCATTGTCTCTCCATTTGATTGATGAATAATGTACAAAACTATAAAAGTTTACCCATAGTCGGGCAGGGTGGACTGGTTTTTTTATACCTTTGCGATATGAAGAAATATGTGGATGTCATAGTGCCTTTACCAATTGCCGGTCAATATACCTATTCTCTTCCCGAAGGCTGGGATGAAAAGGTTAAGGAGGGATGCCGTGTGGTGGTTCCTTTCGGTCGGAAGAAGTATTATACAGCCATTATAACCAAAGTGCATGAGACTCCTCCTGAAGAGTATGAGACCAAGGATGTAGCAGAGATCCTGGATGAACGTCCTGTCCTGCTGGCCCGGCAGTATGCTTTCTGGAAATGGATGGCTGACTACTATTTGTGTACATTGGGAGATGTATATAAGGCGGCTCTTCCTTCGGGCATGAAGCTGGAGAGTGAGACTGTCGTTGTATATAATCCGGACTTTGAGGCTGTGGAGCCTTTGACGGAAAGAGAGCAGAGTGTGATGAATCTGTTGTCTGCCGAAACGGAACAGTGCATTACGCAACTGGAAAAGTCAAGTGGCATTCGCCAGATCCTGCCGGTTATCAAATCCCTGCTGGAGAAAGAAGCTGTCAAAGTAAAGGAGGAACTGAAGCGCAGTTACAAACCACGCACCGAAGCACGCGTCCGGCTTACTCCGGGTATGCAGGATGAAGAAAAGCTCCGAGGACTGTTTGACGGATTGGCAAGAGCTCCCAAACAGCTGGCGGTGCTTATGAAATATATTGAATTGTCCGGTTGGGGAACTTCGGGAACAGATTTGAAAGAGGTTACCCGTAAGTCTCTGCTTGAGGCATCCGGTGCTTCTTCTGCCATATTGAATGGCTTGACCGGCAAAGGTATTTTTGAATTATACTATCAGGAAGTGGGCCGTCTGGCAAAGGGAGTATGCAATACGGTCTCTTTGAATCCTTTGAATCCGGCCCAGCAGCAAGCTTATTATTCTGTTCTTTCTTTATTTGCTACGAAGAATGTATGTCTTTTGCATGGAGTAACATCGAGCGGAAAGACAGAAATCTATATTCATTTGATTGATCAGGTACTGAAATCCGGGAAGCAGGTGCTTTATCTGTTGCCGGAGATTGCCCTGACAACCCAGATAACGGAACGCCTGAAACGGGTTTTCGGGAACCGGCTGGGAATCTATCATTCAAAGTTTCCGGATGCGGAACGGGTGGAGATCTGGCAGAAACAGTTGTCGGAACAAGATTATGATGTCATTCTGGGTGTCCGTTCGTCTGTGTTTCTTCCGTTCCGTCGTTTGGGGCTTGTCATTGTGGATGAGGAGCACGAAACAACTTATAAGCAGCAGGATCCGGCTCCACGTTATCATGCCCGGAGCGCGGCTATTATGCTGGCTTCCATGTTCGGAGCAAAAACCTTGTTAGGTACGGCAACACCTTCCATAGAGACTTATTATAATGCCCGACAGGGGAAATATGGTCTGGTAGAGCTTACGGAGCGTTACCAGAATATCCGTCTGCCACAAATCGAGCTGGTTGATATCAAGGAACTGGCACGTAAAAAAAGAATGACGGCGCAGTTTTCTCCCTTGCTCCTGCAAAAGATACGTGAAGCCTTGGAGCACAAGGAGCAGGTAATTTTGTTTCAGAACCGGCGTGGTTTTGCACCGATGATTGAATGCCGCACTTGCGGATGGGTTCCCCGTTGCCGGAACTGTGATGTCAGTCTGACTTATCATAAAGGGATGAATCAGTTGACCTGCCATTATTGTGGTTATACGTATCAGGTTCCTAAATCGTGTCCGGCCTGCGGAGGTGTGGAACTGGTGAACCGGGGATTTGGTACGGAAAAGATCGAAGACGATATACGGACTGTATTCCCGGAGGCCCGGGTGGCACGGATGGATCTGGATACGACTCGTACCCGTACCGCTTATGAACGGATCATTGCGGATTTTGAAGAAGGGAAGACGGACATTCTGATCGGTACCCAGATGGTGTCAAAAGGACTGGATTTCGATCGGGTAAGTGTTGTTGGAATTCTGAATGCAGATTCCATGTTGAACTATCCGGATTTCCGTTCCTATGAACGTGCTTTTCAGCTGATGGCCCAGGTAGCCGGACGTGCCGGGCGAAGAAATAAGCAGGGACTTGTAGTTCTGCAGACCAAGTCTCCGGATCTTCCGCTGATTCATCAGGTGATGTCCAATGACTATTTCCGTATGTATAGTGAACAGCTGGAAGAACGGGAACTTTTCAAGTATCCTCCTTTTTATCGGTTAGTTTATGTATATTTGAAGCACCGGAAAGAAGATGTGCTTGATCAGGCTGCCGAACTGATGGCTTCCTGCCTGCGTAAAGGTTTGGGGGAGAGGATACTGGGGCCGGACAAACCGCCTGTATCCCGTATTCAGACACTTTTCATCAAGAAGATAGTGGTGAAGATAGAACTGGATGCATCTTTGGCCAAAGTACGGGCTTATCTTCAGCAGGTGCAGCGCTTCCTGACAGAAGATGAACGTTTCCGCTCCTTATTGGTATATTACGATGTCGATCCCATGTAGAATGTAAATAGATGAAGAAATGAAGATAAAGACAGAATTAGATGTGCATACTCACACGATAGCCAGTGGGCATGCTTTCAGTACGCTTCAGGAAATGGCAAAAGCTGCTTCTGATAAGGGACTGAAGTTATTAGGCATTACGGAGCATTCATCCGGAATCCCGGGATCGTGTGATCCTATTTATTTTCGGAATCTGCATGTGGTTCCCCGGCAAATGTATGGTATTGAACTTTTGCTTGGAGCAGAAATCAATATTCTGGATACTGCTGGTCATCTGGATATGGATGAATTCTATTTGCAGAAACTTGACTTGCGGATTGCCGGTATTCATTCACTTTGCTATCAGCAAGGGACTGTGGAGGAGAATACGCAGGGACTGGAGAAAGTGATCTGTAATCCCTATATTCATATCATCAGCCATCCGGGTGACGGTACGGCAAAGCTGCAGTTCGAACCGCTGGTGTTGGCGGCGAAGGAGCATCACACATTGCTGGAAATCAATAACAGCTCGTTGAAACCTTGCCGTGGAAAACTGGAAGCACGGGGGAATAATCTGGAAATACTTCGCTTGTGCAAGCAATATGAAGTACCGGTAATTCTGGGCAGTGATGCACATATTTCTTTTGATATAGCAGATTATGATCTGGCTCTGGAACTGGTGGCTGAAACAGAATTTCCTGAGTCGCTGATCATGAATACCAGTGTAACCAACTTTAAAACCTATTTAAATATCGGATAAAACAGTGTTTTCCGATCCATAAAGATTTGAAATTCATGAAACGGATCCTATTTGTATGTCTTGGCAATATTTGCCGCTCTTCTTCTGCTGAGGAAATTATGCGGACTTTCATAGCCCGTGAAGGTTTAGAACATGAAATTGAAGTTGATTCAGCAGGAATCAGCAGCTATCATCGGGGAGAACTTCCGGATGAACGGATGCGTATGCATGCAGCCCGCAGAGGATATCATCTGACCCATCGTTCACGTCCTGTCTGTTCAGATGATTTTTATCATTTTGATATGATCCTGGGAATGGATGACCGGAATATTGATGCCTTGAAGGAAAAGGCTCCGAATCTCGAGTCTGAAGCAAAGATTGGCCGGATGACTGATTTCTGCCGGGAAAAGGTCGTTGATTATGTCCCGGATCCTTATTATGGCGGAGCACAGGGATTCGAGAATGTGCTGGATATACTGGAAGATGCGTGTGAGGGCCTGCTTCAGAGTTTAAATCATCAAAATATATAATACAACCGGATATGAGTCAAGTTGCTTTTCCTTTTGCAAAACCATTATATGTAATGACGAAGCCGATCGGGGCTGTATGTAATCTGGCCTGCGACTATTGTTATTACCTGGAGAAAACAAATCTGTATAAAGACACGTCCAAGTATGTGATGAGCGATGAACTGTTGGAGAAGTTTATTCGTGAATATATTCAGTCGCAGACCATGCCGCAGGTTTTGTTTACCTGGCATGGCGGAGAAACATTGATGCGTCCGCTCAGTTTCTATAAGCGGGTGATGGAGTTGCAGCGCCAGTATGCAGGCGGGCGTTCCATTGACAATTGCATCCAGACCAATGGTACGCTACTGAATGATGAATGGTGTGAGTTTTTCCGGAAGAATAACTGGCTGGTAGGTATCTCCATTGACGGCCCTCAGGAGTTTCATGACGAATACCGTAAGAACCGTCAGGGACGCCCTTCCTTTGTAAAAGTCATGCAAGGCATTCAGCTATTGAAAAAACACGGGGTAGAGTGGAATGCCATGGCTGTTGTGAATGATTATAATGCTGATTATCCGTTGGAGTTTTATCACTTCTTTAAAGAACTGGATTGCCATTATATTCAGTTTGCTCCGATTGTGGAGCGTCTGAGCCATCATGCTGACGGACGCCACCTGGCTTCTCCGTTGCAGAAGGGTGAAAAATTGGCTGATTTTTCTGTGTCGCCGGAACAGTGGGGAAATTTCTTGTGTACATTGTTCGATGAATGGGTGCGCAATGATGTGGGGCAGTTTTTTATTCAGCTGTTTGATTCAACTTTGGCGAATTGGGTTGGTGAGCAACCGGGTGTTTGCTCTCTGGCAAAGACGTGCGGACATGCCGGGGTTATGGAATTTAATGGAGATGTCTATTCCTGCGACCATTATGTGTTCCCCGAGTTTAAGCTGGGAAATATTTATGAGAAAACATTGATTGAAATGATGTACAGCGACCGTCAGCTAGAATTTGGACAGATGAAACAAAAGGCTTTGCCAACACAATGCAGGAATTGTGAGTTTCTGTTTGCCTGCAACGGTGAGTGTCCGAAAAATCGTTTCGCAGTGACACCGGATGGAGAGCCGGGTCTGAATTATTTATGTAAGGGGTATCATCAGTTCTTCAGTCATGTAGCACCTTATATGGACTATATGAAACGGGAGTTGCTGGCAGAGCGGGCTCCGGCCAATGTTATGGAAGCAATCCGCAGAGGGGAGCTTTGATATTTACTGCCTGGTAGTTTGCGGACTACCAGGTAGTAGTCAGAAAATTACTGCGTAGTAATCGAAGGACTACTACGCAGTAATTTTTATTTCTTTAATTCCGGATAGCTGATACGGGTGTGATACATGGTTTTCAGCTTTTCCTTGAATACTGCTTTAACGGTAGCAATATCCTTGAACGTGATGGGGCATTCTTTGAAATAACCTTCCTGTACCTGTGCATCGATAATCTTGTCGACCAGATTAGATATACTTTCTTCCGTATATTCAGGAAGGCTGCGTGAAGCTGCCTCCACAGAATCCGCCATGGTCAGAATGGCCTGTTCTTTCGTAAAGGGATTCGGACCGGGATAGCGGAATGCTTCTTTGTCAATTTCTTCTCCAGGATGCTCATTCTGATAGGAGATATAAAAATACTTGGTCAGTCCTCTTCCGTGATGTGTACAGATAAAGTCCTTGATCACTTTAGGCAGATTATATTTATCTGCAAGCTTCATACCGTCTGTTACATGATTGATGACAATCTGGGCACTTTGCTTATAGCTTAACTGGTTGTGTGGGTTTACTCCTGACTGGTTTTCTGTGAAGAATGCAGGGTTCATCATTTTCCCGATATCGTGATACATGGCACCAGTACGTACCAGCTGGCTGTTGGCTCCGATACTATTGGCTGCTGCTGCGGTAAGGTTGGCCAATTGTAAGGAATGTTGGAATGTACCGGGAGCAACCTCCGACATTTCGCGCATCAGTTTGTTGTTGATGTTTGATAATTCAACGAGAGTAACATTCGAGGTAAATCCAAAAGTCTTCTCCAGTATGAACAATAAAGGGTATGTGAACAGCAGAAGGATGCCGTTGATGATGAAATTAATATACATGTGTGTACTCAATTGTGCCACATTGTTTACGTGGATCAGATCCAGTGCCAGATAAAGAATGACATAGCTGCAGGTGACAATCAGTGCGCTTCGTAATAACTGCGAGCGTTGAGACAATTCCCGCAGGCTGTAAATACCTGCCATACCGGCTACTGTCTGTAAAAGTATAAACTCATGAGGAGTCCGTAAGGCAATGGAGCAAATTAAGATGGAGATAACATGCGCCATGAATGCTGTACGCGAATCAAGGAATATACGGATGATCATCGGAATCATGGCGAACGGAACAATGTAGACACTGAGGAAAGCATGTTCCACCATAATGGATGACAGGGCAGGGAAGAAGGTAATGAGAATAAATAATAAATAAAGGCTTCCTTTCTTGCCATAATAGTCACGGCGGAATAATTCCAGGTACACCATGAATGCGACAATCAGAATGGTGACAAAGAGAATCTGGCCGATTAAAGTTAATCTTTTTTCGGCTGCAGTTTCACTTCGTTTGCTCCATTCCTTCTGAAGTGATCTCAGGATATCATATGTATGCTGGTCTATGATTTCTCCGCGGTCGATAATCTTTTGTCCGTTCATAACGAAGCCGCTGGCCCATGATAGTCCGGATAAAAGATCCTGTTTGGCAGCTTCGGATTTGGATGCATCATAAGTTAAGTTTGGAGTAATGTAGTTGTTCAGGTTACAGCGTTGCAATAACACCTTATTATAATGTACGGTATCTGAGTTGATCAGTGCTTCGTAAGCTTGTTTGGTCGTATACAACTCTTCAGTAGGCAATTGGCTGGAGGTATTTTTGTTTACAACGCGAATCGTGTTTCTGCCTTCTTTTTTCAGGGAAGCCAGATCATCCATGGATACGACTCCTTTCTCATAGATGACTTCCAGTATACGCTCAATATGATGCTGATAAGCCGGGACCGGGATGATGTTGCGCAGGTTTTTGTTATAGTCATCTTTGAATTTCTGGATCATCTGTTCACCCTGAGTCTTGTCTATCTCATAGTAGGGCTGATAGAATGCCATTAAACTGTCCTGTTCTTTCTGGATCTGTTCATCTCCTTTGTAAATAGGGAAATCAAAAGAAGCCTGTAACAGGCCATATTTCCACGGCTTGTTGATGTCAAACTGATAATTAAACTTGCCTTCTTTGGGAAGAAAATATACGATAACTGCGACAGTCACCAGAGAAATGGCGCATTTGTAAAGCAGTTCCTTATATGAAAACGGTTGTTCTCTATGTAAACTTTTCATAAGCATGGATATTTGTGTTGCAAAATAAACAAAAAACGGGAAAAATAGATTAATTTTGCGGCGTATTTTTAGATGAAAATCACTATGGCTGAAAGAAAAGTAAGAGTTCGTTTTGCACCGAGTCCTACGGGTGCATTGCATATTGGTGGTGTGCGCACTGCCTTGTATAACTATCTGTTTGCCCGCCAGCATGGGGGAGACTTAATTTTCCGAATTGAAGATACTGACTCCAATCGTTTTGTACCCGGAGCGGAGGAGTATATTATAGAATCATTCCGTTGGTTAGGAATAAAGTTTGATGAAGGTGTTAGCTTTGGTGGCAACTATGGTCCTTACCGTCAGTCAGAACGCCGTGATATTTACAAAAAATATGTACAGATCCTGCTGGATAACGGAAAGGCTTATATTGCATTTGATACGCCGGAAGAATTGGAAGCAAAGCGTAAGGAAATTGCGAACTTTCAGTATGATGCGACGACCCGTACCTCTATGCGTAACTCATTAACCTTGCCGAAGGAAGAGGTTGATAAACTGATTGCAGAGGGAAAGCAATATGTGGTTCGTTTTAAGATTGAACCGAATGAGGATGTTCATGTACATGATATTATCCGTGGAGAAGTCGTGATCAATTCTTCTATCTTGGATGATAAAGTTCTGTATAAGTCAGCAGATGAACTTCCTACCTATCACTTGGCAAATATTGTAGATGATCATCTGATGGAAGTGTCTCATGTGATCCGTGGAGAAGAATGGTTGCCGTCTGCTCCTTTGCATGTGTTGTTGTACCGTGCATTTGGCTGGGAAGATACGATGCCGGAATTTGCTCATTTGCCATTGCTGCTGAAACCAGACGGAAATGGTAAGTTGAGCAAGCGTGACGGTGATCGTCTGGGATTCCCTGTATTCCCTCTGGAATGGCATGATCCGAAGAGTGGAGAAGTCTCTTCAGGCTATCGTGAATCAGGATATTTGCCTGAGGCTGTAATCAACTTCCTGGCGTTACTGGGATGGAATCCGGGAAATGATCAGGAAATCATGTCAATGGATGAACTGATTAAATTGTTTGACCTTCACCGTTGTAGTAAGGCTGGTGCCAAGTTTGATTATGAAAAGGGTAAATGGTTTAACCACGAATATATCCTGATGAAGAGTGATGCAGAAATAGCAGAATTGTTTATGCCGATCTTGAAAGAGCATGGTATTGATGCTCCAATGGAAACGGTAACAACTGTTGTTGGTCTGATGAAGGGGCGTGTTAGCTTCATCAAGGAATTATGGGATACCTGTAAGTTCTTCTTTGTTGCTCCGGAATCTTATGATGAAAAAACAGTCAAGAAGCGCTGGAAAGAAGATTCTGCTGAGCGCATGACAGAACTGGCTGACTTATTGGAATCATTGGATGATTTCTCACTGGCTCATCAGGAAGAGGTTGTCATGAAATGGATTGAGGATAAGGGTTATCATCTGGGTAATATTATGAATGCTTTCCGCTTGACTCTGGTTGGCGAAGGTAAGGGACCTCATATGTTTGATATTTCTGCTGTATTGGGTAAGGATGAAACTGTAAGACGTATGCGTCGTGCTATTGAGGTACTCAAATAAGCCAGTTTATTATGATTTATAATATTCTTTTATTCTTATATGCGTGTGCAGCCCGTGTGGCTGCACACTTTAACCAAAAAGTTTCCAGCATGGTAAAAGGCCAGAAGGAAACTTTTGGTATTTTGGAAGGGTGCATAAAACCGGATGCTCGTTATATATGGTTTCATGCAGCTTCGCTTGGTGAATTTGAGCAGGGACGTCCGTTGATTGAAGAGATCCGGAAACGTTATCCTCAATATAAGATTCTTCAGACTTTCTTTTCTCCTTCCGGCTATGAAGTCCGTAAAGATTATAAAGGTGCAGATGTTGTTTGTTATTTACCTTTTGATACCCCGGGAAATGTCCGCTGTTTTTTGGATTTAGCTCATCCATGCATGGCTTTTTTCATTAAATATGAGTTCTGGCAAAACTATCTGACAGAATTGTCCAGAAGAAGAATTCCGGTTTATAGTGTATCGTCTATTTTCCGTCCGGATCAGGTGTTTTTCAAATGGTATGGAAGAAGTTATCGGAATGTATTGTCTTGTTTTGATCATCTCTTTGTACAGAATGCAGAGTCTGTTGAGTTATTGAAGACAATAGGGGTCACTCAGACAACAATTGTAGGTGATACACGCTTTGACCGCGTGCTGGAGATCTGTCATCAGGCGAAAGACCTACCCTTGGTTGAGGCTTTTAAAGGTGATAAACTGATCTTGGTTGCAGGAAGTTCATGGGCTCCAGATGAGGATGTATTCATTCCTTATTTTAATGCTCATCCGGAAATGAAACTGATCATTGCTCCGCATGTTATAGCAGAAAGCCATCTTGAAGAGATTATTGGCAAATTGAATCGGACTGTAGTTCGATATACTCAGGCTACAGAAGCTAATGTACGTCAGGCTGATTGTCTGATTATAGATTGCTTTGGATTGCTTTCTTCAATTTATCGTTATGGAGAAATTGCTTATATTGGAGGTGGTTTTGGAGTAAGTATCCATAATACTCTGGAAGCTGCTGTTTATGGGATTCCTGTGATTTTCGGTCCCGAGAACCGGAAATTCCTGGAAGCTCAGGGATTGAAGCAGTGTCAGGGTGGTTTTGAAATTCATGGAGAGAAAGATTTCATTCAGCTGATGGATCGCTTCCTTAGTGATTATTCTTTCTTGGATAAATCGGGAAAGCGTGCCGGGAATTATGTCCGGGATAATTCCGGAGCACTTGAAAAGATTATGAATACTGTGAAGTTTTAAGAAAATCGCCAGCCTGTTCATGTAAGATGAGAGGCTGGCGATTTTTATAAACAGCAGACGTAGCTATTCGTGCTGGTCTTCTTCTTTAAACCAGGATGCATACATCAGGTATCCATTGGCTATTTTTTGATTTAGTTCCTTGCTTTGCTGCGGGTCTACCCGTTTGATAAATTTTGCAGGGACACCTCCCCATAGGGTATGAGACTCGATGACAGTATTCGCCAGAACCAAGGCTCCGGCGGCAACAATTGCTCCTTCTCCTACGATGGCATGATCTAACAGTGTTGATCCCATACCAATTAAAGCATTGTCTTTTACACAAGCTCCATGTAAGGTTACATTGTGGCCAATGGAAACATCATTACCTATTTCTACGGTAGATTTTTCATAGAGAGTGTGCAGTACACTCCCATCTTGTATATTTACCCGATCACCGATACGGATGGAGTTGACATCGCCACGTAATACAGTGTTGAACCATATACTACAATTTTTGCCCATAATGACATCACCAATGATTGTTGCATTATCGGCCAGATAACAATCGTCTCCTATTTGAGGAGTAAATCCTCTGACTGATTTGATAAGTGCCATATAATATTCTATAATATAAGGTAATCCAAATTATATAAGCTTTATGAAAGCGGTAAGGTTGCGTTTCTTAGCCATTGCTTTTCGGTTTCGCTTAACATAGGGCTAAGTGCTTCATATACATTTTTATGGTATTGATTGAGCCATGCCTTTTCTTCGGTAGTAAGCATTTCTGGAAGAATGGCTTCCTGATCGATGGGGCAGAGGGTGAGTGGCTCAAATTTATAGAATACGCCAAACTCAGTTTCTCTGGATGGTACAACAAGCATTGTATTTTCCGTGCGGATACCGTATTTCCCTGCTTTGTAAATACCGGGTTCATTGGTAATGGTCATACCGGGAAGTAGTGGGGCAGGGACATAATTCATGCGGATTTGGTGAGGCCCTTCGTGTACATTAAGGAAGTGGCCGACACCATGTCCGGTGCCATGTCCATAGTTAATACCATCTTTCCACATATATTGCCGGGCCAGTATGTCTAGTTGTGTCCCGCATGTTCCATGGGGGAATTCGGCTGTTGATAAGGCAATAAATCCTTTTAATACTAATGTATAATCTTTCTTTTGCTCTTCGGTAACAGGTCCTAATGCGATAGTACGAGTGATGTCTGTTGTTCCATCCAAATACTGTGCACCACTATCCAACAGTAATAAGCCTTCTGCCTTAAGCTGAGATGAGGTTTCTGGAGTTGCCTCATAATGTACGATAGCTCCATGTTCCTGATAGCCAGCTATTGTGTCAAAACTGATACCCTGAAATCCATCTTGTTCGGCCCGTAATTCATATAGCTTCTGGTCAATGCTCATTTCTGTCTCTTGGCTGGTTCTGACAGTTTCCTTTAGCCATTTTAAGAATCGTACCATTGCAACGCCATCGCGTTTCATGGCTTTATGGAAACCGGCAATTTCTGTCTCGTTTTTGATGGCCTTAAGGAATGTGACAGGTGAAGTTTGTCGGATTATGTCGTTTTGAGTTGCTATTGTTTGGTAAAGAGTGAAGTTTGTTGTAGGCGGCAGTAAAAATTGCATTCCTTGGATGTCTTTCAAATCCTGTTCAATGGCTGTATATGGCTTTGTCTGGATTTGTTGGTGTTCCAGATAAGCCATAACTTCTTGATTGATTTTTTCAGGATATATATATAATGTATTAGCTTGTGGTGTTATTAAAAGGTAGCTGACAAAAACAGGGTTACAATGTACATCTTTACCACGTAAGTTGAGTGTCCAGGCGATCTCATCAAGGGATGAAAGCAGTAGTGCATTAGCTTGGCTTTTTTGAAGTTCATTGTTGATTAAATCTAACTTTTCCTTGCAAGAGCGTCCGGAATAGGTTTCAGGCAGAATAAAAATGGGTTCTGATGGAAGGGAAGGACGGTTTTGCCATAAATAAATAAAGGGATCTTCTATTGTAATTAAGGAGAGGCGGTATTTTTTTAATTCCAGAATTAGATTTTCTGCTTCGGAGACAGTGTTTACCCATCCGTCAATACCTACTTTCTCGTTAGGCTGTAATACTTGTCCCAGCCAGTTGGCAATAGTCGGTGTTCCGGGAACTCGTTCTTTAAACAGGATGATACCAGTGCCTTCCAGTTGTTCTTCTGCTTGAAGAAAATAACGGGAATCGGTCCATAATCCTGCTTTGTCTAGAGTGATGACGACCGTTCCGGCTGAGCCTGTAAATCCGGATATCCATTTCCTGGTTTCCCAATATTCAGGGACATACTCTCCTGAATGAGGATCTGTACTGGGTACTATGAAAGCTGAAATGCCTTTGCGTATCATGATTGCGCGTAGGGCTGTCAATCTGTTTGTTATGTCTTTTTTCATTTTAGAGAAGTTATGTTGCTGGCAAAGTTAGTATTTCTGGTAGATTCTTGATAAAAATAGGTGGAAAGTTTTGTGAATAAATAAAATATGCGTAATTTTGCCCCGCATTTCTAGTGCAGAAATAATTTAATAACAAAATACTTTAATTTTAAAAAAATGATTGTAGTACCTGTAAAAGAAGGCGAAAACATTGAAAAAGCGCTGAAGAAATTTAAGAGAAAATTTGAAAAAACTGGTGTTGTAAAAGAACTGAGAAGAAGACAGCAGTTTGACAAACCGTCTGTACTGAAGAGACTGAAAATGGAACATGCCATTTATGTCCAGAAGTTGCAGCAAGTAGAAGAATAATAAAATTTGCAAGATTGCTTGAATTATTGAATTCTTTTTCATAAATTCGTTGCTGAAATAAAGGCGATGTTTCTTATGTTGAAAGAATCTTTTCTGGAGTATCTCTCTTATGAACGACGTTATTCGGAACATACCGTTTGTAGTTATGGACTGGATTTGTCAAAATTTGAAGAGTACTTAAAAGGAGTGGATGAGGATTTGGATCTCATACATGTAGACGCTGACTTGGTTCGTGGTTGGGTGGTTTCTCTCATGGAGCAAGGTTATACGTCTACTTCTGTGAATCGAAAGCTGAGTTCGCTCCGATCGTTTTATAGGTATTTGCTTCGGAAGAATATGATTCCGGTGGATCCGATGCTAAAGGTTATTGGTCCTAAAAAGAAAAAACCGCTTCCGGTTTTTGTTAAGGAAGCGGAAATGGATCGTCTTTTGGATGATGCGGATTTCGGTGATGGCTTTTTAGGTGTGCGAGATCGGATGATTTTGGAGGTTTTCTATGAAACGGGAGTTCGACGTTCGGAACTTATAGGCTTGAATGATGCGGATGTGGATTTTTCATCGTGTGTTATAAAGGTCACAGGAAAGAGAAATAAGCAACGTTTGATTCCTTTTGGTGAAGAGCTGGAAAGGGATTTACGGGTGTATCTTTCAGTAAGAGATGAAAATATATCAGAACGGGAAAATGATGCATTTTTTGTCCGGAAGGATGGACGAAGGCTTTCTCCTGGAATGGTATACCTTTTGGTAAAGCGTAATTTGACAAAAGTTGTTACGTTAAAGAAAAAGAGCCCACATGTTTTGCGGCACACCTTTGCAACCTCAATGCTTAATCATCAGGCTGAATTGGAAGCGGTGAAGGAGTTGCTGGGGCATGAAAGCTTGTCAACAACGGAGGTTTATACTCATACAACTTTTGAGGAGTTAAAAAAAGTTTATGAACAAGCTCATCCTAGAGCGTAAAGAAAAGGAGGTTTTTATGGAAGTAAGAATTCAATCAATTCATTTCGATGCATCGGAAAAATTGGAAGCTTTTATTCAGAAGAAAGCAGAGAAGCTCGAAAAGTTTTGCGATAATATAAAGAAAGTAGAGGTGTCTTTGAAAGTAGTAAAACCTGAAACGGCAATGAATAAAGAGGTCGGTGTTCACGTTTTGGCGTTGAATACAGAGTTTTACGCAGAAAAAGTAAGTGATACATTCGAAGAATCAATAGATGTCTGCATGGAAGCTTTGTCGAAACAATTGTTGAAGGCAAAAGAAAAAATGCAGGGTAAGTAGAAAAAAATCGCGCAAAAGTTTTGCGATTAAAAAATAATACCTAACTTTGCAGCCGCTAAGTCATAAGAGACATGGCTGCAAAGTTTAACTTTCGCCTCTTTAGCTCAGTTGGCCAGAGCACGTGATTTGTAATCTCGGGGTCGTTG
>ERZ791746.38-NODE-38-length-164833-cov-4.293219_pt1 | contig 164833 bp, 152 predicted proteins | sample MGYA00510038_ERZ791746 | MGnify/ENA primary metagenome ERZ791746 (study PRJEB30046, sample SAMN00792018) | human gut metagenome | study: EMG produced TPA metagenomics assembly of the A metagenome-wide association study of gut microbiota in type 2...
AATACCGACCTCCAAAGTTAGATTTTTTAGGTCTAACTTTTGGGGGTCGGGTCATTACGGTGTGGGTGCATTTTTATTGTTTGGAGTTAATTTATATGCTATAATATAGGCATTGCTTAAATCCGTTGATGATAGATTGAATCGGAATTATAATTCTGACAAAGAATTATTTTGATGTAAAATCCATTTTGCACCCCCTACTCAAAAGCTATCGTTATACGGTTGATTTTGAAAGTAGTCTGCCCCCCCTTAGCTGACTACTGTTTGACTACTTTTTAAAAATTCAATATGCCACATTTTGCCTTGATTTGCGTGTTTTGATGAAATATTAAAAGTGATACTCATTCCTGTTATACTTATTTTACCCTTGCAAATCTCGGCAAATTATGGCAAATCGGGAGGAATTTTGTTATGATAAGGATAATGTTTGTGTGCCATGGGATGACTCACGAACGCTTTACAAACCGCAATATTCCTTTGTAAATCTCGGCAAATCACGGTCAGTTGAAAAGTACAAGACTACCAAAAGACTACTTTTCAACAGTTTTAAAATCAGCTTTTATGCCTTATCGTTAATAGGGTTAGTACAGACATTATTGTTTCAGAGTTATCGTTAAAGGGTTGTAACAGAAAGCAATTCCCTATACCTATATATAACAGCAGTTTTTGCTGGGTGTGATTTGCTTTGAATGAGTCTTATCTGAGTAAGTAAATATCATTTCTACACCGCAGTTCATAAGCTTAAATAATGCAGACTACTAAAAGACTACTTCTCCCCTATTCTAAATTTTAAAAACATAAAACATCACTTATTTGATAGTTAATATATTTCTTATCATCCTGTACAATTTACAGGGTGTTTTTTATACATAAAAAGCAGTAACATTTTTTAATGAGATTGAATTCACCGAACAAATGGTTTATACTTAAATTATGTGATACAGTTTCTCTTGAAGAGTTAAAACAGATTGCTGATGTGATTGAAGTTACATTTTAGCAGTCAATCATTCTACCTAATGGTGAGCAGATAAAAACGAGTAATAAACAGGAGGTAATTACCATGGACTTATTATTAAACGACATTCTTCATTTGTCACAAGAAGAGATTAACAATAGTAAAATAGAATTTAATATGCAAGCCGGAAGAGGAGGACAACCATTTCTTGATAGATGGTTAAAACATTCTGAAGAAGATAAAACAAACGGTACTTGCAAGAACTGTTCATATTGGGGTTGGTATGGAAAGCAGAGAAACTTTTATCCTGGACAATAGGTTTTTAGTTTCGCAAAAATGCCGGAAGATGAATGGTTGCTTATTTCGGCTGCACAAATAATAAATACTCCATCCGATGATTGGGCTGATGTTCAAGTGCTTGATAGATTTGTTCCATTATTCGGAAGGCTCATCATCAAATGCAAGAAAGGTAATACCTTCTCAAGATATGTATTTAATTTGAGCAAATATCTTGATCAAGCAATTGTTTGAGAGGTTCTTCCATGTGTTTATAGTGGTGAAAAGTTTGAAGGATATGACCGTGTGCATCTGCCATATCATAGATTATCTGACATTTTCAATGGTCGGATTCTCCCAACTTATTATGAAGCCTTAAAAAAGATAACAGGAGTTTATTGTTTAACTGATACTCACACAGGAAAGTTATATATTGGTTCTGCAACAGGCGAAGAAGGAGTTGCCCAAAGATGGGGTAATTATCTAGATTCCAAGCATGGCGGAAATAAAAAACTTATCGCACTCTATGAACAGAATGGAGCAGAGTATTTTGAGAAGTATTTTACATATACATTGTTAGAATATTTTGGTTTGTCATATGACCCTGTGAAAATTATTGAAAGAGAGCAATATTGGAAACATTGCTTTGATACGATTAAGAATGGTTATAATGACAACTGATAAAAATGTTTTGAGATATTGCCCTGTTTGATGAATGGAGTAACTCAACACTTGTATCGGTTCGACATACCCATTTTAAGGCGAAAATAGGTGTTCCACTATTCTCTTGTACATTGGGTACGAAATGCGTTACTCGTTGGAGAATCGAGCCATGTTGAGTGCGTGGTTCTGTTGACTAAAGTACAGAAGTAAAAGTGTGAAATAGCTTGAAATATAAGGCTTTTCCGAGGATTTGGACGCAAATACAAGTCCTCGGATTTTCTACGTTTTTGAGGTAACAAAGAGGCTAATTTTTATAGTTGGATAGATGGAAGTGTTGATTTAGAGTTGAGTAGACAAAAAGAATGCCACAATTGACAATTCAACTGTGGCTTTTTAATTTAAAAATGTAGTATTGAACTCAAGAGATAATTGAACAAGAACTACGATACGGACACCTTGCAGTAATGCAGGGTGTTTTCTGCCTAAGGGAGTTGCGTAAATTTGTCCGTGAGTATTGACAAATTTACTAATTGGTATTATAATATATAATATTAAAGTGTAAATGGACGGAGGTTATTCGATGAGAAAAAGTATATCTTTTAATGTAGACGCAGATGTGTTTGATAAATTTAACATGGCGCTTAATCTTTCCGGTGAAACATCTGACGAGGCTGCAGATTCGTGCCTTCGTTGGTATATTGCCCAAGCTTTCGGAAATGTATCGAAGGAATATATGCCGAGGGCAACAAGAACAATCGATTCTAATGAAAAAGATTTTTACGGTAAGGCACTTCAACGTATACCAATGTGGGCGTTAAAGCCAAGCCAATATAATCATAAGATAATCAAAGCCTACTTTATGGCAGAACATATCGCAGGAGAAGCAACCCTGCTGATGATGGAGCGTTTGTGCAGTGATAAAGAACGCCCAGATTTGTATGTTCCTACTTTCAAAAATAACTATTCACAGATGAAACTGGACGGTCCTAAATCTCATGGTAAGGTTTTTGAGGATGACGGTGACCGGGTTTGGATCTGGGATGAAGTAGAAGAAACCCTTATGAAATATAAGAACAGTTTTTATGTAGAGGAGACATAACGATGAGCGTTTTAATTGATAACAGCATTACGATTTATGAGGCTCTTGAGCATATCAAAGACGGAAAATATGTTATGCCAGCATTTCAAAGACAGTATGTATGGAGTATGGAACAGATTGAAAAACTGTGGGACTCCATTCTTTTGGATTATCCGATTGCTACATTCCTATTCTGGCATGTCGATGATGACAATGTAACATGGGATACTTATTTCTGTAATTTCCTATCCTCTGTTACATTTGATAGCCGCAAGCAGGCTGACAGCGTAAATTATGAATTATCGAGCATTGATGTAAAACTGACCGATACAGCAGTACTTGACGGGCAGCAGAGACTCACTTCTCTCTATTTGTCCCTGTTTGGTGATGCGTTCATCCGTCAGAAACACGCACGGAAGAAATCTGGCGGTGGCATCGTTACAAAACTTCTGATTGAACTTAATAAAAACAAGCTGACCGTAGATGAAGAAGAATACAACAACAAGAAATATGACATCAAGTTCAGCGAGAAAGTAGGTAAATTGAGTCCGACTCAGTTCGAAATCAGAAAGATTCTTGAACCGAAGTTCCAGGATGTAACCACTAGGGAAAAAGCCATCGAAGATGCAATTGCAAATGTTCCAGCAGACAGCAAGGATTATGCGAGAGGCATCTTAAATAAACTCTATGAGAAGATTTTTGTCGAAAAGCTTATTCGTTATACTGAAATCCGGGATATGAAACAGGATGATGCGCTTGAGATGTTCGTTCGTTTCAATAGCGGTGGTAAGGCACTTCGTAAGTCGGAAATTACCATGTCTATCTTGGAAGCTTATTGGCCAAGTGCGAAGACAGAGTTCGGGAAACTGCTTGTAGACTCTTATGCCGGATTCGGTTCCGATTTTATCATCAGAGCCGCACTGATGCTTTATGGTGATGTCATCAAGTCAAACATAAACAAGCAGATAGCGGAAGAATTGAAGAATAACTGGAGCGAGTTCAAGAAGGCACTTAAGAACCTGGAAGCACTCCTCAAGGAAATGATGATTGAAGTCAGCCGTTTCTCAAGCAGTTGGAATGTCCTACTCCCTATTGTATATTTCATTTATTATAATCCTGATTATAAAGACAATACAGAAGGCGTTCGTGCTTACCTGGTAAGAGCCATTCTGTTTACCTATTTCCAGTCAGGCACTACAAGTAAGTTGCAGCAGATGAAGAGCAATATCAATGAAAACGATTATGAGATTACTGTTGATATGCTGAACCAGATGAATGAACTTCGTGTAACCGATGGCAAGATTGAGGATATTCTCAATTCTGAAAAAGGCAGTCGTGTTGCCGGAGAGGCTCTTTACTATCTAAGCTTGGATTGGCTCAACAAGAACTTCAAGTATGAGCAGGACCATTTGCATCCATATGACAGATTTGACGGTAGCAAACCTGTTTCTGTAACTATGGATGTGTGGCGCAGATGGCGCGGAAACCGTAACCGTCTCCCCAATCTCCAACTTCTTGAAGGCCGCAGCAACGGAAGTAAAAATAATATGCCATTGATTGAGTACTATAACGATATGAACGATGATCAGAAGGCAAAGTTCCGTAAGGAGGCGTTCATCCCGGATGATGTTGGGTTAGAACTTGAGCATTTTGAAGAGTTTTATGAAAAACGTAAGGAATTGTTGGCAGAAAAAATCCGTCAGATACTTGGATAAAAATAGTATTATATGAATTGGAGGTGTACCACAGTGCCAGACATGAAACAGATACATGATTTTGCTGTCAAATGGTGCGATAAATTTCGTGCTCAGAACATTAATTACATAGATTTGGTTGACCACTTTATGGCTGATGATTGTGCTGCTCTTGGTTTTGAGATGGACTGTGGCCACGCTTTTTCTGAGAGATATGGACAGGCAGCAAACAACCATGAGGCTCTGAATAGAATCATTGATGATGTCACAGACATCCCCCTGCTTGGGTCTGCAATTTATTCTCAATGGAGATATTTCAACCATTGGGCATATGACGCAGCAGAAATATTGGCACCCAAAAACCGAGCGTGGTTTATTCTGGCACTTAGTCGTTTGGCATTGCTTTCCGGGGATAATCCGTTTATATTCCAAGGAACATTAAAGAAAATGCGTATTGTGTCTAACAATATCTGCTACGGACCTATGCCTGAACCGGACGAAGAAGTAGAACAGCATCTTACCATCAATGATGAAGGTCGGGTTTGGTTTTCCGGATATAACTTTGGTCACAATGGAGAAAGATACGAAAAGGCACGAAGTAAGAATTTTAAGATTGAAAAAGTTGCTACTAACAGATTACTCTGTGCAATTGCAACTTATTTTGGCAATAAATACGATGAAATTTTTGCTACAGATATTGGCAATTGGGAGATGGAACTAACAAATACCGAGGGAACAGTGTATAAATTCCGTGGTTCGCTTTGTGCTGATTTTGACTATGAGGGCATCGATTTATCTGACCTTGTACGTAATACTGTTGGTATGGATGATTTGTATGTCTTTGATGGAAATTGCAAACCGGATGTGATAAACAGAATCGCATTGGACTATCACAGAGTCACAAAAATAAAACCTAAGGAAGTGCCGGAAGGAGCAACTTGGGAATTTGTTACATGGGATTACACAGAGCATCTAATTATTGACAGAGAAACAGAAACCCTTGAAACATCCAAAATATAGGGTCTGGCTGTAAGGTTTCTCGTAAGTATGAAATTGAAGGAGGAATTGAAAGTCTGCTTGAAAATTTCAATGCAGAGGATTTGTTTTCACACATTGAAGGGAATCCCGACGATGTGATAGATACTCCAAACGAAACCAAGGATTATAAAATTACGATTGACTATAAAAAGACCCCACAAAAGGTCATCGCAGGGTCATTTGATAAAAATGGACTGCCGGATAATTTTGAGGAGTTTGCAGATGCGGTATTTGATTTCATACGTTTTTATGGTTGGGGAGAGATACTTGACCCATCTGTGTATGGTAAAGTAAAACGCAGGACAACGGATTATATCTATTGCAGCGTGGTCTTTGAAGAAGGGCAAAAATCCTATTATTATCTGACGGGCGATGACAGCATCGAGATTGGTGATTTTGTGCTTGTGCCTGCGGGCAAAGACAACCATGAGGCGGTTGTGCAAGTGGTAGATATAGAATATTTTTCCGCAGAAGATGTGCCTCTGCCTGCAGAAAAGACAAAGCATATTATACGGAAATGTACGGATGAAGATTTCGATTTACCAGAGCCAGAATAACACATATCAAGAGTTTGTGAAAAGGTAGGTGGAATAGGTGATTGTTGATTATAGTGAATATATAACGGAAAAAGCAAGTAAAGGAATTGTAAACTCTGTATATGTAGAAAACGGATTACCATTATTTAAGCATGACTCTGTATGTCCTTTCTGCAAACAAAAAATTGAAAATGTGATACACCATAAATCGAAAACAGATTATCCTGAATGGTTATGGGGGCGGTTTGACCAGAGCGAATTAGTTGTTCAATGCCCCAATTGTGGTTGGTGGGAGTATAAATACTCAAATCAGAGCGATGCCATAGTAGATGGGATAAGAGCAATGGATTTGGAGTATTCCTCTGGAATTTTGAAAACATATGAAGATTCTGACATAGATATACCACTCGAGGTCCTCCGTAAATATATAAATAAAGACCCAAGCGTAATTTACAATATTGATGCACATAAAATGGAGGAACTTGTTCGGTCGGTTTTTTCTGATTTTTACCCATCTTGCAAGGTTAAAGCTTTCGGAAAAACAAGGGATGGTGGAAAAGATGGATTGCTTATTGATAATAGTGGTAAACAATCACTAATTCAAATTAAGAGAAGAACAAAAGCAAATGCTACAGAAGGTGTTGAAGCTCTCAGAGCGCTGATTGGAACAACTGTAATTGAGGATAACGTGCGAGGCTGTATTTTTGTATCAACAGCAGACCACTTCTCTAAACCCGCAAAGGACTATGCAAGTAATGTAATTAATAAAAACATCGTAGACACATTTGATTTAATAGATTGCAAGGAATTTTTAAGAATGGCAGATTTAGTTAGAGATAAGCTACCGGATGTTTGGACTAAATTATTAAAACTATAGGTGGATATGTTCCCGTTGACAAGTAAATGTAAAAAACATCGTGGATTTGTTTCCGTAAACAAGAAAACGGCAAAGCCATTCTGCATATCCAGACAAGCCACGTGGAGTGCGTAGTTCTGTTGACTAAGGTACACAAGTAAAAGTGTGAAAAAGGCTTGAAATAAGGGGATTTCGAGAGTTTTGGTTGCTAGAAATAATACCGCAAAAATGTCATAAAAGCCTTTTAAAATCAAGGGAATTTTATGGTTGGATAGACAGGAATATTGAGATTGGGTCGATTATACAGAAGTGTTTACTTGTGATTTATGAAAAAAGAGAGAGTAAAAATAGGCTAATAATCATTTTGAAATATATCAAATGATAATTAGCCTATCGCAGGAAGGAGAGAATGTTATGCCTGGCAAAGTGAGAGTGATTCCGGCTAATACAAATGAGCCGATGAAACATGTTGTCATCTATGCTCGTATGAGTTCTAACACTATGGATCAGCTTGAGAGTCTTAAGGCACAAGTTTCTGGGCTGACAAAATTTATATCCGGGCATAACAACTGGAAACTGGTCGATATTCATATAGATATTGCATCTGCTAAAAAAGATTCTTTTCGTCCTGCCTTTCATCAAATGATAGAAGAATGTAAAGCGGGACTTACGGATATAGTTGTGGTAAAAAGCATTAGTAGACTTGGAAGAGATACTGTCGAGGTGCTTGATGCAATAAATACTTTAAGAGAGTCACAAGTGCGAATTATTTTCAAACAAGATGAACTGGATACATTAACAGTGGGAAGTTCATTATTGATATCAACCGTTGAAGCTTGCACACAGGCTGAAAATGAAACACGAAGTGCTAATATAAAATGGGGTATAAAACAAAAAGTACAGAAGTAAGAACTGCAAATAGCCTTGAAATAAAGGATTTCGAGAGTTTGGGGTAAATTTGACAGGTTTGCTCCAAGCTCTCTTTTTGTGCCTGAGAGAATTGGTCGAGACTGATTTTTAGATAAGGCTGAATTGACAAGATGAACATTGGCGTAGGTTGAGTGGATAAGATGTATATTTGGTAGTTTGATTTGACAGAATGGATGTGATTAAGAAGTATGAGAACTATGTTATTAAGTTTCAAAGCTGATGTATTTGAACGAGTGAAATCTGGAGAAAAGATATATGAACACAGGCGTGTTTTTCCAGATGAGTCGGTTAAGGCATATCTGTATATTAGTACACCAGTCAAAGCTATCGTTGGAATAATGCGTTTGGATAATAGAGTTCAAATTGAGTCATGGAAGAAAAAATATTCATATGACGAGGCAACGTTATCAAGAATTGATAATTATTTAAGTAAGCATACCGTGGCAATGGAAATCACAGAGTTTCAAATGACCAATGCGATTCCTCTGGAAAAACTGAGAAATGACTTACCCGGATTTGTAGTACCACAAATGTATTATTATATAGAGAATACGGAATTACTGAAATATTTAGAAAAGAATTTAGATCCAGTGGGTGAACCAATAAAACATTCATTTGATAATATTCCTCCTGAATTGATATGTACGCACTAGGCACGGTTGATTTATGATAGTTTATATGTTATAATGGGTCTATAAATATTTGCGATATAGAAAAGATGGGATACCATTGATAGATACAACAGATTTATTAACAGTAACAGAGGTTGCGAAAAGATTGAAAGTTACCGCACAGTCTGTAAGAACACTGATAAAAAATGAATATTTAAAGGCAGAAAGAGTTGGAAGCCAGTGGCTGACATCAGAAGAGGATTTGAAACAGTATATAGAAAAGTATAATGTTGTTATAGAACCAGATGATCATGAAAGACTTGATGATAATGTTCCACCAATAGTAGCATTAAGTTTTTTTTCGGGTGCTATGGGCCTGGATGTAGGAATGAGAAATGGTGGGATAGACGCTCTTTTAGCATGCGAATTTAATAAGGCGTGCAGGATGACAATCGAAAAAAACAATCCTAACATTGGGTTGATTGGAGATATTACTAAATTTTCAGCAGCTGAAATACTTAAGATGGCGAAGGTTCCAGAAGGAAGAAAGGTTGATATTATTTTTGGTGGGCCGCCGTGCCAAGCTTTTAGTACTGCAGGAAATAGAAAGGCTTTTGATGATGAGAGAGGAAATGTGTTCTTAAAATATTTGAGCATAGTATCTGAAATCAAGCCAACATATATAGTAATAGAAAATGTTCGTGGACTTTTATCTACGCCGTTTAAATATGGAGATTTAGAGGAGCCTATCAAGGGTGGTGCGATGATGATTATCCTTGATAGATTAAAGGAAATGGGATATACAGTTTCTTTTAATCTTTATAATGCCGCATATTTTGGAGCTCCTCAAATTAGAGAGCGTGTTGTAATAATAGGAAAACTAGGAGATGAGAAGGTAAGTTATTTACAACCTACTCATAATGAAAACGGAACAGATGGATTAAAGAAGTGGAGAACATTAAAAGACGCATTTGATAATTTGCCTGAAAATGTAGAAAAGCATTATATTGAATTTCCAGAGAAGAGATTGAAATATTATAGAATGCTCAAAGAAGGACAATATTGGAAAGACCTTCCTTTAGATATGCAAAAGGAGGCAATGGGAAAATCCTTCTACTTGGGAGGCGGTAAAACAGGATTTTTAAGACGATTATCTTACTCAAAGCCATCGCCAACATTGGTTACAAATCCAACTATGCCAGCAACGGATTTAGCGCATCCGACAGAAGATAGACCATTAAGTGTAGAAGAATATGCTTGTATCCAGGAGTTTCCACAGGATTGGCAGATATGTGGTGCTATACTTGATCAGTATAAACAGATTGGAAATGCTGTACCTATTAAATTGGGGGAGGCAATTGCCAAAACTATTCTCGATGATATGAAAGGTATACATTATAAAAATACTGGATTTTCGTATTCAAGATATAAAAATACTGACGAGATTTCCTGGATGAATTTTATGAAAAAACAACTTGAGAAAGCGGCGGAGTAGATGAAACAGGGCAACTGCATAGTGATTTTGCAGTTGCCCTAAATTTTTAATTATTTGTCAGAAATAATGTCCGTGTTTTGTGACGTGATATTACGAAGAAATTCCTGGTAGGAGTCTTCATTCATATTGCAATCAGTAGCAATACCTGTAGTTACATGAGCGTTGATAATATTATTGAGTGAATCCCACTTATATGCAGGAAGCTTCTGACCTGCGACAGTTCTGGTGCCAAGTCTATACCATTTTTCGATGGTAGTGCCTGTTCTGATTGCACTCGATGAGCTGTTCTCTGTGTTAGATTTATTCTTGATCTGAAGTAAAACAGCACCATCAGAGGAACAAAAGTCAATTGCTCTAAGCACGTTTCCGTTACACCAAATCCAACCGTATGGTCGGGTAGAAACACTGATGTATTCCTCTAGAAGATTACCTTGAATATTTTCTGCACTCATAAAAAGATTATGATATGCGGCCATACGTGCAGCAAAAGTTTCATCTGCGTTCATTGCAATTTGCACAATTGTTTGTATTGCGGGATCAGAACAGCTTCCTTTTGGAGAGGCTTTTCTTCGGCTGGGTGGATTTGCAGTGGCATCGGCATATCCCTTTATCCATTTTTCAAGATAGTCCATATATGTAGCAGAATCGCTTAGTTTAATATTAGGGAACAAAGACAGATCAGTTAAGCCAACCTCAAATATAATTCCTAAATCATTCAACTCTGGTTTGTTTCCTGCGAGTGAAGCAAATCCTTGTCTGAGTATGTCGGTGGAGACATTAAAATTTCCTAATGTTTTTGTTAATTGTTTTGGCATAAATTTATCCTCCTGTTATTTTAACGTTGGTTTAATGGCAGAATCGTTCCTGTTGAAATAAAGTTCTGAGTAGGTATTGCCACAGAAAAGTTCCAACATCTGATCCAAGTGCCATAGGTTGTTCTCGGCTTTTCTTAGTTCTTCAAGTGGCATCCAGAATACTTTGCCTTCATCAGATGACTTCAGCTTGCCATTAAATTCATTTGTCTTATATAAAAATACGATGTATCTGGAACCAATGTATTCAACCCAGTCTTTTACTCCACAAAGTTCTACATTTTTAATGCTAAGACCTGTTTCTTCCCGTACCTCACGAATAACAGAATCTACAAATGCTTCTCCTGGTTCAACATGACCGCCTGGGAAGATTAATCCTTTTATGTTATGTACAAGCTTTTCTTCAACGAGTACATTTCCACGGCCATCATAGATCATACACATATTCGTAAGTTCGACCGAGGTTTTACGATTCATTCGTTCCACCTCAATCCTTTATTGTTTCCATGATGTCTTCCAATTTACAATCCATAGCCTCACAGATTTTGAGAAGAACATCAGTGGTGATGTTTGCGCCTTTGCCTAATTTGGCAATGGACGTTGCACTGATTCCGGCAGCATCCTTAAGATCATTTTTATTCATTTCTTTGTCGATTAACATTTTCCACAATTTGTTATAAATGATTCGCATAATCAACCTCCTTGTTTTACAGTAAAAAATCGAGAGAATTATCTTGCTGTTTATCTGTGAGATAGTTTTTTAAAATTTCTACATCTTTACTGATATCTCGTGGCTTAATTCGGGTAATAACCTTTTCTTCAACCTCTGGCGTCCAGTAGATTTTCAATTTTTTCCTGGCTCTTGTAATAGCAGTGTAGAAGATATTGTGTGTTACAAGTTCCTCAACTTCATCTGTAATAACTATCTTTACAGAGTCATATTCGAGACCTTGTGCTTTGTGTATTGATACAGCATAAGCAATTTGGAATGGTACAACAGTGAATGAGGTACTTTCATCTCCATCTTCGTCAGCACTCTTTAATTTGTGTACACAAAATCTAACTAAGGATTTTCCTTCGCTTTCCCAACATTCAAGTAGTTCGAGGTTAATACGCCGGAGATCACTTTCATCTACTACCTTAGGTATCTCAACATCAAATTGAATGCGTTCTTCATGAGTGTCTGGGTCTAAGATTTCAATTCCCTTTATGATTCCCTTCATATTATTGTGTATGACAGGGAAAAACCTATCCGAATCAAGGAAGAGAATCGGGTCTCCAACTTTATACTGTTGAACGTCCCATTGAACTGCAGGGTTAGGATTGCTTTCCTGTAAGAATCGGTTGATGTTGTTGATTCCGTATAAGCCGTCATAATTCAGACAAAGGATAGCCTCACCTTGCTCAAGTGAAGAAAGCAGGGTTTCATCAACTTTTAAGGAGTAGCTTTCTCTCTCGATGACTTCTTTTGCTTTATCATCCATTTGTCGAACCTTATCCCAAAGTTCAAGCAATCGCTCATCCTTAGTTCGATGAGGCTGGGTAAGTTCAAAAACAGCACTTTCAGGCAAAAAAGATTTTAGTACCGAGAACCAATTTCCAAACTGAATTGCATCGATTTGATAAGTGTCCCCAACCAATAAAAGCATTTCAAAGTTTGCTTTTTGTAATACCTCAACCATATCTTTATTACTAACGGTACTACATTCATCGATAACTAATAATTTATATTTTGCAAAAGCAGACCCTTGGCGTTTGAAACTTTCAATTGTTGAGAAAGCTGTATTTTCTGCATCAATCTTTCGCATCAGGTTCTCTTTTGCTGGATTTGTTTGGGTTAGATATAATTTGGCATCATCATTTAAGTAGTGAGAAACATGATTTATAAGCGTAGATTTTCCTACACCTGCAGAACCGTATATTACACCTACTTTTGACTCTGAAAATATACGAGTGATGATGTCCTTTTTTTCATCACAATCAATTTCGTAATCACCGAATAGTAGCCATAATTCAACATCGTCACTGTAATTTTCTATGCCGGATTCTGATAACTCTTGTAGTTTTTCAATTACAGTGCAAGTATCGAGTTTGTAATCGTTTATAAATACTTGATTATGCTCAAGCATTAAATCACTTTCAGGTCTGTGTCCTGAATAAAGGCTATCGTTATACTTTTCGATAAGAATTGGATAATCCGGGAAATTACCCAACTCATCAATATCAGTGAAAAGTTGACCTTTACCTTCTGTGTTATTCCTTATAAATCTTGCGAATAATTCAGGGCGTTTGTCTTTACAAGGAATACAGTCGAATACAGCTCCTAATTTTGGATTATGTCCAACAGGAGATCTGTTAAATGGTAAAGAATCAAACTGCCTGCAACCGTTTGATAAATACAGACTAGAAAGATAACTGTTTCCGGCGTGTATCCATTCTTCATAGTATTTGCTATAGTATCCGTCTGAATATTGGCCTTTAATAATAACGTTGTTCATGTTGTAAAGCAGATATCGTAGCACGTTTTTACCACTTCGGCCTTTTCGTATAAGCTTTCTGCATTCATCTAAAATTGGAATAAACACAGTAGATTTAAGGTTGTTTTTCCATTCGAGAGTAATTCTATAATAGGCGTTATCCAGGAAGTCCATCAGAGCAGTCAAGGTGTACCTTGTTCTAGTAAGAAACTCACAGATTAAGCGTTGTTCTGGATACGGTACTCTTTTTTTCTCTCCTTTTATCAGTTTAATAAAATTTTGAAATTCACAGTCACGAATGGACACTTCCCAGCCATCGATAATGATGATAGGCATCGTTTTTCCTAATATCTCGATAGTTTCATGTACAAGATGAAACTTTGATGCATAATTGCTTTTGATTGGAAGTTTGGTAAAAGCAATTACTCTGTTAGATTTGGATTTGTTCTTCCTATCGTCTATAGGCATAAATGTGATTTCGTAATATATGTGCCTGTTTACAAACAGTGGCTTAATTTTCTGAATGTAGTATTTATCCTTACTGTCACTGTGTAATGACACTGGATGTCGTTCTATTTTTTCAGAAATCTTTTTATAGTATTCCTGTAAAGTATCATCTAAATGAAGAGGAAACTTGTCTATGTTATGTAATACCTCAATACCGAAGTAGTGCCAGATAAGGTTTTTGGCTTCCAGCAGGTATTGGTAATACTTCAGCATTAATCGTTCAGAACCGTCTTCATCCAAAGTATATTGTGTAGTGACTACTTCAAGGTAATTATGGAATTTATATAAAGTGTATAATTCACTGTTTATCTGTGCAAACTCGGTGGCCTTGGCTATGTTTTCGGCAGTGATAGGTATTTCTCTGCCGTTGGCATAAAACTTGAGCATGACGTGATTTACGAACTTTGTCAGCTGCTCTAAAATATCTTGAGAAATAGCACCACGAGAATTGTTTTCTATTTCATCTAAATGCCTACATATGACATTGTCTATTTTACGGATGGATTCATCAAGTGATGGCATCAGCATCCTCCTTTCCGATTAGTAATATTCTCCATCATCCCAATCATCGACAAATGCATCATACGGAAATGTTCCAGCAAACTGGTCGGGATGAAGCTTTACATACAAATTGCGTATTTTGGTTCTGGAACTTCCTAAAAAAGGAGTTGCAGAATCACTGGCTAAAAAGCTGTTGCTTATATTGTTTAATTCGCCAAGTAAACCAAAAACATAAGATTTTAAAGATGGATCAGCAAATGTATCTGCTTTTGACATCCATTTGGTCTCATACAAGTCTTTTATTTTGCATGGCAGAGTCATGTCGATTAATGATGCAACATAGTTTTCTCCAATGAGAGTAACCATGATTTCGTCATAATCTGATGTGAATTCTTCAAGCAGTAATTCGTCTTCAGAAGAATAGGGGGATTCATCTACTTGTTCTTCTGGAAGCTGAACATTTGTTGCTCCGGTTGTACTGGTACCATCTAATCCATTTACCAGGTTGCTTACTGCGTTACCCCACACATTGGTTACCGCCTGCCCAGAAGCCAGTATCTTTTCTTCAAGAATATCGTGTGGGGTTTTATCAGCACTCTTCGGAGTGCTTTTTTCTTTGCCTGCAGCTTCACTCAAGATTTCCAAAAACAAGTCTGTAATCTTGAGTGAAGCATTTACAGAGTTAATATTAGGAATATCATTCTTAAATTCGTCAGCAAGCAGCTGTGCAGTTGTTTCTCCGAAACCTTCAAGATATGAAGAAAATTCATCGTTCTCATTTAAGTTTGCCAATATAAGAGCAGCAACCTTTGAAATACTTGTATTGCCGTTGAAGTATGATTTGAAAGTTTCAAGGCTAGTGTCCGCTAATAATTCGGATCCACTTTCATTCATCATGGTTTCAAAAATGGTTTTCGTAAATAATTTGGTATTGCTTTTTCCGCCAATTACATTCTTTAGTTTCTTTGCAAAAACCTTAAATTCCATAGTTCCACCACCATTATCGTCTATTAATACCCAAGCCTACCCACGGCTACCGAGTTCTACCTACCTACTTATATATACTGGGTAGTGTAGAAAGCGAACAGCAAGTGCTTGCTACTTGTGAGTAAGTACTGGGAAATTGGTCTAAAAATTATTATATCAGAAAAATAGACGAAAATCTACACTTTCACAAATTGTTAATATGCGTTCGCAGAGAAAATTCATATTTTCAATAAGAATTGCTTTCTCTCTGACTTTTAGTTGAGTTCATTTAGTGGATTCAACTAAGTGCCAGAAGCACTTAAAAAATAATATCACAAGGCCTGATTAGCTATAAGGGCATTGGGATACAGATATCGGCATCAATCACAGGATAACCTGTGAAAGGTGCGATAGAAGTACCCTTATTTCCTTATGCTCTTTTTCAGGCATTTCATGGGTCGGTACTTCTATAAGCACCGGCCTATTTGTTTCCTATGCCCTTCTGCAAGAACCAGACAGAAAGGCAGGAACTTTATGAAAATCAAGATTCGTTACGAGAACGAGTATCAGACACTTGAGGTTGAAAACATGGAATTGGAGAAATGGTTAAATATCTCCATTTCTGAAGAAGAGAGTCAGGAAGACTATGAAAAGAGAATCCAAGATGTAATCGAAGAGAGATTTAACAGACCCGATTACAACAGCTGGCACAAGCATGACCGTCATACTGGCAACGCTTATATGAAGAGCAAGGACGGTACAGTTGAGGTCAACACAGAAGAGGCAATCATGTTCAGAGCAGCTGATAAGTCAGCTTTCAGCAGTTCAATTGATGGAGTACATAACCAGCTTGAATACGAAGAGTGCTGTGAAACATTGAGAAGTCTTCTTAAACCTGCAGTAGCAGATATGGTTATTGCCATTGTTCTTGATGGCTTAACCGTAAGTGAGTACGCTGAGAGAATTGATGACGAACCAAACAATGTAAGTCATCGCTACAGAAGAGCAATCAACAAGTTAAAAAAAGTTTTTGAAAAAACGTCCTTTTAACCCTTCTCCCAAGGCTACCAGGTAGGAGGGTAACACCTCCAAGGAAATTCTATTTTGAAGGAGGTAATTCGCATGGAATTACAAGTATTTAACAGCACAGAGTTTGGCTCCGTAAGAACAGCAACTGTAAACGGTGAGATTATGTTTGTTGCAAAGGATATAGCAACAATTCTTGGATACAGCAATCCGAGAGATGCTATTAACAAGCACGTTGATGATGAAGACAAGGGGGTATCAAAATGCGACACCCCTGGTGGTATTCAAGATTTAACAATTATCAATGAGTCAGGTCTTTACAGTCTTATCCTTTCAAGCAAGATGCCTAATGCGAAGAAGTTCAAACATTGGGTAACGGCAGAGGTTCTTCCGGCTATCCGTAAGCATGGAATGTATGCCATCGATGAGATTTTGGAAAATCCTGATCTTGCGATTGCAGCACTTACACAGCTTAAGGAAGAGCGTGAGAGAAGAAAACAGCTTGAATGCCAGACACTAATTCAGCGTCAGCAGATTGCAGAGATGCAACCAAAGGCAAGCTACTATGACCTTATTTTACAGAACAAGAACACAGTTCCTATTACACAGATTGCAAAGGACTACGGTATGAGCGGTCGCAAGTTCAATGAACTTCTTCATGAACTGGGGATTCAGTACAAGTTCAGAAAGACATGGCTTTTATATCAGCAGTATGCAGAATGCGGATACACACAATCACGTACCTATGCAATCGATGAGAATAGAAGTGTGATGCATACCTATTGGACACAGAAGGGCAGACTTTTCCTTTATGATCTTTTAAAGAAAGATGGAATATTGCCAATTATGGAACAGGAGGATTAAAAGATATGGGCATTGATAAGTTTAATCATGAGGGTTATTCCGACCCGACTACATATGAGGCTCTTACCAATATCCATCGTGAAGAAATGGAAGCTGATAAAAAGGCTGTCTATCTTCCGTTGGTATATGTTTGCAGTCCGTATGCAGGTGATATCGAGAATAATGTAAAGAATGCAAAAGTGTACAGCAGATATGCCGTTAAGGAGAATGCTATCCCAGTAACACCTCATCTTCTCTATCCACAGTTCATGGATGACGGCAATGATGCAGAACGAGAAATGGCTATGCGTTTCAATTATGTACTTCTTGGCAAATGCACCGAACTCTGGGTATTTGGCGGAGTGGTTAGCCGTGGTATGGCCCGTGAAATCGGTATTGCCAAGAAAAGAAGAATGAAAATCAGATGCTTTGACCGTGCGATGAAGGAGGTAAATGAATATGCTTGAATTTACGATATACACTGCCGATTGCACAAACAACAAAGGCAACTGCTTATATCCGAACAAGGCTGTAATCACAGATAAAGATGCATTTGTAAAAGCTATAAAAACAGACCATGTAACAGCTAAATATAAAGGCAACTATCGCAGTAAAGACAACTTTGAGTTTTCAGACTGCATACCGCTTGACTGCGACAATGACCATTCCGATAATCCGAAAGACTGGGTAACTCCGTTTGATATTGCTCTTGAAATTCCGAATGTCAATTTTGTTGCATCATACAGCAGACATCATATGCTTAACAAAGGAAACAAATCTGCAAGACCTCGCTTTCACATATTTTTTCCTATTCCGACAATTACTGATGCCGAGGAATATGTTTCTGCAAAGAAAAGAATTACTGCCTCTTTCCCCTATTTTGACACCAACGCACTTGACAGTGCAAGGTTTCTTTACGGTACAGATTCAGAAGATGCCGAGGTGTATGAGGGCAGTAATAATATAATTGATTTCCTTGACGAAAAGGATTTTGCTGATTTTGAGAAAACACTTACACAAGTGCCGGAAGGCAAGCGTAACAGCACGATGAGCCATGTTGCCGGAAAAGTTATTAAAAGATATGGCAATACAGACAAGGCTTATCAGATTTTTCTTGAAAAAGCAGAACTTTGCACTCCCCCATTATCTGAAAATGAACTTAATTCTATTTGGAACAGTGCTACAAGATTCGGAGAAAAGGTTGCACAGCAGGACGGTTACATTCCGCCCGAGGAATACAACTCTGACTGCAAACTAAAACCCGAAGATTTTTCAGATGTTGGACAGGCTACTGTTCTTGCACGGGAGTATAAAAATATTCTCTCCTATTCCCCATCTACCGACTATATGGTCTACAACGGAAGTTTTTGGGAGGAATCGAAACCAAAGGCTCAAGGCATTTCTCAAGATTTGACCGAAAGACAGCTTGCTGAATCTGAAACCGAAATAAAAAAAGCCATGGATAAGCTCGTCAAAAATGGTGGTATGGAGATAATTGTATCTGTTGGTGCAAAGAAAGCTTTGCAGATGTTTAACAAGGAGCAGACACACACATATGAGATGTATGAAAATGCCATGAATTACAAGAAATATGCTGTCAAACGCAGAGATACAAAGTGTATTTCCGCAACGCTCAAGGAGGATCGACCTATGCTTGAAGTTGAACAAAGAAATCTGGATGCAAATGAATTTTTACTGAATACACCAAGTTGTACATATGACCTCAGACACGGACTTGACCTTGCAATCGCACACAATCCCGAACATCTCATTACAAAACAGACAGCCGTTGATCCGTCAGATGAAGGTATGGATATATGGAAATCTGCACTCAATACTTTCTTCTTGGGTGACGATGCCCTTATTGACTATGTTCAGAGAATGGTTGGTCTTTCTGCAATCGGCAAGGTATATGTTGAGGCTCTCATCATTGCATATGGTGAAGGCAAAAACGGTAAAAGTACATTTTGGAATGTCATAGCAAGGGTTCTGGGTACATATTCAGGCAACATCTCTGCGGATATGCTTACAGTCGGGTGCAGAAGAAATGTTAAACCTGAGCTTGCAGAGGCAAAAGGCAAACGAATGTTAATTGCATCTGAACTTGAGGAAGGTATGAGGCTTAACACGGCAAATGTTAAACAGCTCTGCTCCACCGATGAAATCTATGCAGAAAAGAAATACAAAGACCCTTTCTCATATACTCCTACTCATACTCTTGTGCTGTATACCAACCACCTGCCGAAAGTCGGTGCTATCGACAAAGGTACATGGAGAAGACTTATCGTTATTCCGTTTGATGCAACAATTGAGGGTAATGCTGATATTAAGAACTATGCGGACTATCTTTTTGAGCATGCCGGCGGTGCAATTCTCAGTTGGGTTATTGAGGGATCAAAAAAGGTGATTAAAGATAATTACAAAATCACTCCTCCGCAAAAGGTCTGTGATGCAATTGAGCATTACAGGGACAGCAACGATTGGCTCTCATATTTTTTGAGCGAACGCTGTGAAATTGACTCATCATACATTGCAAAGTCTGGAGAGGTATATAACGAATACAGAATTTTCTGTACTCAAATGGGTGAATATATCCGCAGTACAACGGATTTCTATACTGCTCTTAAAACCGTGGGTTTTGAAAAATTTCGTGACAGGAACGGCAGATACATTAAAGGCTTAAAACTCAAGACAGACTTTATGGAAGAGGACTAATGACAGTAGGTGTGACAGTTTATGACGGCTATTTACTATCCTTTTCTTATAGAATAAAAAAATAAGCTTTATATATAAGTATAGGAAATGACAGTCGTACCCTGTCACACCTTGAATTGAGGTGTAAAAATGCGTGAAAGTGAAATTGAAAGAATATTAGTAAAAAAAGTGAAGATAGATGGAGGTATCTGTCTGAAATGGGTATGTCCCTCATTTAACGGTATGCCTGACAGATTGATATTTTTACCAAACGGTCATTTTGGCATGGTGGAACTGAAAGCTAACGGCAAAAAGCCGAGAGTACTCCAGCTTGCACGGCATAAGATGCTGAAACGATTGGGATTCAAGGTTTATGTGATTGACGATGTAGAGCAGATTGGAGGAATGATTGATGAAATACAAGCCACATAGCTATCAGGAATATGCAATCAGATATATTGAAACTCATCCGATTTCAGCACTGCTGATTGATATGGGACTTGGCAAGACCTCAATTACATTGACTGCAATTCGCAATCTCCTTTTTGACAGCTTTGAGGTGTGCAAGGTGCTTGTAATCGCACCGCTCAGGGTTGCAAAAAACACATGGACTGATGAGATAAAAAAGTGGGAACACTTAAGCACTCTCACTTATTCACTGATAATCGGCAATGAAAATGAACGACTTTCAGCACTCAATGAACAAACTGACATCTACATAATCAACCGAGAAAATGTTGACTGGCTTGTGAATAAAAGCGGATATAAATTTGACTTTGATATGGTTGTTATTGACGAGCTCAGTTCGTTTAAAAATCATCAGTCAAAGCGTTTCAAAAGTCTTATGAAGGTGCGACCGCTTGTAAAGAGAATTGTCGGCCTGACAGGTACACCCTCATCAAACGGACTTATGGATTTGTTTGCTGAATTTAAAATTCTTGATATGGGCAAACGGCTCGGTTATTTTATCGGGCAGTACAGGAACACATATTTCAAACCCGACAAAATGAATGGCCCGATTGTATATTCATATAAGCCTCTGCCAAATGCCGAGAATGCCATCTACGAAAAAATATCAGACATCACGGTTTCTATGAAAGCAAATGAATATCTGAAAATGCCTGAGCTTTTAACAAGCAACTATGTTGTTGAACTCTCCAACAGCGAAAAGAATCAGTACGATGAAATGAAAAAAAGCTTGGTTCTTGAAATCACTGACGGAGAAATTACCGCATCTAATGCCGCCTCCCTTTCAAACAAGCTATGCCAGCTTTCAAACGGTGCAATTTACGATGACGAGCAGAATATAGTTGAAATTCACGACCGAAAGCTTGAAGCACTTGAGGACATCATAGAGAGTATGAACGGAAAGCCTCTGCTTATTACATATTGGTACAGACACGATTTGGAACGGATAAAGAGCAGGTTTTCTGTTCGTGAAATCAAAACAAGTGAGGATATTTTCGATTGGAACGATGGCAAAATTCCCGTTGCACTCCTTCACCCTGCAAGTGCCGGACACGGACTTAATCTTCAAAACGGGGGTTCAACTCTTGTGTGGTTTGGCCTTACATGGTCACTTGAGCTGTATCAGCAAACCAACGCAAGACTGTATCGACAGGGACAGAAAAACACTGTTGTTATTCAGCACATAATCACAAAAGGCACGATTGATGAACAAATTTTGAAAGCCTTGCAGAAAAAGAACAAGACGCAGGCAGATTTGATAGATGCCGTAAGGGCAAATTTGGAGGTATAAAATGACAGCCAAAGAATATTTAAGTCAGGCATACAGACTTGACAAAAGGATAGATTCAAAAATTGAACAGCTTAAATCACTTAATCTTCTTGCAACAAAATGCACATCTACATTATCGGATATGCCAAAAAGCCAAAGTATCAGTAACTCTCGACTTGAGGATACTGTTGTAAAAATTGTTGATTTGCAGGAAGAAATAAACAGGGACATCGACAGCCTTGTTGATTTAAAGCGAGATATTGTGAGAACAATAAAATCCGTACAGAATCCTGAATATCAGATAATTCTTGAATTGAGATATTTGTGCTTTAAAACCTGGGAAGAAATAGCGGTACAGATGAATTGCAGTATTGACAATGTGTTCAAGATAAGAAAGAACGCATTAAAAAGTGTTGTAATCCCCGAAAGTTGACAGTAAATTCCATAGAATTACAGTGTGCACATCTGCTATAATATAAACAGTGAAATAGACTTTGAAAGCCTTGCAGAGAAATTTGCAGGGCTTTTCTTATGCCCGAAAGGAGGAGCTTATGCCACATAAACCAAAGCAGGGTTGTGCATATCCAAACTGTCCAAAACTTACAAACGGGCGGTATTGTGAGGAGCATCAAAGGCTTAATGCAAAGCAGTACAACCGATTCACACGAGCGGTTGATGTCAACAAGAAGTACGGCAGAGCGTGGAAAAAAATTCGTGACCGCTATGTGCAGGCACACCCGTTGTGTGAGCAATGCCTTAAACAGGGCAGAACAACACCTGTCGAGGAGGTTCACCACATTATCCCACTTTCAAGAGGCGGTACACATAGTACAGATAATCTGATGAGCCTTTGCCAGTCCTGCCACAACAAAATCCACCACGACCTTGGTGACAGATAAAAATTATCTTGAATTTTTGTTGATTACCACCAATATGGGTAGGGGGTATCAAAATCTCTGCGAGGCGTATAGAGGACAACGGCGGAGGGTGTCACGCACAAAAACGGCAGTTCAAACGGGGTATTAAAAATTGTGAAAGAAGGTGATTTTATATGGCAAAGGACGGTACAAACAGAGGCGGCAGACGAGTTCGGGCCGGTGACAAGCCAATGTCCGTGGCGGAAAAATTGCAAAAAGGTCAGGCTGTTCGGCTAATGGAAAACGATATACCCGTGCTTACGAGTGCGGAACTTGAGGCGGTTGACCTGCCCGAAGGTGCGGTTGTTGAAGGCACGGAGATGCCAAAGCCGGCTGATTATCTTTCGGCAAAACAGAAGAACGGAGTGCCTCTCGGAGCAGATGAGATATACAAGGAAACCTGGCTATGGCTCAAAGAGCGTGGTTGCGAACGGCTTGTCAATCCGAGATTGATTGAAGCATATGCTCAGGCATTTGCAAGATACATTCAGTGTGAAGAGGCAACGAGCACCTACGGTTTGCTTGGAAAGCACCCGACCACGGGCGGAGTAATCTCGTCGCCGTTCGTACAGATGAGTCAGCAGTATCAGAAAAGTGCAAACCTTATCTGGTATGAGATTTACGATATTGTAAAGCAAAACTGCACGGTTCCGTTTGAGGATAACCCGAACGATACTATGGAGCTTTTGCTCAGAAGGAAGATAAAATGATGAACGAACAGAACGAATTGACACAATTTTTAAAAACACTTAAAAGATATAAACACAGGCTGAAAAGGCAGGAACTTTTAACCTTGAGAGGACAGGCACTTCACGGTGACATAGCAGGAGCAAAGAAAGGCTTTTGTGTTTTGATGGAGGAAAGGAAAATGCAATATGAATAGAGTATCGGAGATGAACCTTGTTGACATAGACAAGCTGATTCCGTATGTGAATAACGCAAGGACACATTCAAAGGAGCAAATCAACAAGCTGAGAGCATCAATCAGGGAATTTGGCTTTATCAACCCCGTAATAATTGACAGAGATTATAATGTCATTGCCGGTCACGGCAGAATTATGGCATCAAAAGAAGAGGGCATTGATAAAGTGCCTTGTGTATTTGTAGACTACCTTACCGATGCACAAAAGAAAGCATACATACTTGCCGACAACAGAATGGCCCTTGATGCCGACTGGGACGAGGAACTTTTGAAGGTAGAAATTGAATCACTGCAAGGTGCTGATTTTGACTTGAGTCTGACCGGATTTGACGAAACCGAGCTTGCGGGATTTTTTGATACTGCCGATGACGCAAAAGAAGATGATTTTGATGTTGAAGAAGAACTTAAAAATCCTACAATCACAAAAAACGGTGACCTCTGGTTACTTGGAAATCACAGACTACTTTGCGGTGACAGTACTAAAGAAGAGTCCTACACGATTCTAATGAATGACAAGAAAGCAAATCTCGTTGTTACAGCCCCGCCGTACAATGTAAACTACGAAGGCAGTGCGGGGAAAATTAAGAATGATAATCTTGAAAGTGATAAGTTCTATCAGTTTCTTTTCGATGCATTCTCTTGTATGAAAAATGCTATGGCTGATGATGCAAGTATCTATGTTTTCCACGCAGATACAGAAGGTTTAAATTTCAGAAAGGCATTTGCTGACGCAGACTTTTATCTTTCAGGTACTTGTATTTGGAAAAAGCAGAGTCTTGTTCTCGGAAGAAGTCCGTATCAGTGGCAGCATGAACCCTGTCTGTTTGGTTGGAAGAAAAACGGAAAGCACCGGTGGTATTCAGACAGAAAACAGACCACAATATGGGAGTTTGATAAGCCGAAGAAAAACGGTGACCATCCGACAATGAAACCTGTCCCCCTCATCGCATATCCAATTAAAAATTCAAGTATGAGCAATTGTATCGTACTTGACCCATTCGGTGGAAGTGGCAGTACCCTTATCGCCTGTGAACAGACAAATCGTATTTGCCATACCATTGAACTTGATGAGAAATATTGCGATGTAATTGTAAAGCGTTACATTGAACAGGTTGGTACTTCTGAAAATGTATTTGTTGTCCGTAACGGCAAAAAGGTTTCATACTCTGAACTCGTTAAGAAAGCAAAGGTTGAAAATGAATAGAAAGCTGACCCTCGGCAGTCTGTTTGACGGCAGTGGCGGGTTTCCGCTCGGAGGCTTGATTTGCGGTGTTACTCCTTTGTGGGCATCGGAAATTGAGCCTTTTCCTGTTCGTGTAACAACCAAGCGAATACCTGAAATGAAACATTTTGGTGATGCATCAAAATTAAGCGGAGTAACTCTCTCCCCTGTTGACATCATCACCTTCGGAAGTCCCTGTCAGGATATGAGCATTGCGGGTAAACGAGAAGGATTATGCGGTACAAGAAGCAACCTTTTTTACGAGGCTATACGAATAATCAAGGAAATGAGATGTAAAACAAATGGAAAATATCCCAGATTCATTGTGTGGGAAAATGTCCCCGGAGCATTCTCGTCAAACAAAGGTGAGGACTTTAAGACAGTCCTCGAAGAAATCTGCAAAATCAAAGATGAAAGACTATCTGTTTCTAAACCTAAAAGTGGAAAATGGACTAACTCAGGGGAAATCATGGGAGATGCGTTCTCCGTTTGTTGGAGAGTCCTTGATGCTCAATACTGGGGAGTGCCCCAACGAAGAAAGAGAATCTACCTTGTCGCAGATTTTGCAGGCGAATGTGCCGACAAAATACTATTTGAGTCAGAAAGCTTGTCTGGGAATCTTACGCAGAGCGTCAGCCAGAGGAAAACAGCTACCACAGATGTTAAGAATTGCATTGGAGCAACAGGCTTTGACGGATACAATGCAAAACTGACGGGCAATGTATCTTCTACAATCGGTGCAAACTGCGGAATGTCTACAGGCAAAAACGGAGTAGTTTTGAATGACCAAGGCGGTAACAGAATGGATATTACCGAAGATGTGACTTGCACACTTCGTGCTGAGGCACATCACCCGCCTTGCGTTATTGATTCAGCCGGTTTCTGCACAGAACATTCAGCTAAAAGTCGAAGTATAGGCTATGAAAAGGAAATCTCCCCTACACTTCGTGCCGGCACAGTACCCGGAGCAGTGATGTTTGAAAATCATAGTCAAGACACACGATATACATGGCCAATTGAAAAAGCACCCACCGTTCTTTCTACATATGGCACAGGCGGAAACAACCAACCTTTCGTAATTGAAAGTTCAAAATGTTTTGATGTCAGATTCACTTCTGAAGGGACAAAAAATGCAAGACATAATTGCTATCCTACAACAACAGCTAGAACGATTGATACAGGCGGAAACTCGCCCGATTCAAATCAAGGCGGAGTCGCAGTAGTAAGTATTCAAGGTTCAATGATTGGCAGAAAAGACGAAAATGGGCCACAGGGAAACGGTGTAAACGAAGATGTCAGTTTTACGCTCAATGCCACGGACAGACATGCTGTATCTTACGGTATCGACAGGTCAGCTTTCAATCAAGGTGTAAACGCAAAATATAATTTTGTGGTTGAATCCGAACTACAACCCACAATGGTTGCAAGAGGTCCGGGTGCTGTTGCACAGACTGTTTACTCATCAAGCAAAAGTTCTCATCACACAATAATTGAAGAAAATCTTGCAAACACACTTATGGCGTCAGATTTCAAAGATCCGCCGACTGTAAGTGAAGAACCCTTTTACATAGTACGAAGATTAACTCCGACAGAGTGTGCAAAATTACAAGGCTTTCCTGATTGGTGGTGCAGTGGTCTTGAAACTGAAAACCCGACCGATGAAGAAATTGATTTCTGGAGAAAAGTTTTTAACGCATATGCTGAAATCAACGGCAAAAAGCCTAAAACTGACAAACAGATAATTAAGTGGCTTAAAAATCCTCATACTGATTCTGCTGAATACAAAATGTGGGGTAACGGTGTAGCTCTCCCCTGTGTTGTTTTTGTACTTTCACGCATTGTCAGTTCTACACAAGAAGATGAAAAAATCTCCTAATTGTTCTCGATTTTCGTATCTTGATTTTTCTCCATTTCAGAGTGATATATATATTACTAAATCGAGGAGGTAATATTTATGAAATTTCCAAACAAAGGAACGGTTGAAAAATTAAGGAAAGTATATCCTGTCGGCACAAGAGTTGAGCTTGTAAGTATGGATGACTTTCAAGCACCACCCCTAGGTACAAAAGGTACTGTAAAAGGTGTTGATGATACAGGCAGTCTGCTTGTTAACTGGGATAACGGAAGCAGTCTTAGTGTAATTTATGGAATTGACAAAGTACGCAAACTGCACACGACAAAAACTATCTGTGATAATGAAAAATAAATACATATCTCACTGATGATAAGATTGTCAGTGAGATTTTTTATACTCGTCATTTCTATATATAGAATATTCATCTCACAAATACACAATATATTGAGTGTATCTTTGTGTAGTAATCGTATTGCTATTACTCCGTAATGACGGTAATATACAGTCAACAAAAGGCAAAGAAAAGCCTAAAGCAACGGAGGACATTATGAATACAAAGACAGCAAGACAGATTGAGGAAATGAAAAAGCAGACAATCGGTGTTGAGATTGAAATGAACAGTATTTCAAGAAGCAAGGCTGCAAAGCTTGCCTCACAATTTTTTGGAACAGGTCGATACAAAAACACAGCAGACCGCAACGGCTACTGCACATACTCGGCTTGGGACGAGCAAGGCAGAGAGTGGAAATTCCAAAAAGATGTCAGCATTGCAGGAATTGACAGTGAGAAATGCGAAATGGTCACACCAATTTTAAACTATTCAGGCATTGAAACCTTGCAGGAGCTTGTAAGGATATTAAGAAAAGCGGGTGCAAAGAGCGACTCAACAAGAGGTTGCGGAGTACACATTCACATCGGTGCAAAAGGCCACACGGCAAAGACACTCAGAAACCTTGCAAACATTATGGCAAGCCACGAACAGCTTTTGATTGACGCCTTAAACCTTGACGAGGTGAGAATAAGAAGATACTGCAAAACGGTAGATCCACGCTTTTTGGAACAGGTCAACAGAACTAAGCCTGAAACGATGTCACAACTTGCCGATGTATGGTACAAGAGCCACGATGAAAACTACGGCAGAAGTCACCATTACAATGGAAGTAGATACCATATGCTCAACCTCCACGCAACCTTTACAAAGGGAACGGTTGAATTCAGACTTTTCCAATTTGACAAGCCCGCAAACGGCAAGCAGAATGGACTTCACGCCGGACAGCTTAAAAGCTACATTCAGCTTTGTTTGGCACTCAGCCAAATGGCAAAGGAAGTTAAGTCGGCAAGTGCAAAACCTCAGCAAACAGAAAATCCAAAATACGCAATGAGAACTTGGCTTTTGCGACTTGGCTTTATCGGTGACGAGTTCAAGACAGCGAGAGATGTGTTCACAAACAGACTTTCGGGCGACACGGCTTTTAGGAACGGCAGAGTTGCTTGAAGTGATTAGGTTAAATGCCACACTGACCGCTTTGGCGGTCTTAAGGTGGTAGAAGAACATATCTTCGGAAAGGATTGATTTTATGAAAAGGTTATACATAGCCTACGGAAGTAACCTAAATGTAAGACAGATGAAAACGAGATGTCCGAACGCAAAAATTCTCGGTACGGCAAAGCTGAAAGGCTGGGAGTTGCTTTTCAAAGGGAGCAAGTCGGGTTCGTACCTTACCATTGAGAAAAAAGGAAACGCCATTGTGCCTGTGGTAATTTGGGAGGTCGATAAGACCGATGAAAAAGCACTTGACCGCTATGAGGGATATCCGACCTTCTACTACAAGAAGGATATCAAGGTGCAATACAAGGGCATCAGAACAGGCAATCGCAGAACGGTTACCGCCTTCGCCTACATTATGCACGAGGAAAGGCAAATCGGTGTACCAAGCCTTTTCTACCTCAACACCTGCCTTGACGGTTACGATACCTTTTATTTTGACAAGCAGATACTTCTCAATGCCTATCACAAGTCAAAGGAGCTGTACGAAAATGACCGATAACCTTGTTCAGTTACGCACCTGTCCCCGTTGTGGCGGGGTTTATTCCGGACACGGAGCAGTTTCAAGGGCAGACAATTTAACCGTTATCTGTCCCGACTGTGGCACACGAGAGGCCCTCCAGAGCATTGGTGTTGATGAAGAAGAACAGGATAAAATTCTTGATGTTATTCATAACTCTGCTCTGGATTATTGATTTTTTAGGTAGTTATGGTATAATTATTAAAAATGTATTTTATCTGAGAAACTGGAGTATTAAAATCATGCCAAAAAGAATAATTAAGCGATATCTTTCTGAAAACGATGTAAAAAGAGCTCTGAAAATAGATACATTTAGAAATGTATCAAAAGAAAAGCTTATGGAATTCGCCTCTATGATTCCTTATATGGACAAAGATGTCGCTATTTCTATAATCAACCAATTTCCTGTTTTTGCTGATTTTGGAAAAATAGCTATTTCAAGTTATTTAGAAATATGTAATAACATTCTAGAAAAAAGCAATGAAATTCAGTTAGCTACCGTAGAAGGTTATAAAATCATTCTTGAAAGTTTATCTAATAAAATGAATAAAGAAAACCTTTCGGAAGAAGAACGGAAACTTATTACTAATGATATGATTACAGTCGCAGATAAAATTGCTGAAGTAAATATACAAAATAAAAAATTTCTTGAAAGAATGGGCACGAAAGTAGTATTAGGTGTTTTAGGAGTAGTTGCAATTATTGGAGCAGCTATTGGCGTAAACTCTGCTTTTGGCGGAGGTAATGATTTACCTCAACTTGAAGAAGACGATGAAGATGATAAAGATGATGAGTAGTGAGATAACAATAATTAGTTTAGTAAACAAAATAAAATTTACAAGCATTGGTTAGAAATAACTGATGCTTATTTCTTTATTTTGACAATCAGATAGTTGCCACCGCTTTTCAGTGCAAAAACTGTCGATTTTTAAAAGTTTGTGCATTTCAGTGCATAAACTTGATTTTTAGCAAGTTTGTGCTGTATTTCCTAATATTTTGAAAGAGATAGATTCTTCAAACTAAACATCAACGCACAAAAGGCATCACATATGTGGTGTCTTTTCTTATGCCGTGAGGAGGTGAGATTTTGAGAAAGCTGAAAAAGTACAAGCCTACAAAATTTAGGGCTAAGGGCAGTTACTATGACGAGGAGAGCGCTGACTTTGCCGTTGCTTTTATTGAAAGCCTATGCCACACCAAAGGCACATGGGCAGGTAAGAAATTTGAGCTTATCGACTGGCAGGAGCAGATTATCCGTGACCTGTTCGGCACACTCAAGCCTAACGGCTACCGTCAGTTCAACACCGCCTACATTGAAATACCTAAAAAGCAGGGCAAGTCTGAGCTTGCCGCCGCTGTCGCCCTTTTACTGACTTGCGGTGACGGTGAACAGCGAGCCGAGGTCTACGGTTGTGCAGCCGACCGTCAACAGGCGAGTATCGTATTTGAGGTTGCCGCCGATATGGTGCGTATGTGTCCCGCACTTAGCAAGCGTGTAAAAATTCTTGCGTCGCAGAAACGAATTATCTATATTCCGACAAATTCATTCTATCAGGTATTATCAGCCGAGGCTTATTCAAAGCACGGTTTTAATATTCACGGTGTTGTGTTTGATGAGCTACACACCCAGCCGAACAGAAAGCTGTTTGATGTTATGACAAAAGGCAGTGGTGACGCACGAATGCAACCACTCTATTTTCTGATTACAACTGCCGGCACGGACACACATTCAATCTGCTATGAAACTCATCAGAAAGCTAAGGATATTTTAGAGGGCAGAAAAATCGACACGACCTTTTATCCTGTAATTTACGGTGCTGATGAGAGCGATGACTGGACAGACCCGAAGGTGTGGAAAAAAGCTAATCCTTCACTCGGCATTACGGTAGGAATTGACAAGGTGCAGACAGCCTGCGAATCAGCAAAGCAAAATCCGAGTGAGGAAAATTCATTCAGACAGCTACGCCTCAATCAATGGGTAAAGCAGGCAGTTCGTTGGATGCCTATGGATAAATGGGATAAGTGTGCCTTTGCAGTCAATGAAGATGACCTTCGCGGGCGAGTATGCTACGGTGGTCTTGACCTTTCAAGCACAACGGATATTACCGCTTTTGTGCTTGTGTTTCCTCCTCTTGATGAAGATGACAAGTACATCATTTTGCCGTATTTCTGGATACCCGAGGACACACTTGATTTGCGTGTTAAGCGTGACCATGTGCCGTATGATGTGTGGGAACGGCAAGGATACTTGCAGACTACCGAGGGCAATGTTATTCACTACGGCTACATTGAGAAATTTATCGAGAGTCTTGGTGAAAGATTCAATATTCGTGAGATTGCTTTTGACCGTTGGGGTGCGGTTCAGATGGTGCAGAATCTTGAGGGTATGGGCTTTACTGTTGTTCCATTCGGACAGGGATTTAAGGATATGTCACCTCCGACAAAGGAACTTATGAAGCTGACACTTGAACAGAGAATTGCACACGGTGGTCACCCTGTACTTCGATGGAATATGGACAATATCTTTGTCAGAACAGACCCTGCCGGCAACATAAAGGCAGACAAAGAAAAATCCACGGAGAAAATTGACGGTGCGATTGCTACAATTATGGCACTTGACAGAGCAATTCGCTGTGGAAACAATAACTGTGCATCGGTTTATGATGACAGAGGATTGTTGTTTATATGACATCAGTCAATTTTTATGCAGATATATATGAGCATAAAAAGTAAATATATTTTTCAAAGCATCTCAAAAGAGGTGTTTTTCTTTTGCCCATTTTACGAAAGAGTGGTGGTTTTATGGGTATTTTAAGCGGTTTGTTTCGTTCACGAGATAAGCCGAAAAACAGTACATCGGGCAGCAGTTACCGATTTTTCTACGGTCAGAGCAGTGCCGGCAAATGCGTGACCGAGAGAAGTGCAATGCAACTGACGGCAGTATATGCCTGCGTCAGAATTTTATCCGAGGCGGTTGCAGGACTTCCTCTCCACCTTTACAGATACAATTCTGACGGGAGCAAAGAAAAGGCGCTTGAACATCCGTTGTATTTTCTTTTGCACGATGAGCCTAATCCCGAAATGACTTCATTTGCTTTTAGAGAAACCTTGATGACTCATCTGCTTTTGTGGGGCAATGCCTATGCACAAATCATAAGAAATGGCAAGGGCGATGTTGTTGCCCTCTATCCTCTTATGCCGAACAGAATGACAGTTAACAGAGATAAAAGCGGTAATCTTTACTATCAGTACAACACAAGCTCCGACGACGCAAGAACAATGAAAGGTGCAACGGTAAGGCTTTCACCGTATGAGGTTTTGCATATTGCCGGACTTGGATTTGACGGACTTGTCGGATACTCGCCTATTGCAATGGCAAAGAACGCAATCGGTCTTGCCATTGCCGCCGAGGAATACGGTAGTAAGTTCTATGCAAACGGTGCGTCACCCAGCGGTGTGCTTGAACATCCGGGTACGCTTAAAGACCCATCCAAGGTTCGTGATTCGTGGAATGCCGCCTTTGCGGGAAGCGGCAACAGTCATAGAGTTGCCGTGCTTGAGGAGGGACTGAAGTACACACCTATTTCTATCTCACCCGAACAGGCGCAGTTCCTTGAAACACGAAAATTTCAGATAAACGAAATTGCTCGAATTTTCAGAGTTCCACCCCATATGGTAGGTGACCTTGAAAAGTCGAGCTTTTCTAATATTGAACAGCAGTCACTTGAATTTGTGAAGTACACACTTGACCCTTGGGTTGTTAGATGGGAGCAATCCCTATCACGGGCATTGTTTACTGTTGATGAGAAAAAGCAGTATTTTTGCAAATTCAATGTTGACGGTCTATTAAGAGGTGACTATCAAAGCCGAATGAACGGATATGCAACAGCAAGGCAGAACGGCTGGATGTCGGCAAACGATATCAGAGAGCTTGAAAACCTTGACCGCATATCAGCAGAAGAAGGCGGAGATTTGTACCTCATAAACGGCAATATGCTCCCACTAAAAAACGCAGGTGCATTTGCCAACACAGACGAAACGAAGGAGGAAGAAAATGAAGAAGTTCTGGAAGTGGAAGAATCAGACGGAGAACAATCCGACCGAGAGAGTTCTGACTCTCAACGGCACAATCGCCGAGGAAAGCTGGTTTGATGACGATATCACTCCACAGCATTTCAAAGACGAGTTAAACAGCGGCACAGGAAATATCACTGTGTGGATAAACTCTCCCGGCGGTGACTGCGTTGCCGCCGCACAAATTTACAATATGCTGATGGACTACAAGGGTAATGTCACAGTTAGGATTGACGGTATTGCAGCATCTGCCGCATCTGTTATTGCGATGGCTGGAAACACAGTATTGATGTCACCTGTTTCAACAATGATGATACACAATCCTGCAACCGTTGCTATGGGTGACCACAACGATATGCAGAAAGCTATTGAGATGCTTAACGAGGTCAAGGAAAGTATCATAAATGCGTATGAAATCAAGACCGGATTAAGCAGAGCAAAGCTTGCTCATTTGATGGATGCGGAAACTTGGATGAATGCAAACAAGGCAGTTGAACTTGGCTTTGCCGATGGCATTATCGCAAGAGAAAATCCGAATACCGATTCAGATGAAGATGATGAGGAGAATGAAGATGAAAAGGAGAAAAAGAAATCTCCGTGTGATTCAGTCCTGTTTTCACGCAAGGCTATAAATACGGCTCTTCAAAACAAACTGAAAAAGCACTATTCAAAGAATGTTTCAGGTAACGCAGGAACAGACATCACAGACCTTGAAAAAAGACTTAATTTATTAAAACCTTAAGGAGGAATTTTACTATGGCTAAAATCAATGAACTTCGTGAGAAACGAGCAAAAATCTGGGAACAGGCAAAAGCCTTCCTTGATTCCCACAGAAACGAAACAGGTATTCTTTCAGCAGAAGATACCGCAGCTTATGAAAAGATGGAAAAGGATATTGTTGACCTCGGTCACGAGATTGAGCGTCAGCAAAGAGCAGACGACCTTGAAAGAGAGTTAAATCTCCCGACAAGCACACCGCTTGTTTCAAAACCCGATAACGTCAATCGTGAGAGTAAAACAGGCACAGCTTCTGAAAAGTACAACAAAGCATTCTGGAATCAGATGAGAAACCGCTCAACGCAGGAGGTCAGAAACATTCTCAGTGAGGGTGTTGACAGCGAGGGCGGTTTTCTTGTGCCGGAAACCTTTGAAAACACACTTGTTCAGGCACTTGATGAAGAGCTTGTAATTCGTCAGCTTGCACATACATTTACAACAGCGTCAAACGCACACAAAATCCCTGTTGTTGCCACAAGAGGTAAGGCGATGTGGACTGAGGAGAACGCTGCAATCACCGACAGCGATGCATCATTCGGTCAGAAAACAATCGGTGCGCATAAGCTGTGTGCTTTAATCAAGGTATCTGAAGAGCTTTTGAACGACTCTGCATTCGACCTTGAAAGCTACTTCAATCAGGAGTTTGCAAGACGAATCGGTGAAGCTGAAGAGGAAGCCTTTGTTATCGGTGACGGCAGTGCAAAGCCTTACGGTATTTTTGATGACAGTGAGGGCGGTGAAGTTGGTGTGACAGCTGCATCAACAGTAACAATCACAGCCGATGAACTCATCGACCTTTATTACAGCCTTAAAGCGCCATATCGTAAAAACGGTGTTTGGCTTTTAAATGACAGCACAGTAAACAGCATCAGAAAACTTAAGGACAGCAACGGTCAGTATTTATGGCAGCCGTCTATTAAGGACGGTGAAACCGACACACTTCTCGGTAAGCCTGTTTACACATCTTCATCAATTGCAAATGCTGCATCGGGTACAAAGCCGATTGCATTCGGTGACCTTTCCTACTACTGGATTGGTGACAGACAGGGTGTTACCTTTAAACGACTCAATGAGTTATATGCAGCAAACGGACAGGTAGGGTTCCTTGCGACAAAAAGAGTTGATGCAAGACTTATTGTTCCGGAGGCAGTTAAGATTCTCAAAATGAAGGGTACAGTTTCTACAGGCGGTTAAGGAGTGCTTTTATGACTGACAGGCTTTTAGAAAAAGTAAAGCAAAATCTCATACTTGAGCATTCTGATGACGATGCACTTCTTGAGCAGTACATCACTGCATCGGTTTCTTATGCCGAAAGCTATCAACACATTGATGAGGGTTACTACTCCACACACACAATGCCTGCAACTACCGAGCAGGCAGTTATTATGCTTGCGAGCCATTTCTACGAAAGCAGAGATGGCTCAACGGGCGGATTCTTTGCTGACAGCACAAACGCATCGGCTCAGGTGTGGAATACGGTCAATTTACTTTTAAGGCTTGACAGAAACTGGAAGGTGTAGCTATGAGTTTTGGAAACATGAACACACCTGTTGAAATTATGAAAAAGGTGATTGAAACCGATGATGAGGGTTTTAAAAATGAAAGACTGAAAACGGTTGCAAGAGTTAGAGCGTATCGTGAGGGCAGACATGGCAGTGAACGGTGGGCAAATATGGCGACATTTTCCGTTGCGACTGATCTGTTTCGTCTGAGGTGTATTCCGCACATTGAGGTTACAACCGATATGCTCATTCTTTGTGACGGAAAGCGGTTTGAAATCACCTCCGTTGAGAATGTAAAAGGCAGAGGAATGTATCTTGAAATTCTTGCAAAGGAGGTTGACGCAAGTGGCTAGATGCACAATGAAAATGCCGGAGGAGTTTTTACTCAATATTTCAAGACTTGGGAACAAAACAGATGAAGTGTGTGAAAGGGTACTCAATGCCGGTGCTGAGGTTGTTCTTAAAAAGGTGAGAACAAATCTCAGAAATGTCATCAGCAAGGACACAAAAACGCAGTCACGCTCAACGGGTGAGCTTGAACGCTCGCTCGGCGTGTCCCCTGTTTTATCAGACAAGAACGGCAATCTGAATATCAAAATAGGCTTTTCAGAGCCGAGAACAAATGGTGAAAGCAATGCAAAAATTGCGAGCGTAATTGAATACGGCAAAAGCGGTCAGCCACCAAAACCGTTTATGAAACCCGCAAAATCAGCGTCACGCAAGGAGTGTATGACGGTTATGATTAACACGCTTGATGAGGAGGTAAAGAGCATATGAGTTTGCTTGCTGAAATCAAGAGTATTGCAGAGGGATTGAACATCAAGGTTGAAACAGGTGCTTTTTCAGACAAAGTACCTGACGAATACATTGTTCTCACTCCGCTTTCGGACGGCTTTGATATGCACTGCGACAATATGCCGACCTTTGACAGACAGGAAGTGAGAATTTCTATATTTTCAAAGGGTAATTACTCGGCACTTAAATACAAGCTTGTGACAGCACTTTTTAGGAATGACATTTCAATTACCGACAGGCTGTATATTGCCTATGAGAATGATACAGGCTACCACCACTACGCTATTGACGCATTAAAAACTTATGAACTGGAGGAGATAAACTATGGCAACAATAGGACTTGATAAGCTGTACTACGCAAAAATTACAGAGGACTCTGACGGAAACGAAACCTACGACACACCCGTTCCGCTTGCAAAGGCGATGAGTGCGGAACTTTCGGTAGAGCTTGCCGAGGCGACACTTTATGCCGATGACGGTGCGTCAGAGGTTGTAAAGGAATTTCAGAGCGGTACGCTTACACTCGGTATTGACAACATCGGAACAGCCGTTGCAGAGGATTTGACCGGTGCGACAATCGACAAAAACAAGGTGTTGGTTTCCGCATCTGAGGACGGAGCACCGCCCATTGCAATCGGTTTTCGTGCAAAAAAAGCGAACGGCAAGTATCGTTACTTCTGGCTTTACAGAGTGAAGTTTGGCATTCCCGCAACCAATCTTACCACAAAGGGCGAAAGCATCGAGTTTTCCACTCCGTCGATTGAGGGTACGGTTATCCGCAGAAACAAGGCTGACAAGCTTGGTAAGCACCCGTGGAAAGCTGAAATTTCAGAGGACGATACAGGTGTTGCAAGTAACACAATCAGCGGTTGGTACACTCAGGTGTACGAGCCGACCTATGCTGAATAAATACGGAGGTGCGTTATGACTGACAGAGGAAGTATTATTAAAATTGGTGAAAACGATTATGAACTTATTCTCACAACAAGGGCAACAAAGGAAATTGCCAAAAGGTACGGCGGACTTGAAAACCTCGGTGACAGGCTGATGAAAAGTGAGAACTTTGAAATGGCACTTGATGAAATCATCTGGCTTATCACCTTGCTTGCAAATCAGAGCGTTATGATTTACAATCTAAAAAATCCGAACAGCAAAAAGCCTTTGCTTTGTGAGAACGAGGTTGAACTTTTGACCTCACCGTTTGACCTTGCAGAATACAAGAATGCAATTATGGACTCAATGCACAAGGGCACAAAGAGGAATATTGAAAGCGAGTCTGACTCAAAAAACACGAAAGTCGGGTAACAGACGATGAACTGTTTACCCGACTTCTTTATTACGGACTTGCACATTTAAATCTTTCACAAGACGAAGTGTGGCTGATGCCTTTCGGTCTTTTGCTTGACCTTTGGGAATGTCATAGACAATACAACAGCATTGCAAAGCCGAAAAGAGATTTGACGATTGATGATGTTATACCGTTAGGGGTTTGAATATATTTCCATTGAAAATCAAATAATCAATATGCTATAATGTGTACCAAGAGTTAACTCAAAACTAAATATAAGAGGTGAATTATATGTTTATTGATACTCGTTCAAAAAATAGTATGACACAATCAATTTGCAATTTATTTAATATTTCCGAAGAAGATTTGATGAATAAATTAGACAGAATAGGAGATGTAACGGCAATTGACGACAACTATATAGAAAGATTAGATGATTTCATAGGGCAAAATGTTAAAAATTATCCTAATGAAATATTACTGTTTCATTTTTCAAGACGTCTTCATGGAACAGAAGATGAAACTGAAGGTCGAAATCTCTTAAATTTACTCACAACTGAAAATCCATTTAGTAACTTTATGAAAAGAGCTAATATAGAATTTTCACAAGGTAAAGAGCATATCGAAACTTTCTACAAAGGAAAAGAAGTTGATTGGGATAGGTGTTGGCATGGCAATTCAAGTTATATGAAAGTTAGACTTGGATACATTAAAGGAAGAGAAGATTTCTGTTTCAACGGTTTTGCATTTAAAGACTTATTGTATAAAAACGAATACGCAAGAATGCTTTACTCTATGCCTGAATTTTTAAACCAATTAATACAGTGCATAGAATGCAATTCTCTTGGCAAAGATTACACAGAACATAGTGATTATTATTGCTATGAATATAAATTACCTATGGAAATTGTTGAGTTTGACGCAAATGACAAATACTCACTACTTCAAAAGCAAACATACTTGATTAGGTGTATTCTTCAGCGATTAGTCGAATATGACTTATTAGATACTAAATGTATGAATGATAGGGATAACCCTGTCATTAGATTACCTGACAATTATATAATCCCATCAAAGTATTGTATTGGAAAAGAGAAAATAACCTACGATATGATAAGGGATTAACTGATATTTATTTGACTATAAAAAATGAAAGGAGTGACCTTATGGTTGCTCCTTTTTCATACACAAGACGAGCCGAAAGGCTCTTTTTTTATGCTCTGAGGAGGTGAGAACATGGCGGATAATTTTGGACTTAAGCTTGGCATTGAGGGCGAAAAGGAATTTAAAAAGTCGCTTGCCGAAATCAATCAGACTTTTAAGATTCTCGGCTCTGAAATGAAACTTGTGTCCTCTCAGTTTGATAAGAACGACAATTCCGTTCAGGCTTTGTCGTCAAGAAATACGGTTCTTAATAAGGAGATTGACGCACAAAAGCAGAAGATTGAAACTCTCAGGCAGGCACTTGCAAATGCATCAGAGTCATTTGGTGAAACTGACAGGAGAACACAAAGCTGGCAGATTCAGCTTAACAATGCCGAGGCATCCCTCAACAGTATGGAGCGTGAGCTTGGCAGCAATAATTCTGCACTTGAACAGGCAAAGGCGGATATTGAGGGTACAGAAAAATCTCTTGAAAAGGTTGACGGTCGGCTTGATGATACTGCCGAAAGTGCCGATGATATGGGTGATGAAATCAAGGATGCAGGCGAAAAGGCGGATAAGTCGAAGGAGAGATTTTCAAAGCTTGGTTCGGTACTCAAGGGTGTGGGTGTGGCAATGGGTGCGGTTGTTACTGCGGCTGCCGCAACTGCCGTTAAGCTCGGCAAGGAGGTAGTTAATGCCTATGCCGACTATGAACAGCTTGTCGGCGGTGTTGATACGCTTTTCAAGGGCTCATCGCAGAAACTGCAAAGCTACGCATCTAATGCCTACAAAACGGCAGGCCTTTCTGCAAATGACTATATGGAAACCGTTACAGGCTTTTCAGCAAGCCTCATTCAGTCGCTTGGCGGTGATACGGACAAGTCGGTAAAGTATGCCGATATGGCAATCACGGATATGGCAGATAATGCAAACAAAATGGGTACGGATATGTCGCTCATTCAGAATGCATATCAGGGATTTGCAAAGCAAAATTACACAATGCTCGATAACCTTAAACTCGGTTACGGCGGTACTAAAGAGGAAATGCAAAGACTTCTCTCTGACGCAGAGAAAATATCGGGTGTGAAGTATGACATTTCGTCATATGCCGATGTGGTTGATGCAATCCATGTTATGCAGGAGAGTATGGATATTGCCGGCACTACTGCAAAAGAGGCGGAGGGTACAATTTCGGGTTCGGTTAATGCGTTGAAATCCTCGGCCACAAACCTTGTGGTAGGATTTGGTGACGCAAACGCTGAACTTGATGTGTTGTGTGAAAATGTTGTAACGGCATTTCAGACCGTGCTTGAAAACATCTCGCCTATTGTGGAAAATCTCATCTCAGCCTTGCCGACAGTAATTACTACACTGCTTGAATCGGCAGGTGAAATGCTCCCCACGGTTCTGGAAACTCTTGCAGAATTGTTTGCACAGGTGCTTGAGGGATTGCTTCAGCTTTTGCCACAGCTGATTCCCGTTGCGGTGTCAGCCTTATTAACAATTACAAATGCAATTGTTGAAAATCTGCCCTTGCTGATTGAGTCGGCAACCTTGCTCGTAGCAACTCTCGTACAGGGCCTTGCAGATGCACTGCCTACACTAATTCCTACTACGGTCAATGCGGTTATGACGATTGTACAGGGACTTCTGGACAGCTTGCCGTCAATTCTTGACGCAGGACTTAAGCTTGTATCTGCTCTTGCACAGGGTATTCTTGATGCACTTCCCGACCTCATATCTAAACTGCCTCAGATTATCATGGGCATAGTTACATTTCTTTTAAATTCAATACCGCAAATCATACAGACAGGCATTAAGCTGCTGACCTCTCTTGTTAGTGCTTTGCCCGATATTATCACATCAATAGTCAAGGCTATTCCGCAGATTATCAACGGGATTATAAATGCGGTAATAAATTCAATTCCGCAGATTATTCAGGCAGGTATAGACTTGCTCATTTCACTTGTCAAGGCTCTGCCCACCATTATCGTCACAATCGTGAATGCAATACCCGACATCATTTCGGGCATTGTTAATGCTCTCAGCGACAATATTCCGGCAATAATTCAGGCGGGTATTGATTTGTTGATTTCGCTTGTTAAGAATCTGCCGACTATCATTAAGGAAATTGTAAAGGCAGTACCTAAAATTATTGAAGGTATTGTAAAGGCCTTTGGTTCACTTATGTACAAGATTGTTGAAATTGGCGGTAACATTGTAAAAGGCTTGTGGAACGGTATCTGCGGTCTTGCATCGTGGCTCTGGGATTCAGTCAGCGGTTGGATTTCAGGTATCTGGGACGGCATCTGCGACTTTTTTGGCATTCACTCACCGTCAAAGGAAATGGCATGGGTTGGCGAAATGCTCGTCAAGGGTCTTGCCGGCTCTATTGACAAGAACGGTGATATGGCTGTTCGTGCCGCCGAGGGTATGAGCAGTGATGTTTCATGTGTTATGAACTCACTTGCTGACGATATGAAAACTGCCTTGCCGACTGATTTCAGCATTGACGGAAATGTTAAAGGATTGGTTGATAATTCAAATTCTGTTGCTTTCGGCAAGAGCGGTCTTTCGCTTGTTCTTAATATTGCAAATTTTAACAACTACTCAAATGACGATATTTCTCAGCTTACAAACGAGATTATGGAAACTGCAGGTCAGTTTGCCAAAAGGAAAGGACTGGTGTTTGCTTGAACTATTTTGAATACAACGGCATCAGGTCATCTGATATGGGGCTTCATATACAGAGAAAGAATGTGTACTCCTCGCCAAAGTACGATTCTTCCTTTGTATCAATCCCCGGCCACAACGGTGACCTGATTGTACCGAATCACAGATATGAAAACACACAGGTGAGTTATTCTGTATATCTGTCTGCAAAGAACAGTCAACAGCTTGCAGACAGCATTACAAAAATCAAGGCTTGGCTGTATGCACAGCCCGACAGGTATCACATACTAAAGGACAGCTATGACAAAAGATTTTTCAGATATGCTCTTTTTAACTCCTCGCTTGACATTGAAGATGAGCTTAACAAAATCGGTGTGTTTACCGTAAGCTTTAACTGCAAGCCGTTTAGATATGACATTGATGGTGAGTTACCGCACAGTATTGATGTGGTGCTGAATTTTCCGTATATGATTTTTTGCAGAATGGACGGTTCAAAGCCGGAAAACGACTGGAGCAACCGTTGGAATCAGACGGCAGACCTTGTTGTGCCGAGTGGTAAGAATATGTTTGTACTGAATACAAATTCGTGGACAGACGGCTACTGGGACTACTATTCAGATGCCGACAAGAGCAGAATATATCTTAAGGTAAACGAAAACTGGAAAAAGGAGAATGCAAGGTTTGCCCTCTACACATTTCTCGGTGACGAAACCGCATGGTATTCTTTCGAGAAGGTCAGCGAGGATATTTACAGAGTGACCTTGCCGTCAAAGGGTGAAACTATACTTGTGAATCCGTACAGCTTTGAGAGCAGACCGCTTATTCATCTTAACGGCAACGGTACGGGTACGCTTACCATTGATAACGAAAACGGCAGACACGAATGGACATTCAACGATATTGACGAGTTCATTGAGATTGACAGCGAAAAAATGTGCTTTTACAAGGACAACACGCTGAAAAATGATACAGTTACAGGCACGGGTTTTCCTTTGCTTGTAAGGGGCGAAAACAGGTTTATTCTCGGCGGTGGCATAACAGACGGTTCAGTATTTCCAAGGTGGTGTTCGTTATGATGCCGATTTTATACAGAGCAGATGAAACTGAGTTTGACACCTACGGAATCGGTGTGCTGTCGGACTGCACCTTTTGCGAAGTTACAGAGGAGCGAAACGGTGCGTTTGAATGTGTGATGAAATATCCTCTGCACGGTGCATTGTTTGATGAGATTAAAAACGACAGGGTTATACTCGTTAAGCCGAATGACACATCAAGGTCACAGCCGTTTCGCATATACAGAATTACAACACCGATGAACGGCATCATCACAGTGTATGCACAGCATATGTCATATGATTTGTCGGGCATTGGTGTGTTGTGCTTTGAGAGCAAATCGGTTTCACCACAGCTTGCACTCGAGAGGATTTTTTCAAGCACCTCATCACAGCACAGCTTTAATTGCAAAACCGACCTTTCTGCACCTAGGGCATTTTCAGTCGACAGGCCGATGAGCGTTCGTGCTGTTCTGGGCGGTACGGAAGGTTCAGTCCTTGATGTGTGGGGCGGTGAATACGAATGGGATATGTTTGATGTCATTCTCCACTCAAAGCGTGGTAATGACAACGGTGTGGTGATTGAATACGGCAAGAACCTCACCTCACTTGAGCAGGACAATGATTTTTCATCGGTATATACACACCTTTTGCCCTATGCGGTTGTAAAGAACGGTGATACCGAAAATGTGGTTACTCTTTCGGAAGCTGTACTTCCTGTTGTCGAAAAATATGCGAGAGAGAAAACCTTAATCAAGGATTTTTCGTCCTTCTTTAAGGACGGAGAAACCGTTACCGAGGACACACTTCGAGCAAAGGCTAAGTCATACATCAAACAGAATCTGTTCGGTGACGAAACTCCCACGGTGAAGGTGTCGTTTGAACCGCTATGGCAACAGCCCGAATATTCGCAGTTCCTCGAAAAGGTGAACCTCTGCGACACAGTGACCGTCAGACACGCAGATATGAATATTGAGGTAAAGACGAAGGTTATTGAAACCGTATATGACGCACTGGCCGAGAAATATTCATCAATCACACTCGGAACGGCAAAGTCAAACTTTGTGAATACGGTTGCAGAAATCAAAAGTACAACCGATGAAATCAAAAAGGAAACCGACAGCCTTCCGTTACTTATGAATACTGCTATTAAAAATGCCACTTCGCTGATTTCAGGTCAACAAGGTGGCTTTGTTGTTATGCACACGGATTCTGTTACAGGTAAGCCGTATGAACTTTTGATTCTTGACAACGAAAATCTGTACGATGCAAGGAATGTGTGGCGGTGGAATGTCGGTGGCTTAGGTTTTTCAAAGAGTGGATACAACGGCCCGTATGAAACTGCGATTACGGCTGACGGAAAAATCGTGGCAAACTTTATCACAAGCGGAACGCTTATGGCAAACATCATCAAGGCAGGAGTAATCAGTTCGGGAGATAATTCTTCATGGTGGGATTTGGAAAGCGGTGAGGTTCACCTCAGTGCCTACACAAAAACGGAGGATACTGAAAAGCTAAGTGAGAATATTTCCGCAATTACCGAAAGAACATCAACACTTGAGCAGACCGCAGAGGACATTTCCTTTAAAATCAACGAGCAGTCCACGGGCGGAAAGAACTATCTTTTAAACTCATCGGCTCTCAACGGACTTTCGGATGATTGGGAGTATTCGGGATTGGTCACTGTACTTTCCGATACAGATGTAATCAGTCACACCTCTTCGGGTTCTGCCTTTGTACTCGGTGAGGAAAGCACCTTGTCGCAAAGTGTGTATAACTCGGTTGCCGACAGATCCTTTGTGCTGTCACTCAGAGCAAAGAAAAGCTATTCACAGCTTAGTGCATATATGTATGTTCAGTACAACGGAGTTAAAAAGGAATATCTTTTTGACACAAAGGACAGCTTTGATTGGACAGATTTTTCTGTTGTACTCCCCGATGTTTCAGGCGGTGAAATTACGGTGTTCATTTACAGCCGTGACACCTCTCTTACGGTAAGTGACCTTATGCTTACTGACGGAAGTATTATCCAACACTGGTCGCCTGCACCGAACGAGATATACACAAACGAGGTAAAGATTGACCGCAAAGGCATTGAGGTTTCAAACAGCAAGTCCTCGCAGAAAACAGTAATTACAAACACTGAATTTTCCGGCTACTACAACGGTGAAAAGATATTCACCCTAAACAAGGACGAAACTCAGACGAAGAAAACCACAGTTGACGGTGAGCTTACAATCGGCAGGACAAAGCTGATTCCGATGTCAAACAGTTCACAGGGACTCAACATTGTAATTCTTGATTAGGAGGCAATATGGCAAAGACAACGGTTGTTAATAGAATTGACACGATTTACATAGATACGGAAAATCCGACCGTATCAGTGAACACAACGGTAAATGACGCAGGTCTTAAACACAGCATTACGATTACCATACGAGGTATTCCGATAACTGGCATATCGGGACTTGCGTGGAACAAGGGGACGGCAAACAGGATTATTACCATTCCTACGGACAGCAGAACGGGTATTCTCAAGGCAATGTATGAGGACAAAAGCGTTACGGCAAAGCTAACGGTCACCACATACAAGGGTTCAACCTATGTAGGCATTTCTGAAAGAAATTGTCAGATTGCAACCACCTCGCACAATTCAAGACCTGTTATTGAAGGCTTTATCTATCTTGATTCAAACATCAAGACAACCGCCGTAACAGGCAATACAAAGCTGTTTATTCAGAACTATTCAAATCTCAAGGTTACTCCGCTTACGGCAAAACCGAGAAATGAATCGAAGATTACAGGCTACACGGTAAGCTGCAACGGTGTGAGCAAATCAAGTACAACTGCAAAGGAATTGAATCTTGGTACAATCACCAAAAGCGGTGATGTGGTGGTTATGGTCACGGTCACGGACTCAAGAGGTTACACAACGAGCATTAAAAAGACGATTACAGTTATTCCGTACAGCAGTCCGAATCTCAGTAAGATTACACTAAGACGAACAAATGAGATTGAGTCGGAAATTCAGCTTATTTTCAACGGCTCATACTCACCAATTACAATTGACGGGGTAAATCACAATCAGCTTTTATCCTTTCGCTACCAATACAAGAGGACAAGTGATGCAAACTACGGAAATTTTGTTGACATTTTAAGCAACCTTAAAATGAACGGCACAAGCTATTCGTACTCAAATCTTCAGCTTATGAATCTTGATGTGAATATGTCATATGACTTTCATATTGAAATCCGTGATGCTATGGAAAAGTCGGTTATTACAGACCTGTACTATTTAATTCCGCAGGGCACACCGCTTGTTGCATTACGCAGGCAGAAGGTAGGTATTAACAATCCAAACCCACAATCCGCACTTGATGTGACGGGTGAAATACATATGAACGGTTACCCTGTTATGGGTATTATACAGACCTCTGTTGCGGACGATGTTAGCCTTAACAGTCTTACAACGCAGGGTATTTATTTCAGACGAAGAGTACCGCAGGAGAATATGAACTATCCGGCACTTGTATTCGGTATGCTTGAAGTATTTTCTTGCAGTACAAATCTTGTGATACAGAGATATACGGCAAGGGACATTCCGTTTGATGTATATATCCGTTCGAAGGTAAATTCAAGCTGGAGCAAGTGGGTTAAAAAATAGACACAGGAGGTATTTATGAAACAGATTTGGAACAGCATTCAGACTGCATTCATCGCACTTGGAGGAACACTCGGGTGGTTTCTCGGAGGTGCAGACGGCTTTCTGTATGCACTCATTGCATTTGTAGTTATCGACTACATTACAGGAATGATGTGTGCCTTTGCCGACAGAGAGCTTTCGAGCAAGGTTGGTTTTAAAGGCATTTGCAGGAAGGTGATTATCTTTCTGCTTGTGGGAGTGGCGAATCTCCTTGATGTGTACATTATCGGCACGGGCAGTGTGCTGAGAACGGCAGTGATTTTCTTCTATCTCTCAAATGAGGGATTGTCACTGCTTGAAAACGGAGCGCATCTGGGACTTCCCATTCCTGAAAAGATTAAAAATGTGCTTGCACAATTACACCACAGAAGTGAAAAGGAGGACGACTAAATGTCATACACAAACAGCAAATTAGTTAGCTACACAAAAATTTCACCAAACAGAAACATCAATCGCAATCACAAGATTGATACAGTTTCAATCCACTGCGTAGTCGGGCAGTGCTCTGTTGAAACTCTCGGTTCAATCTTTGCATCCGCAAGCAAGGAGGCAAGCTCAAACTACGGTATCGGCTATGACGGCAGAATCGGAATGTATGTTGAGGAAAAGGATCGCAGCTGGTGCACCTCATCTGCGTCAAATGACAACAGGGCGATTACCATTGAGGTTGCGTCCGATACCTACCACCCATACAGAGTAAATGATGTTGCGTACAAGTCTTTGATTAAACTGCTTGTTGATATCTGCAAAAGAAACGGCATCAAAAGGCTTGTGTGGTCAACAAATAAGTCAGAGAGAATGAATCATCTTAACGGTTGCAATATGACGGTTCATAGGGATTATGCAAACAAGTCCTGTCCGGGCGATTATCTCTACAATCTTCACGGACAGATTGCAAAGGAGGTGAACGCTCAACTTGGCTTAGGCAGTTCAAAACCTGTGACATCAAAGAAAACTCTCTATCGTGTACGCAAAAGTTGGAAGGACGCAAAGTCGCAGAAGGGTGCTTTCTATGACCTTTCAAATGCCAAGAAATGTGCCAACAAAAACAGCGGTTACTCTGTTTTTAATGAAAGCGGAAAAGTTGTGTACACGCTAAAGTCATCGGGCAAAAAGTCAGTTGATGCCATTGCAAGAGAAGTAATTCAGGGCAAATGGGGCAACGGTGTCGACCGCAAAAACCGCCTCACCAAAGCCGGCTATGACTACAACGCCATTCAGAAAAGAGTAAACGAGATTTTATCTTAACAGACAATAGAACAGTATTCTAACAAAGCCAAATCCCCATCGAGGAAGTTTTATTCCTTGATGGGGATTTTTTGCTTACGAATAAATAATAAAAATAAAAATTTTTCAAAAAGCGTCCTTTTAAGCACTCTCCCGTGGCTAACAGACAGAGGGCAACAATGCTCTCGGAAACGGAGGTACAATATATGAAACACAATCTTCAAATCAGTGTTTCGGACAAACCACAAAGAAACAGTATGGTATCCTGCAAAAACATCACCTTGCGAGAACGATTTTTGCGAATGCTGTTCGGCAGAAAACAGAAAATCACAATCCTTGTTCCAAGTGATTCTATTGAGGAACTCGCCATTACCAAGGTTAAAAAAGGAGGCAGTTATGAACAAAATAACAGCATTACTTGATGCGATTACCGAGGTAATCAAAAACATTGGCACACTTACAGAAAGTCTGCAGACTGTTTCAAATCTCTTGAATGAGATAAAGATTACTGAAATTTCGAAGAAGTCAACCGTACATACTTCTGAAAGTACAGGAAATTCAAAGGTGTATTCACTTGAAGATGTAAGGGGTGTTCTTGCTAAAAAAAGTCAAAGCGGACTCACTTCTGAGGTTAGAGAAATCATTGTAAAGTATGGTGGAAACAAACTGTCAGAAATTGACCCCTGTCATTACGAAGAAATCATCAAAGATGCGGAGGCACTTAAGAATGAGTAATCACGCTTTCCTCTCCCCTTCAAGTTCTCACAGATGGCTCAATTGTACACCAAGTGCCGTGCTTGAATCAAAGTTTGAGAACAAATCAACCAAAGCATCTGAAGAAGGCACAGTCGCCCATGCGTGGTGTGAGCATAAACTGAAAAACATATTATGCAGAAAAAGTGACGAGCCTGTCTCCCCTTACACAAACGATGAAATGCAGGAATACACCGACTTATATGTTGATTTTGTACTTGAACAATTCAATCTTGCAAAACAGAAATGTAAAGATCCTTTGATTCTTATTGAACAAAAGGTTGATTTTTCAGAATATGTACCAAATGGTTTTGGAACAGCCGACTGCATTATTGTTTCTGAAAGCAAAATACATATCATTGATTTCAAATATGGAATGGGAGTATTGGTTGATGCCTTTGATAACCCGCAGATGAAATGTTATGCTCTCGGTGCTTTAAAAATCTTTGACCGCCTATATGACATTAAAGATGTGTCAATGTCAATTTTTCAGCCACGCAGAGATAATGTCAGCACTTGGACTGTTTCTGCTGATGAGCTCAAAGGCTGGGCAGAAAATGTACTAAAGCCAAAAGCAGAATTAGCTGTTAAAGGTGAAGGTGATTACTGTGTCGGTGATTGGTGTACATTCTGCAAAGCATCAGTAAGATGCAGAGCAAGAGCCGAAAACAATCTGAAACTTGCACAGGAAGAATTCAGACTTCCCCCACTTCTTACTGATTCTGAAATTGAAAAGATTTTATCTGTTATCCCCAATCTCACGAAGTGGGCAAATGAAATAATGGCATATGCTACCGAATCAGCTGTCAATCACGGCAAGCATTGGAACGGTTTTAAAATTGTTGAAGGACGGTCTGTACGAAAGTATAAAGATGAAACCGCAGTGGCTAAAGCATTGGAAGATGCCGGCTACAAAGACATTTATCGCAAGAGTCTTATCACACTTACAGAAATGCAAAAGCTTTTAGGTAAGCAAAATTTCAACGAGATACTTGGAAATCTCATCATTAAACCAAAAGGCAAGCCTGCTCTTGTTCCCGAAACGGACAAAAGAGATGCTATGACAATCACAGATGTTAAAAACGAATTTAAAACGGAGGACTAATTATTATGGCTAATTCAAACAAAACAAAAGTTATCACAGGCAAAAACACAAGACTTTCATATTTTCACGGTTGGGAACCTGTTTCAATCAACGGCAGTCCTGAAAGATACAGCGTATCCGTACTTATTCCAAAAGATGATACTGAAACCGTTAATGCGATTAACAACGCTGTAAATACTGCAATTGAAGAAGGTATCGGTAAATTTGGTGGTAAAAAGCCAAACAAAGCATCACTTAAACTTCCTCTTCGTGACGGTGATACCGAGCGTAATGATGAGGCTTATGCAGGTCACTGGTTTATCAATGCAAACAGCAGAACCGCTCCACAGATTGTTGATAAGGCTGTAAAACCTATTCTTGACAGAGATGAGGTGTACAGCGGTTGTTATGCAAGAGTGTCTCTGAATTTTTACGCATTCAATTCAAATGGCAACAAAGGTATTGCCTGTGGTCTTGGCAACATTCAGAAAATAAAGGACGGCGAACCGCTTGGTGGCAGAAGTTCGGCTGCTGATGATTTCAGAACAGAAACAGATGATGATTTCTTATCCTAACATAATATGAGGTAAACGATATGAACGAATTTTATGAACTTGCAAAATTGTTTGATGTAGTTGTTATCTTCTGTTTCTTCTTAGGAATAGGTATGTACGGCATCATAAGCACCGTAACGGATTTAATTTTCCTTATTCACAAGACTTTTAGAAAGCACAGAATAGCGAGAAGGGCTAAGAAAAACAACTTAGATAATTAACAATTTTGGACGGTGGAGAGATACTCTCTGCCGTCCGTTTTTTATATATAAGGAAGTGAAAACATGAAATCAATCAGTATTGACATAGAAACATATTCAAGTGCTAATCTTCAGAAATCCGGTGTTTACCGTTATGCGGAAAGTGATGATTTTGAAATTCTGCTGTTTGGCTATTCTGTTGACGGCAGTGATGTCAAAGTCATTGACTTGTGTATGGGAGAAAAGATACCCGAGGATATTCTTGATGCACTGACCGATACTTCGGTTATCAAATGGGCATTCAACGCACAATTTGAGAGGGTATGCTTATCAAGGTATCTTAAAGATTTAGGTATAGATTTTGACGGCAAATATCTTAACCCGTCATCTTGGCATTGTACTCTTGTCTGGTCGGCAACACTTGGTCTTCCCCTTTCTCTTGAGGGTGTGGGTGCTGTATTAGGCCTTGAAAATCAAAAGCTGTCAGAGGGTAAAAATCTCATACGATATTTTTGTATTCCCTGTTCCCCTACAAAAATCAATAATGGCAGAACAAGAAATATGCCATATCACAATATAGAAAAGTGGAATAATTTCAAAGCATACAATATTCGTGATGTTGAAACTGAGATGAGTATTCAAAAGAAATTATCAAGATTTCCTGTAAGTGATTCAATATGGAACGAATACCACCTTGACCCAAATATAAATGACCGTGGCATAGGGGTAGATATGATTTTAGTTGAAAACGCAATAGTTATTGATGAAATGGTTAAAAAGTCGCTTGTCAATGATATACAATCCCTTACCAATCTTGATAATCCAAATTCCGTTCAGCAAATGAAAAACTGGCTCTCTGAAAACGGATTTGAAGCCGAAAGTCTTAGCAAATCATCAGTTTCAGAAATGCTGAAAACTGCACCCTATCAAGTACACAAAGTGTTATCACTCAGACAGCAACTAGCAAAAGCAGTGTTAAGAAATACACGGCAATGAAAAATGCCGTTTGTAAAGACAGCCGTGCAAGAGGAATGTTTCAGTTTTACGGTGCAAACAGAACAGGTCGATTTTCAGGCAGACTTGTGCAATTACAGAATTTACCGCAAAACCATATGAGTGATTTGGCAGATGCACGAAGTCTTGTAAAATGCGGAAATTATGATGCACTCAGTATTCTTTATGATGATATTCCGGACACACTTTCACAACTCATCCGCACTGCTTTTATTCCACAGCACAGTTGCAAATTCATAGTAGCCGATTTTTCTGCTATTGAGTCAAGGGTTCTTGCGTGGCTTGCAGATGAGAAATGGAGAAACAAAGTTTTTAGGGAGGGCAAAGATATTTATTGCAGTAGTGCATCACAGATGTTTGGTGTTCCTGTTGAAAAGCACGAAATAAACGGGGATCTGCGACAAAAAGGCAAAATCGCCGAGCTTGCACTCGGATACGGCGGTTCTGTCTGGGCATTGAAAGCTATGGGTGCTATTCAGATGGGACTTTCAGAGGATGAACTTCAACCTCTTGTGTGTGCGTGGAGAAACTCTAATCCGTCAATTACTAAACTCTGGTGGGACATTGATAAATGCGTTAAAGAAACTGTTATCAAAAGGATACCGACTGAAACCAATGGCATATCTTTTACCTACGAAAGCGGATTTCTGTTCATCACTCTCCCCTCCGACAGAAGGCTTGCATATGTTAAGCCGAGAATCGGGATAAATAAATACGGCAGTGAGGCTGTCACTTATGAAGGCATCTGCAGTACAAAAAAGTGGGAACGGCTTGAAAGCTATGGTCCTAAGTTCTGTGAAAATATCATTCAAGCCATCGCAAGGGATATTTTGCTCTATGCAATGCAGGCACTAACAAATTACCACATAGTCGCTCATGTTCATGACGAGGTTATTATTAAATGCCAAAAAGATGTTTCCGTAAACACTATCTGCGAACAAATGAGCAGAACTCCGCCTTGGGCAAAAGGTCTTTCACTCCGTGCGGACGGTTATGAATGTCAATTTTATATGAAAGATTAAAAAGCGTCCTTTTCACCTTCTGCCGTGGCTATATGGTAGGAGGTGCTTTTTATGACAGACAATGAGAAAAAGCAAATTGAAAGCTACCGAAAGAACGGTTACGGATACAAACAGATTTCAAATCTCACAAGCCTATCCGTTAATACAATAAAATCATACTGTAAAAGAAACAAGCTGATGAGTGCTGATTTGCAAAGCAATAATAATCACACTCTTTATTGCGAACAATGCGGAAAACTGGTTGAGCAAAACGAACACCGCAAACGCAAGAGATTTTGTTCAGACGCTTGCAGAAACAAGTGGTGGAACAATCATCTTGATTTAGTCAAAAGGAAAGCCATTTATGAGCTGACTTGTCATTATTGCAGAAAAACTTTTACAGTTTACGGCAATGCAAAAAGAAAATTTTGCAGTCATAGTTGTTATGTCAAATACAGATACGGAGGAAAACAAAATGGATAAGCCTACATACGCAGAGCGTTACACCCTAACTGTCAAAGAAGCCGGATTATATTTTAACATTGGCATTAAAAAAATGAGAAAACTTGCCGAGGATAATCTCGGAATTTTTTCAGTTTTGAGCGGTAATCGCTATTTGATTATACGAACAAAATTTGAGGAATATCTGTGCAATAATTCTACGATATAGTTTCCTTTTATCTGCTGAAAGTAGTTGCTATTCTGAGAGTTTTACGGCAATATATGAGTACCAAACGAGGAGGCAAAAAATATGGATAAGCCATCATTGCAAGACAAAGATTTTTTGACGGTAATTGAAACAGCCGAATTATTTGGACTCAGCAGAAGAAAAATGTTCCGTCTTACAAGCCAAAGCGGTCTTCCCTTTTTGGCTAAATACGGAACACGAAAGTTAATCATCAAAGATGAATTTATAAAATATCTTAATAAATCAGGAATGAAGGGAGAACTCAAAAATGGCGAGCCGAGGACAAAGACGAGATTCAAAGCATAGACTTTTGCACAACGGAGAATCAATAAGGGCAAACGGAAAATATCAATTCAAGTATTTAGTTGACGGCAAGCCAAAATTCGTATACAGCTGGCGACTTGTTCCGACAGATCCACAACCAATAGGCAAACAGCCTTGCCTGTCACTAAGAGAATTAGAAAAGCTGGTCGGTAAAGACGTTGACTCAAAACTTGACATAACCGGCAGAAATATCACCGTCAACGAGTTAATCTCCCGTTATCTCAAAACAAGGACATGTGTAAGACACAACACACTTTCAAATTACAACTTTGTGCAAAACATTATGAGCAAAGAGGAATTTGGCAGTCGCAAAATCGGTGAAATCAAAACTTCCGATGCAAAGCTGTTTCTCATTAAATTACAGGAAGACGGAAGAGGCTCGAGTACAATAAAAACGGTGCGAGGTGTTTTAAGACCGGCATTTCAAATGGCAGTTGATGATGATATTCTAATGAAGAACCCTTTCGGTTTCCAATTACTCGGCATTATCATAAACACTGAACACACCAGACAGGCTCTGACAAAGGAGCAAATGAACAAGTTTTTGAAATTTGTTCGTTACGATAATGTTTACTACAAATACTATGATGTCTTCTACATTCTCTTTCACACTGGTTTGAGAATTTCAGAATTTTGTGGGTTGACGATAAATGACCTTGATATGAGCAATAGAATCATCAATATTGACCACCAGTTGCAGAGAACCTCAAAAATGGAATATGTGATTGAATCAACAAAAACAAATGCCAGCACAAGAAAACTCCCTATGACGGAAGATGTTTATCAAGCCTTCAAAAGAATACTTGAAAACAGACCCACAAATCTTCCTGAAATTATGGTTGCAGGACATTGCGGTTTTCTGTTCAGAGATTCAAAAGGGATGCCCGAAGTTGCAATGCATTGGGAGCATAGGTTTAACCACTCAGTCAAGAGATACAACGATATTTTCAGAGATCAACTGCCTAATATCACCCCTCACATTTGCAGACATACCTACTGTTCAAATATGGCAAAGGCAAGAATGAATCCGAAAACATTACAATACCTTATGGGACATTCCGATATCGGTGTTACGATGAACACCTATACCCATCTTGGTTTGGATGATGCCAAGGACGAAATGATAAGGCTCGAAGAACTCAAACAGGCAAGAAAAGAAGTTGAGAAAACATTAGGCACAAAACCGATACAACAAAATATGTTTAAGACGGTGTAAAAAACAACACTCTCATCATTGAACAAGTCCAGTAAAAACGAGCAATAAAAACCTCCTATGGTATGATAAAAATGACCATAGGAGGTTTTTTATGCCTTGAAGATACAGACACATATAAAAGAGTATTTAGCGTTATCACAAAAAGCAGAGAAGGTCACTGCAGAGTTACAGTTTCACAGTGGCCAAGAGTTCGCAATATGTATCTCATGAATACCATTTGCTAACTAAGTCATGCGACATTACGCTGTCAATGTCAAGGCGTGGTAATCCATATGACAATGCTCCTATGGAAAGATATTTCAATGCATTGAAAAATGATCTTATTTACCAGCATTATTATCATACAGAAGTTGAACTCTACGCAGCCATCGAAGAATTTGCGTATGTACAATATAATCATGTACGTCCGCATTCTTATAATAATTACAAAACGCCTTATGAGGCACGCTATGGGGTTGCATAAACCCTGTGGCAGAAATTAGGTCGTAGTGTTACAAAAAACTTGACCACAAGAGACCGCCGAGAATTTTGTGTAAAAGTGAATAATAGACTTCCTTTCGAGCAATAATGGAAATAGAAAAATTAAAGCTTGAAAGGAAGTTTTTTTAATGGAAAAAGCACCGGCAGAAATGATGAGAGAATTTGTAAGAAGTCAGAATTTCACCTCAACAGACGAAGTTATGACAGCGGTGAAAGATATGTTCAAGGACATTCTTCAGGAGGTTATGGAATGTGAACTTGCCGATGAACTCGGCTATGAGAAAAGCGAAAGAACGTCGAATGATGAATGTGGCAAAAAGTCAAAAAATTACAGAAACGGCTACTCCAAAAAGACGGTAAAAACGCAGATGGGCGAGTTTGAAATCAAAGTTCCGAGGGATAGAAACGGCGAATACGAACCCAAAATAATCAGCAAATACAACCGCAACGCAGACGGTATGGAAGAGAAAATTCTCTCACTCTATGCCTGCGGAATGAGCCAGCGTGATATTTCCGAACAAATCAAAAATCTGTATGATGTAGAAATCTCTCCCGAGCTTGTCAGCAAGATAAGTGAGAAGATTATGCCCGATGTGACTGCATGGCAAAATCGACCTCTTGAAGCTGTATATCCGTTTGTGTTTATGGATGCAATCCATTACAAGGTCAAGGAAAATCATCAGTATATCACGAAGGCTGCATATGTAGTTCTGGGCATCAATCTTGACGGTCAGAAAGATATTCTCGGCATATGGATTGGCGAAAATGAGAACAGTAAATTTTGGTTGAATGTGTTGAACGAGCTAAAAACTCGTGGAATTAAAGATGTATTTCTGTTCTGCGTGGACGGTCTGACAGGTTTCAGACAGGCTATTGAAGCGGCTTTTCCAAATGCACAAATTCAGCGTTGCATCATTCATCAGATACGCTCAAGCACAAGGTTTGTCAGCTACAAACACATAAAGGAGCTGATGGCTGACCTCAAGAAAGTATATCAAGCTATCAGCGAGGAAGAGGCTATGAACAACCTGATTTTGTTCAAGGACAAGTGGGGCAAAACTTATCCCTCCTGCGTAAAAAGTTGGGAGGAAAATGGGGATATTCTATCCACATTCTTCGCATATCCGCCCGAGGTTCGGAAGATAATATATACAACGAATATTATCGAAGGTTTGAACCGTCAGTTCAGGCAGATTACGAAGAACAAACCGTCATTCACGAATGATGACAGCCTGCGCAAAATGTTGTATTTAGCGTCGCAAAAAATTGTCGAACGCTGGACACAAAGATGTCGAAACTGGGACATAGTTTTGAGCCAGTTATCGATAATATTTGAGGACAGAATACCGGCTTGATTTGCCCCTGAGAATAGAATTTCCTGTCCGCAAAATGTTATTCACGCAGAGCGCGCATAACATTCCGCAGACAGGAAAGAAAAGTTAACACGGGGCAAATCAGAAAGCCTGATTACACCGCAATCCGCTGTTTTGTTATTGCTTGAAGGATTATTATTTACACAGAATTTTATGGGGTGCCATTTCAAAACCGCTTCCGCAACCGCATTCTACATATGTTCTCACTCAAATCAGTAAAAGACAATACAAAACAAGCGGCAGTTTAAACAACTACCACTTGTCAATTTCAATTATTCTGTTTTAATGCTACCCCAACTATTGACATAGAGCCTCAAAAACATCTGTTCGATAGCAACATGATGGTAACATTAACTTTATTCAACTGTCAAGTGATTAAATCAAATACATCAAATCGCATAAAATATTTAGAACACTTGTAAAAAATTAATTTTAATATAGTACAACATGTTTTTTCACTTAGCTTCTGGCTCATATACATCATATGTAATTAAGGAAATAATATCTTGTAACATTTTTTCCTTTTCATATATATGATTGTCACAATAATCATCATAATATAGAGTTCTATCTTTAGTAGGACCATAAAACACCTCTATACGATTATCATTTTGCTCCAAATTGCTTAACTTGATAGTGTAATCATGTTCAGATATTTCAACCCACTCACCCGAAATATACTCGTAGTATGTGTATATATTATCAGAGTCACTTCGATTATCTGGTGAATATGTAGTTTTGTTTAATAAAGGCTTGATTGTTATCTGTGTTCCATCGAAAACAAGTTCAAACTTAATACTTTTATAATGATATTCGTCAATTTTTGCGAATTTCTCTCCTATGACTACATACTCCCCTCTTTCTTTATCAAAATAAGCCGTATAATTGTTATCATAACCATCCTCATCATCCAATTCGTTTACCACTGTTGCTTTCACTAATCGCCCATTCTCAAGATAATATGCATTAGCATGAAAATAAAAATCATCTGGATAAAGATTATCAGTAACAATAAACTCTAATTGTCCATCAAAGTTCAAATCTGCAAACTCTACAAAATAAATATCTTTCTCAGATTCAAACTCTCCTGTCCAAATTTCTTCGTCTTCAACTACAGCAGTTATCATCTCCTCACTTTGAAAAAGTGTAGGAGAAAAAAAACCATTTTTCACATATTTTGTCATCTCTTTTGTAGGTTCTTCTATTTGAATTTGAGTTTCAGCATTATCAGCTATATTTGAATAATCAATCTCATTTTTATCATCTTGACTTGAACAACCACACATAAAAGCGAAGCACAAAATTACAGACAAAATCAAACATAAGTATTTTTTTATTTGCATATCTTTACCTCCTTATGCACCATAACCAACTAAACTTTCCGCTTCACGATTAAAATAATATCTAATCACATAAGTAAAACCTTCATCAGTTTGTTTCAACATATAAACACCATCACCACAAACATTAAGGAATCTGTAACCCTTGTAGTACGCATTAAATGGTACTGCACTACTATCATTATCATTAACTTGATAGAAATAAACTGTGTCCCAGCCAGAATAATATAAAGCATAATTGTCAAATTTCAGAACACTATAAATACTTTCATCAGACATTCTAAAAGAGCCTGAATCTCTAGCCTTATATTTTATGCAGTTTTTTTCCTTCGTACTTAAATTCATCCTATAATTAGTATATCCCGCACCACCTATATAATAATATAGATAATTTTCATCTACATACTGAATAGCAACTACATCGGCATTTTCTTTTAATTTTAAAACATTTTCAACTGATCCATCCAAAAGATTATATTTAAAAACTTCACAATCAACTTTTGTATGATACTCCTTATCACTACCTAGTTCAGAATTATATTGGTTTGTATAATAAAACAAACTATCTCCACTAATAAAAAAATTCATTATCTCTTTGCTTGTAACTTGCTTGACATTTCCATTTGCCATATCATAACAATAGAGTTCCGAATCACCCATTGCGGCATCCAAATCACGATAATAAATTGAGGTTCCATACATTTCAAGTTGATAAGCGCCTTCAGATATATACTCTTTTTCGCCTGTATTTAAATCATAAGAATACAAATTATGAGATTTACCTACTACATATCCCGTAAAATCATCTGGATAATCGGTATAATACAATTTATTGTTATAAACACCTATCGGCTTACCACACTCTATAAATGATGTAATTTTACGATTTGATAAAGTTCTTAAATCATAACAATATAAATCATACTGTTTCCACTTTGCATCTTGTCCATATTCTTCACAATATGCAGATTTTTCTTTATTATACACCGAATAATAGACAACCTCACCATTAGAAGCTATATTAGTGGCAGTACATTCGTGAAGGCACTCACCTTCTGCTGTACCTCCATTTTTCCATAGTCCAAAATCATCAACATAATATACTATATTATCAATTTCAACCAAATAATTATCATGCTTGAAATTGGTATTACTTAAACTTGCACTTGTATTATACATAGGCAGGCTACATAAATACTTAACTTCATTTTTATCAACAGAGAATAAGAGTCTGTCTGATTGGTAAGTGCCGTCTTTAGTTTTTGAAACAATAATATAATTACCCTGTTCTATTTTTGTTTCAAATTCGCCAAACTCATCTGTTTCAAGTTCTTTGTAAAGTGTTTCATCAACATCGTTTTTATAAATGGTAACTATACATCCCTTTTTGTTATATTCAAACTTACCATCTTCATATATAGTAGTAAGTCCCATTAAATAGGTGTTATCATTGTCTGTTGTCTCATTAATTTGCTCTTTAACGGTATGATTTTTAGCTCTATCAACAGCATTTTTGGTATCGACTATACACTTAAACATTTTAGTATTGCTGTCACTATCATAAGCGACTTGATAATTTTCTTCCTCTATAGGTTGAGTAGCCGATGACAGCAGTAGATATTTTATTTTGTCTGCCTCTATATTAGGATTTATCCCCAACATTAGTGATATCGTACCGGAAACAATCGGAGCTGCATATGAAGTTCCATAACCCGGATTATCGCTAGTTAATTCTCTTAACCTATCTCCAGGAGCATATATATCAACTCGGCTTCCAGATACAGAATAATACGAACGCTGTCTTAATCTATTTGAGCTTCCAACAATTATGATTCTATTCATTACTTTATTATCTGTAATAGCTCCTAATATATCGTATTTCGCATCAAATAGGTCTTCATCAATTTTGGTATATCTTGTAATATCTCCATCTTTTTCTTTATCGTACATTTTTACACCATAAGGATGTTCTTTTGAAGGGTCGCACCTAATCCACTCATATCCATTTTGATTACCAGCTGATTTCACCACAACAAACTCGCTACCAGCATCTATATACTTTCTGTAAAATGCTCCCATTCCATCTGAACACTCTTTTAATGTAGCATAAGCAGTAGTGTCTCCACTTTGAGCTCCAACTAGCATTTCATTGTTACCTGCACTCATATTGATAATTTTTGTTCCTTGGGCTAACATTTTAGCATTCCAGTATTTTTCCTCCATTAATGAACTTGGATGAAATCCATGCACTGAACCCCGATATGCATAGGCATAAAATTCAACATTATTTGCAACACCATCAATACCATACTCATTATCCTTTTTTGCTGCTAAAAAACCTGCAACATTTGTTCCATGTGCACCCATATCCGCTTCATCTTCTTGATTATACCAGACATTATTCTCATTAAAAGCATACTCCAGATCAGGATTATCTGTATCAAACAGCGTATCAAAAATACCCACTCGCACTTTTTCATAACTGTTATCATCAGCTTCCAATTCAGTGATCCTTATTTCGTCACGCCACCAGTTGCCATCCTTATCTTCTTTTTCAAATTCTGATACAGGTGATTTATCACTATCATTTTCATAAAAAACTCTATGCAGTGTAACCTCACAATCCTCTAACGAACCTTGTAATATCTCCTGAGTTTCGAAAAGAGTCGGATAATCCATGTCAGCAAACTCAATTTGATAATCATTGGTAAACTCAATACAACCGACAATTTTGCCACCGTATTCTGCTACAATATTTTCTATATCACTATAGGTGTATGCATCATTTGCTGTAATTAATAACTCTGATTCTACAAAAAGTTTCCCATCCTTAAAAATAACATTTTCATAATCGATAGGTTTCATTTCTATCTTTGAATTTGCTACTGATGCAGGCGTTACAGTACTATTACTTTTACCACAAGACACACAGCAAGTTATTATTATTGTTAAAACAAGAACTACAGCAACAACAATTAGTATGAGTTTCTTTCTTCCGTTTTTGTTAGTTTTAGAATCTCCTGATTTATCACACTTGGAACACAATCCAGTATTCTTATCAAGTTCTCGTCCACATTTTCCGCAATACTTCATTTTAGTTAACCTCCCTTTAATACACATACACTACTTTTCCATTTATATAATCGACCAAATTCGCTGTCTTACCATCCATAGACACTACCATATACGCATCTAGCGAATAATGCATCTTACCATTCCCATCATCAATTTTATTTTCACATTTTAACAAATAAAAACTTTTTTCGCCCAATTCAACTGTTTCAATATAAGTTATTCGATGATTGCCTCCCGATTTGTTATTGGCAATTTTTGTAGCTTCTTCACTAGAAATCTTTTCAATTTTTTGGTATATCTTTAGACTCATTATATATTTTATACGTGTTAAAATTCCAATCAACCACATAACCATCGACAATCCACATTTGCTTTGTAATATCAAAATCAAAATCGTCATGTTTTTTATTTAATATTTTGTTTGATGAATTATCGTACAATCCGACATTATACATAAAGTAAATATCATTGGGCTTAGACAAGTCTTTTATTACAAAATAATTTTTGAATTTATATCTACCAGCTTCACCTTTGGATGTTTTAATTTCACCTGTTTTAAGATTTATTCTGTATAAATCAAACATCGTTTCATTATCAGATGAATCTGTATTAAAGAACAATGCGAATTCTCCACTATTATCAACAATCTGCAAATCATATTTTTTTGCGTCAAACGGTTTTGATGTTTCAATGTTGCCATTTGAAGTAATTGTAGAGATATACCTACTACCATTAGTAGAATAACTAAAGCAAACTTTATCATCAATAGTATCACATATATATCCATCGTTAGCACTTATTAATTCATTGTATTTATCGTTATTGATGTCATATGAACAAAGGGAATGGTTAACCGTTACAAAAATTGTATCTCCCATACAGAAAGCATTTTGTTTCCAATATGCCGGCATTTCACCAGTCCATTCTCCTGCAATCTTTTTGGTAGCACCTGTATTCAAATCATATTTCATTAGTGAATACAGATAATCTGAACTACCTTTCATAGTTACATCAAGATAATAGATACAATCATTTTGGTAAGTGATTAAATCTGCCTGCCCGTTTGAAGTAAAAATATAATCACTTTTACTGCCACTCGTTGTAGCTTTATATACCTTTTTGGGTGTAAATCTATTATCAGAATTACACTCTGAATTATCAACGCCTTCTACATAATACACTGTTTCTCCATCGGACAAAAGGCTTGATACATTTCCAGAATAAGCAATTTTCTTTTCTTTTGAATTAATGCTTTCTTTGTAATAAATCGCATTGCTTTTGGCACAAATCAGTTTATTATTCATATAAATCAAGGATTTTCCAGCTTGAAAATTCGGATTGTGATTATTTGAATCATTGTAATCTGCTAAACGATAGTTATTTGCACTTTCTCCTCCGAATATTATAGGTTCAGCTCCTAATCCATTATACTTTGAATCGTTATTTCCATATTTTTGTTTTGCCGCATTTAGTGCTTCACTAAGTGTATAGTAGTTTCCTGTAGATTCATTAACTTGAGTCAAATAATATGTAGTGGTATACTCCATCAAATCACCATATAAACATAAGATGGTTTTTGAATTAGCGATTACAGCAGCGGCTCCTTTTTTTAAAAAAGTATTAGCCAATGTTTCATCCATCCCACTCTCACAAGGTCCAAGATAAATAAACGAATTATCTAAATTATTACAATACTTTTCAACATATTTATACGAAAACAATTCGCTATTTCCACATTTAACAATTCTATCCTGACAACAATCCAAAAAATATGATATATCCCAGTTAAAAGCATCCCAATTAAAATCTGCTCCCGTATAGATTAATGAATGCAGTTTTTCTCCTCCATACGTTCCGTGTCCCTGCCACAGTATTATTTTATTTTTGTCAAAGTCTTTAACATTTGATAAACTCACCTGATCATCATATAATATATTACCCATTGAATAGTTATTAAAACTACCATAAACTTCTTTGGCGGCTGCATTAATCAGTTCAGACTCTGCATTAATACCTTTTGGTAAATCAATATATTTGTACGTGAAGTTTTTTACATCTTCATAGTAGGGTTGATATGCATCCACAGTCATATTTGTATCATTGCCAATGCTGTAAGTACCTTTTAGTTGAGGTGAGTATGCTATTGTTAATCCATTAGAAAGCTTAATTATAACGCTACTTTCTGTTTTCTCATAGAATAAAGCCTTACCTGACTGTACAAGTTCTTTTGCATAACTTTCAACTTCATCTAATACTTTTTGAATATTATTGACTTCAACATAACCATCAACCAAATAATTTGATTCGATGCTATCAATTTTATCCTGATAACTAACTATTTCATTTTTGGTATCATTGTCCGGTTTGTCAAAAAAATGTATTTTGATTTTTTCACTTTTAAACTCTTTTGATTTAGCGCAGAACTCAATTTCATTTTTATTATTTTCTTTTATAGTAATAGTAACAGAGTATATACCATCATTTGCCTTTGCATCGCCATTTAGACCATCATCATTCATATCTGCTATTTTTTCGTCAGAGAATACTGATACTTCACTCAAATCATGTTCAGTTCTTGCGAAAAAAGTTATTGAGCATTCTTCACCTTTAATCATATATTCCTCATCAGAATAAAACGATTTTATTCCAGAATAATTCATATTAATGAAATTAAAAATCATAAATCCCGAAAAAATCAAAATGATAGGTATTAAAACAAAGCATATAAGTGCAATAATCTTCTTATTTGTTTTTTTGTTCTGTTTGCAACCACAATAACCACAGTGCTTATTATTGCCTATTTCCTGATTACATCTAATACAACGCATAAAAACCTCACTAAAAAAACAACTTATACAACTTGAAACACATTATAAACGTCTCTTTTGTCAGCAAATGACTTCAAAATATTGTTTTTAATATGGACTACAATCAAGAAACACTTTTCCGATAGTTAATCCCATTTTAATACAAATTGACAATTGATAATTGCGTATTCCTCTTGGAACAGTACAAATATTGCTGTATGCAGTTCCTTCGTCAAACCTTGCAACGACTTGAAATGTATGCTCGCCTTCATCTAATCCGTGTATAGAAATATGTCCGTTTTCAATTAGATTATTTCTTAGTAAATTCCCATCAACTATCATATAAAATGGAGCTGTACACGCAAGGAATCTTTTTTCTCTTATTATTCGAATCTGTCTCATTAGTTTCCTCCGTTTTTTCTGTTGTTCGTTTTATCTATGGTTTTTTAATAGTCTTATATCAATAGTCCCCATACTTAATCATTAAACACATCAAATAGGTTTTCGATTAGGTATCGTCAGATATATTTCCTTCTTCAATGATGATTTCAGAGAAAATCACCCCTAAATGAATACTTCTAAAACGGATAATCCCGATCAAGATAAGAAAATCGGCGATTCCACTGCCTTAAAGCTTGTGCTTTCAGATTTCTACCATACACATCCCGACTTGAAGTTTTCAACATTCTTAGGCGACGCCGTCTGCAATTCCTATGAAAACGACTCCATGCTGAATACGGCTTTCATCTTGAAAGAATTCATCAATCATTTATGTTACCAAACCAATAAATATTAAACTTCCTCTAAATACATATCGTCCTTTGCAATTAGACGAATTTTCCTATATATACGATATCTGCAATCATTGTTTCCTAATCTAAGAGTATATGCATAACTCGTATGTCTGCCATCAAGCATATCTGCGTAAACGCTTATATTGTGCTGGTTAGAATCAATGTTAAAAACCTCTGTTTCTCCATTTTCAACTTTTCCTATAGCCTTTCCGTCGATGCACACGTAGAACGGTACTCCTGCACCATTCATTTTCTTTTCTCGCGTTACGGTTAATCTTCTCATAACATTTTATCCTTTCAATTTATTCTTTCTGCTTTGTGTTTATAAGCGATTAGTTAAATGACGCCCATTTATCTGGGGGATAGCGAAAGATTCCTTTTCCGTCATATCCTCCTTCACCCAGATAACGGAAGACACCTTTGTCATCATATCCGTCTTCGCTGTTGCCTCTGAAATATCCTTTGATATCAAAGTATCCCACTTTTATTCACCTTCGTTCTGCTAAATTAGAGATTAACCCCTTATCGGTAATTATATCTAATTAACTGTTAAAGGTTCCCTAAACTCTTTTTTACCAAATTAAATGCCTTTTCAAACCAAGTAGAAAAATCATCAGGAGATTGCTCTATCCATTTTTCTATTTCATCTATTGTCAGCCACTTAATTTCTGAAACTTCTGAGGGATTGGTATTTATTTCATTAAAAGCTGAGTCAACAACATAAATAAATACATAATCTAATTCATGTTCGGAAAGTTCATCGTATTTTGAAGAATAAATGAAAGAACCTGCAAAGAAAAGCGTCTTATCCAAATAAACAGGTGAATCTGAGCTTTTACAGGATATATCTTTATTTATGTACAAAGACAGATTTAACTCATCACATACAGCTCGTTGTAATGATTCAAACCAAGTTTCCGATTTATAAGGGTGAGAACAACAAGAATTACTCCACTTCCCGCCAGAGTGATACTTTTCTTTACTCCTTTTTTGGAGTAAAAACATCTTTTTATCTGCGCAATAAATAAACAAAGAAAACGCTCTGTGCAATAGTCCCTTTCTATGTGTATCAATTTTTTCCGCCGTGCCAATTTCCACATCATGCTCATCAACTAGGATCAACGATTTTTTCATGTTTCTATTCCACCTTAGTACGCCCCAGAGAGCAGTTTAATAGTTGTGTTTGCTACAAAACCTACACATCTCAATCAGCACGGAAATGTTTTGATAAGAAGTAAGGTTGAAAACCCTCTAATCCGTCGAACTGACCTAAAGAGAGACCAATGCCCCACATTCCCAAGCGGTGTTTTTCAAACATTTCATTAACACTCTCCCTTATGGAAGTGTCTTGCAAGACATCAAGGAGCCACGCTCGAAGCGAACTACTGTCCTCGTTCCCATTCGAACGAAAGTACAGCTTGTACCGTAGATGTCCGTCACGTCCACAGTCGATACCTATTATCCTGAAGGAAAATGCCCAATTTTCAAGTAGCTCGGCTGTCTGAAGGAGTTTCTCCTTCAGTTCATCAGATACCCTGTGTACCTTTGCGATTCTCAAAATAATGTTTTGCTTATCTTGTGTAGTAAGGATTTTCTCTGGATCAATCCTTATGTAAGCCTTCACAGCAGCGAGGTTGCCTTGGTCAAGGAGAACGCCAAACATCCATGTAGGGTTGTAAGGCGGAAGCTCTTGAAATACACATTCCTCCATCATCTGAGTTGCGGAAACAAGGGGAGCTACATTGAAATCATCAACAAAAGCGAAGATTTCTTGTGGAGAAACATATTCGCTGTCTTTTCTGTCAAAAAAATTGAAAGAGACACTTATGCCCTGCCCTGACTCACGGAGAGATATGTCATACAACGTGAATCTTTCCGAATCAAGGGAAGAAATGGAATGCGTACTGAGTGCAGCGGACAATGCTTCGAGTTGTTCGTCATCTATAGCTACTTTTCCGTCTGATGAAGATTGTCCCATATAGGGAGGATAGACGTACAGCTTCTTCGTAATACCTGAGGTATCAATGCTGTACGCATAAAACTCAGGTACAAATGTAAAATTACTACCGGATCCATGTTCACTCATAGGATTCCCCCCTCAAAATTTCAATATCTTGCATATGCAATTCCAACAAACCTTCTTACATAGGGAATAACTCCTATGATCATACTTCCAACTGCTGTATCAGAGCGATATTGTTTAGCAACCTGTACTCATTCTCTGGCTTCAGGTAGAGCATCCCAGCTAAGTACTGTCGATACCTGAAATTCGCATTGACAAGGAACTGTACCTTTAACATTCTGCAGTAGGAGTCGTCTTTTGAATAAATACTCCCCGTCGTGCTAAAGTTGATTCCATAGCAATTAGGGCAGATACTTGCAACTATACACTGCCTACACTTCTCGTCGAACTCATCTAGACTGATTTTGTCAACAAACTCTATGTCCAACGCCTTCTTGGCGATTTCAGGACCAGCTGAGATTGGGGCAAATGTATGACAGGGGTAGCAAGTTCCGTCTATTTCATACGCAGCCAACTCAACGCCCGCACTACAAAACCTCGTAGCGTAGCTTCTAGTACCTGGATAAATTGTATCAATGGGCATGTTGAGAATATCTGAGGGATGCACATCAGGGTTTTCCAAATAGAAATCAGCCAACTTCATAAGTTCGCTTGAGAAAACAGCAACATTTGCATCATCTGACCAATCGATACCGAAAGCTAAGTTGGCACCAATAGATGTGAATCCAAGCTTGTGTAGGTGAATTATGCCCTCAGAAAGATGAGGAAGCGTTTCTGTAGACACGGTCATCTTTATGTCAGTACCCATCGCAGCGAAGAAGGCGAAGTCAATCGAATCATAAGAATTCGAGCGATTTGCATTGTGCATCTCTGGAGTACCGTCGGCACTTAGACCTAGGCGAATATTATTGCTACGCTCTTTGAGCCATTTCTGAATCTCTCCGTGCACCAACACACCGTTCGTTGTGAATTGGACGATCCATCGCTTATCCCACTTGCGATTATTCAAAAAATCGTACAGTTCTTTGACCATCTCGAATTCTAAGAAGGGCTCACCGCCAAAAAACTCGAACTCCCTATCGAGCCCATCATGTTCAAGCATTTCCTTCTCTATAATTTCTTTAGCCATTTCTTTGCTCATTTTCTCAGCATTCTTATGGTGCTCATAGCAGTAAGAACAACTCAAGTTACAAGAATGTGTCAGGATGATGAGGACTGTTTTTGCCCTGTGCTGTTTAGGTTTTGTTTTAATATTGCTATCCATATACATGCCTTTCTTTATCTTGATATTTAAAAATTTCTTTTTATTATATAAAAAAGGCACTTCATCGGTAAGTCCAGCCGGTGAAGTGCCTTGACGGCGAGAACGAGGAATTGCTTTATGCAATAACGATGCGTTCTCTAAAAGTGACAATTGACCTCTTACCAGCTAGTACATCCTTCACATCCCTTGCAACTGCAACTCAAAGCCGCATCAGCCTTGGCACCTTCGTATGCAAGCGTAGGAACCATAGGGTTCGCAGTAGTGAGTGATTTGAGTTTCGAAGCAATTCTCTCGAGGTCGACAGCTTTCAGCTTCAGGGACTCAGCGAGTTTTTTGCTGTTCATAATGTAACCTCCCTTCGTAATTTATTTGCATTATTCTAAACTCCACAGGTTAACTATGGAATAACGCAACATTCAAAGTATATCTCGTGCTCAAAAGTGAAAAATCAGTTTAAGAATAAGATATATTAAGTAGAATACACCTATAACATAGTCAACAACTAACTAAGTAATATCTTTACAATCATATTGACAGGTGCTTTAGTATCAAGTCAGGGTGAACGTTCCGTAAGAACCTTAAATTCTGAATAAATAGCCCATGCTGAATATATAATAACTATTATTGGTACTAAGATATTATCCATATCTCATCTTTCTTCCAAAGCACAAGATTTTATTGTCCTATTTTCCTGAAGTCATCCTTGCGAATTTTCGCAGAGTAATCTACTCAAAGAAGGTCGAATGAAGAATATAGATGTATTCAGTAACCAGCATGATATGTGACTGCAAATTTGACGGCGAATTAAACAGCAAATTTCACCTTTGACATATTGTTGTGCTTCATCTACATTGTTATATGGACATATCTGTCAAGAGTTATTTTTACGCTTGAACGAACGAGAATCACACTTAACGATTTTATCTCAAAATCTCTTTCTACACATCTTGTCGCAAAGGCGTGTCTTAAACAATGGAAGTTTTCTTTTTCAATTTGAGATTTAATTAGATTTTAGAAATGTACTTAAAATTATTGTTTATCTACTTTCGTGTTGAATTCGCTTTGAGTATTGAATTGCTAATTTTACATATTTTTGATAATTTCTATTATTTCCTCCTTAGAATATGTTTTATTGGATACCTTTATTGATTTAGATTTATCAAAGATGGAGTCAATTTTATTGTTGTATTCAGCTTTTGTTACTTTATCACCATTTATGTAATAGATAAAATCATAAGTTGAGTTATCATCTAAAACTTCTTGAGACTTTCCATCTATTTTTAATTCTAAGTTTTTACCATTAAAACTGAATACCTTGTCAAAGTATGTGCCTTGTCGACCTCCTGTATTAAGTAATAATCCCTCTTTCTCAATGTAAGAAGTACCATAATTACCTAAAGCGGTTTCTTCTTGAACCGAACCATCGTTAATCCAACATAATATATCTCCAGCCATAGTATATTTACCAGTCAAACAAAGTTCCGGAATATCATCATTATTAAGATATATCAGACTGTAATCATATGCACTATTTGTTTTGTTGATGTAATCAATATATAATTGTTTCCAATCAACATTTGTTTCCATAACAATAGGATCTTTTAAAACTGTCATTACATCTTTCGAGATCTTAACAGTAGTAGTGGCAGTTTTATAACCATCTTTATTAAATCTTAACTCATAGCTACCACTCTGCAATTCCATAGTAAAATTGCCGTTATCATCAGTATATGTATTGCCGACATATTCAAGATCTGCTTCTTCTTTCAAATATGCGTCAACGCGTACCTTTGAGAGTGGAGTGTTATTTGATGAAATAATATTTGCTGAAATACTACCTTTTTTAGGTGTTAATTCTATGGTATCTAATTCAGTATAATTGCTAAGCACAACAGTAGTGTTGTAATATCCATTGCACGAAAAAACAAATTCATATTGTGTATCTGAAACAGGAATATTAAAACTAAATTTTCCCATTTCATCAGTTGTACAACTTACACCAATTTTATCACATGATATTTTTACACCAGATACTGGTAGTTTAGTATTAGAATCAATAACTTGTCCTTTTATTTGTTCTAATGTTATTAGCTTAAATGAAGTGTTATTTCCATTCAAAACTATCTCAGCAGGTGTTATAATATCATTGATATTATATAATCCTAAATAATACCAAGCTTGTTCAAAAATTCCCAGATTGTTTACCTGTTCTGTAGTAAGATACGGATCAAAATTTCCATGTTTCTCTTTTGCTTTGCTTACAGCATCTTCAATAGTCTTACCTTTAGATAGCTGTTCAAATATAGTGGCTACCATTTTAGGTTGGTATTTTGTCGTAACGCAGTTTTTATAGCTTATAATTGCTTCGGCACCTTTATCCTCTAAAATTTTTCTGATACCAACATTATCATCACCGCTATAACAAGTACCTAAATAAATTAAACAATTGTCAAAATCATTACTACCATAATATGTGTTGAAAAATTTTTCTGTAATAGCATAATGTTCTCCACATGGAATAATATTTACAAATAAATCATCACTATTTCGGTATTTTTCATTTTTTTCGGATGTTACTTTTTCTGGAAGACCAATTACATAACCATATCTATCGCCATATTTGTTTCCCTCAAAATTACCGCCGTGTCCATTAAGTATTATTATTCCATATTTCGATAGATTTTTCATAGTATCAAAAGTAACCTGTTGATCATCTAAATTTTCTGAAAAAACATAATTTTTATTAGTTTTAGCAATAGTGTTAGCGGCATTATCAAATTCTGGTGAACCTAATTCATTGGTGAAAGGTTCCAATGTTACAATTTTAGATTTGTATGTGTTATTGTTATTGCCAACAGCACTGTTATTTATTGACCGCATAGACATTACTTTACTATCATTATCTACAATTAAGTCGTTAAACGTAATTCCTGCAGTTAAACCATTATCAAAATTTACCATAATATTGAATCCGGTGAAACAATAATCCAAAACATCAGAACGTTTATCTAAGTATGATGTAACCTCTCTGTAACATTGCTGTATTTCTAATATTGCTTTTTCTTCGTCAGATTTGTGTATAGCATAATTCATTTTGATATTATCTATATCTTTATTAAATTTATCTATAAATAATAAATCTTCGTCTGTAGCACGTTTGTAAAATTGCAAAGATTCTGTATTGCTTTTTTGATTATTTATAACTACATAATAACCTGCCCATTTTCTTTCATTAGAAAACATTGAAAATGTTGCAGAATAAATTTTATCATTTGGTGTAACATCACCATTTTCGCCATTATCATTTAATTCACCAATGAATTTTTCTTCTACAAATAATTTGATTTTATCATCTTTTGATATATCATTATTTGAAAGATCAATAAAAAATGTTACATTTGTGCGTTCGCCTACATTGCAGGTAGATGGTTCACAACGTAAGTATCCAAAATCTATATTTGGGGAAGCATGACTATTTTTGTACTTCACATTTGCAGATATTTCATATTCCCTGCCTTCAACCGTAATTGTCTTAGAAACTTCAAACGACATCTGCTGTATTATTTCCTGTGCTTTAGTATTTGTAATACTTACAAAAGCAACTGAACTTACAGAGATACAAATACAAAGAACAAGAGATAAATATTTTACAGCTTTATTTCTGAATTTGAAAGCTAAAACAGCAACAGCCAAGCTAATCAAACAAATTAAACCTATGAGAATATAATTAGTATTATTGCCTGTTTTAATTGAAGAGTTGTCAGAGCCGTTTGTGTTGTTGGAATCAGAAGCATTTGAAACAGCTGAATTAACCTTTGTAGTTGTAGCCTGTACACTTTCTGTTTGTACAGTTGTTGTATTCTCTGTTGATAGCGGCTTTGTTTCAGTTGCGTGTTCTGTGCTTGGATTTGTTGTTTCTATCGGAACTACAATTACAGAACTTTCTTTTACAACTGTCAATGTAAGTTCCAGACTTTCGCCGGAAGCTAATGACACAGTATTTATACTGGTATTATCTCCTCTTTTCAGCATTAAGCCATCCGGAATAATTGCTTCCAAAGATACATTTTCAACAGCAAAATCATTGGTATTGGTAACTTTAAATGTTAGGTCAATATCTTCGTTTGATTGATAGCCGTCCTTTTTTGTTGTGATAGAAGCAACTAAGCCATCTTGCGAATTATGTGTTTCCTCTACCGCACCAACAGATATGCAAAAGCTAAATAGTAACATTGCAATAACTGAAAAGGCTGTAAAACTTTTTAATAATCTTCTCATTTAATCTCCTCCAAAACGGCATAGTATGCAGAAGGCTTGCATGTTTTATAAAATAATTATACAATATTACCAATTGTTTTACTATCCCGAAAAGTTACATAAGCTCGCCTATTTTTTACATAATTCTACAAAAGTAAATAAAATCTTTGATTTTTAAACAAATTATGATATACTGATTGCATAAGTTTTAAGTGAAATTTTCACAATATGGGTTAATGAGAGGGAATTAAATATGAACATATTGGTTTGTGACGATGATTTAATTATCAGTAAAAGCATTGCGGAATACATAAGGAAGAAATTCAGCCACAAAGTATTTGTTTCTGAAAATAAGCACACCACACTTGACATTATAAATTCAGAAAATATTGGTTTGTTGATTATTGACATTGTTCTTAAAGATGACAACGGGATTTTTCTTGCGGAAGATATCCAAAAAATTCAGCCAAATATAAAAACTATTTTCATAACCGGCTACGGCAATGTTTATTATGAAAATATTTACGAGCATATTGCTCCACAGGGATTTCTTGAAAAACCGATTCAGTACAACATTCTGAACTTTTTCATTAAACAGGCTGAAAATGAATATAAGAAAAAAACGGCAAAGCTTAAAATTTCTTATGACTTCAAAGAATATCTTATTACTGTTGACGATATTCTGTACATACAGAGTTCTAAAAGAGTTTGTGAAATTATCACCAATGACAAAACCTATCGTTGCTACAAAAAACTTTCTGATTTTCTAAAGGAATTGCCCGAATATTTCGCAAGGTGCCACCAGAGCTATATTGTAAATACCAAATACATTGCCTCTTATCAATCAGGGCAATTTACTTTGACAAACGGAGCTATTATTCCGATAAGCGATTCTTATGCTAAAGATGCAAAGAATTTATATCTTATGAATTTCGGAGGATAAACAATGTTACTTGTTTTTGCAACTATATTAGACTTAATTACAACTGCTACTTTTCTTCAGTATCCACTGCAACTGCTTACATTAAAAAAGGACAAACCTATTTACAAAATTATAATGGGAATGTTCTTTGTCTTTACAATGATTATTTCTTTTTTATCCAGAATAAACGAGGAATTTAATGCTAATCCATTTAAACCTATTATTTTATTTGGAGTGATTGCCGTAACATTTTTCACTTGTTTCAGCAATAAAATCTCTCAGAAAACAATAGCCTATGTTCTATTTCTTGCTTCAATGTGTATAACAGAACTTTCGGTTATGGTGTTATTTACTTTTATGGGATTTTCATTGCGTGACGATAAAGTTGCAAATGTACTCAGCAATGTTGTAGCTATTCTTGTTCTTTGGATTTTACTTTTAATATGCAAAAAAATTTTTGATAAAAATCTTAAGCACAAAAATTATTCATCAAGAATGTGGCAATTTGATATTATCATCGTTTCACAGCTTATGTGTAGTTCGGCAATTGCCATATCTGTATATAACAATAACAATTTTGAACTGACAAGTGCAAATATTATACTTTGGATTTTTGTCCTTGCAACAATCATATGTATGGTTATATGTGACATCGCACTTTACAAAGTTTTGCTTGTAAATTCTGAAAATCACGATTTAAAAGAGGCACTCGAACTTTCTAATTTAAAGAACGAACTCGAACTTGAATACTACAACAAAATGAAAGTAAGTATTGCCGAAACAAGAAAAATGAATCACGATATCAGTAATATGATTACAGTTGTAAAAGCTATGGTTAATGATAGCAGTGATAATAACAGCGAACGAGCAAACGCAATTATCCAAGATTTGACCGAAACTCTTGAGAACAACAAAATCAGAAAATTCTGTGACAATGAATTAGTCAATATTATTGTGATTAACAAATATGAGACCATAAAAGCAAATCATATTGAGTTTTCAAGCAACTTGAATGTTCCAAATAACATCAATGTTAAAAACACGGATCTTTGTAGATTGTTTACCAACATAATTGATAACGCAATAGAGTCTTGTGTTAGTTCTAATGATAAAAGTAAAGTATTTATTATTCTTTCATCGCAAATTAAAGATAATAACTTTGTAGTAAAATGCATCAATTACTGCGACCATAATATTCCCGATGACATTGATAATTTACAATCCACAAAGCCAAATCATAAAGGACTTGGTATTGAAATCCTAAAAAATATTACAGAATCATATTCAGGCGATTTCACAGTAAGTTGTGAGGATAATACTTTCACAACAATTGCATTGCTAAAAATCTGATTATTAAAAATGCACTCACATCATTACGGTGTGAGTGTTTTTGTTGTGACTAAAAGGTTTTTATGCTATAATAAAATCATCCTTAAACCCCATTAACGATAGCCTGAATTTGCAATAATAGTTCTTACAAAGAATTATAACAAGTGAAAATTCATTTTGCACCCCCTTGTGGAAAAGCTATCGTTATACGGTTGATTTTGAAAGTAGTCTGCACCCCCTTAGCTGACTACTGTTTGACTACTTTTGAAAAATTCAATATGCCGTATTTTGCCTTGATTTGCGTATTTTGAGGAAATTTTTAAAGTGATACTCATTCCTGTTATACTCATTTCAACCTTGCAAATCACGGCATATTACGGCAAATCAGGAGGAATTTTATTATGATAAAGATAATGTTTGTATGCCATGGGAATATTTGCCGTTCACCTATGGCGGAATTTGTAATGAAGAAAATTGTTGCCGAAAACGGTCTTGCCGATGAATTTCGGATTAACTCCTCTGCGACAAGTACAGAGGAAATCGGCAACGGCATACATCGTGGAACGAAAGCAAAATTAACCGAGATGAACATACCTTTCACCTCACACCAGGCTGTGCAGATTACCAAAGACGATTACAAAAATTATGATTACATAATTGCAATGGATTCTATGAATTTGCGAAATTTGCAAAGAATATTCGGATTTGACAGTGAAAAGAAAATTCACTGCCTGCTTGATTTTACAAACTATCCGAGAGATGTTGCAGACCCATGGTATACGGGCAATTTTGATGTTACATACACCGACATTGAAAACGGCTGTAACGCACTTTTCAAATATATTTTATCGCACGATTTTAAACAAAACTGATATTTTGAAAATTTTTGCACAAAATAAACATCGGAGCATACAGCGTTTTGCCATATGCTCCGATATATTTTTATGATTTATTCTTTAAATCAAATTATTTCATACTGTTTTCGTATGACTCAATCATCTTTTTAACCATCTGTCCGCCTACTGAACCGGCTTCTCTTGAGGTTAAATCGCCGTTATAACCCTGCTTGAGGTTTACGCCTACTTCGTTAGCACATTCCATCTTAAAGCGTTCCATTGCTTCCTTTGCCTGCGGTACATTAAGCTGATTGTTATTGCTTGACATATTGATTTTCTCCTTTTGTTAAATATTTTTTAATTAATTTTATATTTTAAGCGTCAGGTTCAACCTCTTGATTTCCTTCCGCAATAGTATTGTTTGCGGAAGATTTCTTTTTATAATATGTAATTTTTTCATATAAAAATCAATTCGCAAAACAAAAAAGACGGCAATTTCAATAAACTGCCGTCTTTTATCAATGTATTACGCCATACCAAAATAACTTAACAAATTAAAGCCTGTCGGGAGCGGAATTGTAATCATATATATGGTTGCAAACAAGAAACCTGCTATTGCTACGCACAATACAATAGTTCTGTTTGGCAAGCGTTTAAATGTTCCCACAATACCAAGCATAAACAAAACAACCGAATAAATTACAGTCACGAGTCCGTAAGCGTCACCGTTTGCGTTATCCTTTTTTCCCTGCTCAAGCAAAGTGTTTGACTCCTCAAGCACAGAATTTGCATCTGCAAAATAGCTGTCAACATAACCGTCCTTTGTAAACGGCGATACATTTTCTTTCTGATCTAATGCCCAATTAATAGCGTCAAGGAATTCATCAGAACAGTTATCATTCATAAGCTGCTCAAGCTGATACTGATACTTTTCCATTTCATCCTTGTCGTTCTTTTGCTCTGCATAAACATAATTAAGATTGGCTTGATTAATTTCATTCCAAGTCATCATATCCTGCATAAGGCTTTGTGAAGCCTCGTTCCATCTTGAGTTGCCGTCAGCAGCCATATTATTACTTTGTGTGTAATTTGTTGCCTGATTTCCGCCATGCAGTGAGCCTATCCATGACGCCCACGCTGTTGCAAGTGCCGTTACGCCTAAAAAAATCGCCACTATAATTTCAAGTATATCTTCCCTGCTTTTTTTAGACTTAATCCTCTCTTTGCTGATTGCCTTGTCCGCATTTGAATTTTCTGCCATATTGTTTTCCTCCAAATTAATTATTTATTAACACAATATTACATAATTTGATAAGCAATTTCAACAATTTGACATTAAAATCAATTAATTGGCAAAATAATCAATAATATTGCAAAAAACCGGCAGTAAAACTTAATTCACTGCCGGTCTGGGGTCAATTTAAAATTATCTCAAATTTACGCCGATTTTTGCGAGGTTTGCTATGATTTCGTCCATTACTGTCTGAACCTCAGCCGATGCAAGAGTTCTTTCGGCTGATGAAAATTCAAAGCGGATTGTGATACTGTGAACTGTATCGGTATCGTAAGTATCTACAATTTTTGTACCCTTTAAGATGCCCTCGCCCTTGCCGATCCAGCACTTGCTGAGATCCTCAAAGAAGAGCTTTTCAGGTACAACAACGCTGATATCATAGTCGATTGGTGGGAATTTTGACGGCTCATCGTAAACGATTGGTGCGGTTTGAGCGTCTGTAAATGCGTTCATATCAATCTCGGCAAATACTACGCTTGCCTTTTTATCAAGCTTTTTGCCAACAGTCGGGTGCACAATGCCGATTGTACCGATCTCCTCGTTGTCAATCATAATTGTGTAGAGGTTTACAGGGTGCTCATAGCTGTGTGTCGGCTCTGCTTTCTTAAAGCCGAGTGACTTGTGCTTAATATCCTCTGCAAGCACAACGAGCATATCTCTTAACTCAAAGTAAAGAGTTTTAATATCCTTTGTTTTGCTGAAAAGTGTAACTGCAAGTTTCTTCTGCTCAATGCAAAGGTTGTTTTCGTCAAGTCCCTTTACAACTCTGCCGATTTCAAAAATGCCGAAATCGCTTGAATATGAAGTATTCGACTTAACCTGACAAAGCTGTGTAGGAATAATTGAATTTCTGATTGTTTCAATGTTAGGGTTAGTTGCGTTTGCAAGTTTAACATTGTTTTCAACCTCAATTCCGAGTGCTTTAAGCTCATCATTATATGTCCATACATATGAATGAACCTCGTGGAGGTTGTATCTCTGAACAAGAATATCCTTAATTTTATCTTCGTTGCTCTTTAATTCGCCTGTTCTTACAGGATAAAGCGGTGAACGGGTTGTATGGACAGCAAAGTTATCATAACCGTAAATTCTTGTGATTTCCTCAATGATGTCAGCTTTGATTGTAACATCCTTTGTAGCTCTCCATGACGGAACGGTTACTGTGAAATCATCACCTGCAAGCTGAACGCCAAAACCGAGGCTCTCAAGAGTTTTTACGATTCTGTCATTGCTGATTTCAATACCTGTATAGCGGTCAACAAAAGCCTTGTCAAATTCAAGAGTAACCTTTTCATAGTGGAAAGCATACTCGTCGGTAAGGCTTGAAACCACCTTAATGTCGCTGTCATATGTCTTTAAGAGTTTAACAAATCTTGCGATTGCAACAGTTGTCATTTCAGGGTCAAGACACTTTTCGTAGCGAATAGATGCGTCTGTTCTGTGAGCAAGTCTTACTGTTGACTTACGAACTGAAACCGCATTGAATGTAGCAGACTCAAGTGTAAGAGTTGTTGTATCGTCAACAATTTCCGAATCAATACCGCCCATAATACCTGCAATGGCAACAGGAGTGTTATCGTTGCAGATCATAAGTGTATTTTCGTCAATGTTTCTGTCAACACCGTCAAGTGTACGGAATACAAACGGCTTGTCAAAACGCTTAATGCGGATTTTCTCTACCTTTCTTGAATCGAAAGCGTGCATTGGCTGACCCATTTCAAGCATAAGGTAGTTTGTAAGGTCTGCAAGGAAATTAATACCACGAAGTCCGCAGTAGTAAAGTCTGATTCTCATATTTACAGGGCTGACATTTCTCTTAATGTTCTCCACCTGCAAACAGCTGTAACGCTGACAAAGCGGATCTTCAATCTTCATATCAACCTTTTTAAGCTCGTTGTAAGCTGTAAGATCTTCAACCTCAAGTGGCTTTAATGCTCTGCCCGAAAGTGCGGCAAACTCTCTTGCTATGCCGTAATGTCCCCAAAGGTCAGGACGGTTTGTAAGTGACTTGTTGTCTACCTCAAAAACAATATCATCAATCTGATAAAGCTCCTTAATATCTGTACCGTTTGCAACATCATCTGTGATGTCCATAATACCCGAATTATCGTCATTGATTCCGATTTCCGCTTCACTGCAGCACATACCATATGAAGTATAACCTGCGAGCGGACGAGGTGCTATTGTAATTTCACCGAGCTTTGCACCAACCTTTGCAAAAGCGGTTTTCATACCAACTCTTACATTTGGCGCACCGCATACAACATCTACAAGCTCGCTGTCGCCTGCGTCAACCTTGAGCAAGTGAAGTTTCTTTGACTCGGGATGATTTTCGATAGACTTAATCTCAGCTACAACAACTCCGCTGAGGTCAGAACCTTTATAGAAAATTTCGTTTTCAACCTCAGCAGTCGAGAGAGAAAACTGATGAATAAGCTCAACCTTGTCAAGTCCTGATAAATCAACAAAGTCAGAAATCCAGTTCATTGATAAAAACATTACTATTCTCCCCCTTATTTATCATCTGTAAACTGTGACAATGCCTTTAAACTGCCACTGTTCAAATCTCTTATATCTTTAATGCCGTACTTCATCATTGCAAGTCTTGTAAGTCCAAGACCGAAAGCAAAGCCTGTGTATTCGTCAGGGTCAATGCCGCCCTCACGAAGTACATTCGGATGAATCATACCGCATGGGCAAAGCTCAAGCCAGCCGCTGTGCTTACATGACGGACAACCTGTACCGCCACAAATAAGACAGCTTATGTCAAGTTCAAAGCCCGGTTCTACGAATGGGAAAAATCCCGGTCTGAGTCTTACATTAATATCTTTTTGGAAAACCTCGGAAAGCATAGTTTTCATAAAGAAAATGAGGTTTGAAATTGAAATATTCTTGTCAACCATAACACCCTCCATCTGGAAGAATGTGTTTTCGTGACAGGCGTCTGTTGCCTCGTTTCTGAAACATCTGCCCGGGAAAATTGCCTTAATCGGCACACCGTTTTCAACAAGGTTTTTGCCGTACTTTTTCAGAATAGCGTTCTGAGCGGCAGAAGTTTGTGACTTCAAAAGCTGACCGTTGTCAAGATAGTAGGTATCCTGCATATCTCTTGCAGGGTGATGCTTTGGAATGTTGAGTGACTCAAAGCACTCATAGTCGGTTACAATTTCGGAATAATCCTCAACAGTAAAGCCCATTGACTTAAAAATAGCCTCGCACTGTCTTTGCACAAGTGTGATTGGATGATATGAGCCCTTTACTATATTTGAAGGAGCAGTAATATCGAAAGGACGCATAGATGCGATTTCTCTCTCAACCTCTTTCTTTTTAAGCTCCTCAATTTTCTGTTCAATCTTTTCGCTTGCCATAGCCTTGAGCTGGTTTACCTCAGAGCCAAAGGTCTTTTTCTCCTCGGGAGAAAGGTCTTTCATACCCTTTAAAAGTGCAGTGATACTGCCCTTTTTGCCAAGATAAGCAACTCTGATTTTGTCAAGCTCTACAAGATCAGAGATTTCTGAAACCTTGGCGTTGATTTCGCCCATAAGGCTTGTAATTTTCTCGTTCATACATACCTCCGTAGTAATAAAAAATCCCTGCGTAATCACTTACGCAGGGACGAATAATATCCGTGGTACCACCCTGATTTTTGCTTAAAGAAGCAAACACTTCCCGACCTGTAACGGAGTCAGCCGTTGAAACCTACTGCTACTTCAGTCCCACCACTCGGAAGTGAACTTCACGCAATCTCTGCCGTACAATGCTTTCAGCCATGACATTGCTCTCTTTTCGGCATACAAAACGCTACTCTCTTCGTCAGCGTGTTATCATTAGTATAATATCATTTTATTTTTGATTTTGCAAGAGTTTTGTTGAAAAAAAACGACAGCTATGTTATTATATAATTAATCTACTTAAAAAGGAGTAAAAAAATTGGAAGTATTTAACGAACAGCTTGTTAAAAGAGCCAAAAAGCCCAAACAGCTCATTATTAAAATTTTATCGGTAGTACTGCTCATTACAGTACCGTTTGTATGCTTTATTCTCGCATTTCCGCTTAAAATCGCATACCTTATATATGTTGCGTTCTTTATTTTTCTTATAGGCATTTATATTGTATGGTATGTGTTCAGTATTCAAAAAATCGAATATGAATATGCCGTATCGGGCGGAACGATTGAGATTGCTAAAATTATAGCGCTCAGAAAAAGAAAAACTATGTGCAAACTTCAGATAAGCGACATTGAAATTCTTGATAAAGACGAAAAGGTTATTGACACCATTAGATTTGCAAAGCGTATTGAGGCCTGCGCCGATATTAACGATGAAAACAACTATTATGCTGTTTTCAACTCGGCGGCTTATGGCAGAACTTTGCTTATATTTTCACCGAACGAGAAAATTCTCAACGCTATGAAAGGTCATCTTAAAAAAGATATTGTTTTAAAGATTTTTTATAAAAGAGGCTGATTATGAAAGAAACCGATAAATTGCTTTTTAAAAATTCTGTATTTAATCGACCCGATGACGCCAACAAAGGCACACTCGGCAGTTTGCTGTGTATTTGTGGGTCATACGGAATGGCAGGCGCTGCGATTATGGCAGGCAAAGCGGCGCTCAGGTGCGGAATCGGACTTTTAAAAATTGCAGTTCCCAAAAGCATTTATCCAATATGTGCGTCAAATATGCTCGAAAGCGTTTACTATCCTCTAAAAGAAACCGACATCGGTGCTGTTTCGGCAGACAATATAAATTTTCTGCTTTCCGCTTGCGAGAAATCCTCTGCCGTATTGATCGGCTGCGGACTTTCGGTGTGTGATGATACAAAGGAGCTTGTGAAAGCTGTAATAACAAACTGCACCAAGCCAATTGTAATTGACGCCGACGCACTTAATTGCATTTGTGACGAACCGCAAATTCTTAATCATCTTAAAGCTCCTGCAATCATAACTCCTCACCCCGGAGAAATGGCAAGGCTATTGCACACCACACCAAAAGCTGTTAATTCCGACAGAGAAAATACCGCAATTAATTTTGCAAAAAAGTACGGCGTGGTAACGGTTTTAAAGGGCGCAGGAACAATCATAGCCGCTCCAAACGGAACCGCTTACATTAATCATACGGGAAATTCGGGAATGGCAACAGGCGGCAGCGGTGATGTTCTTGCCGGAATAATCGGCTCGTTGCTATCTCAGAGTGCAAATCCCTTAAATGCCGCCGCAGCAGGAGTTTTTCTGCACGGAACAGTCGGAGATCTTGCCGCTGAAAAGCTCGGTAAAATTTCAATGCTGCCAACCGATATGATAGAGCTTTTGCCGATTGCATATCAAAAACTTTTATAACATAAAATAAGCACGATGCAATAAAAACGCATCGTGCTTTTGTTTACCAATCAGTAACTTCTTTAATGAATATTTTTTCTTTATATCTTCCGTTTTTGTTAGCCTTGGCAAGTCTGAGCCTGTCAAGCTCGCCGTCAGTCATACCCTTTGCGTTGGCAATGGCATAAACAACCTCCAAAATATCGGCAAGCACCTCGGTATCTTTATCAATCTGATACTCAGTGCACTCCTCAGAGAGCTTTAACTCAAGCATTTCAAGGTATCTCTCATCAGAAAGGATTTCAGTTTCACACATTTGACCGTTTTCTTCAATAATTTTAGGAATCTTATCTCTGACTAACTTATTATACTTCTTTATCATATACCACACCTCTTATCCGTTAAAAAACATATCAATATGTAATTATTATACACAATAAGAATTAAAAAGTCAATAAAAGGAGTATTTTGCAATACCCCAACTATTTAATTATAACACAATCAAAAATCCACTTCAATAGTTTTTACAAAAATAAAGTTATAAATATTTTTAATATTTCTATTGACAGTCGTTGATTTATTCTGTATAATATAGACAAAGAAAAGGAACAAAAGGAGGTTTCTAATATGAAAGTAAAAGTCCATTACATAAGACATATCAGAGATTTCATGCGGAGCCTTCCCCCAAACAAACAATAACCTGATACATTAGAAAAGGTTATAATATCTCGTTTGTTTGTCGGGCAGCTGATAAATTCAATGTTATTAAACATATTTTTATTTTAGTTCAGCCAAGGTTTCCGATTACTACCAATCAAACAATTACATTCAAAGCGTACGAATACAAAAAAGAACTTCATATTTTTTATATAGATTGTCTGCGAAAGTAGTTGTTAGGTTATTATTCGTAAAAATGAGTTTTTGAGTAATCACAATTCTAAGGTAATCAGGTTTATCCGAGATTATGATTACAACTTAATATAATTTAAAATCTTGTTAATATGGTGGTCGTACCAATGTACAGATAAAGTTTATTTAATAAAAATCTAAAGATTGGAGATAAGACCGATGTACGAGGAAGTTTATATTTAGATACACTATTGTATAGGAGATAATTCCGATGTAAACTTTAACGATTTCTAAATTATACATAATTGGAGATGAGTCCGAAATTTAGTTTATAAAAAGCCGATAACATAAGTATTGTTACCGGGTAATGATGATAATAAATTAAAATTTCATTAAAAGCTAACTACCGACAGAGAATACTCTGTCGGTAGATTTTTGTTTTGTAGCTTTATTAAGCTGCGTAAACTATTTACAGAACTGATAATATTTACTAAAAAGCACCGACCGATACTTGCTTGTATCAGTCGGTGTTTTATTATAAAGTATTCAACTCAAATTATGCAGTTTTGCCTGTATAAAGCTGGTAGTATTTACCCTTTTGCTCAATGAGCTGTTCGTGTGTACCCTTTTCAATGATTCTGCCATGCTCAAGAACAATAATGCAATCTGAATTTCTTACAGTAGAAAGTCTATGGGCGATTACAAATGTAGTTCTGCCCTTCATCAGCTTATCCATACCGTCCTGAACAATTTTTTCTGTACGGGTATCAATAGAGCTTGTAGCCTCATCAAGAATAAGTGCCGGTGGGTTAGCAACTGCGGCTCTCGCAATAGCAAGCATCTGGCGTTGTCCCTGGCTAAGGTTTCCGCCGTCACCTGTAAGAACCGTATCGTATCCGTGCGGAAGTTTGCGGATAAAGCTGTCGGCATTTGCAAGTTTTGCCGCTGCAATAACCTCTTCATCAGTGGCGTCAAGTCTGCCATAACGGATATTTTCCATTACTGTATCGGTAAACAAATGTGTTTCCTGCAATACAATGCCAAGTGAGCGTCTTAAATCTGCTTTCTTAATCTTATTGATATTTATGCCGTCATAGCGGATTTTACCGTCCTGAATATCGTAAAATCTATTGATAAGGTTAGTAATTGTAGTTTTGCCTGCGCCTGTTGAGCCGACAAATGCTATCTTCTGACCCGGCTTTGCACAAAGGTCAATATTATGGAGAACCATTTTATCATCTGTATAGCCAAAGTCAACATCGTCCATTACAAGGTCGCCCTTGAGCTGACGGTACTCTGTTGTGCCGTCCTCGCTATGAGTATGTTTCCATGCCCACACACCTGTTCTCTCTTCAGATGGCTCAATCTTGCCGTCAACAATTTTTGCATTTACAAGATTTACATAACCGTCATCCTCTTCAGGCTTTTCGTCAAGAAGTTTGAATATTCTGTCTGCGCCTGCAAGAGCCATAATGATACTGTTGAGCTGCATACTGATTTGGTTAATCGGCTGGCTGAAATTCTTATTGAATGTCATAAATGCCACAAGTCCGCCGAGTGTGAGTCCTGCAAAATGATTAAACGCAAGCACACCGCCGACTATTGCGCAAAGCACATAGCTGATATTACCGAGCTGAGCATTGATTGGCATAAGAATATTTGCAAATTTATTTGCATTGTAAGCGCTGTCAAAAAGTTTGTCGTTAAGTTCGTTAAATTCTTCAACAGCCTTACCCTCGTGGTTAAACACCTTAACAACCTTTTGACCGTTCATCATTTCTTCGATATAACCGTTTACTTTACCGAGGTCATCCTGTTGAGCAGTAAAATATTTACTGCTCTTGCCGCCGATTTTGCCCGATACTATGAACATAACAACAACCATTACAAGTGTTAAAAGTGTAAGCGGAATACTGATTGAAATCATACTTACAAGTACAGATACAATAGTAATTGTACTTGAGAAAAGCTGAACCATACTCTGGCTAATCATCTGACGGAGAGTATCAATATCATTTGTATAAACCGACATAATATCGCCGTGAGAATGAGTATCGAAGAATTTAATCGGTAAACTCTCCATATGTGAGAAAATATCAATTCTCAAATTACGCATTGTACCTTGCGTTACATAAACCATAAGTTTTGAATACGCAAAAGTTGAAGCAGCACCGAGCAAGTAAAAAACTGCTACTCTTGCCATTGCGAAAAGCAAGGGAGTAAAATCAGGCGAACTTGTATTCATAAGCGGAGTGATGTAATCATCAATAAGTGACTGAATAAACAAAGTACCCTGAACATTAGCAAGTACGCTGACGATAATACATATAAATACGATTATCATATGAATTTTATAATTCTTAAAGGTATATCCTAAAATTCTTCCGAGGATTTTTCCCAGATTTTTAACCTTTGGTCTTGCACCCATCTGGCGTCTTCTGCCACCCATAGGACCCGGCATTACATCTCCCCCTTTGCGTCAAAGTCACCGCTGCCCTTTGTTTGAGCCTCGTAAATTTCGGTGTAAATATCATTTTTATTCAAGAGTTCATCGTGTGAGCCTACGCCGCTGATTTTACCGTTGTCAAGAACAATAATCTTGTCGGCATTCTGCACACTTGAAATTCTCTGAGAAATAATCAGCTTTGTTGTATTAGGAATTTCCTCTGCAAAAGCCTTTCTTATCCTTGCGTCTGTTGCGGTATCTACCGCACTTGTGGAGTCATCAAGAATAAGAATCTTTGGCTTTTTAAGCAATGCTCTTGCAATACAAATACGCTGTTTCTGACCGCCCGATACATTAGTACCGCCACGCTCAATATAAGTGTTGTACTTTTCGGGGAAAGTCTGAATAAAATCATCGGCGCAAGCAAGCTTGCAGGCATTTAAACATTCCTCTTCCGTTGCGTTTTCGTTACCCCAACGGAGGTTATCTAAAATTGTACCGCTGAAAAGCACATTTGACTGGAGCACAACAGATACCTCATCTCTGAGCTTTTCAAGGTCATATTCCTTAACATTTCTGCCGCCGACAAGAACTTCACCGCTTGTAACATCGTAAAGTCTGCCGATAAGGTTTACAAGGCTTGTTTTAGAACTGCCCGTACCGCCAATGATGCCGACTGTTTCGCCCGACTTAATCTTTAGGTTAATGTCATCAAGTACAGGTTCTTCACCTGTTTCGTTGTAGCTGAAGTAAACATCTTTAAACTCAATGCTGCCGTCTGTTACCTTTTCAACAGGATTTTCACCGTTTGTAAGGTTACTCTTCTCGTTGAGAACACCTGCTACACGCTTTGCGCTTGCGGCACTCATGGTAATCATTACAAATACCATACCGAGCATCATAAGTGACATAAGAATGTTCATACAATATGTAAGCATACTTGTAAGCTCACCTGTTGTAAGTGTTGAACCGACAATCATATTTGCGCCAAACCAGCTTATTGCAATGATACAAGCATAAACGGTAAGCTGCATTATCGGCATTACAGATACCATACAGTTTTCAGCCTTAACAAAAAGTTTGTAAAGGTTGTTTGCGGCTTTTGAAAACTTTTTGGTTTCGTGATCTTCACGAACGAAAGCCTTTACTACTCTGATACCGGATACATTCTCCTGAACGCTTGCATTCAAATCATCGTACTTTTTAAATACCTGATTAAAGTATTTCATAGTAAATTTCATAAGGAAAGCAAGAACAATCGCAAGGAAAATAATTGCAACGAGGTACACACTTGCAAGTTTTGCGTTGATTATAAATGCCATAACCATTGCACAAATAAGGCTTGACGGTGCTCTCATACACATTCTGAGTATCATCTGATACGCATTTTGCAGGTTGGTAACATCGGTAGTAAGTCTTGTTACAAGACCTGCGGTTGAGTATTTATCAATGTTTGAAAACGAAAATGTCTGAATATTTGCAAACATTGAGCGGCGAAGATTGCGTGCAAAACCGGCAGATGCCTTTGCGCCAAAGCTACCGCCGAGAATACCGCAGATAAGTCCGCCGATAGCACAAAGAACCATTCCTCCTCCGACAAAGAGAATATGATTCATATCGCCTTTGTTGATACCGTCATCAATAATTGACGCCATAAGTAGTGGAATGAGTGTTTCAAAAACAACCTCAAGTATCATAAAAACAGGTGTAAGTACAGATTCTTTTACAAATCCCTTAACCTGTTTTGATAAGGTTTTTATCATACTATTTCTCCTTTACTGTATTATTTCCTGAAATGCCCGCCTTTAATTTTCTTATTAAAAATAAAAAGCTCTGCTTTTCTTCAGGTGTAAAAACGCTGTCAAATTCCTGCTCGTTAGAAATAATCGCCTTATCTATTGAGCTTTTTATGCTTATCCCCTTTTCGGTAAGCACAATTTTTTTAAGTCGTGCGTCATTTTCAACCGATACTCGCTTTATATACCCCTTTTTCTCCATAAGCTGTAAAATATTAGTTACAGACGAGCGAGAGATTGAAAACTCGCTTTCAAGATTTTTCTGGAAAATATCGTTGTCCTGATTATTGTAAAGATACGCTATTATCCAGCCGTGCATAATCGTTATCTTATCCACACCGTTTTTTGCCGCACTTTCAAGCATTTTCCTGTGCATAAGGTGGTTTACCGCCTTAATTTCGTGACCTATTGCGTCACATATATGGCAATCCTTTTCAAAATTTTTCTCTGTATCCGCATTTAATTTTTCGTCCTCCCCAAACATATCACACACCAAAAACACCTCCCAAATCAAAAAAAAATTGTATAAGTTTGATATGAAACTGTTTTATATTAAATTGTTTGATACCGAACTTTTACAACATTATAGTCTTTTTGTTTTAATTTGTCAAGAACTAATTTAAAATTTATGTAAGACAGCTTTATGCTGTCAATTTTTGTTGTAGCAGAGTTGCGTCATTAATATTTATTTTTCCGTCACTATTCAAATCAGCCGAATAAATCAAGAATTTTTGCTCGTCTTCCCTATTGCCCCCAACGCTTTCTGTACTCAAACTTTGTATTGTTTTAACATCTTTAATATCAATTTTACCGTCCGCATTAACATCACACTCTTTCAGCACAAGACCTGTTCCCACAATTATAAAATCCGCATTGCTGTCATCAAGCATTTTTTCGGCAACAGATTTTCTCGCCCTGAAAGTATATGCGCCGACTGTGGAAAAATTGAGCTTTTTCACAAGAATATCTCCGCTGTATTTTTCCATAAATTCGCTTGCCCTCCTATTTTCTATTCCTTTTTTCAACAAATAGCCGTTCAGATTGTTAATTATCTGAGTGGAATACTCAGGATCTGCGGCCATTTTTTGTGTATCAATATTGTTTGCAATGTAAAACATAGACAGGTAGAACATAATTTTCGGGCTGCTAAAGTCAAGTCCGCAATACGCTATTACATCTACAACATCGTCACTGCCGTAATTTTTCAAAGACATTCGTGAACAACCGTTCATAAGTGTAAAATATTCGTCTGCTTTTTCAATGGAAAAATCAGCCTTTGAAGCTGCCGTAACGCAAACAGCACTCAGCAATGCAACAATGACCGAAAGTACGGTACAAGTAAATTTTTTCAACATAAAAAGCACCTCCAAAGTTAGTATAACTCTGAAAAGGTGCTTTAAACGCAATTAAATATCTACTTTTTTATTTTCAACCTTTGCTTTACAAAGGCAATGCCCTTTTTTAATGAAAATCTTTTTATTTTATCGTGGTAAACAAAATTTATCTCGGCACATATCATTAGCAGCAGCATTAAAAAGTAAAGCAAAATCATTACGATTGCAAGACCTGTAATTACTCCGTAAACAGAAAATCCGTTAAAACTTTTTACATAAATCGAAATGCCCAAGGCAAGCACGAACCACGAAAGAGTGCATAATACAGCACCCGGGAGCTGATATTTAAAATTGTATTCTTTCTTCTGCTCCTTTGATATACAGGGAAAATTCCTGTATATAGATGCAAAGGTAAAGGTAAGAATAAAAAATACAAGCAAATATCTCAAGCGGAAAATGGTCGTAATAATATTTGGCAAACTGCTGATATACGGTTGTATCCAATCGTCAAGGTAAGAGCCGAGGGCCACAACAACCATAGACACCGTCATAAGCACAAAGAATATTACTGTGTAAAACATTGCCCGCAAGCGTAATTGTATCCACATACGGTTTTCGTAAGCATCATACACTCGGTTAAGACCGTTGGTGATTGCGTGTATTCCCTGAGATGCCGACCATAGGGTTACTATAATTGATAAAAAGGAGATACCGATAGTATTCTGATAGGTTTCTGTAAGAAAATACTTTATCTGTCCCAAAAAATCATCTGCAAATATACTTTGCAATGCCTGCTCTATAAAAGCAGTGGATATGTGCAGACTTTGCAGAACAGACAAACAAAACGCCAAAAGCGGTACGGACGACAGCACTATAAAGAATGCCGACTGACCTGCTATGGCAAAAATGTTATCGTGAATACATTTACTTATTATCGGGTCATATCTTTTTAATATCTTATCATACAAAGCAAAAGCCTTTTTTACAGCTTTCATAACAAATCTCCTGTTTTATGAGTAGATTATAATGTATTTATATGACGCAATGGGCGTATTTAATCGTGACAGCTCTATTATTTTGAAATAATTACGCTGTCTGTTTTAAATTCGACTATATTGTTGATTTTCTCGTCATCTCTCAGCGGGACTTCAATAAGCATAAGGCAAACGCTTTTAGCGTCCTTGCCGTCGGTATCTTTTTGATAATGAACACAAGGAATTTGCGAGCTTATTACATAGCTTAATCCGCAAAAATCTACTCTGTCTGACGGTGATTCAAGGTCAATCGCCGCCACATAAAGACAGTTGTTGTTAAAAAAGCTGTCGTTGTAGGTTCTGCTGAAATTAAGCACTTCTTTCATATTAACAGCGCTTTTATACGAATCGCAAAAGCGCTCATACTCAGCCATATTATAAATTCCGTTCTGAGCGTTAAGTGGAATTTTATTGAAAGCTGACGCATTAACAGGGTCTGTATAATAGAAATGGGTAATATCGTTGCTGCTGACATCATTATAATAGCCCTCGGAAGAAAGATAGACATATCTTACCGTAAATATTGATGTATTTATACTCAAAAAACCTGCCGCAACAAGCATTACAAGCGGCAGAGCGGCAAAAGTAACTCTTTCTTTTATTTTTGCCTTAACAAAAAGCAGAATATACAAAATAAGTACAAATGATATGCCTGCAATGACATACATATAAAACGGCTGTTTGTATACATACATCATAAATTCGGAAAAACCAAACAGCAATTCCGCTATTATCAGAACCGCTAAATCAACCGAACGCAAGTCAATTGACATTTTTCTGTATCCATGTACTGTGGCGACAACAACTATAAATGTAATAACCTCAAGAATAACTCCGATCAAGCCTGCGTTTTCCGAGCTTTTTAGCAATAACTGCAACGCAATAAAAGCCATTGTTTCAAGAATTGTCAATACAAGCAGCACAAAAGTCAGCACTGTAAGTCTGTGATTACTACGTATGCGTTTTATCTGTTCCTTATACTGCTGCATTTCTTTTCCCGAAAAAGGAAATTTTTCAGTAGTATCTCCATAAAAATCAAAATCTCTCATTTTTTCGCCTTTCAAAACTTCATAAAATATTTATCAACAAACAACAATTTCATATTATCATTTGCCATATAAATTATATACAATTTTGCTTATAAATTCAAGTAAAATTGCTATTAAATATATTTTTCTTGATAATTTGACAAAACGCCTCTATTGTGATAACATATTAGCCGAGCAGTTCGTAACCATCCTGCTCTGGCAATTAACCAAAAGGGGCTTGCTCAATCAAAACTAAGGAGGAAAGGCATAGGGCAAACTATGTCCATACACCCCTGCGGGTGTTTTTTTATGCCGAAATTATGGAGAGGTACAGTATCATTCACGAAAAAAACAGTCGTGAAATTGTTCTTCTGCGTGGCAGTGGCTGTGTATATACCAAATGCACATTCTGCGACTATTACAGCGACAGCTGTAAAAACGAGGACGAAAACTTCCGACTGAACAGCAAGGTGCTTGAAAATGTAACGGGCATCTACCAAAACCTTGAAGTTATAAACTCAGGTTCGGTATTTGAGCTTGACAAAAATACCATTGAGCTTATAAAAAAGGTTTGCAAACAAAAGAATATCCACACAATTCATTTTGAGTCGCACTATCTTTACAACAACAGAATTGCTGATTTGAGAAAAGAGTTTTCCGACTTTAAGCTTAAAATGAAACTCGGTCTTGAAAGCTTTGATTATGATTTCAGAGAGAATGTGCTTAAAAAGGGAATTAAAGAGAAATCTCCCGAAAAAATCTCTGAAAACTTTGACGAGGCAAATTTCCTTTTTGGAATTAAAGGTCAGACTATTGAGTCCATAAAAAACGATATTGAGCTTGGACTTAAATATTTTGAGCGAATTTGCATTAATATAATGTGTGAAAATTCCACAGATGTTAAGCCCGACAGAGAGCTTATACAGGCTTTTGTAAAGGAAATTTATCCTTTATATAAGGATAATGACAGAGCAGACATTTTAATTAACAATACTGATTTTGGAGTGGGTGACTAATTATGCCAAACGAACTTATACTTATCTGTTCCGTAGTATTTATTTACGGCGCAGCACTTTTAGGATACAAATTTTTTGGAAAAATAGGACTTTACTGTATATCTGTAATTGCAACTATTCTTGCAAATATTGAAGTTACAATAATGATAAACGCATTCGGAATGGAACAAACACTCGGTAATGTTCTTTTTGCCGTAACATTTTTGATAACCGATATTTTGTCGGAATGTGAGGGTAAAAAAGCCGCACAAACCGCCGTATATGCAGGTATTTTTTCATCAATATTTTTCCTTGTGCTTTCACAAAGCTGGATGCTCTATACACCGAGCTCGGCAGACACAATGATGCCGTCAATCAAAACGGTATTTTCAAACACACCACGAATGATTCTTGCATCCCTCGTTGTATATGCCATAAGTCAGATGTTTGATGTATGGCTTTACCACAAGTGGTGGAAATTTACCGAAAAGAAATTCGGCAACAAACGCAAATTCTTATGGCTCAGAAATAACGGTTCAACACTTATCAGCCAAATTCTTAATACAGCACTTTTCACTGCATTTGCTTTTTTGGGTACATACGATATTCCTACACTTATTTCAATTTTTCTTTCAAGCTATGTTATTTACATCTTTACAAGCCTGCTCGATACTCCGTTTGTATATCTTGCAAGAAAAATTCACGATAAAAAGCTCAGCAAGGAAACTGCTAAAGCATAAATACAAAAAATTTCCTGACAGTTCTTATGAATTGTCAGGATTTTTATTGTCATAAACCAACATAATGTGCTATACTTTTGTTGGTGATAAAATGTACTACACATATATACTCAGATGCAGTGACAACTCGTTATATACGGGAATTACGGCTGATATTAACAGGCGAATGTCAGAGCATTTTTCTCAAAACGAAAAATGTGCAAAATATACCCGTACCCACAAAGCCGCAAAACTTGAATCCGTATGGATAAGCGAAAACAGAGCCACTGCCTCAAAGCTCGAATATCATATTAAACAGCTGACTAAAAAGCAAAAAGAAAACATTATTTCAGACAAAAGTCTTGCTTTATTGAACATGATTATTCCTATTGAGAATTATAAATATTCTGATATAGAATTAAATATTCAGTCAAAGTAAAAAAGTCCGACAAAATCGGACTTTTTCTATTTATTACAATGTAATTTTAAATGTAATTGAATTTTCGTCTTCGCTAAAGCAAGCCGCCTTGCCCTTATGAGCATTTGCGATTGCCTTTACCACTGAAAGTCCTATGCCATGACCGCCTGTCTGAGAATTTCTTGACGAATCGGCACGATAAAATCTTTCAAAAAGCTCATCGTGTTTACCCCTTTCGATTTTTTCAACACTGTTTTTAACGGTAATCACTCTGCCCTTTCCGTTAGATTTTAAGGAAATTGCAATTTTTCCGTTATCATCGGAATATTTCATAGCATTATCAAGCAAAAGTGACACAAGCTGTCTTATCGTACTTTCATCGCCGCAATAGCTAAGGTCTTTTTCAATATCGGCGGTAAGTGTTTTTCCCTGCGAATTTGCAACAGACTGAAAGCCTTGCGTCACCTCATAAACGGCGTCAACGGAATAGTTGCTATGCTTTAAAATAACCACAAGTGCGTTTGAAAGTTCTTTTTCATCCTCGGCAAGAAGTAATCTCATAATCATCCCTCCTGTATTTATTGTAAAGCCAAAACCTTAAATACAGTTTAAATTATTAAAAATGCCACATCGGTATGATGTGGCATTAGTTGTGTTAATTTGATTTTGTGGTACTTGTTCCGCCTGTTACAAGTTCCTCATAAATAAACTCTGCAAAAAGCTTTCTCTGCACCTCAAGGTCAGAAAAAGCAATTACCGAACCGACAGGAGTATCATTCATATAATACCACTGACCTTCCTGCGGAACAGTGTACTGTTCAACCGAATATGTGAGGTATGTCGGCGAATGAGAAACCAACGCTGTAATTTCGTCTTTCTTAATGTTGGTTGTAACAAGTGGGCCTACCTTGCCAACGATTGATACGATCTGAGTAAGGTCTGCGCTCTTCATATCGTTGAACATTGTTTCAAGGAGCTTACGCTGACGAGAGGTTCTGTCCCAGTCATCGCCTGCAATGCCTATCTCTTCCTCTGAGGAATCAAGGCCTCTGTTTCTTGCGTACCAAAGGGCTTGCTGACCTGTAAGATGTACCACACCGGGAGCATCGGTTATTGTTGTACGGGTATCGGACTGCTTGTTCTTGTAGAGCTGATAGTTGATATAATCAATTTCGTCCTTAGTAAGTTCAAGGTCAATACCGCCGAGAACATCAATAATATCTATAAAACTTGCGTAGTCAACCACTGCATAACGGTCAACCTTTACGCCAAAGTTAGACTCAATAGTTTGAATTGTCAGCTTTGGGCCGCCGTAAGCGTATGCATTTGTGAGCTTGTCATATCCGTAACCGTCCACATAAACATAGCTGTCACGCTGGAAAGAAGTCATCTTCAGCTTTTTGTGGCGATTATCAATGGAGAGCATAATCATTGAGTCACTTCGGCCAAATTTCTCTCCCCTTGCGTTATCCTCACCGAAAAGCATAACATTGAGTACCTTTGAATCTTCAAGCAATTCATCATTGCTGAGCGACTTGTCAAAAATATCGTCTGAAGTAGAGTCGGCATTTGTTGTTGCCTTTGTTGCGGTTGCGGTATTATCTGAAATATCCACAAATTTCAGCGAATTAAGCACCGAATAATAATAGATAAGTCCGCTGCCGCCGATAAGCAAAAGAACCGAGAGCACAATAGCGGTAATTCTGATTGCCCTGCCCTTCTTTTTATAAATTTTGTTTACCTGCTTGTTAGAACTTATATCGACAAAACCGTCTTTTATTTCGTTTTTGTTATCGTGATTTGCCATAACATTCCTCCGAAAACAAAGTGAATTTAATTATGTTACAATCCGAGCATAACTAATTTAATAATTATACCACATTTGAATACAATTTAATTCTCAATAAGAATTAAATGTCTGATATTTTATTATTTTGTAAAATTATGTAAATATTATTTGTAAATTTTTACATTTCGTCAAGTGAAAGCGAAAACGCAGGCAAAAATTCTTTGCTAAAAACCTCAGCCTCAGGCATATTCATTTCTTTTATAGATTTTTCAATTCCTGTTTTTGCTTGCCTGAACTCCTCATTGCCCATACGCAGTTCTTCAATACATTTTATAAGTGCCGAAAATCTGTCTGCCGCCTTAACAAACTTTTTAAGCTCTTTGTCCTCATCACTGTTCTGCTTAATAATCAGCTCCATATCCTCTCTGAAATCTTCGGGCAAAAGCGAGCACAATCTGTCGGCAGCCGCATTTTCAATATCCTTATAAGCGTCCTTAATGGTGTTGTTAAAATATTTTATCGGAGTTGGCATATCACCTGTAATTATCTCTGTTGAATCGTGAAAAACAGCAAGGATACTCGCTCTTTCAGCATTAAGACTGCCTGCAAATCTTTTGTTATGAATAAGCACAAGACAGTGTGCAAGCATTGCAACCTGCAAGCTATGCTCACTTAAATTCTCATATTTTGTATTATTCATAAGTCCCCAACGATTTATGTATTTCATTCGTGACATCATAGCATAAAAATTCGACTGTTCCATAGCTATTTTCTCCTGTTTTTTTCCAAAATATAGTGCATTTCACCTTGTAATGTGGTATAATAAGTATTAATTATAATTTTTTATTTAATTATAGCCGTATTTCTTGGCTTTGTAAAGAATTTTGATTACTAATTACCCTTTTGTGGAGGAATATATGGGCAGGCAGCTTGAAAGATACAGAAATAAAAATTATCATTATGGGTTACAAGTCTTTTTTATTGCTTTTATTACAGCCTGTGCGCTGATTATTCCGTTCATTATTTTTGACGGCGGTGTTTTCTACTATTACGGTGACTTTAATGTGCAGGAAATCCCCTTTTATCAAATGATACATGACGCCGTAAAAAGCGGTAATTTCGGCTGGAATACCACAACAGACTTAGGCTCTGATTTAATTTCAAGTTACAGCTTTTATCTGCTCGGCAGTCCGTTCTTTTGGGCAACCATTCCTTTTCCAAGCGAGGCTGTCCCCTATCTTATAGGGCCGTTGATTATACTAAAGCTGTCGTTTTGTTCGCTTTCGGCATACATTTATCTTAAAAGATATGTCAGACATCGTCAGTTTGCGGTAATTGGCGGACTTCTTTACGCTTTTTCGGGATTTTCTGTTTATAATATTTTCTTTTTCCACTTTCACGAGCCAATGATAGTGTTCCCTCTGCTGCTTGCGGCACTGGACGCATTTTTATTTGACAAAAAAAGAGGTATATTTGCCCCTGCCGTATTCTGCGCCTGCGTAGTAAATTACTACTTCTTTACAGGTCAGGTACTCTTTGTAGTTATTTATTTCTTAATGCTCGTGTTTACCAAGACCTATAAATTTTCTGTTAAAGAATTTTTATTGCTTGCTGCAGAGGTTTTAATAGGCTTTCTCGCCACTGCATTCATACTTTTGCCATCGGTTTTGGGCATTATGGGCAATCCTCGACTTAACACACTTCCAAACGGCTGGGACTCTCTTGTTCATAACAATTCGCAAAGATATTGGCTTTCTATCGCCGCATTCTTCTTCCCTGCCGATATGCCGGCTTATCCTACATTTACGCCCGACTCAAACTGCAAATGGGCATCTGTTGCAGGCTGGATGCCGCTCGTTGGTATGACAGGCGCAATAGCCTATCTCCAGCTTAAAAAGCGTGATTGGATAAAGAAAATTATCAGTCTGTTAATAATAATGGCATTTGTTCCTGTGCTCAACTCGGCTTTCCAAATGCTCAACAGCTCTATCTACTATGCAAGATGGTACTATATGCTCGTGCTTATGCTCACGCTTGCCACAATTCGTGCTTTTGAAAGCAATAAAGCCGATTGGGGCAGAGCCGTAAGATGGTCGGCAGGAATCACCCTTGCAATGACAATTTTAATAGGCTTAATGCCAAAAGTCACAACAAATGATGACGAAACCGAGCAATGGTCTGTCGGTGTAGCCGCCGACACAAGACGATTTTGGATATATGCACTTATTGCCATGGTGTGCATTTTAGGCTTTGTTCTTATTTTCAAAAAATTCGGTTTTCGCACAAGGGCATTTTACATTGCAACATCAATCACACTTTGCTTTACAATTCTGCTCACAAGCGGTTTTATAATCGGTACGGGTACAGCTTACAGCGCAACCATAAAGCCGATTAAAGAGAACATTTTAAACAAGCGTGACGCAATTCACATTGACGACCTTGACGATGACAGCGTAAGAAGTGATTTCTACGAATGTCCCGACAATACGGCAATGTTTTGGCAGATTAAGTCAATCAACTGTTTTCAAAGCTCGGTATCAACCTCTATTATGCAGTTTTACGAGGCGCTCGGAATGACAAGAGATGTTGCATCTCGTCCCGGTACAAATATGTACGGTATCCGTTCGCTATTGAGCTGTAAATATCTTTTCGATTATATGGGCGATGACACCGATATAAGCAACTCATTTACCGAAAAAGACGGTAAAACAAAAATGCCGTATTGGAAGTTTTTAAAAGCGGAAAACGGTTTTAGAATTTACGAGAACACCTGCTATATTCCTATGGGATTTACCTACGATTCCTTTGTTACGGAGGAAGAATTTGAGCAGTCAAAAAGTTCGCATAAGTCTGAAACTATTTTATATTCAATGGTTCTCAGTCGTGAGCAAATGAAAAAATATGCCTCAATAACAGGCTATACAGACGAAAAATACAAAGAGCTTTACGGAAAGAAACCCGAAGACTTTGTAAGCATAATAGACGATTACTCTTACGGCAGGGAAACCTACAAGAAAGTTTGCGAAGAACGCAAAAATAATTCTTGTTCAGAATTTAATTATACAGACAACGGCTTTAACGCTGTTTTTGACAATACAAACGGCAATGAAAACCTGCTTTTCTTCAGTGTGCCTTACAGTGACGGCTTTACGGCATATGTAAACGGTACAGAAACCGAAATAGAAAAAGTAAACAACGGACTTATGGCTGTTTATATTCCCGCAAATGAAAATTGCAATATAGAATTTGTTTACAAAACTCCGGGACTGTCAACAGGCATACTCATTTCTGTTATTTCAGCCGCCGCATTTTTGGTTTATATTTTATCAATTAACATCTTTAGATATATAAAAAAGAGGAAATAATTACATTTGGAGGACTTAACTATGATATTTGGTGACAAAATATTAAAATACAAAGACGAATTACTCGCTGACCTCAACACACTAATCGGGTTTGAATCGGTTGCAAACGAAAAGCCCGAGGAATGTCAGAACGCCATGGACTTTATGCTTAAAAGAGCAAAGGACTTTGGATTGGTCGGTGAACAGGTTACAAGCGAAAGTATGCACATTCAGCTTGGCGACAAAGGCAAACTCTGCGGTATTTTGAGCCACCTTGATGTTGTGCCGGCAGGCAATAATTGGAGCGTACTCCCCTACTTCCTCACCGAAAAAGACGGCAGACTTTACGGCAGAGGAATTGCAGACGATAAAGGCGCTGCGCTCGTTACACTTTATTGTTTGAGAGCATTAAAAGACGAGGGCATTGACGGAGTAAACACCCTGCGTGCAATTTACGGCACAAGCGAGGAGTGCGGTATGGAAGATATAGACGGATATTTTGAAAAAATGCCTGTTCCTGACCTTTCTTTCACTCCCGACAGCGACTACGGAATTTGCTATGCCGAAAAAGGTATTCTCCAAATTGAAATCAGCACAAAGGGAAACCTTGCAACTGTACTTTCTCAGCTACACTCAGGCAAGGCAATAAATGCTGTTCCCGACATTGCCTATGCCCTGCTTGATTCATCAAACTACGATGAGCAAAATCTGCTTGAGCTTTCAAAAACAACAAAAGGCAACTTTGAGTTTAACTCTACAATAGACGGACTTATGGTAATCAGCCGAGGCAAAGCCGCTCATGCCTGCGAGCCTCACAAGGGATTCAATGCCGCCGCCGCACTTATTGAGCTGCTCGCAAAGGCATATGCCGCTAATGAAATAGGCGCAATCTGCGACTTTATCAACATTGCTTACGGCAACGAAACTGACGGCTGTTCACTCGGTCTTAAAACTCATTGCAGTATTTCGGGCGACCTCACAGTAAACCTCGGCTATATTCACATTGAGGGTGACGAGGCAAGAGCCGCTTTTGATATTCGCTACCCTGTTTCTGTTACAGGCGGCAGTGTTTACAGACAGTTCAGATATGCGGCTAAACATAATAAATTAAATGTTAAGATACTTAATCACGAAAAGCCGCTTTACATTGAAAAGGACAGCGAGCTTGTAAAACTCCTTTCAGGTGCATACAAGGCTGTTACGGGCGAGAACCCCGAACTTTACACCACAGGCGGCGGAACATACGCAAGAAAGCTCGGCGGAAAAGGTCTTGCTTTTGGCCCTGCTTTCAAAGATGACGAGGTTAATATGCACAATGCAGACGAAAGCATTGATAAAGAAAAATTCTTTACCCACGCTCAGATTTGCCTTGAGGCAATGTATAGAATGTACTGCGGTACAAATGACAGCGAAAACTAATATTTTTATACTTGCATCGGCAAAATATTAATTAACAAAGGATTTTTGTATGACTAAAGAAAAACTTATTAAAAATCAGGCGCTAAACTCATTAAAAGGCTCGTGGTTAATTCTCATTGCAATGGCACTTGTGATTTCAGCCGTTATTATTGCTTTGTCGGGTTTCGGCACTATAATACAGCTGATTACCAAGTCTTTTGATATAACAACAAATACTGCAAAGCCCGGCAAAGAATTTTTATTTGAACTGGTTAACGGAATTAGTGTGGCTGTAATGTTCTTTTTAAGTCCGCTGATAAACGGATTTTTCAAATCCGCCTACACCGCAGCTCACAATGAAATACCGAAGATCTGGGATTTATTCAGCTTTTTTAAATCAGCAAAGCTGTATTTCAAAGCTATTCTCCTCAACTTAATGTTCATCATAATTTTATCTGCGGCGGCATTTGCATTTGATTTTGACTACCTTATAAAAATCATTATGGATTCGGTATCAAACAACGATATTCTTGCGGCTGTGTTACAGCCTGTATTGAATGTGGCATTTGGCGCTGTGTCTGTTTTCCTTATTTCGTTTGTTTACTTGTTTTTCGTAAACTACGCAATGTTTTTATTCGTTGATGATCCAAAGTCCAATGTATTCTCATGCTTTGGCAAAGGAGTAAAAATGTTCGTTAAAAACTTTGGCAACACAATGAAGTTATATTTCAGCTTTATCGGCTGGATTGCTCTATGCTTTTTTGTAGTACCTACATTTTATGTATTGCCGTACATTACAACTACATTTGCAACCTCTGCAAAGTGGTTAATATCAATAGAAAAAGGCAGGAATTAACTATGATAGTTTCTCTGTGTATGATTGCCTACAACGAGGCAGATGCGCTTGATGGACTTTTCAGGGATATTTCGTTGCAGGATTATCCGCACAACAAGATAGAGGTTGTATTTGTTGACAGTATGTCAACCGACAAAACCTATGAAATGATGGAAAAATTCAAGGAATTAGGCTACGGATTTCGCAATGTGACTATCGTGCAGTGTATGAAAAAAAATCAGGCAAGCTCGTGGAATGCCGCTCTTATGACTGCTCGTGGTGATGTTATAATAAGGGTAGACGCTCATGCCCGTATTCCAAAGGACTTTGTTTCAAGAAATGTAATGAACCTTGAGGACGGCGAAAATGTTGTGGGCGGCGGCAGACCAAACATTACCTCTGACATTTCATCTTGGAAACTCACCTTGCTTGCGGCAGAGGACTCACTTTTTGGCAGTTCGGTAGCCTCTTACCGCAGACCCTCGGCACAAAAAGAATACCTCGACAGCCTTTTTCATGCCGCTTACAGACGAGAGGTAATAGCAAAGGTTGGCGGTTTTAACGAAAACCTCGGCAGAACAGAAGATAACGAATTTCACTACCGCATAAGAAAAGCAGGCTACAAAATGTGCTGTTGCCCTGACATAGTGTCTTATCAGCACGCAAGAAATAATCTTAAATATATGGTTCATCAAAAATACTCCAACGGCAGGTGGATAGGTCTTACTTTGTCGGAGTGTCCGGGATGTCTTTCATACTTCCACTTTGCTCCGTTTCTATTCGTAATGGCTCTGTTGTTCTGCTCGGTACTTGCATTTCTCGGTTTGCCTCTGTTACTATATGTTTTGCTTGCAATTTACGGAATGTTTGACATAGTAAATACAGTCGGCTGCTGCACAATGAAAAACATTCAGCCGCAGTTTGTACTGTTGCCGTTCATCTTCCCTATGCTCCACATTGCATACGGAATAGGCACAATAGTCGGTTTGATTCAAATTCCGTCCTGGCAAAAAAGCATAAAGAACAGTCACGCAAAAGAAAAAATCGAAAAAGTAAGGCGCAAGGTAATTCAAAACACCTTAAAGCCTGAGGAACGCTGATGTTTACTCTCGATAATTGGTCGGCTGATGACTACAACAATCTGACCGAATACCTTAAAAGCCATGCCGATTTAAAATACAAAGCCTTTCACTCGTCGCTCATACCCGATGATGAAAGCGACAGCTTTATCGGCATCCGTATGCCTGATATGCGCAAAATTGCTAAGGAAATTTCAAAAGGAAATGCTCGTGAATTTTTGAATATTTCCAAAACAGAATATTACGAACAGCGTATTATTTCCGCCATTGTTACGGGACTTATTAAAACCGAAAATTTTGAGGACTTTATTTCTCTTGTAAATAATTTTATTCCTAAAATAAATAATTGGGCGGTTTGTGACGGCTTTTGTGCAGGACTTAAAGAAGTTAAAAAATATAAAATTAAATTTTTTGACTACCTCACAAATTATTTAGAGAGTAAAAACGAGTGGTATATCCGCTTTGCGTTTGTTATTATGCTTGACTATTACCTCGACAGTGAATTTATAGATGCCGTACTTGCTCGGTGCGACTTGGTAAACAGCGATAAATACTACATTTTAATGGCGCAGGCATGGCTCATTGCAACCGCATATGCCAAGCAGAGAGAAACTACACATTCATATTTCCTTAATAATAATCTCAATGACGCAACCTTTAATAAAGCTATTCAAAAATGTATTGAAAGCAGACGAGTATCCGATGAGGATAAAAAATTTTTAAGAACTCTAAAAAGGTATTGACAAATCACAATTACGGAATATAATATAATTAACAGTTGTCTTCGGGGCGGAGTGAAATTCTCCACCGGTGGTTAAAGTCCACGAACAAGCATTGCTTGCCGAGTCTGTGAAATTCAGACACCGACGGTATAGTCCGGATGAAAGAAGAAACGCAAACTCTCGGCATTGCCATTTGGCTTTGTCGAACCTTTTGTGCAGAAATTTTCCCCCGTTACACTAAGTAACGGGGATTTTTATTTTTCTCGGGACATCTGAATTTATTTCTAAGGAGTGTGTTCTATGAGAACAGCACAAAAATCCAATCAAAAACTTATGACCACAAAAATTACGGTAACTGCGCTGTTGACAGCAGTTGCCATTGCTCTTCAGTACATTGAAGTGCCCATTCCGCTCGTGCCGTCATTCTTAAAGCTCGATTTTTCGGATTTGCCCGAGCTTATCGGCTCATTTGTATTAGGCCCGCAGTACGGCATAATTATTTGCCTGCTTAAAAATCTTATTCATTTGCCTGTATCAAGCTCAATGTTTGTAGGTGAATTTTCAAACTTTATACTCGGCGCAATTTTTGTGTTTGTGGCAGGTATGATTTATAAGTACAACAAAACTAAAAAAGGCGCTTTAATCGGCTGCGTAGCAGGTGCGGCAACAATGGCAATACTCAGTGTTGTAACAAACTACTTTGTAGTTTACCCTGTTTATGCAGAGCTATGGGCAGGCGGAGATATGAATGTAATTGTAAATATGTATAAATTACTCTTGCCGTCATCAGACACATTGCTAAAGTCTTTAATTATCTTCAATGTACCTTTCACATTATTTAAGGGCATAATTGACGCTATTATAGCAATGATAATTTACAAGCCGCTTTCAAATATGATTGTTCGTATGAACACTGCTTTTACAAAAAAGAGCAACACTAAGGCCGAAAAGGCTTGACATTTTTCGACATAGTGATATAATGTAATTCGTAAGCATTTTTGCTTAACAGAGTAGAAATTTGTGCGTAAAGTGTTTTGTGGACGGGGAGTTGCCACAAAAACGAAAGGTTACCCTGCGGTACAGATTTCGCATCCCGCTGTTACTTTGGGACTAATAGCGGGCAGAGTTTCTGTCCGCTTTTCTTTTTCTCCTAAAGCAACACCGAAAAAATCTTTAGGAGGAAAATATATGTCAGTTTCTAAAAAATTCCTTAATTCTTTTTCAGAATTAAAGTCAGTTAAGTCACTTGCCATGATTGCAATGCTGCTTGCGCTGAGAATCATCCTCGGATTCATTGGCAACAGCACCTTGCCTTTCTTTGGCAACAATGTAAAGCTAAGCGGTGCATTTTTGCCGATAGCAATTACAGGCTCTATGTTTGGCCCTGTGCCTGCTATGCTTGTAGGTATGCTTGGAGATGTTTTATCTTTCATTATGAATCCAACAGGAGGAGCATACTTTCCCGGCTTTACAATCAACGGTATTTTAACAGGTCTTATTTACGGTTTATTTCTTTATAAGAATGAAGTAACCATTCCAAAGGTAGTCATTGCATGGGTTATCAACTGCATTGCGGTTGAAATCTTCCTTTCCGCATATTGGCTCTTCTTCTTGTATGGCACTTCTTCGGGCAAGTCATATTTCATTTACCTTTCAGCAAGACTTATCAGTCAGGCTGTTAAATGTATTCCTGAAATTTTACTTATTCTTGCCTGCGGTAAGATAATGTCACGAGTAAAACTCCCACAAAAAGCTAACTGATAGCAAAATCGGCTGTTGCAGTAATTTGCAACAGCCGTTATTTTTTGTTTTATTCTAAATGTTGAGGTAACATTATAAATAATGTTTTAGCACACTTTCGGTCTGGCAACAAAGTAAATCAAAAGCTAAACTTTCAGTCCAAAAGTAAAAGGTTGTGGGTGTGAGCAATGCCCACAAATGCTTTAACTATAACAAATTCTTGATAGCCAAGCGGCTTGATGTTTAGGATTGACCACAAAATCTCATCAATATTTCAATAACCGTTTAGCTGTCAGAGTTTGTTAATTGGCATAATCGTACATATCTTCGTCATACAATTTTATATTTTTGGCATAGCATAGTATTAAGGCTATCTTAAAACAGACATTGATTAAACCTATAATAAAGCTAAACATAAAAACACCAAAAGAGCCGACAATGTCAATTACAAGCAATAGAATTAATATTCCATATTTCATCTTACTGGGTTTCTTGTACGCACTCCAGGCTAAATATAGACAAACAAAAAACATTGCTAAAATCAGAATGGTTATTAAAACACTTAATGCACTTATTTCAAAACCAAAAATAGTCAATAAAAAAAGTGGAAAATAAAAAATTGACATAAATAAGCAATATGTATATTCTGCAAATGCAAAATCAGAATTTAAAAAACAACCACATACAATAATCATAGTTCCAAAAATTAACACACTCGTCATTATCGGAGCCAATATTTCTGTAATATGTTTATTTTTCACTTTACATTCCTCCTTTCATTGAAATAAAAGTTGTAGAATATATTTTGTGATCAACCCTTTATTAAACCTCAAACACCTCAAGGTCATTTGGAATATACAGGTTTCCGCTGAAATATTTTTTGCCCTCATCATAATACAGTGATTTTCGGTTGCTCAAATTTTTATCCTCCGTATGATACAAAACAAGGTTTTTAATTTTCAATTCTTCCGCAAGTTTGCAGGCGTCAGCAACGGTGGAATGGTTTTTCTCATACGGCTTAAAAATACCCGCCTGAGAATACAGACAAAAAGCCTCGTGCAAAAGCCAATCACTGCCGTACACATATTCCCTTTCACATTCATGAAAAGGCTCGTCACCACAGCAGGTGAGTTTTTTGCCATTACCATACTGCATGGTAAATCCAAATTGCTTTGTCTTTACCGACTCAACATCAAAGAACTGCACCCTATGCCCTATTATTTCAAGCTCCTGTCCGTTTTCAACCGTAACAAGGTGCAGTTTGCTGCCGATAAGGTCAAGCTCACGCTTGAGCAAAAGCAGATTTGCAATATCTCTTATGATTTTTATTACTTCATCATGACCGTAAATATATGCCTCGCCCTCGTATGTATTGCGGTTGATATGCTGGCAAATCATTCTTACAAACCACATAATGCCAAACAGGTGATCCATATGCTTATGAGTAATAAAGATATGCCGCACACTTTTCCAATCAATATTCGCCGATTTAAGCTGTTTAAAAATAGTGTTGCCGCCACCGCCGTCAACCATAAAATTTTGATTATTATCTGTAATCACAAAGCAAGTATTATAGCAATCGGTTACGCTTGCACAACCTGTACCGAGTATAGTTAATTTCAAAATATCACCCCGATTAATAATACCACAATTTTCAAAAATTGTCTAATCAGCAGTCCACAACAACGCAGTCATTAAGATGAATGGAATATATTATACATTCCTTAACCTTATAATCGGTAAATTCTTCAACCGCCTGCTTATAAAGGCTGAGCTGTTTTGAATACAATTCCTTTAGCTTGCCGATTTCACGCACACGATCCGTTTTGTAATCAACAACTACAAGCTCATTGCCCTCTTTAAAAACAAGGTCAATAGCACCCTGCATTACCACTCTTGTTTCGGCACTCTCGCCCTCAAGCGTACTGTCAAGCATACCTGCTTTGATATTTACGGTAAAGCGCTGCTCCCTATTAACAAGCGGCGAGTCCATTACTCTCTTTGCAAGACTGCCGTCAAGGAATTTTTGTATTTCGCTCTTATTAATTGAGGCAACCTGTTCGGCTGTCAAAAACTTTTCGGCTAAAAGTCTGTCAAGCTCAGCCTGCAAGTCATTTTTTGCCTTTTTAAAATCGCAGAATTGCAAAAACTTATGGTGAGCCGTACCTCTTTCAACCGCCGAGGAATTGCCATTTGACAAAAAGGCAGGCTTTAGGAAGATTTTATCAAAGGTGTCGCCCTCATTATGCGCAACATCCGAGGCACTGACCTTTTGCGGAATTTTTAACACAGATTTATTTCTATATGGAAAATCTGTTCTTTCCTTAAGCAAATCAATTACAGTTGAATCGTAAATTTCGTTATCGGAATTATTTTCTGTATCGGCAACTGCTTCCTCTGTATCGTTAACAAAATCAGCCGATTTAATAAAATTAATATCCCATGGCAATTCGTCTGTTGCCGAATTTGTAAAATCGGTTTCTCCAAGCTGTAACTTCATTCTTAATTCATTATGCAACGGGTGCACCAAGGCGCACATACTTATCCAATCGCTTATAGATTTTGCTTTCATAACGGAATACGGGTCTATCACTCCGCCTGCCAACTTTGAATGTAGCTTTGCAAGATAATCGGTTGGATTTTTTTGTGACGATATAACAATCAACTTTTCCTTTGCACGAGTGAGCGCTACATAAAGCACACGCATTTCTTCGGCAATTTCATTTTCAGATATTTCAACACCTACCGCCATTCGTGGCAAGGTATTGTATCGGCAAAAGCCCTCAACTCTCCTTATGCCAAGTCCTGCCTTGCTGTCTATAAGCACATCTGCGCTAAGGTCTGTTTTATTAAATTTCTTTGCCGAGCAAGCAATAAAGCAAACAGGATACTCAAGTCCCTTTGACTTATGAATACTTATTACCTTGACGGTATTGTCGGTTTCGCCGTTATCGCCCGAAGACGACTCAAGGTCAGCACCGTTTTCAATCAGCTTGTCCATATATGAAATAAATGCAGACAAACCTCTGTATCCGCTTGATTCAAAGCTGCGGGCATATTCTCTCAACAGATTAAGATTTTTTATGCCCTTTGCGCCGCTGATAGCGGAGATTATAGCCGAAAACGAAGTAAGCTCATAAATACGGCTCAGGAGTTCATCAACCGAACAGGTGCAGGCATAAGTTTTGAGCGAGCTAAGCTCCTTTAAAAACTCGGCTGTTCTGCTGTCTTTTTTTGCAAATTCCACTACTGCCGAATACAAATTAGTGTACCTGTTGCCGTTCTTAATCTTTGCAAGCTCGTCTACCGTAAGGCTGTAAACAGGACTGCACATTACTGAAAGCAACGGAATATCAAGTGACGGATTGTCTATACAGCGCAAAAAGTTGAGCATTACCTTAATTTCATTGGCGTCAAAAAAGCTCTCCTTTATCTCTGAGGTTGCAGGCACACCAAGACTGTTTAAAACATTTACAAAGGTGGTTGCGGTATTTTTTGTACTTCTTAAAAGAATTGCACAATCGCCGTACTCAAGCGGTTTGTTATCTCTGCCGACCGTAAAGCCCTCCGACTTCATTTTGAGAATTTTATTTGCTACAAATACAGCCTCATTTACCACGCTGTCATCTGTACTCTCGTTCTGAATATAATCTACCTCAAAATTACATTTGTCACTCGGCGGATATACAGCGCCCACATTCAAGTATTCATCTGCGCCGTAATCCATTTTTGCCGAGGTTTCTGTCATAAGATTTTTAAAAATGAAATTAACAGCCGAGCAAACCTCCCTGCGACTTCTAAAATTCATATCAAGAATTATAGTTGCAGGATAAATTTCGTTTTCTCTGTCATACTTATTGTATTCGTTTTTCCTATCAATAAAAATCTCAGGCTTTGCCTGTCTAAATCCGTAAATGCTCTGCTTAACATCGCCAACAACAAACATATTGTTTTCGTCAGTGCTTACGCATTTAAAAATAAGATTTTGAACATCGTTTACATCTTGAAACTCGTCAACCATAATTTGGTCAAAGCGTTTTGAAATCTCTTTTGCCTGCTCTGTTTTTGTGTATCCGTCATCGCAAGGCTCGGCAAGCAGTTTTACAGTCAAAAGCTCAACATCTGAAAAAGACAGCATATTTTTTGCGTATTTCATATCCGAAAACTTTTTAAGATATGCCCTTACAACCTCAAAAAGCTCGGATACTATTATGCGAAGATAGTCAATTTCGGCTCTGATTACAGTGCTGTCCCACATAAAGATATTGCAAATGCTGTCCACCGATTTTTTAACATCGTCACGAGAATTTGCAACGGCAATTTTAATCGGGTCATCTTTGTAGCCCTTTGGTGTTTTCATTCTGCCCTTAACAAAGGTTTCGGCAAATCTTTTGATTTCGTCCCATGAGCCTTCTTCAAATTTTTCGGCAAGCTTTTCAAAATATGCCCTATCGTCAAGCAAGAGCGGCAGGTTTGCATCTCTCAGTTTTTCGTCCTCATCAAGCAATTTTATTGAGTTAAGCGTAAGCAAAAGCGAGTGGTCAGCCGTTGACCTTGCGTATTTTATAAGAATTTTGCCAAACAATGATTTTTCTATCGGAATATCGGGGCAATAATTTGACAGCATATCTTCAAGCCATTTTTCGCCAAACGGCTGAGTTGCAAGAAAGCCTGCTATTTTCAGCACTGCGTTTCTCAAATTATCATCGCCGTTTTTATTTGCAAAAGCGTCTGCAAGTGCGTTAAATTCAGGTGTATTTCCCCTGTAAAAGTCCTCAAGCACAGTTTCGAGTGCATCGTTTCCGATTACCTTTATTTCGTTTTCATCTGCAAGGCGAAAATCTTTTTGCACGCCAAGCACATGGAAATACTCCCTTACAATCGAACCGCAAAAGCTGTCTATGGTGCAAATGCTTGTGTTATACATAAGCTGTCGCTGACGCAAAAGCAATGAATTGTACGGGTCTTTTTCAAGAAGAGCGTTAATGGCTTTTGCAAGTCGCTCCTTCATTTCGCTTGCCGCCGCCCTCGTAAAGGTTACAATAAGCAGTCGGTCTACATCAATCGGTTTTTCTTTGCGTGTTATCATTCTTATTATTCTCTCAATAAGAACGGTGGTCTTACCAGAACCTGCCGCCGCCGATACAAGCACACTGCCGCCCTGCGCTACGATTGCGTCTGTTTGCGCATCGGTAAATTTAGCCATCAATCCTCGCCTCCCTTGTTCTGTTCGTTCTCAAGTATTTTGCACACCTCGTCATTATCTACCGAAAAGCTGTTTCGGCAAGCGCTCATATGGTAGGCGCAAACGCTGTCATACGGGCAATACTCGCACGAATCCTTGCCGCCCTTAAGCGGTGACGCCTCAACATTGCCCGAAAAAAGCTTATCTCCCATCTCGGCAACAGTCATATCGAGCTTTTTAAAAATCATACCTAATTCTTCAAGGCTCGCAAGATTTCCGCCTGTTGTAAGAGTTCCTTTTTTTGTATTAAAAGAAATATATTCCTTATCGGAATTATCAATAACATCAAGCGAATTTAAAAGCATACCGTTCATTTTCAGTCCCTTTGAAACCTGCTCGTTAATTTGCGCATCAATAATAGCGCCGTCAACTGAAATCGGCTTTACGGTAGCCGGCATATAGAGTATTCCTGCCGGCGTAACCTTTCCGTAGCGCTCCTCACCGCCAAGTGTAATTGCGTAAAGGTAAATAAGCATTTGCAAATTCAGTCCGTATAAAATGTCGGACAGCTTAAACTCCTTTGAACCTGTCTTGTAGTCAATTATTCTGATATAGTTTTCCTCGCCCTTTTTGAGAATATCTACCCTATCCACACTGCCTCTGAGCATTATTTTTTGACCTGTCGGCAAAGCAACCTCATAACCGGGAATATCGCCGTCTATTTTAAGCTCGCAGTCAATCGGTTCAAATCCGCTGTGTTTTAGCTCCTTAATGATATGTAAAACAAGGAAATGCACATTTTCCCTTATCTTATTAAATCTATACATAAATCGTGGGGTATTTTTTTCTGTACCGCCAAAATGCTTGTCCACATAATCGTCAAGAATATCATCGCAAATATCATAGATTTCATCTTCGCTCATATTTGAAAATTCGTTTTTAGAATATTTGCTAAAGAAAATCTCCATAATATAGTGAATAAAAGTTCCGTATTCAAGTGGGTTTATCTCTGCTTTTCTGCGCTCACGCACACGCAAGCCGTAGTTACAAAAATAAGAAAATCGGCACAAACTAAACTTTTCAACCTGCGATGCTGAAATTTTAAGGTCACTGCCAAACAAAAGATTTACATTGCTTTTATCGTCAAACACAAACGGTTTTGCAGTGCTTGCATTTTGCAGTGCCTTGTACTTATCTTTAAATATTTCGTTATTCGCAAAATAATTTTTCAGCGCTCTGTTTTCCTCGCTGTCGCTGTTAAAGTTTCGTGCGCACTCCTCAAACGCAGGCAAAATTGCCCATGTGCTGTCCTTTACCGAGCAATACTCCTCCTCCCTATGCAAAGCAATGTTCGGAAAAATACTTACAACCTCGTTTATAATTGATGACTGCATATATGTACCGCCTGTTAAGTCCGATTTATAAAAAGAAACAAACAGCTTTTGCGATGGTGAAGTGGCGGATTTATAAGCCATATAATTTTCAAAATCCGCAAGCTCCGCCGGCTCATCGGCAAACGGCAAATTATTTGCAATCAAAGTTTTTAATTCGTATGCAGAAAAAAGGCCTGCGGTGGACGGAACAGCAGGAAAAACTCCGTCTATACAGCCAATAAGGAAAACTGCTTTTTCTTTGTTTAGTCTTACTCTTGTTGCCGTACCGACAGACACGCTGTCTACTGTGCGTGGAATATCCGCAATTTTCAACACCGAAAGTCTGAGCGAGAGCAATTCAAAATATCTTTTCGGCGATACCTTTAAATCATCTGCAACGGCAACCATTTGGTCAAAGGTATTCATAAGCAAATTCCATAGTCTGATTTCTTCCTTTGCCTGCGCAAGCTCTCCGTCAGCTTTCAGATTGTCATACATAGCGGATATGGCTTTGGTAACCTCAAGTCTTTCAAGCAGATTATACAACAGTTCGGTAATCTCTCTGCCCGTTTTGTCCTTTATATCTTCTCTGAATTTTTCAAGCGGTTCAACTAATCCTTTTCTCACATTCTCTGCCATTTCGAGTTGCTCCGTTTGTGAGTCACTCATAGTTTCCGAAAAGCCGTCAGGATTATTTGCAAAAGGCTTTTTAAAAGCTGCGCCGTTTATATTCCAAACATAAACATAATTTTCAAAGGCTGAAATTTCTTCATCAGAATTATTTGTAAGCCCTGTTTTTAAAATTGCAAGCAAATCTTCCTTTTGCCAACCGTTTAAAACCGCATTAAAAATCGAACACACATACCTTATAATCGGCTTTATGTAAATATCATAGCTCATATCCATAAAATACGGTATTTCGTATTTATCAAAAATTGTGTTCAAAACTCCCGTATATGGCGCAATATCTCTGCAAATAACGGCTATGTCGGAATACAGATACCCCTGCTCTACAACAAGCCTTTTAATTTGCCTCGCCACAAATTCACATTCGCCGTAAACGGTATCTGCTGAAAAAGTGGTGATTGAATCGTTTTTTAACTCATATTCATTGCTTTTGTTCTGATAAAAATTCTTTTCGAGGATTTTAAGCTCTTTGCTTTCGTTTCTGAAATTTTCCTCAAGCTTTACAGGCGCTTTAATCTCAACATTCTCTGATTTTGCTATTGCCTTAAGCCTTTTATATGTATCGTTAGTTGTGCTGAAAAGGCTCTGCTCCTCATCCTCATATGGATTTAATGTGAGCGCAACATAGGTGCTTTCGCACTGAGCAAACAACAGTTTAAGCACCTCAAGCTGTTGAACGGAAAAACCGCTGAAAGAATCAACGGCAAGCGTAAAGCCGTTAAACATATTTTTCTCGTTAAGAATTTCCGCCACCCTTGTAAGATTGTCGAGCGGATCTATATAACTTTGCTCAACAATAGCGTCAAAGGTGTCGATAATAAGTGCGGTTTCTCTCAGCTTTGTTTTAAGTGTTTTATCGTCTATCAAAGCCGACACATTTCTAAGCGCCTCGGTAGAAATTTTCGCTTTCTTACATTCCTTAAGTGCAGAAAGCATTGAATCTATCACACTTTTTTTGCCGCTGCTGTTTGCAAACATTTCAAGGCTTGTATCAAGCTGCTCAAGTGCAAGGCTCATAATTACGGCTCTTGTGCTGTCATCAATAACATTTTTCTGCTCAAAATTAACTGTATCAAAAACATAATGACAAAATCGTGAAAAACCGAATACTTTTACATTCTGACATTTTTTTGCGCCGAGTCTGTCAAGAAATACTTTTTCGGTTTCAAATGAGCTTTGATCCGGTATCAGCATAATTATGCGGTTTTCGCCCGTCTGTGCAAGCTCGGTGAGCTTATTATAAAGGTATTCGGTCTTGCCCGTACCGCTTTTTCCAAGTACAAATCTAAGCAAATATATCCCTCTTTTCAAAGTAAATTTATATATTATATTACTATGATACCATAACAAGTGTGTCATTTAAAGGACATTACTCAAAAAACGAAACTATTTTTTCAAATATTTCTACCACCTTAAATTTATATTCGTATTCGTTCCCCCTTACTATTTCCTGCTGATTTTCCGAAAATGTTTTTTCTACCTTTTCGTCATTGTCTATCGCACTTGAAATACATATTGACGGATACATTACGCACCACCAATTATGCCCTTTGCCACTGCCGATAGTTATTCTCAGTGCATCATACATACCGGCAGGCATTGTGTAGTTTTCATAGTATCGGGTATTAAAATACATCTTTACAACCTCGGCATTAACGGTGTAATTACAGCCGTTTTTATACACCGTATTTTGAGCAACACTCTGCAAGGTTTCTATATTTTCCTTTGCTATGTTCTCGGCATCGTTTCTGTCCTTTGCATCGTCGAAAAGCTCATCTGTGTACTCAAGCAGGGCGTCACGCACCTTTAGCTTTAACGCCTGATCCTCTTCACTGTCTGAATTTGCAAGAATGTGCAGTCTGAACACCTCGGTTGAAATCTGCTCGCACTCCGCTTGAAAAGGAATTACAGAGTAAATAACAGTAAGTACAAAAGCTATGCAAAGTGATTTTATAAGTAGTTTCATAAAAAATAACCTGTCCTCTCTTTTTTTAGAGTATGGACAGGTTACTAAAAAATATTCAAACAGAATTATAAATTATTCTCTTTTCTGATTTCGAGTGTAGCCTCAACAAGATTCTTCAAAGTCTTTACAGTTTCATAGTTGCCTCGTGTTTTCAGTCCGCAGTCGGGATTAATCCACAATTTGCTTTGCGCAACCTTTGAGAGCATTTTGTTTATTGCCGATTTAATCTCATCAACCGTAGGTATTCTCGGAGAGTGAATATCATAAACACCAGGGCCAACCTCGGTGCGGAAATTCTTAGCCTTAAGCACATCAAGAATTGTAAGGTCTGAACGGCTTGCCTCAAATGTAATAACATCGGCGTCCATATTATCAATATTCTCAATAATATCTGCAAACTCGCTGTAACACATATGAGTATGAATTTGGGTTTCAGCCTTTACACCGCTATGCACAAGACGAAATGCCCTTATAGCCCAGTCGAGGTACTCATCGTTCCAATCACATCTGCGCAACGGCAGTTTTTCTCTTAATGCCGCCTCGTCAATCTGAATGATTTTAATTCCGCTTGCCTCAAGGTCTAACACTTCCTCACGAATAGCAAGTGCTATCTGATATGCACTTTCTTTTAAAGAAATATCCTCTCTTGGGAAAGACCAATTTAATATGGTGACAGGGCCTGTAAGCATACCTTTAACAGGCTTATCGGTGAGGCTTTGAGCATAGGTTGACCATTTTACAGTCATCGGCTTTGCTCTTGAAATATCGCCCCACACAATCGGCGGCTTAACGCACCTTGTACCATATGACTGCACCCACGCTTTCTCGGTAAAGATATAGCCGTCAAGACATTCGCCAAAATATTCAACCATATCGTTTCTTTCAAATTCACCATGAACGAGCACATCAAGACCGATGCTTTCCTGAAGAGCAATACATTCAGAAATTTTTTCTTTCATAAACTTTTCGTATTCAACCTCAGAAATATTACCCTTTTTGTATGAAGATCTTGTTTGGCGAACATCTGAAGTCTGCGGAAAAGAGCCAATGGTAGTTGTTGGCAAAAGCGGCAAGCCAAACTCTTTTTTCTGTATTTTTTCACGCTCTGCAAATTCAGGCAATCTTGTAAAATCTTTTTCGGATAATGCGCTTATTTTTTCCTTTACATCTGTATTACAGCCGCTTCTTGCCTGCGCAAATAATGCGACATTCGCTGTATATTCAGATAAGGTGATAAAATTATCGGTTTCGGCAATTTTCTTGATTTCACTTAATTCAACCAATTTTTCGCTTGCATATGAAAAATACTTTTTGTATGTATCGGAAAGTTTCACTTCGTTTTTAACTGTATACGGAACATGGAGAAGTGAACAGGAAGTGTTGATTACCGTATTAATTGATTTTTCCTGCAAATTTTTCAACAAAGCAATAGTTTTTGCATAATTATTTTTCCAAATATTTTTACCGTTTACAACGCCTGCAAAAAGTACCTTGTCACTTGGAAAACCGTTTTTATCAATAAGCTCAAGTGTTTTTTTGCCCTCAATAAAGTCAAGACCAATTCCGTCAAAGTCAAGGGCGCAAATTTCATTGTAGCAATCTCTTACATCGCCAAAATATGTTTGCAGGCGAATTTTTATGCCGTTCTTATTTTCAAGAATTTTGGTATAAAGTGAATTGAAAAATTCAATATCAGCTTTGCTCATATCCTTAACAAGGCAAGGCTCGTCAAGCTGAATCCACTCAGCACCGAGGTTCACTAACTTGCCGATAATCTGAATGTATGAGTCTGTAATGCCGCCGAAAAAGTTTTCCTTTGATTTTTTGCCTGTATATCTTGCAATCTTGAGGAAAGTGTACGGGCCGATAATAACAGGAGTTGTTTTTATCCCGTTTTCAAGCGCCTCGGCAAAAAGCTCAAAAGGCTTGTTTGATGAAAGTTTTAAAACTGTATCGTCATCAATTTCAGGCACCATATAATGATAATTTGTATTGAACCATTTTTTCATTGCAAGCGCCTTTACATCGCCTTTTTCTCCCTGATAGCCTCTTGCCGCCGCAAAATACTCATCAAGCAAAGATAAACCAAGCTTCTTATATCTTTTTGGAACAGCATTTAAAAGAAAAGCAGTGTCAAGCATCCCGTCATAAAAAGAAAAATCATTTGACGGAATAAAGTCAAGTCCGCTGTTCTTTTGCTCTGCAAGATTTTCTAATCTCAGCTTTTTTGCCACATCAAAAAGCTCTGCCTGTTCAATTTCATTTCTAAAATATTTTTCGCTTGCAAATTTAAGCTCACGAAGTTTGCCTATTCTCGGATACCCAATTATTGAAGTTTTCATATTTACAAGTCCTTTCAAAAAATCTGTAAATATTATACAGCCTAAAATAAAAATGCGCCAATACTTAAAAATCGTTGTTGGATATAGCTTTAAACTATATCCAAGCTGCATTTAGTATCGGCAACAAATATGATTTGTGAATTAATCAACTACACACTTGCATTTTTTGCAAAAAGGACTATAATACATTATGGAAAAAATTTTAGGGGAATAATTTATGAAAAATTTAAAAGGACAAATATCCGAATCACGCCGACTCGCAATATTGCTTGCTGTATCGGGCGGATTTATGGACGCCTATACCTACACCTTTCGTGGCGAGGTATTTGCAAACGCACAAACGGGCAACATTATATTATTTGCCATAAATTTATCCGAGGGGAACTATGCAAAAATGCTACAATATCTCTTCCCGATAATCGCATTTGCATTCGGTATAATTCTTGCCGAGCTTGTGCACCGCTTTTGCAATATAGACAACATTTTGCATTGGCGGCAATACACCGTACTGCTTGAATGTATAATTTTGCTTTCGGTTGGGTTTATATCTCAACGATACAATCTGATAGCAAACTCGCTTGTGTCTTTTGCCTGCGGAATACAGGTAGAGAGCTTTAGAAAAGTAAAAGGAAACGCCTCTGCCACAACAATGTGCATTGGCAATCTGCGTTCGGGAACACAAAATTTATTTAACTATGTGTTTAACAAAGACAAGGAATGTCTTAGAAAATCGCTGATATACTATGGTGTAATTTTCTTTTTTGCACTCGGTGCGGTTATAGAAAATATAATTATAGACTTTTCGCAGCAATACACAATATGGTGCAGCTGCATATTGCTTTTTGCAGGATTTCTGCTTATGTTTATACAGGCTGAGGAAGAAGATAAACGGAGTGGTAAAACGAAATGAATTGGTGTTCAGAGCACAAAATTTAGTTTAATAAATTCAGGTCAACCTTTAAAAAGGGTTGACCTGAATTTTTTGTTTCTTGTGCGGAAAATTTTATTTTTTCTCTGTTGCTCGTTTAAAAGCAAAATAAAATAGCCTGATAAAAATCAGACTATTTTACAACCTTCCTTTGTAGGATGGCAAAGGAAAACTTTATCATATTTTTCTTTCAAAGAATCAACGCATTTTTTGGCTTTGCGCTCGGAATTATAAACAGCAAATACCGCCGAGCCTGAACCCGTCATACTTGCTCCGAGTGCCTTGCACTTATACATAATTCTTTTAATTTCATTCACTTCTTCGAGCTTTAACGCAAGTTCAAAATCATTGAACAGTGTTGTTGTAATTCTAAACATATCTCGGCTGAAAAGTGACTTTATCATTTCATCTGTATACGGTGGGTGCGGATTTAACGCATCCACCTTTTTGTATGCCTCGGCGGTTGAAACACTCACATTGTCAGGCTTACAAATAACAATATGTGATGCAGAAAAGTTAGGCATTTTTTGCAGCTTAGTACCTATTCCCGTTGCGTACTTTGTGCCGCCCTCAAGGCAAAACGGAACATCTGCCCCGATTTTCTCTGCAATCTCGTGCAATTCCGCCGGACTTAAAAATGCGTCAAACATTCTGTTAAGTCCCATAAGAACAGCCGCACCGTCTGTACTGCCGCCTGCAAGACCTGCTTGTGTGGGAATAACCTTGTCAATATCAATATGTACACCCTGTCCCTCGTTGCGAGTAGCAATAAAAAATTTTTCTGCCGCTTTGTAGCAGATATTTTTTTCATCACAAGGAACACCGTCATAATTACACGAAATTGTAATCTGCCCGCTGTCATTGTCGGTAATGGTTATGGTGTCGTACAAATCAACACTCTGCATTATCGTCATAATATCGTGGTAGCCGTCAGGTCGCTTACCTGTAACATCAAGTGTGAGATTGATTTTTGCAGGTGCAAGAACCTTAATTTCCATTTTTCTGCTCCTCTAAAAATTCCTTAATGCGCTGTAAAGCCGTTTTAAGATGATTTAATGAGTAAGAATAAGAAACTCTTACAAAGCCCTCGCCGCAATCGCCAAAAGCTGTACCCGGAACAACGGCTACATGCTTGTCCATAATGAGCTTAGTACAGAAATTCTCTGAGGTCATACCCGTACTCTTAATACAAGGGAATACATAAAAAGCACCGTATGGCTCAAAGCAAGTAAGTCCCATTGCATTAAATGAATCAACAACAAGTCGGCGGCGCATATCGTATTCATTGCGCATATTTTGCACATCGGCATCACCGTTGCGCAATGCCTCAATAGCGGCATATTGTGCGGTAGTAGGTGCAGACATAATGCCGTACTGATGCAATTTTGTCATCTGAGCAATAATCGGTACAGGGCCGAGTGCATAACCAAGTCGCCAGCCTGTCATTGCATATGACTTTGAAAAACCGTTAATAACAATAGTACGCTCATACATTCCGTCAATAGCGGCAATAGAAATGTGGTTCTTTCCGCCGTATGTAAGCTCGCAGTAAATTTCGTCCGAAAGCACAAACAAATCGTGCTTTTTAATTACCTCTGCAATAGCCTCAAGGTCAGCTTTCTCCATAATAGCGCCTGTTGGGTTATTAGGAAACGGCAAAACAACGAGCTTTGTTTTATCGGTAATTGCCTTTTCGAGGTCATCAGCTTTAAGTCTGAACTGATCCTCTGCCTTTGTATTAATTATAACTGCCTTACCGCCTGCCATATGAGTAAGCGGTTCGTAACAAACAAAAGACGGCTCGGGAATAATTACCTCGTCACCCTCTGAAACAAGACATCTGAAAGCAAGGTCAATAGCCTCACTGCCGCCAACTGTAACAAGCACCTGAGTTTTGCCTACATACTCAATGTTAAAGCGTCTTTTATAGTAGTTTGAAATTTCATCTCTGAGCTGAGCAAAGCCACGGTTTGGCGAATACCATGTTTTGCCGTTTTTAAGGGAGTTTATGCCCTCTTCACGAATATGCCACGGTGTCTGAAAATCAGGCTCGCCGATGCTGAGCGAAATAACATCATCCATCTCGCTTGCAATGTCAAAAAACTTACGAATACCCGACGGCTTTATTTCTTGTATAGAATTATTTAAAAATTTTGAATAGTCAATCACAGAATTAAACTCCTCTCATCCGACCCTTCAAAATCGATGAGATTCATTCCGCTGTCTTTGTAGCGACGCATAATGAAATGTGTGCCTGTTGAAAGCACTCCGTCGATTGTGGAGAGTTTTTTAGATACAAACATAGCGATATCCTGCATAGATTCGCCCTTAACAATCAGTGCAAAATCATATGTACCCGCCATAAGGTAAACAGAATCCACCTCGTCAAACGCCATACACATCTTCGCCATTTCGTCAAAGCCTGCATCCTTTTTAGGAGTAACCTTTAGCTCAATAAGTGCCTCAACATAGTTTTCCTTGGTATTCTCCCAGTTTACAACTGCCTGATATCCTTTGATAATGCCCTGAGTTTCGTATTCCTTTATCTGAGCCTTGATGTAATCTTCCGGCTCACCGAGCATTGTCGCTATCTCGGCTGTGGTAAAGCCTGAGTTTGTACTTAAAAGCTGTAGTAATCTATCCATAATAAATCCTCCCCTGTGAATTTATACTTTCCCGACAAAAATCGGGTACTTAATAATTATACCGCCAGTCTGACGGGATTGTCAACTGTATTGAGCATATTTATACAAACCGCCGCCGATATGGATAACAGCTCGTTGCTCTGCGAATAAACATCAAGCTCGTAGCTTTCTGTGCTTGAAAAAGTCCTTTTCTGCACCGCAATCACCGTATTGTCCACATCTTGAATTGAAAAGCATTTTTGCGCAACATTGCCGCCGATTTTCCAATTCACTCCCGAACACATACAGACAAGCTCGTCGTGGTTTGCTCCCATAAGAATTCTCATTCTTTTGCCGCCTGCTTTTATGTTGCAGGCAATAATATTTGACATCTGCAAACATCTTATCTTCACATAAATTTCGTTTGCACTATGAATTATTATTTTTCTGCTCCTTTTGCTTTTTGAAAATTCTGCAAGATATTTTTCTATGCCTGTTTCGTCATATATTTCAAAAGCGCCAAAATCTGCGCAAACATCTCTTTTTATAAAATATTTCACAAAAAGCCCCCTTGAAGTCAGATTCACTGATTTTCAAGCTCATCAAGCCACATTCTCACGCTTGCGTCACTCGGCATTCTCCAGTCTGAGCGTGGAGAGAGTGTAACCGAACCAACCTTTGGCCCATCCGGCAAGCAGCTGCGCTTGAATTGCTGAGAGAAAAATCTCTTTAAGAATGTTACAAGCCATTTTTTTATGGTATCGTTATCATATTTTCCTGCAAAGGTGCGCTTTGCAAGGTAGTAGATTTTTGACGGTGTAAAGCCAAAACGAACAAAGTAATAAAGGAAAAAGTCGTGCAGTTCATACGGGCCTACAACATCTTCTGTTTTCTGAGCAATCTCGCCGTTTTTGTCGGGTGGCAAAAGCTCCGGACTTACCGGAGTATCGAGCACATCAAGCAAAACGGTTTTTAGCTCGCCGTCGCTTATTTCTGCCTCATACGCTGTAAGATAGCGCACAAGTGTTTTTGGAATAGACACATTAACCGCATACATACTCATATGGTCGCCGTTATAGGTAGCCCAGCCGAGCGCAAGCTCCGACAAATCGCCTGTACCGATTACAAGACCGCCGTATTTATTTGAAAGATTCATAAGAATTTTAGTACGCTCTCTCGCCTGCGAATTTTCGTAGGTAATATCGGTTACGCTTTCATCGTGCTTAATGTCAATAAAATGCTGTCTTACTGCCGCAGTGATGTTTATTTCTTCAAAAGAAACATTGTAAGCCTCGGCAAGTTTTTCGGCATTTGACTTTGTGCGCTTGGTAGTTCCAAAGCAAGGCATTGTTACAGTGTGGATATTCTTTCTTTCAATGCCGAGCATATCAAAGGCGTGAATGCAAACAATAAGCGCAAGTGTGCTGTCAAGTCCGCCCGAAAGTCCCAAAACTACATTTTTAATGCCTGTATGTGCAAGTCGGGTGGCAAGACCCGTTGCCTGCATTGTAATAATCTCCTTACATCTTCTGCTTAGGTCATCCTTTGCAGACGGCACAAAAGGAGTTTGCTCAAATTTTCTTGAAAGTTTGGTATCGGTAAGCGGCATATCAAAGTAAATTCTTCTGATATTTTCGCTGCCGGAATTAAATGTACTCATTCTTCTGCGCTCGCCCATCAGCTTTTGAACATCAACATCGGCATAAGTAATGCCTGTTGTAAAGCGCTCGCTTTCGCTTAATAAAGATGCGTTCTCACATATTATATTCTGAGCGGAGTAAACTGTGTCTGTTGTACTTTCGCCAAAGCCCGAATCCGTATAAATATATGCACAGCACAACTTACCGCTCTGCATTTTAACAAGTGAGCGCCTGTACTCTGCTTTGCCGATTGTATCGTCCGAGGTTGACGGATTGCAAATGATAACCGCACCCGACTTGGCAAGTGCTATTGACGGCGACTCCGCCACCCACAAATCCTCGCAAATTTCCACGCCGAGGGTAAAGTCAGACATATTTTTATTTTGAAACAAAACCTTGTCACTCAAAACAGTTTGCTGACCGGCATACTCAATTTCAAAATCTGTATTTTTACCGCTTGTGTAGTGTCTTGCTTCGTAAAATTCCGAATAATTCGGGATATTTACCTTTGGCACAAGCGCAAGCAATTTGCCCTTAAAAATGACAGCCGCACAATTATAAAGCGCCTCTCTGAACGCTACGGGAACACCCACAACGGAAATTATATTCAAATTCTTGGTTTCCTCAATAATTCTGTAAACCGAGCTTTCGGCAGATTTCAAAAGTGTTCTCTGTAAAAACAAGTCACTGCAAGTGTAGCCTGTTATGCACAGTTCCGGAAAATTCACAAGTGCGGCACCCTCAATATTTGCCTCTTTTATTTGCGCAATTATTGTGTCGGTATTCTTTTTGCAATCAGACACTCTGATAACAGGAGTAGCCGCCGCCACCTTTATAAATCCGTATTTCATTTTATATCAATTCCTTTTCAGAAAAATAAAAACCGCAGGTAAATATACCTACGGTTATTATAGCCTAAAAATTGTAAATATACAAGTATCAAAGCAGACTTCTGCGGAGTCTTTTTTGATGAAAAAGATAGCGTGTTTCAAGCATTGGCTCAAACTTTGCTATGTAACAGCTTGTGTAACCCATAATAAGCCAGAACCACATTACCATAAACGAAACATCATAAAGGAGTGCCTTTTCAAACAAAGCATAGAAAAGGTACGCACTCAAGAACGCAAACATACAAGGGTAAGCATCGTTTTTAAATGTTTTTTTCTGCAAAAACAAATGCTGAGCTGCGTGCTTTGCAAAACGAAAACCGAATATACCGAAAACAACAAATCCAAGCACACCTGTTGATACCAAAATCGTTAAAAATCCGTTGTGCAAATCATTGTTATGATAAGTATATTTTAAAGTGCCGTTTGCGTACTCTTGGCTGTAAAATACAATGTTTCCGTTGCTTATGCCAAAGACAGGAGAAATCTTAAATAAATCTATGGATTCTCTATACAGCTTAAATCTGCCGCTGTCGATATTTGAGTTTTTGTGCTCAAAGGTAACAGGCGGTTCGCTTGCGGATTCGGCCTTTTTGCTATTCTCTGCATTTTCTTTATCCGTCTGCTCCTGCAAGGAGGTCTGCTGTTCGGTTTTTCCCGTAATTTCATCAAGGAACGAATAGGTCTTTGCCGTAACTACCGAAAATCCCTGCTGGCAAATCTCTCTGAACATTAATGATGAGCCTACAAGGAATGTGCCCACAAGCAACAGCGCAACTATTCTCATAGTTACCTTTGCAGGAGAAAGTCCGTCTTTAGAAGCAAAGAACTGATACACAATATAAACTATCATATATGCAAGCATAAGCACCATAGATGCGTTTGAATCGCAAAGCAAAAGTGAAAACAAGCTTGTGCAAACGCAGGCTACAATCCAAATTTTGCTTATTCTTCTCTGATTAACAGCATTCTGAAAATCAGGCTTGCAAAGAATATGACAGCAGAAAATTGCAACGCAGGACACAAATCCAAGCAGATTTGGATTTACATACACACCTGTAAATCTGTTTTCGTATATTGTAAACTGTATCCAATACCACTCAAATCTAATGTTAAACATAAGGCAGAAAATACCTATGAAATTTGCAATGGTGGCAATATACACAATTCCTCGTGCAACTGTACAAAGCTCGTTTTTAAAGTCAAAGTCAGGCTCGGTATGCATACCGTAAAATATGAAAAAGCATATAAGAATATGCAAAAACATAAATGCGCTGTATATAATGGTGTATGTGAAATTAAGCAGCATAGTCAAAAGAGATACCGCAAGAAATCCCCACACCCACAAACCGAATCTGAGTTTAAAAAAAGTGTTGTTAGTTTTCTGTTTATAATATGTAAGCCACACACCCCAGCAAAACAAAAACGCAACCAAAATATAAGCCGGAATCTGTAAAAATGATATATTACAAAAAAACAAAGTAAAAATATAAACTTTTCTGAAACAAGAAAAGCTTTTTAGTTTTTTCTTTAGCTCCTCCATTTTACACCACCTGTTACTTAAGTACCTCTTTAACAGTTTTTAGCATAAGTTTTATGTCAGACAAAGCTCCGAAATTTTCAAGATACATTAAATTGTACTTCATTTTTTCAGGCAAAATAGTTTCCACATAAACCTTGTCTGCATCTTCAACATTTTGCAAAAGCTTTTCCTCGTCTTTATACATAATAGACGCAAGCGAGGTTATTCCTGCCGGCATAAGCAAGGTTGCATAGTATTCGTCTTTATACATATCAACATACTTCTGCACCTCAGGACGAGTACCGACAAAAGTCATTGAACCCGAAAGTACATTAAAAATCTGCGGAAGTTCATCAAGACGATATTTTCGCAATACTCTGCCAACCTTGGTTACTCTCGCATCTCCGCTCGTGGTAACAAGCGTACCGATTTTATCGGCATTCTGCACCATTGTGCGGAATTTATATATTCTAAACACCCTGCCGTAAGAAGTAACTCTCTCCTGCCTGTAAAAAACAGGGCCTTTTGAGGTTGCTTTAACAATTACGGCAATAACCGCAATGGGTATTATAAGAATAATAAGGATAATAAGTGAAAAAATAATATCGGTAATCCTTTTAAGCGCAAGAGAAACAGACTTTTTAGCAATAATATCGTAATAATGCTTTACCTCGTCATTTTGAAACTGAGGAGGTAATTTGTCAAAAGCTCTCATAGTTCCACCCTTCATACAGCAATTTTGCCGTAAAATAAAAAATCAACGCCTTATAAACACCAAAAATCGTTTACAGACAGTATTATTTAGCATTATATATCTTTTAAATCATTTTTTCAAGCATAATTATTGCCATTAAATTTAAAAAAGCCCGTATTTTACTGAACACTTTTTACATAAAGTAAAAATCGACGACTATGAAGTCGCCGGTTTTTAGGTAATTTTATGGAGTAATCAAGCACATTAAAAGGAAATTGTTGTTTAATATGTCTATAATATATCATATCTATTGTAATTTGTCAACATTTTTATTGAATATTTTGTAAAAAAAATATATATTTTAATTAAATGCGAATAATGCTTGACTAATCGCTTAAAAAATTGTAAAATAAACTTAACCAATTAATACAGCGCTTGGTAATTATTTTTATGTTTCCTTAATTTTTCAATTTTGCGTTTTTGGCGCTGTATTATTTAACAAGTGCATACGAAAGGATATTTTTTATGGATAACGAATTCAATGTAGATCTTATTACTTTAATTAATGACGAAGGCGAAGAAATGGAATTTGAGATTCTCGATATTATCGAGATTGACGAAGGCAAGTTCTATGTTCTTTATCCTTACTACGAAAATCCGGCTGACGCTGTAAACGATCCCGGCGAATACTACATTATGGAAGTATTTGAAAAAGACGGCGAAGAAGAGCTTGCTGAAATTGAAGATGACGAAAAGCTCGACAGAATTGCCGCTATCTTTGAAGAAAACTATTACAGCGAAGACGAGGAAGATGAAGAAGAAGAGTAATTCTCCTTTAGCTTTCATATAATAAGTAATGGTAATTTGACAAACTCCCTGCCTGATGCGTGAATGATTTTAAAATAACCCTACAACTCTTAAATCGGGAGCCCGGCTCTTTAATCGGTGTGCAGACCTCCCGCTTTGGCGGAAGAAGGAAGCCTAATGTTTAAAGGAGAGCACCCACCTGCTTTCTCGTAGGCAGGTTATTATAAAAATCATACGGTCAGGTGGGGCATTTTGTTTTTTAGCATACATAATTTAGCAGACTTTGCCTGCATTTGTGCCTATGTGCCTTTTGCGGGCTTTTATATTAATAAATTTCAGGTGATTATAAATGAATATTTCTGTTTTGGGATGTGGCCGTTGGGGCAGTTGCATTGCCTGGTATCTTGACAAAATCGGCAACAATGTAATTTCTTGCGGACTTGCAGACGCACCAGAATTTATACAACTCAGCACAACACACAAAAATGACTATCTTACTTTTCCCGAATCAATAGAGGTTACCTCCGACCTTGCAAAGGCAGTAAATCACGCAGAAGTAATTGTTATCTCAATTTCTTCCCAGCATTTGCGCTCATATATGCAGAGCATTGCGCAAAACAACCTTGACGGCAAAATAATTGTGCTGTGTATGAAAGGTGTTGAGGCTGCAACAGGTCAGAGATTGAGTCAGGTTGTAGGCGATTTTGTTGATGAGGAAAAAACTCCTATTGCCGTTTGGGTAGGGCCGGGACATCCGCAGGACTATGTAAAAGGTATTCCTAACTGTATGGTAATCGACAGCAAAAATCACGAGGTAAAAGAAAAACTCGTAAACAGCTTTTCAAGCTCGCTTATCAGATTTTATGTCGGCACCGACCTTATCGGCAGTGAAATAGGCGCTGCCGCAAAGAATGTTATCGGTATTGCGGCAGGTATGCTTGACGGCTTTGGCTATGCATCACTCAAGGGTGCGCTTATGGCGAGAGGCACTCGTGAAATTGCAAGACTGATTAAAGCGCTCGGCGGCAACGAAATGAGTGCTTACGGACTTTGCCACCTTGGCGACTACGAGGCTACCTTATTCTCAAAATGGAGTCACAACCGCAGTTACGGCGAAAATTATGTAAAGGGTATTAAATTCGAAAAGCTTGCCGAGGGCGTTATGACCTCAAAGGCATTGTGCAAGCTCGGCAAAGACAACAATGTTGAACTGCCGATTGTAGAAAGTGTTTACAGCGTTCTGTTTGACAACTTAGATCCAAAAGATGCACTTGGAAAGCTCTTTATGCGCTCTGTAAAAAAAGAATTTTAACAGGAAGGTGCAAAAATGAGCGAAACCAAAACGAAAACACAAAATAATAAAACACAAGTGCAAAAAAGCGAGGGTGCTAAAAAGGAAATTACTCCTAAGCGTTGCCTGACCGAAAGCATTGCCGTTAATATTGTATGCGGTCTGCTGTTTTTAATCTTCGGCTATGTGGCAATAATGAGTATTTTTCAAACCAGCGTTATTGATCCGACAAACTACAGCTCAGAGGTCATACTCTTTCAGGACGATTTATCGGTAATCAATATTTTTTGCCTTGCTATATTTACAGTCATTCTCTTTAAAATAAACAAGCATACAGACTTTTTTGCCAAAGTCAATATGAAATATATGGAAGTCGGCTTGTTTGCCTTTGCGGCAATTATCGGTCTTGTGTGGGTATTCTCAGTGCAAACCATTCCTGCGGCAGACAGCTACAATATTTACGAAACCGCAACTCAGGCTGCACAAGGCAACTACAATTCATTCCACAACGGCTCTGATTTTTACAACAAGGATTTTTACAGCGGATATTCATACTACAACTGTTATCCGTTCCAGCTTGGCTTTGTGCTTATAAGCGAAATTGTTTACAGAATTTTCGGTATTGACAGCGCTATGCCGATTCAGGTAATTAATGTTCTTTGTGTTGCGGCGGCTTACCTTGGCATTACTAAAATCACAAAGCATATGTTTGGCAGAAAGAAGATTGAATTTATCGTAATTCTTGCACTTGCAGGCTGTTTTCAGCCAATTCTTTTCTGCGCATTTACATACGGCAACATTATCGGTATGTGCTGTGCAATTTGGGCGTCATATTTTCTTATCAGATATTTTCAGACAAACAAATATTTACTGCTTATTCCCTGCGCACTGTTGCTCATTGTGTCGGCACTTTCAAAGTACAACAACCTCATTTACCTCGTTGCCTTTGTGATTATGCTTATAATACATACCGTAAAGGCTAAAAAATGGCAGAGCATAGCATTTGCGCTTGCGCTGTGCATAGCGGTTCTAGGTTCAATCAATCTTGTTATAAAGAGCTATGAGGCAAGAGCAAACACCGAGCTTAAAGGCGGCGTTTCTCAAACTCTCTACCTTGATATGGGATTAAATGAATCCTATATGGCACCGGGTTGGTACAATAATATCGCATTAAGTCTTTATACAAGCAACGGCTGTAACATCAAACCTGCCGAGCAACAGGCTTGGACAGATATTAACAACCGACTCAGCAAAATGGCAAGAGATCCCGAATATGCAATCAATTTCTTTGGCAACAAAATTCTCAGCCAATGGAATGAGCCTACATACGAAAGCATATGGGTAAGCAAGGTTAAGACTCACGATACCGATGTTCAGCAGGGACTCGGCAAGGCAGTATATGACGGAAGTACGGGACAGTTACTTGAATTGTACTTTAGTTTCTATATGATGGTAATATTTATATTGTTCACACTCGGAATTTACTTTATGTTCCTTTACAGAAAAACAAATATTGTTACCTCTCTCCTGCCGCTCGTACTGCTCGGCGGATTTGGCTATCATTTGCTGTTCGAGGGCAAGTCGCAGTATGTACTGACATACATTGTACTTCTCCTCCCATATGCCGCATATGCGCTGACCACAATTCTTGAAAGCGATTACACAAATGTTAAAAAGGTTGTAAATAAGCTAAAAGAAATCCCCGACAAAGAGCCAAAAGGCTTTAAAGACACAGAGCTTTACAATAAAATTTTCAAGAAAAAAGCTAAATAAATAATTATAAAAATGCAGTCAGCTTTTGTTGACTGCATTTTTTGAAAGGTGAAATATATGAGTATTGGTATTGGTGTTTTTGCTAATAAAATTATTGAAAATGATACTTCTGTCACATATAAATATGGTAGTTATAACCTCAATATATCCGGATATGACAATATCGCAAGGGTATCAGACGGCAAAATAATCATTGATAAAAAATGCTTTATAAAGCCAAAAATTCATAGAAAAATCAAAAAAATTAACGGCAAAAAGGAACTTATAGAAAAGAAAACTATTCTTTCGATTGATTACTCGAATATGATTGAAAATAATCTTATTATTGTTGAGAATTGCACCAACTGTTGGAAAACATATGGATATAAACAAACAGATATATGTGCATTAAACCTCATAAACAAAATATTGCATAATTATCAAATAAATGAACAGTATCCTGAAACCATTTCATTTGACAAATGACCACAACAAAAGCCTGCGGAAATCGCAGGCTTTTAGTTTTATCTGTTATTTAATTTCTAATTAAGAATTATAATCACATAAGGCTCTTATAGAGTTCGGCGATTTCTTCTACGCTTGTATCTCTTGGGTTGCCCGGACGGCAAGCGTCATCATAAGCAGACTGAGCAAGGAAAGGTACATCTTCAGGCTTAACAATTTCTTTTAAGTCGGCAGGAATACCTACATCTTTAGAAAGCTTTTTAACTGCGTCAACAGCCGCCTTGCGGTACTCGTCAACTGTCATATTCTCTGTACCCTCTACACCCATTGCGGCGGCAATGTATTTATACTTATCGCCTGTTGCCGGAGCGTTGTATTCCATAACTGTCGGAAGAATGATTGCATTTGCAACACCATGTGGTGTGTCATATAAAGCACCGAGCGGATGTGCCATTGAGTGAACAATGCCGAGTCCTACATTTGAGAAACCCATACCTGCCACATACTGACCGAGAGCCATTCCCTCTCTGCCCTCAGGAGTATTATCTACTGCACCACGCAAGGATTTTGAAATAATCTCAATAGCCTTTAAATGGAACATATCGGAAAGTGCCCAAGCGCCCTTGGTTATGTAGCCCTCGATTGCGTGTGTAAGTGCGTCCATACCTGTTGCGGCGGTAAGTCCCTTTGGCATAGTTGACATCATATCCGGATCAACAACAGCAACAACAGGAATATCGTGAACATCTACGCAAACCATTTTTCTGTTCTTTTCAACATCTGTAATTACATAGTTGATTGTAACCTCAGCGGCTGTACCCGCTGTTGTAGGAACTGCGATAATCGGCACTGCCTTGTTCTTTGTAGGAGCAACGCCCTCAAGTGAGCGAACATCTGCAAATTCAGGGTTATTGATAATAATGCCGACTGCTTTGGCTGTATCCATTGATGAACCGCCGCCGATAGCAACAATGCAATCTGCGCCGCTTTCCTTGAATACCTCAACGCCATGCTGAACATTCTGAATAGTTGGGTTTGGCTTTATATCGGAATACAAAGTATATTCAATGCCTGCATTATCAAGCACATCTGTCACCTTTTTTGTAACACCAAACTTTACAAGATCAGGGTCTGATGCAACAAGAACCTTTTTAAATCCTCTGCCCTTGATTTCCTCAGGAATAGAGTTAATAGCGCCTGCGCCATGGTAAGAAGTTTCGTTCAATACAAATCTATTCATTTATTTTTCATCCTTTACAAAAAATTTTGTAATTTTATTATATAACATTTCTACCAAAAAATCAATATTGTTATATAAATTTTATTATTATTCACATCACTTTCACATTAAAACGGCAACACACTTGTACTTTGCAAAAATAATGCTATAATAATTATAGATTATAATTTAGGAGTTGATATATATGTCAGTTGATATTTATTCTCAGGCAAAGCAGGCTTGCGAAGAGCTTTGCAATATAGCTAAGCTCAAAGAGGGCAGTATAGTTGTAGTAGGCTGTTCTTCAAGTGAGGTTGCAGGAGGCACTATCGGCAAAAACTCAAACCTTGAAGTAGCAGAGCAGGTTTTTAAAGGCATTTATGAAGTGCTGAGCGAAAAGAAAATTTATCTCGCCGCTCAGTGCTGCGAACATCTTAATCGTGCCATCATAGTTGAGCGTGACGCAGTTCCGTTTGCTGAAATAGTAAATGTTGTTCCTCAGCCAAAGGCAGGCGGTTCGTTTGCCACAACAGCGTACAAAACATTTAAAAATCCTGTTGCGCTTGAGGAAATTAAGGCGGACGCAGGACTTGACATTGGCGGCACATTAATCGGTATGCACCTGAAAAAAGTTGCCGTTCCTGTAAGATTAAGTCTTGACCACATCGGCAACGCAATCCTGCTTGCGGCAAGAACAAGGCCGAAATTCATTGGCGGCTGTCGTGCTGTTTATGACGACAATATGTAATTAAATTTTGGAGCTAAGGCATAGTAGTCTTAGCTCCCTTTTTATTTACGCAATTAAAAATATAAATTATTTTTAACACACTGCCCTCATATAATTAAACAAAGACAGGAGTGTGGCGTAATATGAAAAAATTAAGGCTTTTGATATTTGTATTTGCGGTGGCAACGCTACTTTCAGCGTGCCAAAGCGGTGAGAGCAGAAAAAGCATAATTACAAATTTCAGCGCTGATTTTACGGCAAAAAAATGCGATTTTTCGGCAGGCGGAAGTATAGTTGAATGTGACGGTGAAACAGAATTGATTTTTACCGATCCGCAAACAGTCAGCGGATTGAAAATAGTAAACGGCGGAGGTGAAATAGCCATTGAGATTGACGATTTGGTGAGTACGGCAGACGAGGCATATTTACCAAATGAAAATATGCCCCAACTTATACACTGCGTGGCAACTGAAATTTGTGACGGACGGGAAATTCTTTTTCAGAAAAATAATAAATCAGATACATATATATTGGAAACTTCAAAAGGCAAATGCACATATTCGGTTGATGAAAACGGATACATATTGTCGGCAGAAATAAATTCAAAAAATTTCAGAATAGATTTTCGCAATCAGCTTGCGCTGAGCTAATAAAATACGGCAAAAGCCTTCACAATTTTTACGCCCAAAAATATTATGTAGTAACTGTATAAAAATTTTCGGGAAGGGAAAAATATCAGTAATCTAATTATTTGGAGCGTGAAAGTCTTGAATATAAAACGAGGGGACATTTTTTATGCAGATTTAAGTCCTGTTGTAGGCTCTGAGCAGGGCGGAATACGACCTGTACTTATCGTTCAGAATGATGTAGGCAACCGATTCAGCCCTACGGTAATCGCTGCGGCAATCACAAGTCAGCAGTCAAAAGCAAATCTTCCCACCCATATTCCGCTCAACGCAGATTCCTCCGGTCTTGCAAAAGACAGCGTAGTTTTGCTTGAGCAAGTGCGCACCATTGACAAAAAACGGCTCAAAGAAAAAATGGGTTCGGTTGACCAAAGCTATATGAGCGAAATAAATGACGCAATTTCAATTTCTTTTGGACTTAATGTCTGATTATGTGCTACATACAGTGGCACAAACCTTAGCCTCCCACAAACGGGAGGCTTTTTTACTAAAAAAACAGCATTTTTAAACAATTCACATAAAATTCACGAAAACGGACTTGAAATATTAACCGATTTAGTATATAATATAACAAGAATAATTTACAGGAGGTGTTTCGGTATGTTGGATAAGACTATGATTTTCTCACTTGGTGAGGAAAGGGACGATGCTATTAAAAGAAGTCTTACCATTGTTTATGACGCTCTCAGACAAAAGGGCTATAACCCAATAAACCAAATAGTAGGCTATATTCTTAGTGAGGATCCCACTTATATAACAACTTACAACAACGCACGCAACATTATCAGTAAAATTGACCGTGACGACTTACTTGAAGCACTCGTAAAATCTTACCTTAATGTTTAAGAAAGGACTGATGCTTCGTGGCAGAAGCTAAAAAAGCAGCTCAGGAATTTTCCACCTATAAGGGCAGACCGCTCGTAAGGTGTGGCGATGAGATTTATTACGGCAATATGTCTGAACCATATGTTATCAGACTTCAGGTAAAAAGCAAAAACGAGGTAAACGGACTTCAGGTGGCAGATAAAGTTACTGTTCAGTTACTTGCTACCGACCCTGACCTTTCACCAAGAAAGCAGCTTGTAAAATCAAGCGAAAAGCATGGACTTTTTGTTGCAATGGATATTGCTGACATCTGGCTCGAAAGAGCACTTGCCAACAACTAAATATTAAAGTCAAAAAAGCTATCACATCAATTTGTGATAGCTTTTTGCTTTGCTAAAAATCAACTATTTTGTCTGTCAAAGATTTATCAATTACATATTCGTTGCCGGGATATATTGCAACAGGCTCTTTATTGCCTTTGCAAAACACCAGAATACACCTGTCGCCCTCTCTCAGCTTTCTAAACTCATTAAGGGTAGGTACGCAAACATTCTTTTCGGTTCGCCTCGAGTAGTGTTCCAATGTTAATTGATATGCTCTGCTTTCGCTTGAAGTCTGATTGCAGTTTGCATATAAATCGGTAATTCTGTCTACCGAAATGCTGATGCTGTCATTAATAAAAGCGTTCCTTTCCTTTATGGTTCTGATTAAATTTTTTAAGCCAAACACATAACCGAACGGAATACCTACTAATGCTAACAGCACAACAAAAAGGAATATTGTGTTTATATTTATGTCCTTTGAAAAAGCAAATGGAAAAATCATAAAAAAGGCACTGACTGCTGTCAGTATTGAATACACAACAATATGAAAGTTTATTTTGCAATCACCCAGAATTTTTTGTTTTGTTACAAGTATCATTTTATTGCCTTTCACCTTTCGCTCAGCGACTGTTCTAATTTAAAATATCAATTCTCAAACATTTCAACCTTATAGAGCATTGAAAAGAAAAAGCCTGTGTAATTTTTCATCATTGCCATATATTCGTCAGGTTTAACCTCGCCGCCAAAGCCCATAGAATCATACACCACATTTCCCTCTTTAATGGAAATTTTGAGCTTTTTTAGTCCGTTTTTCTGATAAAATCTGCTTCTGCTAAGGCGTTGAGCATAGTTTTCCGCATTTTTGTCAAGCTGTTCAAGTGCAAGAAAGAATCTTCTGCCACTGTAAAGTTTACGAATCTCTCGGAGCACGGCAGAGCCTATTCCTTGCCCTCTTTGACTGTCATCAAGTGCAAAGTAGAAAACATACGAAAGGTCAAGATAATTTATAATATAAATCATTCCAACCCATTTGCCGTCATTGTAAATTGAGAGAAAATCGACATCTTCTCTTTTGGTTCGTTTTATCATCAAATAAAACGGTGCTCTTTCTTCAGACGGAAAAGCCGAAAAATACAACTGCTTGATTTGTTTGTATTCAGGCAGTTTTTTTGTTACCTTTTTAAATTCAATAATCATTTTATCCTATCCGTTTAATTCCTTATTTAGCCTTGCAACAGGCAGACCAACTACATTAAAGTAATCGCCGACAATGCCCTTTACAAGCAGTGAGCCTTTGCCCTGTATTCCGTATGAGCCTGCCTTGTCCATTGGCTCGCCTGTGGCAATGTATCTTTCAATCTCTTTTTCGGTAAGAGGGTAAAACTCAACCTCTGTAACCATCGAAAAGCTGTTGACTGTGCCGTTTTTGCAAATACAGCACCCTGTAATTACCTTGTGCGTCCTGCCCGAAAGCTCTGCAAGCATATCCTTTGCGTCCTGCTTATTCTTTGGCTTGCCAAGCATTTTGCCGTCTATAAAAACACCTGTATCGCAACCGATTACAGTATCATTTTTATGACCGTTTTCAAAAATATGCTTTGCCTTTTTCTCTGCAAGGTATTCGGGACTTTTTTCGGTTTCAATATTGCTTGGCACACTCTCGTCAATGTCAGACGGCATTACCGCAAAATCCTTTGTAATCAGCTTTAAAAGCTCCTGTCTGCGAGGAGATGCCGATGCAAGAATAATCATAAAAACTACTCCTTAATCAATGTAAAAAACTCTGTTCTCCCTGCGTGGATGTGTTGGAGGATATTCGCCGTCAGCATAGCCGAGTGCGCAGTTGCCAATTCCCTCATAGTCGCCCTCAATACCGAGCGATTTAAGCAAGTCTTTGCCCTCTTCTCTCTCAAAAAATTCCTTTGCTCTGTGAATCCAACAGCTGCCAACACCAAGCTCGTGAGCCGCAAGCATAAGATTGCCCATTACAAGCGAGCCGTCATAAAGATAAGTAGGCGCACTCTTGTCTGCAAGGACTATAAGAATTACAGGTGCGTTGTAAAACGGGTCAAAGTCACCCGATTTTCCCATAATTTCAGCATTGACTTTTGAAATTTTATCTCTGAGTTCCTTATTTGTAACGGCAATAATAATCGGCGACTGCATATTTCTGCCCGATGCCGCATATGTGCCCGCTGTAACGATTTCGTCAATTACTTCTTTAGGAATCATATCAGATTTGAATTTTCTTACACTTCTTCTTGTTATCATCTTGTTTACCGATTCATTCATTTTGATTATCTCCTTTGTTTAATTCTTCAAGTCTGTCACGCAATTTAAGAAAATCGTCAAAAGCCTCGGGCTTTTTGCGTGGATCTCTTAAAAGTGCCGCAGGGTGCAGCATAGCCATCATCTCAAAATTGCCCTTTTTAAACCACATTCCGTGTTCTTTGGTAATTTTAATGTCAGGCTTAATCAGCTTTGCCGCAGCAATTCTGCCAAGGCAAACTATAATCTTAGGATTAATGAGTTTTACCTGCGAGCGCAGCCAATCAATGCACATCTCCTGCTCCTCAGGCTTTGGATCTCTGTTTTTGGGCGGTCTGCACTTTACTATATTTGCAATATAAATATTTTTGTTTCTGTCAAGGTCAACCGCCGCAAGCATTTTGTCGAGCAGCTTGCCCGCCCTGCCAACAAACGGCTCACCCTGCAAGTCCTCGTTTTCGCCCGGACCTTCGCCGATAAACATAATGTCGGCATTCGGATTTCCCACGCCCACAACTACATTTGTGCGTGTTTTACAAAGTTCGCACTTTTGGCAAGCCTTGCACTCGTTATATAATTCTTCCCATGTTCTATACATTTTCTTATCATTCCTTTATTTTCAAAAAAAGTTAAATATCTGTTTCAAAAATTTTTCTGCTGAAATATGTCTGAAATTTCAATACATTATCGTAAATGTGTTGAAATTTCAATAATTTAGTAGTAAAATATATTCAAAGCCATTGGCTGTATTTATTTATGATTGGTGGTAAAAAATATGAAAATTATGGTAGAAACCTCTGCTCGTCACATTCATGTGACAAAGGAAGTTTTCGCAACACTTTTTGGTGCAGACGCAACTCTCACTAAGAAAAAAGATCTTTCTCAGCCCGGTCAGTTTGCTTGTGCTGAAAAGGTTAAGGTTGTTGGCCCTAAGGGTGAAATGATGATGTCAATTCTCGGCCCTGAGAGAAGTGCTACACAGGTTGAGGTTGCACTTACAGACGCAAGAAAACTCGGCATTGCCGCTCCTGTTCGTGAATCAGGCGATATTGCAGGCACACCGGGCTGCAAGCTCGTTGGCCCTGTCGGCGAGTGCGAAATTGAGTGCGGTGTAATCGCTGCTAAAAGACACATTCACCTTACTCCGGAGGCTGCCGCTGAATTTGGCGTAACCGACAAGCAGATTGTTTCTGTTAAGGTTGGCGAAAATACAGGCAGAGCAACAACATTCGGTGATGTTGTTGTAAGAGTAAGCCCAAGCTACGCTCCTGCAATGCACATTGATACCGATGAATCAAACGCAGCAGGTCTTAGCGGCACTGTTGACGGCGAGGTTATTCTTTAATATTTCCATATCAAAATTTACGCTCTGTCTTTTGGCAGAGCGTTTTTTTGCCCTTATTACCTTGCTTTTTCAAGAAATGTGTGGAGAAAATCAGGGAATATTTCTCTCCATGCCTTTTCATTATGCGAATTTTCAAAAAGTAAAATCTCGTTAAACCTATCGTACGGATAGCCTGTTTCAGGCAAAAGGTCATACATCATCTCTGTGCTTTGCATAAGTATTTCCTCAAGTGGGTCGGCATTTCCGCAATACATATAAATATACGGCATATCATCATTCACCTTTGAAAGCAAATACGCTCTCCAATCGTCTTCCTTATACACAACAAAGGCAGGCGACAGCGCACCCACAAAGCTGAATTTGTCGCTATGCTCTATTCCCTCAAAGAAAGCCTGCAATCCGCCCGATGAACTTCCGCAAACGGCAACGCTTTCTTTATTTTTCTTTACAGGAAAATTATTTTCAACATACGGAATAACCGTATCCATAAGAAAGCTGTCGAACACCTCTCCCTCGGGAGTGAAAATATCGTTGAAATATTCTCTGTGCTGAATTTCTCCGATACACTTCGGGGTAAGCTCGCTGTCACGATAAACATTGCCGTTGTCAATGCCGACAATAACGGCAGAAAATCCTGTATTTTTCTGCTCTTTTTCTACGGCAGTAATAACATTCCAACAGCCGTACGGCGTGCTTTCCTCATCAAATAAATTTTGTCCGTCAGTCATATAAATTACAGGCAAAGTTTCGCCCTCTTTATGACTTGGAACATATACCCAAATTTTACGCTCTCCCCTCTCGTTAGGAAAAGGAAGTGTAAAAGTCTTTAATTCTGAATTAATCATAAAATATCACCAATAATATTAAACCACAAATCAAAGCCTCTTGCAAGATGTATATTTTCCAAATGTTGAATAATAATATTTGCAGAGGTGATTTTTGTGATTAACGATAATGAAATGCTCAACTATGTATTACAAAATGCAGAGATGGGGTGCAACGGTATCTCGGCAGTGAGAAAACAGCTAAAAGACAACAGAGTTGACGGTGTGCTGTGCGAACAGCTTATAAAATACAGCAAACTGTATCATTGTGCTAACACAATGCTGAAAAGGCGTGGAGCGGAGGTACACCATGTGAACCCTGTTACAAAGGCAATGACAAGCTATGCCGCAAACAGGGATTTAAAGCGAGATTCTTCGCCGTCACATATTGCAGAAATGATGATAAAGGGCAACACAATGGGTGTAAACAAAATGGCAAGACATATGCGTGAATATGACGGAAGTGATCCGCAGGTAACTATGCTTGCCAAAAAAATGCTTGATACAGAGGAAGAAAACATAGGCGAGTTAAAGTCTTATTTGTAGGAGAAATTTTACAGCTTAACGCTGAAAGTTTAGTTTAGTAAATTTAAAATTTAGGTCAACCCTTTTTAAAGGGTTGCAGGTTTGGGCAGAGCCCATAAAATAATAAAAATGAAATTATTTTAAATTTAAACAAACAGTTGTAATTGCACATTAGCATAACTAAACTTTAGATTATTCAAGACTTTAGTAGAAAACAAAAGTTAAGACTAATGAGTGGCACAAAGTTAGAAAGTTGCTTTTTAGTATTAGTAGAGAAAAGATATTCTAAAGGATACAAAAGTTTTTGTGTGCGACTACTTTGCCCTTGAAAAGCGGCAAAGTAGTAGTTTAGTAGCGTAGCTTTTACTTTGTTGCTATCGCATTTTTAAGGCTTTCGCCATTGTGTTCAATCCGCCAAACGGCAAGCCGTTTGGCTATCAAAAATTTGCGATAGCATAAAGTTTTGTGGGCCTTGCCCACACCCACAAGCTTTTTAAATCCGTGACGGAAAGTATGTTTTTCACTTTGATTTGTTGCCCGACTTAAACTAAGTTAAGTCTATAATACAACTCAACTTTTAATAAAAATCTCGCTTTTACTGCACTACAAAAGCCACCGCAAAAGCGGTGGCTTAATTACAAATTAAAGATTGCGATAATGTTTAACTCTCTTTTCGGCTTTTGCCTTTTTACGGTTGATTTTGGAAGTAATGTAGTAAATTAAGAGAATTACCACAATTACACCAACGGCAACCAAGAACCAATATGATTTCATAATTGTACCGATTACATCAAGCACATAAAGGAATCCGCTAAGTTCTACCTTTTCGCTCGGCACAAGGTTTACTGTTGCAAGCTCCTGCTTTTCTGTCATTTTGTCGTCCTGATAATATATAGTAGCCGTACCAACAACCGTATCAGTATCAAGCGGAGCATTTACCTCATCGGGCACATTTGTTTCTACCGTAATCCATTTTTCCTGATAATCAGACGGCACTATTGCGCTGAAATTCTTTTCAGGTACAAGCAAAACCGAATCTTTACCCCACGAAAGCTTTACCTTTTGCTCGCAAACAGGAGTTTTTGTTGAGGCTACCGTATTAAGCTCAAGGCTTGTGAGCGCCCAGCGGAAAAGATTTGCCGCATCTGTAAAGGTGTAATATTCTTCATCAACACCCTCTTTGTAAGGCGCTTTTAAAAGGACAAGCAGGTAGGAATATCCGTCAGCCGAGGCAGAAGTAACAAGACATCTGCCTGCCTGATCTGTTGTACCTGTCTTTATTCCGTTTGCATACATATAGTAATAATCACCGCCACGCCACTCGTCAATAAGATAGTTTGTAGTTGTGAGTGGCTCGTCATCACCCTCGCAGTAATACTCTGTGGTGTTTGTAATTTCTTGAAAATGTGGCAGCTTTAAAGCGTACGCAGCCATTGTATACATATCTCTTGCTGTTGTGTAATGGTCTTCATCGTGCAAGCCGTCAGGATTTTTAAAGTGAGTATTCTTTAATCCAAGCTCCTTGGCTTTTTCATTCATCATATCAACAAACTTGTCAATACTGCCACCGCCTACATAATCGGCAAGCGTCATTGCGGCGTCATTTCCCGAAGGCACCATCATACTGTAAAGCAAATCCTTAACAGACATTGTTTTGCCTATGTGAGCCTCAAGATTAGCTACTGAACTGCCTGTACCTTTCAGCTTATCGAGAACTGCCTTTTTGATGGTCACCCTTGTGTTTTCAATGTCGTCAACATTTTCAATAACAACTATGTAAGTCATAATCTTAGTTGTAGATGCAGGATAGCGCTTAGTGTCAGCTTCTTTTTCGTAAACAGTCTGACCTGTATCCGTATTTACAAGCAAAATAGACTCCGATTTAGTTGCAACATTGTTTGTAAAAGAAACAGCCGCTGCTGTTGGCGCAAATGCACAAGCTATTACAACCAATGTACAAAGCACCGATAATACCCTGATAAATTTCCTTTTCATAAACTCAATTACTCCCTGATATATTAATTCAGATAATTCTGACCGTTTGAAGAGAAAAGGCGCTGAACCTCTGCTTTCAACAGTCTTAAATCATCGTGATATAGATTTTTATAATTAAAAATAATAAAATCGGCTATTTTTTGAGAAAGCTCAAGACTTTTGGTATCTGCAAAATCCGCAATAGCCATTTGCGGAAGTCCATGCTGTCGCTCACCGAAAAAGTCGCCCGGCCCTCTCAGCTTTAAATCCTCATCGGCAATTTTAAAGCCGTCATTTGTACTGCACATAACCTTTAGCCTCTGCATAGTTTCGAGATTGCGGTTATTGCTTATCAAAAAGCAATACGAATCATACTTGCCTCTGCCCACTCGCCCCCTTAGCTGGTGGAGCTGAGAAAGTCCGAATCTTTCGGCATTTTCTATTGCCATAACGGTTGCGTTCGGAACATCTACTCCGACCTCTATTACCGTTGTGGCTACAAGCAAAGAAATTTCGTTATTTGCAAATTTTTTCATTACCTCGTCTTTTTCGGCTGATTTCATATGACCATGCACTATGCCTACGGATATATCCGAAAAGTCATTTAGCATAAGCTCTGCGGCATATTCCTCTGCCGAGGCAACATTTTCAAGCTCACCCTCTTCAACAAGCGGACAAACTATGTATGCCTGCCTGCCCTGCTTTATTTCATTCTTTATGAACTCATAGCAGTTTTTGCGTTTCAGCGTATTTATTGCATAGGTTTTTACAGGCTTTCTTGACGGCGGCAGCTCATCAATTATTGATATGTCAAGGTCGCCGAAAATCACAAGTCCGAGTGTTCTCGGAATCGGGGTTGCACTCATAACAAGCAAATGCGGATTACTTCCCTTTGACAACAGCTTTGCCCTCTGCGATACACCAAAACGGTGCTGTTCGTCTGTTACGGCTAATCCAAGATTATAAAAATTGGTTTTCTCGGTTATCAAGGCGTGAGTGCCGACTACAAAAGAAATTTCGCCGCTCTCAAGTCCTGCCCTTACAGCCTTTTTTTCGGACTCTTTCATTGAGCCTGTCAGCAATGCCGTTTTAATATCCGTATCCTTAAAAAGCTGAGAAAAGGTTTTGTAATGCTGTCTTGCGAGAATGTCGGTGGGCGCCATAAAAGCCGCCTGAAATCCGTTGCGTATCACCGTATGGCAAACTGCGGCGGCAACCGCTGTTTTACCCGAACCTACATCACCCTGAACAAGCCTGTTCATAGACTTACTGCCCTTTGTGAGATCCGAGATACACTCGCCTACAACTCTGCTTTGCGCATTTGTCAAGGTAAACGGCAACAGCTCTTTAAATTCATCAAAATAGCTTTTTGTAATATCTGCTCCGCTCTCTCCTCGGCTTTGCTCTTTTAGCGAGCGCATACCGAGATTAAGCACCAAAAGCTCCTCCGTAACAAGCCTTTTCCTTGCCGCCGCAAGCGACTGAGAATTGTCGGGAAAATGAATGTTTTGTATGGCAAATTTTAAATTGCAAAGAGAAAATGTACTGCGTACACTTTCGGGCAACGGATCATTTACCTTTTCGGGCAAATAAGACACTGCCTGCTTTACAGCATTTGCGATAATTTTTGAATTAAGACCCACTGTCTGTTTATATACAGGGTGAATTTTAGTTCCCTCGCTGACAGGAGAAAAGGTTGGAGAAATCATTTGCCAACCGCCAATGCCGCCTGTAACCCTGCCGTAAAAAAAATACTCCTCACCTGCGTGAATCATAGCGCTTATGTATCGGTTATTGAAAAACACAAGCTGTAAAGTGCCTGTATCATCATATACCATACCCTTTGAAATTATGCGTCCGCCGGGCAATACACCATCTCTTATCTGAGTTCCGAGCACCGCCCTTATGCAGACATTCATACCGTCCTGCACGCTTTCTATTTTGGTGGTATTGCTCCAATCCTCGTAACCCTTAGGATAAAAGCTGAGTAAATCGCCAATGCTGTAAATGCCCAGCTTATTAAAAAGCTCGGCTCTTTTTTTGCCTATTCCGTTTAATTTATCAATAGAAATTTTATACAGAGATGCCATAGTACCACCGAATACAACAAAAGGGCGTGATGACACGCCCTTTACAAATCACTTTCTACTTTTATCTCAGTCACCGGGCAAGTTCAAACGCTTACAGAATTATTCTACACTGAGGATAAAGTAATAAACCGGCTGATCACCCTTTACAAGAGTAATGTCTGTGCGTGAACCGAACTTATCTGAAAGCTCGTTGAATGCAAGATTTGCATCGTCCTCGCTGATTTCATTACCATAAATAAGGGTGATGAATGAAGTATCACGAGTTACCATATTCTTAGCGAGCTTAACAACTGCCTTAACAGGATTTTTCTCTGTAATAGTCAGTTTGCCATTTTCAAGAGCGATAATGTCGCCCTCTTTGATTTTCTTACCGCCAAACTCGCTGTTTCTTGCTGCAAAAGTTACAAGACCTGTGCCAACGCCTGTTGCGGCGTCCATCATAAGCTGAGCGTTGCTTTCGGGTGAAATTTCAGAGTCAAAGTTGAGAAGTGCTGTCATACCCTGAGGAATTGTTCTTGTAGGAACGATAACAACATTTCTGTCCTTAACCATTGGTACAGTCTGCTCGGCTGCAAGAATAATATTTTTGTTGTTAGGGAACACCAATACATTTTTAGCAGGTGTAGCCATTATTGCGGCATAAATATCATCTGTGCTCGGATTCATACTCTGTCCGCCCGATACAACATTAGCACAACCTAAATCCTTAAAGAGGTTCTTTAATCCCTCGCCTGCCGCAACAGCAACAAAGCCGAAATCTTCAACAGGCTCTGCCGGCTCAAAGATTTCTTTCTTTGGCTTAGCGGCAGTCTTAGCATTTTTGTGCTGCTCCTTCATATTCTCAACCTTAACGGTTAAAAGCTGACCGAATAAAAGTGCCTTAGTAAGCGCCTTACCCGGCTGCTCTGTATGAACATGAACCTTTATAATTTCTTCATCATTAACAACTACAACGCAGTCACCGATAGTCTGAAGATAAGCTCTGAGCTCGTCCGGATCGGGAGCGTCCTCAATATTTCTGCCGACAATAAATTCTGTGCAGTAAGTAAATTCAATATCGCCGTCAAATTCAGCGGCTGCACTCTCAAAATTGTCAACAGTAGCCTCTTCCTTTTTCTCAGTGTACTCAACCATTACACCGTCTTTGAAATAAGAAAGCATACCCTCAAATATAACGCAAAGTCCCTTGCCGCCTGCGTCAACAACGCCTGCCTTTTTAAGAACAGGCAAAAGCTCGGGAGTGATAGCGAGTGCCTCGTTTGCCTTATCGCAAATGCACTGCCATACATAAAGGCTGTCTGAGTTAATTCTTGACGCCTCTACGCCCTCCTCGTATGCCATACGAGCTACTGTAAGAATTGTACCCTCTGTCGGTTTCATAACAGCCTTGTAAGCTGCGTCAACACCGATACCGAGAGCTGCGGCAAGACTTTTGCCGTTTACTTCTTTCATTCCCTTTAATCCCTGAGCAAAGCCACGGAAAATAAGAGAAGTAATAACACCTGAGTTGCCTCTTGCACCTCTGAGCATTGCTGAGGCTGTAATCTGTGCTACCTCGCCTGCATCATCGCCGTCATAATCGGCAAGAGCCTTTGCGGCAGCCATAATTGTCATAGACATATTTGTACCTGTATCACCGTCGGGAACAGGGAAAATGTTAAGATCGTTGATTTGATTTTTCTGAGTGCTTATATTATTCGCACCGGAAATTATCGCATTTTTTAAGATTTCGCCATTAAACATTGCGAGCACATCCTTTATAATACAATTAATTCATAGACATAGTTATTATATATTTTAGAGCGAAATTTTGCAAGAGAAAATCGCAAAAATTTAGTAAAATAATAATTTTAGTCACCTTATTCAATTCTCAATGACTCTGCCGACAAAGTTTTGCCTGTTTTGTCATCAATATCAAAAAGTACACATTCCATTTTGCAGTCGCCGTCCGCAAGGTCAAACCTTGCAGGCAATTTTGTACGGAATTTATTAATAATAATCTCGCTTTTTACGCCGAGAACCGATTGAATTGTGCCTGTCATACCCACATCTGTAATATATCCGCTGCCATTTGGCAATACCTGAGCATCCGAGGTCTGCACATGAGTATGCGTGCCGAACATTGCGGAAACTCTGCCGTCAAGGTAATATCCCATCGCTCTTTTTTCGCCTGTCGCCTCTGCGTGAAAGTCTGCAATAATAATATTACTCTCTGCCTTTTTCAACATACTGTCGGCACAAGCAAAAGCGCAGTCAAGGTTATTATCCATAAATGTATTGCCCATAATATTAATAACGGTAATGATTTTTCTTCCCGTATCAATATTTTTTATACCCGTTCCCGGAGTAGTTGAATTTGGAAAATTTGCCGGACGAACTATAAACGGATTTTCATCAATAAAGTCATAAGCCTCTTTGCGCCTAAACGAATGGTTGCCGAGTGTAATTACATTGACTCCGCTGTCCAAAAGATAATTTGCCGATGACGGCGTAATTCCGTTGCCGTCTGCCGAATTTTCTCCGTTGCACATAACAAAGTCGATACCCTTTACTTTTTTTAATGTCGGCAATTTTTCACGCAAAAAGCGACAACCGATACTGCCCACGACATCGCCTATACATAAAATCCGCATAATACCACCCTATAATAATCTGATAAGTTAATTATACCACATATATTTTAATCTGTCACACTAAATTCTGATGTTTGTGCAATATTTTCGTTAAAAATATAGCTGATTTCCGCAATAATGCTGTCACTGCTTGTTTTTGTGGTAATTTTTCTGCTTACAAGCCTGCTTTCGGGCTTTTCAAACACCTCATATAGCATAGACTGGGCAAGTATTTTTTTATCAAGCGTTGCTTTGTCAAGATTAACCTCAGTTCTGCTTACCTCTGTTTCACTTTGTGTAATCAATTCTATCGGTATGTTTGTGCCGTTAAAGCTCAGCTTTTCTTTACGGCTTGCAAACACGCTGTCATCGTATGACTTAAAACTAAGCGAACAGGGAAAGTAAAAATTAAGAATACCGCACATATATCTGTCTGTTCGGTTGTCGGTCAGCGAATAATACTCATAGCTTTGGGGTATAGTATATTCCTTTTTATATATTACATCCGCCATTATTTCTGCGCTTGCGTGCACATATTCTATTGTTTCCTGCTTAGTTTCAACTATACCGCTTACAAGCAAATCTCCCTTTACAACTCCACTGCCTTTCATCACCTTGGTTTCCCCTCTTGCGGTTTTTATGCTTGTAATTACACCGTCATTGTTAGCTTTTATGTTGCAGGGCGTTTTAAAGTCGGGAGTATCGGGCTTTGGTGCTTTTTCCTCAATATTAACACTCATTGTACTGCCCATAATATTAAGACTTATCCAGCCTATCTGTTCGTTTTTCAAAATCAGCTTTCGCTCTGTATTTTCGGTATCAATAGAATTGATATACGAACCGACCTTTACATTATCTTCCTCAAGCGCCGAAAGTATCTGCGAGGTACTCAGGCTTTTTGTAGGCGGTGCGTCAATATACCATATAAATTTTGACAATACAGCAATTAGAACTATACCGATAACAGCGCCGATAAGAAGTCCTGCCCTTTGCTTGTAGCGTTGTGCGTAAAACGGAAGTCCATGCCTGCCTGTAACACGCAATCTGAGTTTTGATTTTGAGGCAATACTGCGTATATTTTTGTAATCGTAAACCTGCATTGTGGCGGTCAAGCCGTTTTGAACAGGCTTTAAATTCCACACATTTATTCCGTTTCGGGTAGTAAGATTAATAAACCGTTCGGGAAATTTTCCGTATGCCGAAAAATCAACATAGCCTTTGCTCCACCTGATAAGCCTTAACAGCATATTACCGCCTCGCTTTATGTAATAAAATCAATTCCTGTTATAAATCCCTCTATAACCACATCAACGGCAGAAATGCACCTTACCGTAAGACCTCTGCCACATACCGACACTACCATTTTGTTTGTGTTAATCTTGATATTTTCGCTTTCATATCTGAGCACACCCGTTGAGCCCTCAATAGTTATTCGCCTGTTGCCGAGCATATCGAGTATCGGCAATCCCGAATTAAGGTCAAGCGCTATTGAATTTGCCGATTGATTTTTAGACTTATCGCTTTTTCTCTGCAAAATATATCTCTCCCAATTCAACGCTTTATTATTATTTTTATGCAGAGTGATACATATATATTAATGGTGATTGCTATGTTTATAAAGGCAAATTTTCACAAATCGGCGGCTGTTGTGCTTTCGGCCGGAATAATTATAGTGTGTGTAATGCTTTTGGTTTTTTCAAAAGAATGTGCAAACGGTGCACTTTCGGGAATTGAAATGTGCCTGAATGTTCTTATTCCCTCGCTTTTTCCCTTTATGGCGGTATCTTCTTTTATAGTAAAAAGCGGTATTGCCGATTTATTAGGCAAACCATTTGGCAAAATTACAAAAACCGTATTCGGGCTAAGTCCTTGCTTTGCGCCCATACTTTTGCTGTCGGTTACGGGCGGTTATCCGATTGGTGCAAAAAGCTGTAACGAAGTTTACAAAAGCGGTACTGCCAATATTGACGAATGTAAAAGAGCGGGGGTGTTTATGGTATGCGCAGGGCCGGGATTTCTTATCAGCTTTATAGGAATGTCAATTTACAACGATAAAAAAATCGGCACAATTATGCTATGCTCGCAGATTTTATCGGTACTTATTACAGGCATTGCGAATAGAATAATAAACAGGGGCAAAATTACCGTAAGCACAAAGACAAATAAAACAATCAAAATGAATTTTACAAAATCTGTTGTTGAGTCTGTATATGACGCCTCAAAGGGGATGTTTTCGATATGCTCGTTTGTTATAGCTTTTTCGGCATTGACGGGGATAATTTCCGCATTAATTACAGATGATTTTGCAAAAGCAATGATTATCGCTACTTTTGAGGTGTGCGCAGGAGTAAAAGCCGTTTCTGCCGAACTGCCTGTATGGGCGGTTGCATTTGTGGCAGGATTTGGCGGAATATGCGTGCATTTTCAGATTTTCTCGGTACTCGGAAACCTGAAGATAAATAAAATAATATTTTTCTTTTACAGAATAATTCAAGGAATATTAACGGCGGCTTTTACTTATATAGGTATGCTTATTTTTTACGATACCAAAAGCGTATTTTCGGTGGGTACGGTTTCGGGCGGCTCTGTTTACGGCGGAACTGCTCTGTCGGGAATTGTGCTTACGGCACTTATGGTGTGCTTTTTATGTTTACTGAAAAATTACAGAAATAATTGACGGAGGTTTCATATGTGTGGTATTGCAGGTTGGTTTGACAATGAAACAGAAATGAGCAAGCAGATTCCTGTTCTGTACGAAATGTCGCAAACCCTCAGCAAGAGAGGGCCTGACGAAAACGGACTTTACATTAACAAAGGCTGTGCCCTGCTGCACAGGCGGCTTGTAGTAATTGATAAAGAAAACGGCAAACAGCCCATGGCGGCAAGGCACAGAGGAAAAAGCTATATAATTGTATATAACGGCGAGCTTTACAACACTGACGAGCTAAGAGAAGATTTGAAAGCGAGCGGCTACCATTTCAGAGGTCACAGCGACACAGAGGTTGTGCTTAAAGCATATATAAAATACAAGGAAAAATGCGCCGATATGCTCAACGGTATTTTTGCGTTTGCGATATACGATGTAAGCGAAAACAGCCTGTTTTTGTGTCGTGACAAAATCGGTGTTAAGCCTTTGTTTTATTATGAATATGACGGCGGTATTCTGTTTGCCTCGGAAATAAAAACTTTGCTTGCGAGCAAGGTGGTAAAACCTCAAATTGACGAAAACGGACTTTACGAAATTTTCTTTTTAGGACCTGCCCGAACACCATCGTGCGGAGTGTTTAAGGGGGTTAAGGAATTAAAGCCGGGGGAAATGGCTTATTATAAAGATAAAAAGCTGACAAAGAAAATTTACTTTTCCATACAGGCAAAGGAACACACAGACACAGTTGAGCAGAGTATAGAAAAAACAAGGTACTTGCTGACAGATGCTATAAATCGTCAGCTGGTGAGCGATATGCCGCTTTGCTTTTTCCTTTCGGGCGGTCTTGACAGCAGTATCATAGTAAAAACCGCCTCGCAATACTACAAGGAAAATAAGCTCGGCAAAATCAACACCTACTCGGTTGAATATCGTGACAATGAGAAATATTTTCAAAAAAGCCTGTTTCAGCCGAATGCGGATTTCGAATATATATCGCTTATGTCACGCAATGCCGACAGTCGGCACAGAGAAATTATACTTGACAATAAGGCGGTTGCAGATGCACTGTATGACAGCGTAATCGCAAGGGATTTGCCGGGGTATGTTGATGTAGATTCCTCACTTTTGCTGTTTTGTGGAGAAATAAAAAAGGACTATACCGTTGCATTGTCGGGCGAATGTGCGGATGAACTTTTCGGCGGTTATCCGTGGTACCACAATAAAGAAATTTTATTTGAAGATAATTTTCCATGGTCAAAAAGTCAGGATGTCCGCTCCTCAATATTAAAAGACGGAGTTTTGCCAAAGGGTGCAGAATATGTGCGGCAGAAATATCTTGATACAATTAACCTTGCCCCAAAACTGAAAAGCGATTCCAAAATTGATGCAAGAATGAGAGAAATGTTTTATCTCAATTTTTACTGGTTTATGCAATGCCTGCTTGAACGAAAAGACCGTTGCTCTATGTATAACGGACTTGAGGTGCGTGTGCCGTTCTGCGATTACAGGCTTGCGGAATATGCGTACAATATGCCTTGGGAAATCAAAGCCTACAATAACCGAGAAAAAGGAATTGTGCGCAAAGCCTTTGAAGATATTTTGCCCGATGAAATATGCTGGAGAAAGAAAAGTCCTTATCCAAAAACGCACAATCCGATTTACTTTGATATTTGTAAAGAAAGAGTTAAGAATATTCTGCAAAAGAAAAATATTCTCACCGAAATGCTCAACAAAGACAGCATAATGAAAATAGCGGAAAATCCCGACAGCATAACCACACCATGGTACGGTCAGCTTATGAAAGCACCGCAGATACTCGCATATATTATTGAGCTTGACTATTGGTTTGAAAAATACAATGTTGAAATAGTGTAAATATTGTGTTAAAATAGCATAAGAATGTTCAAACGGGGTGATTGTTATAAGTACGGAAACATATAAAAGCATTGTCGGTTTCTTTAAAAGAAATAAGCCTTGCAATACCGTATTAAAATTATGCTATAACTTTCTCCCGTTTATAATGTTTGTATCGTATGGCATTCTTATTGTTTTTATGTTTTTTTCCGATATTAAAATTTTTGCAAGAATTACGCTGTCACCGCTTACAGTATTTGCAATAGTTACTTTTTTCAGAAAAATATTTAACAGACCTCGACCGTACGAAAAATTTGCTACTACATCTGTATTCGGTAAAAACAAGAAAGGCGAAAGTATGCCGAGCCGACACACAGCCTGCGCCTTTATAATTGCAATGGCTTTTATGTATGTAAGTATCCCTCTCGGAATTGCTTATCTTATAATCAGCTTTTTTATTATGGTTTCAAGGGTGCTATCGGGAGTGCATTTTATAAGTGATGTGCTCGCAGGAATGGCAATCTCACTGCTTTACGGCTATTTATCATTTTTTATAATTTAAAGTTAAACAGTCCTCAAAATAAATTGAGGACTGTTTCAGTCTGTCATTGCTATACAATGACAGCTCATTATTTTTATTATTCCCTCTTTAAAGGCTATCGCCTGTTTTTTCAAACTTAGTTTTAGCACGCAAACAGCAAAGCTGTTTGCGCCAGCGAATTTGTTTTAAAGGAAACTTTTTATGGGCTCTGCCCAAACCCGCAACCCTTTAAAAAGGGTTGACCTAAATTTTAAATTTATAAAACTAAACTTTTTACGCTAAACCATTATTCTGAATTTCACCCCAACATTTAGAATATAACCCAATATACAACAAAAAGTGCCTGAGCAATAATACTCAGGCACAAATTTTATAAGTTATGTGTAATTATTCAATTACCTTAATCCAACCCTTTGGAGCTTCAATTCTGCCCATCTGAATACCTGTAAGTGTTTCATAGAGCTTCTTTGTAACAGGGCCCATTTCTTCCATACCGCTTGGGAAACAAATTTCCTTGCCGTGGTCGTTAATTTTGCCAACAGGTGAGATAACTGCTGCTGTACCGCAAAGACCGCACTCTGCAAAATCTTTAACCTCGTCAAAGTAAACTTCTCTCTCCTCTACCTCAAGACCGAGATACTCTTTTGCAACATACATAAGAGAACGGCGAGTAATTGAAGGAAGAATACTGTTTGACTTTGGAGTAACAACCTTACCGTCTTTTGTAACGAAGATAAAGTTTGCACCGCCTGTTTCCTCTACCTTTGTACGGGTAGCGGCATCAAGATACATATTCTCAGCAAAGCCTTCTTCGTGAGCTGTAACGATTGCGTGCAAGCTCATTGCATAGTTAAGTCCTGCCTTGATATGACCTGTACCATGTGGTGCGGCTCTGTCAAAGTCAGAAACCTTGATTGTAATTGGCTTTGCGCCGCCCTTGAAGTATGGACCGACAGGAGTTGCGAAAAGTCTGAACTGATACTCTGTTGATGGCTTAACACCGATAACAGGGCCGATACCGAACATATACGGACGGAGATAAAGTGTTGCACCTGAGCCGTATGGAGGTACATAGTCTGCGTTAGCCTTTACAACCTTGCAAACTGCGTCAACAAACATATTTTCAGGAAGAACAGGCATTTCAAGTCTTTTGCATGAATCCTGCATTCTTGCTGCATTAAGGTCAGGTCTGAAAACTACGATTTTTCCGTCCTGAGTTGTATAAGCCTTTAAGCCTTCAAAGCAAGTCTGAGCATACTGCAAAACACCTGCGCACTCACTCATTGTGATTGTTGCGTCAGTTGTCATTGCACCTTCGTCCCACTTGCCGTCTTTGTAATTTGCTACAAATCTTTCACCGGTAGGCATATAGCCAAAGCCGATATTTGCCCAATCAATATTCTGCTTTCCCATAATATATTACTTCCTTTCAATGTAGGCAAAATCTGTTATAAGTATATATTATACTTATTATCGTAATTTGTCAACAATTAAAGTAGGATTATTAGTGTATAAAGGTATATTTTGTACCAATTTTTACAGATTGCAATTTCACAATTCCTTTATCGAATTAAAGTGGTAAATTTCAATAAAATCACCCTGTTTTCACCTATTAAGTATAAAGCAAAAAGGCTTGAGCCTGTTTACATTTTTTGTCAAAATGCAATTTACAAAACTCAAACCTTCATTTTACTTTTAACAGATTATAAATTCACACACAAAAACAAGCACGCAACAGATTACCGATACTTTAAACAAACCTGCGTCAAACCACGCCGCCACAAGACCTGCGGCAAAGGCTATTGCGCCTGCTATGGGACTTTGGGTAGCATTGATAATTGCAGGAAAAGTCATAACCGAAAGTGTTACATACGGCACATAGTAGAGAAACGATTTTACAAACTGATTTGTGAACTGCTTTTTTACAAGAGTAAGCGGCAGAACTCTGATTGCAAAGGTAACGCCTGCCATTATCAAAATATAAATATAAGGATTATGCGACATTTTCGTTTCCCTCCTCATCCTTTACAGGAAACAGCAAGGCTGCAGCGGCAGATATAACAACAGTAAGAATAATAGTCCTTGTGCCCTCGGAAATTTCACTTATTACAGGCAGATACGCAAAGGCAAGGCTTAATATAAAGCTGACTATTACAATGCCCATAAGAGGTTTGTTGCCCTTGGTGGGCGGCACAATAATGGCAAGAAACATTCCGAACAATGCCACGCTTAAAGCGCTTACAACCCTGAGCGGCAAAACATTGCCCGCTATCGTGCCGAGCGCCGTACCAACCGCCCAGCATGGCCCTGCAAAGAGGATTGCACCATAGGTATAGTACGGATTCACACTCCCCTTTCGGGAAATTGTAATTCCGAAAAATTCATCGGTTATATAAAAACCAAGCAGCAGTCGGTGAATGAGCGAGGTTGAGCTTTTCATTCTTTGACTGAGAGCACAACTCATAAGCAAATACCTTGCATTTGCAATGAGAGTTACCACTGCCATTTCAAAATATGTAGCGTCTGCCGCAATTACGGTAAAGCCTGAATACTCACCTGCCGAGGCATTGCAAAGCAAGCTCGCCAAAAAGCTCTGGAAAAAATTAAGACCTGCGTTTTTTGCCGCAATGCCAAGCGAAAATGATACTGCAAGATAGCCGAGTCCTATCGGAATACCATCTCGGATACCCTCTTTTATAACCTTACGGTTAGATTTTATTAAATTATTCCTACCCATTTTTAACTCCGTAACTTTTAATACAAAAACAATCTGTCACATAAAAGACTGTTTTTACTTTTGTTATAATAAACAGCACTGATTATTATAACATAAGCAAGAATTAAATTAAACTGTCATTTATTAAAATTTTCTAAATATTCTAAATATTCATAACCATATCGTTCAAACAACAAAAAGGCAGTAAATACTGCCCTTTTGATAAAAATATAAATTATTCCTCACCGTTCCAGCAGTATGTGCAAAGTTTGCATTTATCAATACCGCAGGAATCAAGCATATCGTCAAGGCGGTTAAATCGAAGTGAAGTAAACTTGAGCTCCTTGCAGATTTCGTCAACCATTTTTTCGTACTTCTCAGAATCGGGATTTGTGTATTCCTTTAAAACTTCATCGGTAACATTGCCGTTTTCAAGTCTTTCAATAACTCGTCTTGTAATAAGATCCATTTCAGATGACGAGCGTGAGAAGTTAAGGTACTTACAGCCGTACACAAGCGGAGGACAAGCGGGTCTGATGTGCACTTCCTTTGCACCACTTTCAAAAAGATACTCTGTTGTTTCTCTGAGCTGAGTGCCACGCACGATTGAATCGTCAATCAAAAGCAGGCTTTTTCCTCTGATTAAATCCTCAACAGCAAGCAGCTTCATTTTTGCAATAAGATTACGCTGGCTCTGAATTGTAGGCATAAAGGATCTCGGCCATGTTGGTGTGTATTTAATAAACGGTCTTGAGAAGGGAATACCCGACTCATTAGCATATCCGACTGCGTGTGCAATACCCGAATCAGGAACACCTGCAACAACATCAGGCTTTACATTATCTCTCTTTGCCATTTTTGCACCGCAGAGGTAACGCATCTGCTCGACGCTCATTCCCTCGTATGAGCTTGCAGGGTAGCCGTAGTAAACCCAAAGGAATGTGCATATTTTCATATCATTTCCCGGCTGTTTTAAGGTAACGCAGTTTTTATCTGTAATAACAACAATCTCACCAGGGCCAAGCTCTTTGTAATTGCTGTAACCGAGATTTTTATATGAAAAGCTCTCAAAAGCGGCACAGAAAGCGTCCTCTTTCTTGCCAATAGCAATAGGAGTTCTGCCGTACTTATCTCTTGCGCAGTAAATGCCGTTTGGATTCATAAGCAAAAGTGAAAGTGAGCCGTCTACCTTTTCGAGCGCATAATTAATGCCGTCAATAAGGTTTTCTTTCTGATTTATGAGTGTGGCAACAAGCTCGGTCGGATTGATTTCGCCGCCGCTCATCTCAAGAAAGTGAGAATTTCCGTTTGAGAAAATCTCCTTTACAAGCTCATCGGTATTATTTATCTTACTTACAGTTGTGATAGAATATGTACCATGGTGCGAGCGAACCATAAGCGGCTGAGGCTCATAGTCGGAAATACAGCCAATGCCGAGTCTGCCCTTCATACTCTGCATATCTTTATCAAACTTAGTTCTGAAAGGTGCATTTTCAATGTTATGAATAGACCTGTCAAATCCCTTTTCGTCATCATAAACTACCATACCGCCTCTTCTTGTGCCGAGGTGTGAGTGATAGTCAATACCAAAATACAAATCAAAAACGCAGTCCTCTTTGGCTGCTACTCCCATATATCCGCCCATATTTTTTCTCCTTTATTATATTGTTTGCCGAACAAGAATTATATTACAGCAGTAATATTAATTATATTATGATTTCTTACAGTTGTCTATACAAAAGTTTAATTTTTTTACAATATTCCCATTTGTAAATTGCCTATATCCGATATTTAATTATATCAAATTTTATTTATATACTTTTTTGCTTATTTATTTATTAATATCAAATACGCAAGCAAAAAAATATAATTATTTTTACTCAGGTGATTTACAGAAACTGTTTTTTATGCTATAATGTAATAAATTCTTACTAAAAAAGTAAAGATTAAATTTATATAAGGAAATAACAATATGACTTTACAACAACTGCGATATGTAATAACGGTTGCACAAAAGGGTACTATAAGCGAGGCGGCAAAGGAGCTTTTTGTTTCTCAGCCGAGCCTTACCAATGCAATTCGTGAACTTGAAAAAGAAATGAACATCACAATATTTAACAGAACCAACAAAGGCGTTGCTGTATCTAACGAGGGAGAACAATTTTTAGGCTATGCAAGACAGGTGATTGAACAAGCCAACCTGCTTGAAAGTGCTTATAAAACCTCGCCGTATGATAAGCAACGCTTTTCTGTTTCTACTCAGCATTACGCCTTTGTGGTGAATGCTTTTGTGGATTTGATAAAGGAACTACCGCAAAACGAATATGATTTTTCTATAAGAGAAACTCAAACCTATGAAATAATAGACAATGTTTCTGCAATGAAAAGTGAAATCGGCATAATTTATCTTAATTCTTTCAACGAGTCCGCACTTATGAAAATCATTAAATCAAAAGGATTGTGCTTTAATGAGCTTTTTGTGGCAAAGCCGCATATTTTTGTAACGGCGGAACATCCGCTTGCAAATAAAAGCTCGGTAACTATGGAGGAACTTGCAGACTACCCATACTTGTCATTTGAACAGGGCGAGCACAATTCGTTCTACTATTCCGAGGAAATTTTCAGCACTGTTGAGCGCAAAAAGAATATTCGTGTAACCGACAGGGCAACGCTTTTTAATCTGCTGATAGGACTTAACGGCTACACCGTTTGCAGTGGTGTAATTGACAGCGGTCTTAACGGCTCAGATATTATTTCAATACCATTAAGCAAGGAAGGAGATATGCGTATCGGATACATTTGTCACCAAAAATTAAATTTGAGTCCGCTTTGCAAAAAATTCTTAAATCACTTGAACAAATACATTAAGTGATATTTAATACAAGGAGGCATAAATGAAAAATTTTATAAGCACAATAAAGGAATTAAAAATCGTAAATCTGCTGTTTCTTACGCTTGCAGGCAGTATAAATGCCTTTGGAGTAGTTGTATTTCTTGCTCCCGTAAAGCTCTACGACAGCGGAATTTCGGGTACATCAATGCTTATTTCTCAGCAAACTCCTGCGTGGTGCAGCTTGTCATTAATACTTATTTTGCTAAACATTCCTCTGTTTTTGCTTGGTCTTAAGCGAGAGGGTTTAAAGTTTACCATATATGCAATTTACACTGTAATTATATACTCTCTTGCGGCATGGATAATCACAGATATTCTGCCAATAGATGTCAGCTTTATATCTCCCCTTGCGGGCAACGATTTGTTTTTATGCGCAATATTCGGCGGTGTAATTTCAGGCTGCGGTAGCGGTCTTGCAATGCGCTTTGGCGGCGCTATGGACGGAATAGATATTCTCGCCGTAATGTTTGCAAAAAAACTTCACTTAAGCATAGGCACATTCATTATGATTTACAATGTAATTCTCTATATCATTTGCGGCATAGTAATAGGCAGTTGGATATTGCCGCTCTATTCCATAGTAACTTATGCCGTGGCTGTTAAAATGATAGATTTCTTTGTAGAGGGTTTTGACCGTGCAAAAGGCGCTTTTATTATTACAACCAAGTCAGATGCTGTTTGTGAGAAACTTTCGCAAACATTTGAAAACGGTATTACTATGATAGACGCCAAGGGTTACTATTCAGGTTCCAAAAAGACAATGATTTACTTTGTAATAAACCGTTTTCAAGTTGATAAAATGAAAAGACTTGTACACGATATTGACCCGAAAGCCTATATCTCCATAAATGAAATAGCCGATGTTTATTCGGCAAATGCAGATGACAAGGATTGATATTCTAATTAAACAGGTGCGGTTGGTTATAGTTTTAAATTATAGCCAACTGCACTTTTTATGTATTTTACAAATAACTGATATTGCCTTATACTAATGTAAAAAGAAATCGGAGGTAATATTATGAGTAAAACAAATGCACCGTTTAGATTTGATTATGTAGGAAGTTTTTTAAGACCTGATTATCTTAAAAAAGCAAGAGCGGATTTTGAAAAAGGCAGTATTACAAAGGCAGAGCTTACAGCCGTAGAGGACAATGCGATTACGGAGCTTGTAAAAAAGCAAAAGGAGCTTGGCTATAAGGTAATTACAGACGGAGAATTTCGCAGAGCAACATGGCATCTTGATTTTATGTGGGGATTTAACGGCGTTGCCCACAAAAAAACCGAAAAAGGCGTTGCTTTTCATGGCGAGCCTGCATTGATTGACGATACATGGCTTACAGGCAAAATTTCTGTGGACAGCCACCCGTTTGTTGAACATTATAAATTTGTAAAAGCACTTGAAGACGAAAACACAGTGGCAAAGCAGACTATTCCTGCACCTGCTCAGTTTTTTCAGCAGATGATTATTCCTGCAAATATAGACGCCACACGAAAATTTTATGCAACAGATGACGAGCTTATCACAGACATTGCAAACGGCTATAAAAAGGTTATAAATGACCTGTATAACGCAGGATGCAGAAATATACAGCTTGATGACTGCACATGGGGTGTTCTTGTTGCCGAGGGCAGTGTAATTCGTTATGGCAAAGAAAACAACCTTGCCGATATAAAGGAAAAACTCTTAAAGGTAAACAATCTTGCTATCGAGGGAAAGCCTGATGATTTGACTATTACAACCCACATTTGCAGAGGAAACTATCACTCGGCATATTTTTCAAGCGGTGCGTATGACTCTGTGGCAGAGCCGCTGTTTGGCAGAGAAAATGTTGACGCTTATTATCTTGAATTTGACGACGAGCGTTCGGGCGGTTTTGAGCCTTTAAAATATGTAAGTGGCAATAAAAAGGTTGTGCTCGGTCTTATTACAACAAAGTCGCCAAAGCTTGAGGATAAGCAGACAGTAATCGAAAGAATACACGAGGCAAGCAAGTACATTCCGCTTGACAGACTTTACCTTAGTCCGCAGTGCGGCTTTGCGTCTTGTGAAATCGGCAATAAGCTCACCGAAGAACAGCAGTGGGCAAAGCTCGCACTTGTAAAAGAAATTGCCGAAGAAGTTTGGGGATAATAAAACTTTTTGATAAGATAAAATATTAAGTTTGTTTAATCTTTTAAAAGGTTATATGTATAAAAACGCACCCACATAGCAGAGCAATCCGCCTGCGATGTGGGTGCGTTTCGTTTGGATTTGGTGTTGGTTCTGCCATATTTTCATATCCTTTCAGTTGTATATCGGGTGTCTCCCGTAATCAGTTTATAGAGTGTCTCTCTGTTTCAGTTTTGCTCGGTGTCTCCCGTAGTTTAATGTCTTCGGACAATAAAAAAGCACCTGTGCAGTCACTCACAAGTGCGTTTTAAATATGTTTTGTCAATTTTCTCTTAGGCTTTGGCTTTTCCTCGGCAGGCACTTCCTCGACTGCCTCTTTAACATAGCCAAGTTCGATAAGGTCTTTTGCTCTTTCTTCGGAACATTCAAAAACTTCATTTACAGGACGGGTAATAAATCCGTTCTGACTGTCATTAAATGCCGTTACTACCTTTACTTTCATTCTATCACCACCTTTCTGATTTTTGGTATTAAAAAAGCACTCAGCTTGTGCTAAGTGCTAATAATAAACTTATAAACCTGGTGTAATTTCTTTTATTCCCTTTGCGGTTTTATACATTCTTTGCATAATAGAGTTTTCTCGCAAATACTCAAGACCTTTTAAAGTGATTTCGGGTCTTGTCAACTCAACTTGCGGATAGGAACAATCATAAGACTCCCACACATTTACTCCTGTTATATATCCGCTGTCAAAAAGCATTTTTATTATTCTACACCATTTTGGTTTAGATATTTCCAACGATTTGTAACTTAATATTGAGTTATCAAATTCAGATATATCCATACTGTTTTCTAATTTCTTAAGTATTTCATATATAATCTTAAAATTCTCATCCATAAATACACCTTTTTAATGCGAAAACCGCCCACAAGGAGCGGTTAGATTATGCCACTGTCTTTTAGATATTGCATTTTTTCTTTTTTCACAAGTTCTCTGTAAAGAGACTCAGCCCTTTTAATATTTTCAGGAGCATCTTCTTTCAGCTTAGCAGGAAATTTATCCCATTCGATATATGGTTCAATTAAATCAAACAAATTATTAACTTTTTCAGAATAAACAATTCTCATATAATCACCGCTCTAAAAGTTGTATAACTCGATATTCATCATAAACTTCGTCAAACTCGTTGTCATAGTATTTAGACTTCGCATACCTGCTTATGTCTTTTATATTATAACCCTTTTGTATCAGCTTTTCAACCTTTGGCTTGTAAATTTTATTCAAATAATCGCAATATTCGGAATAATTGTCTATCTCTCCGAATTTCTTTCTGTAATTATTTGCGTCCTGCCAATGGATAAGCTCGTGCAGGATTGTACTCATTCTGTTTTCGGGACAGGCAAAATCCGCCTGCAAAGCCGATATATCCTTAGTTGAAAAGTACGAAGAATTAACATTCAAAACATTCTGTGTCGGTACATATGAGGCTATTGCATTTGACTGCATTTCTTCGGGTGAAATAACGCAAATATTAGGCTTTCCGACTGATTTGGTTTCGCCGAGTATGTCATATGCTTTTGTAATACTCTTGTCAAAGTTATGAAGTTCTTTTCGTTTCAGCTTAACATTGTCGGATATGTATACATTATCATTTACCGTATTAGCCTTGTGAGTGTTAATCGTAACTGCTTCGCCGTTCATCTTTCGTACAAAGGTTTTCTCTGTATCACCGTCAAAAGCAGGTCTGTAATACTTCTGTTCATCTGATTTTAAAGTGAACTGTTTTGTTTTTTCCTCAAGCCTATCCGCCCTATCGTGCCACTCATCAGCCCTTGCCTGTGCAAACTTTTGATTGTCCTCGTCAAGGCTGTATTTTGCTCGGCGGTCAAAGCGTTGTGCCTGCCGTTCTGCATACTGCTGCTTTTCCTCAAGTCCCCTTTGGCGGTCAAGTTCTGCTATCTCATCGTCTGAAAGCGGTTCGTCCAAGTCCTCAAGCTCGGGGTAGTAGGTGCTTGTGCTGTCCTTACAGCGAGGGTGAAAAAGCCCCTCTGCAATGGCGGTTGAAAGCAGCGGATAATCACCGTCCGATTTTTTGCCGTTTGAATACACATCATCAATAAACACCCTGCCTATATACTTTGCACAATCGGGGCAACCGCCCTGTCTTGAGTTTACCACAACAAGAGAAAGTCCGTATTTGGCTCTTTCCTCGCCCTCTCCTCTGAGATATGCACGCTTATTGGCGGTTTTAACAGCCATATCTGTAAACCTAAAAAAGACCTGAAATAAATTTTGTTTATAAAACTTTAAAATCAAAAAAGGACAGACAACCGATTACAGCTATCTGTCCTTTTTATTAAATATAGGCAAAAAATAAATTTGAAATGAAATTATTTTTTAACATTAAAAGCATTCATTTGTGGATAAACTGCGCTTTCGCCGAGTTCCTCCTCAATTCTCAAAAGCTGATTGTACTTTGCAACACGCTCCGAGCGGCTTGGAGCACCTGTTTTAATCTGACAAGTGTTAAGTGCCACTGCAAGGTCTGCAATAGTTGTATCTGCTGTTTCGCCGCTGCGGTGTGAAGAAATTGCGGTATAGCCTGCCTTGTGAGCCATCTTGATAGCCTCGAGTGTTTCTGAAACCGAGCCAATCTGATTGAGTTTAATGAGAATTGAGTTGCCGCAGCCAAGCTCAATGCCCTTTGCAAGTCTTTCTGTATTTGTAACAAAGAGGTCATCGCCAACAAGCTGAACTTTGTCGCCAAGCTCCTTTGTAAGCTGCTGCCAGCCCTCCCAATCTTCCTCATCAAGAGCGTCCTCAATAGAAATAATCGGGTACTTTTCTACAAGCTGTTTCCAATGTTCAATAAGCTCGGCAGAAGTAAACTTTGTGCCTGCTTTCGGAAGAACATACTCACCATTTTTGCTGCCTTTCCACTCAGATGATGCAGCATCCATAGCAATCATAAAGTCTTTGCCGGGTTCATAGCCTGCATTTTTAACAGCCTCAAGAATATACTGAATAGCCTCCTCGTCACTTGCAAGGTCAGGAGCAAAGCCGCCCTCATCGCCAACAGAAGTAGCAAGTCCTTTAGATTTAAGTAAAGCGGCAAGTGCATGGAAAACCTCTGCACACCAGCGCAAACATTCCTTAAAGCTCGGAGCGCCGACAGGCATAATCATAAATTCCTGAACATCAACAGTGTTTGCGGCGTGTGCGCCACCGTTGAGAATATTCATCATAGGTACAGGAAGTCTGTTGCCAGAAATACCGCCGAGAAATCTGTAAAGTGGAATATCAAGCGCCGCAGCCGCCGCTCTTGCAGTTGCAATAGAAACGGCAAGAACAGCATTTGCACCAAGGTTTGATTTATCCTTTGTGCCGTCAGCCTCAATCATTGCCTTGTCAACCGCATAAATATCCGATGCGTCCATACCGCTTATTGTATCGTTAATTACTGTATTAATATTTTCTACTGCCTTTGAAACACCCTTGCCAAGGTATCTTGACTTGTCACCGTCACGAAGTTCAAGTGCCTCAAACTCGCCTGTTGACGCACCGCTTGGCGCAGTACCTCTTGCAACCGTACCGTCAATGAGTGTAACCTCTGCCTCAACAGTAGGGTTTCCTCGGGAGTCAAGAATTTCTCTGCCAATAACTTTTTCAATTTCCAAATAAGCCATTTTAACAATCTCCTTATAATCGTATTCGCAGACTCCCCTCCGGAAGGTTAGCAACTCCCTCCGGTGAACAGAAGTAGAGGATTCTCGGGAAGTCCACATGATTTATTCAATAGGTTAGTTTTAACTAACCATACACATTATATACTACACTCAAAAGAAAATCAAGTGTTTTTTTATTTTTATCTCAAAAAATATACAGCGGTTCAAATCGTTACAATTAAAACCGCTGTAATTGTCTGTATTTTCCAATTCGATATTTTAGGATAATCGGATAATTTTTTATAAAACACTCCGTCCCAACATTTCGTAAATTCAAAATCACCTATTTTTATCAGCACCTTATCCACCCCTCTGCTACTTAAAAAGGCAGTTGTATATTTTCCAACTGCCTTTGCCTGTAATTATTCTATTGTTCCGCCGCCGATAACAACATCGCCGTCATACAAAACAACTGCTTGTCCCTTTGAAATAGCTCTTTGCGGCTTGTCAAAAACAATATGCAGTCTGTTATCCGACAACTGCTCAACTGTTGCATCCTGTTCGGGTTGGTTGTATCTCACCCTTGCCTTTATATGCAAAGGCTTGTCGAGCTTTTCATATGCTATAAGATTAATATCCTTTGCATAAAGCTCTCTTGAGAACAGGCTCTCATTTTCACAAAGAATTACCTTGTTATTTGCAATATCCTTTTCCTTAACATACATAGGGTGCGGCAAAGCAAGACCAAGTCCCTTGCGCTGACCTATTGTGTATCTGATAATGCCCTTATGCGTTCCGAGAACCTTTCCGTTTTCATCTACAAAATCGCCAAACTCATACTTTCTGCCCGTATATTGCTCAATGAATTTTGCATAGTCGCCATCTGGTACAAAGCAAATATCTTGGCTGTCATGTTTTTGAGCATTAATAAGGTGATATTTTTCCGCAATATGTCTTACCTCGTGCTTGGTGAGTTTGCCGAGCGGAAGTAAGGTTCTTGAAAGCTGTTTTTGAGTTAGCGAATACAGCACATAGCTCTGATCCTTTGTTACATCGGGAGATTTTCTCAGTAAGTATCTCTGCAATCCCTCGTCATACTCAATGACAGAGTAATGCCCCGTAACAACATAGTCAAAATCAAGCTCGTCTGCCCTCTGCATTAGCTTTTCAAACTTAATATATCTGTTGCAGTCAATACAAGGATTAGGTGTGCATCCGTTTTCATATGCCGATATAAAACGGTTTATTACATTTTCCTTAAAGCTGTCTTTAAAGTTGTAAACATAGTACGGAATACCTATTTTTCTGCAAACATTTCTTGCATCGTCAATATCGTCAAGCGAGCAACAGGTTTTTTCTTTCTTTTCGCCTATATCTTCATTATCAAAAAGCTTGAGAGTAATACCCGTAGCGTCATAGCCCTGCTCCTTTATTAAGCAAGCCGCTACCGAGCTGTCTACTCCTCCGCTCATTGCTATTAATGCCCTTTCGGTCATATTATTCTCCTTAACCGCCAAGTCTTATCATCTCGTCAATACATTTCTTTGCGTCTGTAATAGTCTGCTCATCAAGGATAATTTCCTCGCCGCCCTCGCCGTTAAGGCAATTAAATACATCCATAAGTGTAGTAGCTTTCATATTAGGGCAAATGAGCTTATGTGTAAGAATATGGAATTTCTTATCAGGGCAGTCAAACTGCAAATGCTCTGCAATGCTGATTTCTGTACCGATAATAAACTCCTTTTTGTCGCTGTCTTTTGCGTAATTCATAATGCCCGATGTTGAGCCGACATAATCTGCAAGGTCAACAACAGCAGGCTGACATTCAGGGTGAACGAGCAGCTCTGCGTTTGGAAACTGAGCCTTTGCCTTTTTAACATCTTCTGCCGATACGTAAGCGTGAATAGGACAGCCGCCATGCAAAAGCTTAACGTTTTTGTCGGGAAGCTGACGGCTTACATAGTCGCCGAGATTGCAGTCGGGAATGAAAAGAATATTCTTTTCAGGCATATTGCTTACAATCTTTACGGCAGATGAGCTTGTTACGCAAACATCACAAATAGTTTTTAAATCTGCGGTAGTATTTATGTATGCAACAACTGCATAATCGGGATACATTTCTTTTACAGAAGAAATCATCTCTTTATCCATCTGGTCAGCCATCTGACAGCCTGCGCTCGGCTGAGCGAGATAAACTGTTTTGTCGGGTGAGAGAATTTTGCAGGTTTCTGCCATAAAGCGAACTCCGCACATAAGAATATTTTTATTTTTCACCTTACTTGCATCTACACTGAGCTTGTAGCTGTCGCCTGTAAAATCGGCGATTTCGCAAATTTCTCTTGCCTGATAGCTGTGTGCAAGAATACAAACATCCTTTTCCTTTTTCAACTCAAGAATTTTATTTTGAACTTCAGAAATATTCATATATACATTTCCTTTCACATTTTTTCTTACATAATATACTTAATTATACATTTTTTTGCCTACTATTGCAATAGGTCTTTTTAATTTGTAAATATTATTAGTCTTTAGTTGCAATAAGAATTGTAAATTAGTATATTTGATGAAATTTATTTGCTTTTTTGCCTTTACTTTATGATTTACTTGTGATATAATAATGAATATGTAAAAGTAGGGTTTCTCTGCTTTATCTTAATTTATTATGGATTAAACAGGAGGTTAGTACAATGAAAAAGGTTGTTTCCATTGCGTTGGCACTTGTGCTGATGCTTGCAGCGGCAGTTCCGGTATTTGCCGCACCAAGTCCGACCGGAACATATGTTTATGTAGTAGTTGTTGTTCCTACACCTGGTGGCAGCGGTGACTATGAATTTACAACAGATATTGACGAGGACGGTAACCAGAATGTTCATGTTACTCCAAAACCAAATCCCGGATATACTTTTGACCACTGGGTAATTGACGGTCCTTACAGAACAGATCAGCCACTCACAGATAAAGATCTTGATCTTATTATCACAGGTGATATTAAAGTAACTCCTTACTACACAAAGGACGGCGAGTCACCTACACAGTCTGTTACAACAGATACCTCGGACAAGTCGCCTCAGACCGGCCCTTCAAACGCAATGCCTTATGTGATGATCAGCTTAACACTTATTGCTGTTGCTGTCAGCGTAACTATTGTTAAGTCTAAGAAATCAAACTAATTTACTTTTAAAACAGCTTTCGCAAAACGGAAGCTGTTTTTTAATGCTTATAAACGCTATATTCCTATATGATATTGGATAAATATTGACTTTGTTGTCGATATTTGTTACAATTATATGAGAGATTTACCTATGAAAAGAAACCGAAATAAATTTTTAATAACAATTCTTATCATTACAATAATTCTGCTTATTTGCTGTATTGTATATGTTATATACCGTATGAATTTTCAGCAAAAAACACAGCAGGAATACAATAATCTTGCAAGCTCGGTTGCTCCGAGTATTTCAAACGAAGTAACAACTCCGTCAATAGATGAAGCACTTGTCGATAATCCTATCGACTTTACTTCTCTGCAAAAGCAAAATGATGAAATTTATTCGTGGATATATATTCCCGATACCAATATAAATTATCCAGTATGCAGAAGCAACAGTAATGATAATTTTTATCTCGACCATGATATTTACGGGAATTACAGCTTTTCAGGCTCGATATATTCGCAGTACTGCAATTCCATTTATATGCACGACAGGGTAACGGTGCTCTATGGTCACAATATGGCAGATGGAAGTATGTTTGCCGATCTGTATAAATTTACCGATAGTGACTTTTTTAACAATCACGAATATTTTTATATTTACAGACCTAAGCACAAACTAACCTATCGCATCGCCTCGGTATATTCATATGATGACAGACACATTATGAACTCCTTTGATTTTGATAAGGACGAGGTATTTCAGGAGTACCTTGATTATATACAGAATCCAAGGTCATTCACAAAAGTTGTAAGAGATAATCTTGAGCTGACAACAAACGATAAAATTGTTACACTCAGCACCTGTTTAAATTCGGGTGAAGGAAGACTTCTTTTACAGGGGGTGTTAATAAAGGATGAACTCACAAAATAACAGTGAAAACAGCAGTAATTCGGAAAATACTGCTGACAACAAAACTAATAACTTGGATGATATATACAGCTACTCAAGCAAATTGCCGCCTCAAACCGAGGAGGGCGTGGCAAGCGACGGTGAACTCGGCGAGGTAAAATATGCCGAACGCAGTATAAATGATGATATAGATGATTATAAATTCATTAAGGCTCATAGAAGTCATAGTCATCATCATCACCATCATCATCATTCAAATACAGAAAATGCCGAAGATACCCTGCTGGTGCAAAGCTCACGCCCTGCAAAAGGAAGTGCTCATAAGTGCAGTACAAAAAGCTCAGGCAACGAAAAATATTTACAGGAATACGATGAGCTTGTAAAAAGTACTCATCCTGCAATGGGTTCTAAAGAGCAAAAAAAAGTTATTAAAGAAAAGCGAAAAATCAGAAAGAAAAAGAAAAGGCGCTTTAAAAGATGGCAAAGAGTAATTCTCACGATTGTAAGCGTAATTCTTTCTCTTGTAATTATAGTTAGCGGACTGCTTGTTTGGTTTGTCTACAACGGCTCAAAGGAGCTGCTTAATAATACCAACATAATATCCGCTCCGTCAAATGTCGTTGTGCAAAACGGCGGTCAGTATGTTGTGTATAACGGACAGACCTATGAATTTAACAATAGTATGACGAGCATTCTCTGTATGGGTGTAGATAAGTCCACTTTTGACAGTGCAAGCGATATTAAAGGTGAAAACGGACAAGCCGATGTGCTCATTCTTGCGGCGATAGACACTTCAACAGGTGAAACAAAACTGATTAATATTTCAAGAGATACTATGACCGATGTTGCGGTTTATTCGGCAAGCGGTTATTATGTAGAAACAGTAAATGAGCAGATTTGTCTTGCCTACGCTTACGGTGACGGTAAAGATTCCAGCTGTGCAAACACCATAACAGCGATCGAAAGACTTTTCTACAATATTCCCATTAATTCATATTTTGCGCTTGACCTTGACGGAATTTCAGCTATCAATGATGCAGTCGGCGGAGTTGATGTCGTATCTCCCGAAACGATAGGTGATTTTAAAGAAGGCGAAAGCTATCATCTTGAGGGCAAAGACTCCGAAAATTTTGTTCGTGTGAGAGATAGCGAAAGTGTTGATGCAAACAGCAAGCGTATGCAAAGACAGCAGGTTTACCTTGATTCATTTATGAATACAGTTCTTGCGCAGACCAAAAAGGATATTACAACTCCTGTAAGTCTGTTTAATGCCTCTGCCCCATACTCATGCACGAACCTAAACCCGTCTAAAATATGTTACCTTTCGCAGAATATGCTCAGCCACAACGGTATGAATATGACAATGGTATCTGTACCCGGTGAATTGAAAAAAGGCGAGCGATATACAGAGTTTCATATAAACGAAGATGAGTTCTACAAACTCATACTCGACACCTATTATAAACCATATAACGAATAAACAAAAATCCAAAGCCGACTAAAATCGACTTTGGATTTTTTATTATCTGACGCAAAGTTTAGTTTTTAAAGATAAAATTTATGACCGTATTTTTTAAAGAATTGTTTTTTAAAATTGTACCATTCTTCTTTTTAATTCTAACGGCAAAAACAAACTCCTACATAATTATCTATTCTGACCATTTCTTATAAAAGGTGGCTTGATTTCATCACTTAGTAATTGCTCGTACGCCTCTACTTTACGAAATGTATTTCCTAACATTTCTCGATTTCTGTATTTTCTTATATCTTCCATATCAAACTCAGCATAAAAAATCCCCTCAGTTTTATCGTCAGCCAACAAAACTGTGTTATCAACACACTTTCCGTTTTCATCCCAACAAATTGGACTAAATGCACAAGAACATCCGGCGTTATCTCCATTCGGATTCGCCATAGCAACTGCAACCATATTTTCATATGCTCTTGTAGAAAGTGCTCTGATTCTTGGTTGCATAGAACCACAATCATTTGGGACAAGAATAACTTCAGCACCTTTTAGCATCAGTATTCTTGCACTTTCGGGATACTCTCTGTCATAACAAATCATAATACCTAATTGTATTCCTTCAAAATCACACACCTTAAATTCTTTACCTGATTCAACATTTCTTTCATCTGCAAAATCACAGGTATGCACCTTAGAGTATTTCATTAATATATCGCCCGACTTATTAATAACAAAAGCTGAGTTTTGTGGTTGCTTATTACCTTTTGTAAATGCAGTGAGTACCACACCAATTTTATATTTTTTAGCATTCTCACATATTATTGCAATTCTTATATCATCATCTGCAATGCTTTTTTCGTATGACATAGGCAAATCATATCCTGTAACAAAACATTCCGGCAGCAA